>Ga0187779_10002249_pt1 | contig 11859 bp, 9 predicted proteins | sample 1015_Q2_SP10_10__FD_132435 | JGI IMG/M metagenome (GOLD analysis project Ga0187779, IMG submission 132435) | Tropical peat soil microbial communities from peatlands in Department of Meta, Colombia - 1015_Q2_SP10_10_MG | ecosystem: Environmental > Terrestrial > Soil > Wetlands > Peat | place... | reverse complement strand
TTCTAGATCTGTCTCTAAATGCTTGTTAATTTTTGATTTAAGACATTAAGGAATTTTCTATTCTGTCCCAAAGGTATTTGTTGTACCGATGTTCCGATTCACATAAAAGTAAAGGAAGGTAAGTTTCTTATGGAGAATGTCATAGAAAAAATTCGAAACTTTATGGAGAAACAGGGTATCCCAGGACGTGACCTCTATGATTTGCCCACTTCCGATAAGACATTTCCAGATGGGGCAAACTTTCGCATTGAGATTGCCGGGGTTGAAAGGGCTACAACGATGGAGGCCATGGTCAATGAAGCGAGGAAGAGAGGTGTCGAAATACACAGAGCCATTGCAACAGTTGGGGGGTCAACGTTTTGTGATTTTCAAGAACTCAAGGCAATGGCTCAGATGGCTTATGAGGAAAAGATAGAAGTAATCGTTAGCGTTGGACATCGCAAAGCCTGGGATCCAGGGTCAAAAGAGGCTTCAAACCCTGAAGGGATCATGCAGGGGTTTAGATTAAGAGGATCCGATAATATTTCATATTGGATCGCAGATATGATGAGAAATATCGAAGCCGGTTTTAGAGGCTTTTTGGTCTATGACGAGGGTTTGCTTTCGATTCTAAAGAAAATGAGGGAGGAGAGTTTTATCCCCAAAGAGACAATTTTCAAATTTTCGGTTTTCGGCGGGCACTGTAGTGCAGCGGGAGCGAAGCTTATTGAAACCCTTGGTGCAAACACAATGAATCCGTCATCCGATGTCTCTCTTCCCATTTTGGCAAGTATTCGAAAGGCGGTTAAAATGCCTTTGGATATTTATGTGATTATCGTCGACTCTTTTGGAGGAATGTTCAGGGCTTATGAAGCTCCTGAAATAGCCCGCGTTGCCTCACCCTGCTACTTTAAATTTGAACCGGGCACATCCGAAACAGAAATTTACAAACCATGGATTTCGGAAGCATGGCATAGGGAATTTATCAAGGAGAAAGTTAAAATAGCGTCAATCGTCTCTGAGATCATGCAGAAACATGCTCCATATCTCAAAACTTCTGGTAGGGGAGCCCCTGACTTGGTGTTACCCTATCCAACGTAACGATTCCAATCAAAATAGAACGGGGATTCGAGGATTATAGACATCCAACATACAATCCTCGTTCACCATCTCCCGTTTTCCTCATCGGACTTGCCAAAGTTTCGATTTGATTTTCATATACCTATGCGGCGTGATGATTTCTATCGTAAATCACCGACCCCCTAAGGACGCCTCGATTGGAAATAAGTAGGCATACTCAAGCAGGGGTACTTCTTGACTTTGCAACAGTTCAACTTCTAGTCCTTCCAATTACAGAATCTCCTGAAGAGGCCGGTCAGTGTGTGGACTTCTGCTGTTGACCTTGCGTTTTCATAATCAAAATTTCAACAACATAGATTGAAAGTGAGGATAGCGAAAGTGGTGAGGCGTCCGGCCTTGACGCGTTCCCTTTACTTCCGCGTTGGCATCCTTGTCTTAATCCGTCTGATGATTTGTCTACAAACTTCTTCTTGGGAAAAGTGTACACAATCGACAGTGATATCTGCGTACTTTTTATAGAGAGTAACGCGTTCCTGAAACAGTTCTGAAAGACTTTGATCGGGCCGCTTGGCAAGGCCTCTCGTGTCGAAATCATGAATCCTCGATTCCAGTGTAAGCAGATCCGCTTCGAGGAAAACAATGATTCCGTTCGATCTCAGGTGCTCCATGGCAACATGGCTGTAAACGACGCTGCCTCCGGTAGCGATGACGTGATGAGAACAGTGTAAACCTAAAACGGTGTCTTCCTCGATTCTCCGCAGGACCATGTGACCATCTGTATCAACGATGTCTTGCAAGAGCCGGCCTTGCAAAATTTGGATAAGAACATCCGTGTCAATGAAGTTCCGCGACGTCTGCTTAGCCAAAATGACTCCGACGGTGCTTTTCCCTGCTCCCGGCATCCCGATCAATACAATATTGGATTTATCTTCACGCACGATTTCTACCTTAGAAAATCAAGGAAATGCATTAGGCAGGCTTGCCGAATCTTGTATGAAAGGCACTCTTTCTCACACCGAGCGCAGCTGAGATGTTTGAGATGAGTCTCCGAAGCTATTTCCCTCTTCCGATCTGAAAGGTCCACCCTCTTCCAATGGAACGCAGACCCATTACAAATTCCTCAAAAGGCCGGTACGCTCATTGAACTGCACAATGAGCTGATCGATTTGATCCACCTGTTGATGTATCCTGCTCCAGTACGCTGGGTAATCATGCCACTGGGCATCCAACTCGGCCAGGTCCTTGCCCTGCTGTTCGATCCAGGTGAAATATTTTAAGTTGTGGATACGGCGTTTGTCGGAGAAACGCAATTCAAGCAGATGGTCTGTCGCGGCAGCCATGAGATACCGGTGATAAGCCTTTGCGGCCTCAAGCTCCGAATAAGGCCCGTAAGTCTGTCGCATCTCTTGGACCCGCGTCCTGTAGAGATCGATCGAATCGGTCCAGACCGTTAGTACGATATCGTGTTGAGAGAGTTCGTAATACTTGGCGAATTTGATGGCACAGAGGAGATTGCCTACACTCGAGATCCCCATCAGGGAAAGCTTCGAGACAAACTCTTCTTTGACCCCCTGCTTTCTTAAGTAGTTCCAGCCCTCCGGTTCGTTAAACAACCGGATGATATTCATGCAAGCATTGTCGTCCACTGCCACCACGAGATCCGTGTTCCGGACGTTATGGATCCATGGAACGTGTTTATCTCCGATGCCTTCGATACGATGGGCTCCGTAGCCGCAAAGGAGGAGGGTCGGACACTGAAGCGCTTCGCCAGCCACGACCTTGATCTGAGGGAAGACTTGCTTAAGGTAATCGCCTGCACCCAGGGTGCCGGCCGAACCTGTTTGCGAGACAAAGCCCGCACATCGATCCCGGGCGGACATCACCTTGCGAAGAACGTCCTCCGTGGCGTGGCCGGTCACTTCATAGTGCCAGAGATGGTTTCCCTCCTCCTCAAACTGATTGAAAACAAAGATGTCTTTGCGTGTCTTTTTGAGCTCCCAGCACTTGTCAAAGATCTCTTTGACATTGCTTTCACTCCCAGGCGTCGTAATCACCTCTCCGGCCACCTTCGACAGCCACTCAAATCGCTCTTTGCTCATGCCTTCGGGGAGAATGGCGATCGACTCACAACCCAGCAGAGTCGCATCGTAGGCCCCGCCACGGCAGAAGTTGCCTGTGGAGGGCCAGACTGCCTTCATCGAAGTAGGGTCAAATTGTCCTGTGACCAACCTGGGAACCAGGCAGCCGAAGGTCGCTCCTACCTTATGGGCTCCTGTGGGAAACCATTTCCCCACCAGGGCGATGATCCTCGCATCAACTCCTGAAATCTCGGGAGGGATCTCAATATAGTTCACATCCCCAAAACCGCCCTTGGATTCGACGGGCTCATTTTTCCAGGTGATGCGGAAGAGATTGTAGGGGTGGATATCCCAGAGCTTAATCTTTTTCAGCTCCTCCCTTATTTTCCTCGGAATGAGTCCTGGATCCTTCTGCTGGCGAAAGGTAGGGATGATGACATTCTTCTGACGACTCCTCTCGACAGCTCGTTTTAAACCCGCTTCATGAATTGTCAAATCGATCATAAGAGCCTCTGTCTTTGTTCGGGCTTTTGTCTCCTGCTGGCATGACGACGCTGGCGGGGATGGGGTTCCCTGCCACGCGATCTTATCGTCTCGCCATCCTCGCCTTGGCCTCCGCCTGATCAACGAGGGTGATCATCGAAGTAGGACAGAACTGTGCACACAAACCGCATCCATCACACTTGTCGGCCAGAAATTTCGGCTTGTGGTCCTCCTGTATTTCGATGGCTCCGTATCCGCACACTTTCGCGCAAATACCACAAGCGATGCACGCATCGAGGTTCACCTCCGAGACCTTGGGGGGACGTTTGGCCATCTCTTCGGTCGTGGTCAGATGCTGCAAGGCCATTCCAATGAATTCGTGGGGACTCTTGTATCCCTTTCTCTCCATGAAAGACTCGATTCCGTTGACGATTTCAGAGACAATGCGGTATCCGTTCCAAATAATGGCAGTGCCTACCTGAACCGTGGTGGCTCCGACCATCATCATTTCTATGGCCTGTTTCCATGTGGAAACCCCGCCTATTCCCGAAATCGGTATCTTCACCGCCTGAGCGATCTGGGCGACACACCTCAGCATGATCGGATGAACGACCGGTCCGGAGTACCCCCCGAAAGCCGGGAGGAGTGGAATACCCGTCTCGACATCCACGCCCACAAGGGCCTGTACCGAGTTGGTCGCAGCGATGGCATCCGCCCCTGCTTCTTCACATGCCTTGGCGACGGCGGCGATATCCGACACATTGGGCGTCATTTTCGGCATGAGCGGAATGTCAGGGCAGGCATTTTTGACGGCCCGGACTTGTTCCGCAGACAACTCCGGAACCTTACCGATATTCATCCCGACGCCCGCGGCAGGCATGGGGCAAGAGACGTTTAGCTCAAAGAGGTCCACCAGACCGGTCCGTGCCACCTTCTTGGCGAGATCGGCTGTATCGGAGGCTCTGGGGTTTGCCACGATGCTGACCACCATCCTCGCTCCTCCCTCAGCAGCGATCTTCAACTCCCGATCGATCCATTCATCGACATTGGTCGTCGAGAAGATTTCGTTGTTTTGCATTCCGATCGGAATGCCATTGTGTCTGTAAAGAACCATCCTTCCGCACCGCGGGTGCTCAAAGGTTTCCGCCGGCGAGCCGATAGACTTACAGACGACGCCCGAGGCGCCTGCAAGGCCTGCCTTCTTCAAGGCCTCTCCGCTCCAACCGAAGACCATCGACGCCATGACGATCGGATTCTTGAATTTGACACCCGCAAAATTCACACTTAGATCTACCATAGGATTCTCCTCCGTCTTTCAAGCTCGTTTTACTTCACACCTTCTTTAAGTACTGATCCATATGAGTCGCCACGGTGCACCCTTCGGCAATAGCTTGGATAACGGTTGCGCCGCCGCTGCTGACATCTCCCGCAACAAATACGCCGGGCCTCGAGGTCTCGCCGTTTTCATTCATCTTCGCGGTTCCATCAGGACGGGTGGCTACCCCCAGTGATTTCAAGAGACGGTTGTCCACTGTTTGACCAATGGCTCCGATGACCATATCCACGTCCAACTGAAATTCCGTACCCTGAACTGGAATGGGTCTTCGTCTCCCCGATTTGTCCGGGCTTCCCAACTTCACTTCGAGGCATTCAATTCCTTTCACCCGCTTTTGAGGATCTTTCAGGATCCGTTTCGGAGCAGCCTGAATCCAGAACATCACACCTTGCTCTTTGGCCAGACTGACTTCTGTTCGGATGGCCGGCATCTCCTCAAAGGAACGGCGATAGATCAGATGTGCCCTTTTGGCGCCCAATTGCGCTGCGGAGATCGCGGCATCCATGGCCACGTCACCCCCTCCCACCACAGCAACCCTCTTTCCGGCGAGTTGAGGCCCTTTCTTTCCTCCGTTCTCCGTGCTGTTTTTTTCCAGAAACTCTAAGCCCTGGAGAACGCCTTTCAAGTCATAACCTGGAACGTCCAAGGAAAGCGGTTCCCATGTTCCCGTGCTGATCAGGATGGCGTCATACCCTTGACTCAGGAGTTCCCCGCCTTTAACCGGGGTGTTGGTCTTGATCTCCACGCCCGTCTGTTTAATTTGATCGATCTCCGCCCTTAATATTTTTCTGGGCAGCCGATAGGGCGGAATGCTGTAAGCCATCATGCCTCCGGGTTCAGCCTTCGCTTCAAAAACAGTAACCCGGTAGTTCTTTTTGGCAAGCTCAGCTGCTGCTGAGAGACCCGCAGGACCCGCTCCCACAATTCCAACCCTCTTCCCATTGGGTTCGGGAGAACGCAGTTTAGGGCCCCCATGATCTAACTCATAGATCGCCACAAACCGCTGGAGGTGATTGATGGGAACGGCTCCAAGCGGTTCTGTAATGCAACAATGCTGCACGCACAATCTCTCAACGGGACAAACCAGCCCGCAGACGGCAGAAAAAATGCATTTTTGCTTAATCACTTGATTTGCAGCAACGAAATCCCCCATTTTGATCTTGGCGATAAATCTCGGAATGTCCACATGGGCGGGGCAGGCCTTGACGCACGGGGCGTCATAGCACTCGATACATCGTGACGCCTCGAACACCGCCCTCGAGGGTTTGTAGATCGTTGCCACTCCTGCATTCGACATTTCCATACTCTACCTCCTGATTTTTTTCCAAATCGGCACCGAAAGCATCGATGCATTTCTTACGCAGTACCGCACCACTCCATGATGGTCATGGCCAACACCTTGGTGGCCGAAACGAGATCGTCCGTATCGACCCATTCGTTGTTTGCGTGCATCTGTTCGCTCAGTCCGGGCCCGAAAATAACGGTAGGTGTGTGCCCGTACTTAATGAGATAACGGATGTCGGCGGCCCCCTGCCTGCCGGTGATTTGCGGATCTTTTCTCATCACACGCTTGAATTTCTGGCTCAAGGTAATGACGACGGGATGATCGGGAGAGATCTCCGCAGGATCTCCGCAGTATCCCTTGAATATGACTTCCGGAGGATTGTCCTTCAGCCAGGGATCCGTTTTTGCAAAGGTGAGAAGATGACGGATGAAACTATTTTTTACTTCCTGGGTATCCTCACCCGGGAGCGTGGCGATGCTCCCCTTCAGCAGACAGGTATCCGGGAACGCACTTGGAAAAGACCCGGATTGGAATACACCCACTAGGCACGGAAGAGAAGCCCGCTTGTCGGGATAAAGAGGATGGCTCAACCGGTCAATCCTGATCTGTTCGAGGTCGGCCACAGCCTTCACGATCGCATAACCCTTTTCGATGGCATTCACGCCTACCCACCGCTGCTGAATCCCGGCGGGTTTGCCGCGGACAAGGATCTCAAACCAGATCCTCCCGATACATGCGGGCTGAACATGGAGGCTACTCGTTTCGCAGCAGATGCCCGCATCGGCCTTGTAGCCTCTCGTCACGCAGGCCAGGGTTCCATTGCCAGTGGCCTCTTCATCCATGGTATATTCAAGGAGAACGTCCCCCCTCAGCTTGATCTTGAGATCGATCAGCGCTTGGACAGCCATGGTCATGGCTGCCAGACCGCTTTTCATGTCAGAGGCACCTCTTCCGTAAAGCCGGCTGCCTTCCATCTCCCCGGACCAAGGAAGATGCTTCCATGCGTCGGCCGGGCCTGACGGGATGACGTCCACATGGCCGTTGAAGAGGAGCGACCTTCCCCCTCCGATGCCTTTGTAGATTCCGACCACATTGGGCCGGTTCTCGTATCCACGGTCAGGCGGAAGATAGGCGGGGTGTTTCTTGAGCTCCGTGATATCGGGCTCCCACATGTCAACCTGAAGTCCCATGCCCTTGAGCTTTTTGGCGATAAATTTCTGAATCTGGAATTCATCACCGGTCACGCTGGGAATGGCGATCAACATTCTTAGGAATTCGACGATGCTCATTCGCCTCTTTTCAATGTGTTCGAGAACCTGTTGTTCGATATCTGATTGCACGTCCCACGCTCACTTCACAACATTCTGGATCGCCCTGATGATTTTCACATATCCCGTGCACCGGCACAGATTGCCGGAGATGCCTCTCTTGATCTCGTCCGCGCTCGGGTGAGGGTTCTTTCTCAACAGCGCCACCGCAGACATCAACACACCCGGGGTGCAGAACCCGCACTGAACCGCGCCGTTCTTGATAAAGCTCGCTTGAAGGGGATGAAGTTTTTCAGGAGTGCCCAATCCTTCGATCGTCTCGATCTCCTTGCCCTCTGCCTGAAGGGCGAGGACCAAGCAGGCATTGACTGCCTCGCCATTCATGATGACTGTACAAACTCCGCAGTCACCCTGGCCGCACCCTTTCTTGGTGCCTGTCAGCCTCAGCTCCTCCCGGATCACTCGCAACAAGGTCCAGGTAGAATCCACCAAGACGTGAACAGGCGCGCCATTGACCTTCATCCGCAATAATGTTTTTTCTGACATCTTTCCTTCGCGATAATTTCCGAACTACAAAGTATCCGTCCGAAATTCAAAATAAGCAACAAATCCCATCTCAAATCTTGGTGACTCGAGTCGATTCGAGCCCGAGCAAATCTGATGCGCTTCGCACCTCCTTAAGCTACCAACTGTCTCAAGAGCCTTCTGGCGATATTCTTCAAGACCGGAACCTTGTACTCCGTCGACCACCTCTGTCCTGTCACCCGCACCATCTCTTGTGTCAGCGCTCCTACCGAGGTCTCAATCAAAGATGGCTCAGGCTTCAGCCCTAATAACTTTTGCTCCGCCTCCTTTGCCCTCCTGGCGACGGGCATGACTGCCCCTGGTACTATCCTCAATTCCGTGATCGTTCCCGCCTGATCCAGCCGGAGGATTATAGAAATGTTCATCCGCGCTCGGGCCATCGCGTTACGACGCCCCAATTTTTCAAAGGCCATCCGCGTCCCTTGAGGGAGTTTTTTAATGAGAATCCCTGTCAGCATCTCATCCGACCGGAAGGAGGTTTTGTATGGTGAGGTGATCGCATGGGCCAACGGGATCATTCTCTTTCCGGAGGCCTTTGACTGAAGTTCCAGGTCTCCCTCAAAAGCCAGTACAGCAGGTAGCACATCGGCAGCCGGAGAGGCGTTCGCAATGTTCCCTCCGATGGTCCCGCGGTTCCTCACCTGAGGCCCTCCCACTGACGCAGCGGCCTGAACCAGCAATGGGAAATGACGGTTGAGAAGACCGGACTCTGTCATCTCCGTAAAGGTTGCTGCGGGACCAATCCTGATCGAATGGTCTTCCTCCTGGATACCACGGAGCTGTTCGATCTCAAGGATATTCAGGACGAATTCGGGATGGAGATCTTCGAGCCTCAAAGCCGGGATCAGGTCCGTTCCTCCTGCAATAATCTTACAGCGCTCTCTCTTGTCTGAAAGATAGCTCAGGGCCTCGTCGATAGAACGGGCTGAATGGAATTGAAAACGCTGCATTCTGCTCTCTCCTACTTCGGACCCTCTCCCTTTTCGCGGATCAGCCGGTGGAGGTTTTCGAGGTTGGCCGGAAGTTCAGTGACACGGACACCTACCGCATCGGCGATTGCATTAAGTACCGCAGGCGTCGTCGGGATGAGAGCGGGTTCTCCAACACCCTTGGCTCCGTAAGGACCGCGTGAGACTGGTACCTCGACGATGTGCGGGTCAATTCTTGGGATATCCATGCTCGTTGGAATCATATATTCACCGAGGGACCTTGTCTTGAGAGAACCTTGTTGCACCTTTATCTCCTCGGTCAAACCATAACCGATCCCCATGACAGCGCCGCCTTCAATCTGGCCTTCCACATTGGAGGGGTTAATGGCCTTGCCCGCATCCGTGGCGGAAACGATTCGGAGGACGTCCACCCTGCCTGTCTCTGTATCGACTTCGACTTCGGCCAGCTGGGAGGCATAGGCAAAGGCGGAGTAGGCATCCCCCTGCCCTGTCTCGGTATCCACATCGTTTGTCGTGTTATCGTACCAGGCAGTCTGAACCATCTGAAGGCCCCGATTGTGGCACTCCCAGGCGAGTTTTTTGAAACTCATCTTTTTGTCAGGATGAAGCTCCGAATGGATTTCCTGATCAACGAAGACGAGATCTTTTTCGCCGAGCAAGTTTTCGGCAACGCTTCGGAAGGTCTCCTTGATTGCCCGTGATGCCTGAAGAACGGCATTGCCCGTCACATACGTGACTCGACTGGCAGAGGTGGGTCCTGCATTGGGCGTTGTAAACGTGTCCGCTGTCACGATCTGTATGTCATCGTACCGAATGCCGAGTTCTTCGGCCACGATCTGACAAAAAATGGTATCAGACCCCTGACCGTAATCGACTTCCCCGGAGCGGAGGATCACGGATCCGTCCTCGCAGATTTCAATCGTGGCCGCGCCGATATCCTGTCGAGAGAATCCGTACCCCAGGCCGTAAAACATGGAGCCAATCCCGATCCCCTTTCTTTTTGTCTTGGTTCCCTTTTCCAGATTATCCCGCAGCGAAGAGTCTTTAAGCCTGACCTCTTTTATTTTTTCAAGCGTCGCCTTGATCCCCACCCCTTCGTAAAAGACCTGGCCCGTGGGCGTCGACAGGCCCTGGTCCAAGGCATTCATCAATCTGAATTCGAGGGGGTCGATCGCAAGCCTTTCGGCCAACTCATCCATCTGCGATTCATGAGCGATGGCAGCCTGAGCCACCCCGAATCCTCTCATCGCGCTGCCGAAAAGATTGTTGGTATAAACGCTATAAGAATCCACTTTGATATTGGGAATGTAGTAAGGTCCTGAAAGATGAATGCCACACTTCTTGATCACAAAAGCCCCCAGACCCGCGTAAGGCCCTTTGTCGCCATATACCTTCCCCTCCATGGAGCAGAGCTTTCCGTCTTTGGTCGCGCCCCATCGCGTCCAGATCTCGATGGCGTGGCGCTTTGTCTGAGAGAGAAAAGATTCTTGGCGATCCAGCACGAGGCGCACGGGACGTCCCGTGGCCTGGACTAAAAGGCCGATATGGATCTCAACGGTGATATCGTCTTTTCCTCCAAAAGCGCCCCCTGTAGTGGCCCGGATGACCCGGATCTTATTTTCTCTGATCCCGAGCACTCCGGCCACCTGGCGTCGATCCCGGAAAGGGCACTGATTGGCTGACCAGATGACGATGTTTCCGTGTTCATCGATTCTGCCAATGCCCGACTCTGTTTCCATGTAAGCATGATCCACAGTATGCGTCCGGTAAGTATTCTCGACCGTAACGTCCGCCCGTGAAAAACCTGAGTCAACATCTCCCTTTCGAACCTTGGAATGAAGCAAAAGGTTCCCTTTCTCATGAATCAAGGGCGCTCCTTCTGCAAGAGCTTGATGGGGGTTCGTGATGACGGGAAGCTCCTGATACTTGACCCGGATGGACTCGACTGCCTCCATTGCAATCTCATCGGTCTCTGAAGCCACCAGGGCAACAGGCTCGCCGACGTATCGCACCCGGTCCACTGCGAGAGCATATTGATCCTGAAAAGCGATCCCGTAGCGGTTTATCCCGGGAATATCCTTTGCGGTCAATACACACGCCACACCCTTCATCGCCTTTGCTGCGCTGGTATCGATCTCCTCAATGATGGCATGGGGAATCCCGGCACGCAGGACCCGGCCATAGAGCATATTCGGAAATGAAATATCCTCTGAATAGAGAGCCCTTCCGAGGACCTTATCAAGCGCATCGACCCTTGAAACGGAATGGCCAATGCAGGAAAAATGCTCCAGATTTTCTCGATCTGTTGACATCACCTTTTCCATTTATTTTCACGCACAAGAAGACGGATCAACCAGAAAGGAGTTGCTTCGCTATCATGGCGTGAATCCCTTTATTTCCATCCACGAGTTGGGTGACACGGAGTTCGAGCGCCAGGCTGCAGAAGCTGTATGCATCTTCTCGTGATAATCCTGCCAAACTTCCCAAAAGGGAGATCATCTCACGCACTGCCTGTTTCGCCGCGTCGTCGAGATCGGGCGCCATTCCCATGGTCATATAGTGCGTAGCTGTCTCGGCTCGGGGAAAGCCGATTGAAAGGTCTTTCCGAACCGTGAGCTCAAAGGTCCCGGACAAGGCTGTCTCGATAGCGGTCAGACACACTTCGCCTTCGCCCTGGACCGCGTGCCCGTCGCCCACCGAGAAAAGAGCTCCGTCGTTCCAGACCGGGAGAAACAAGGTTGTTCCCGCTACCAGCTCCCGGTTATCCATGTTTCCACCGTGCACGCCTGGCGGAAAGGAGACGACCCGGCCGAGG
>Ga0187779_10002248_pt1 | contig 11860 bp, 10 predicted proteins | sample 1015_Q2_SP10_10__FD_132435 | JGI IMG/M metagenome (GOLD analysis project Ga0187779, IMG submission 132435) | Tropical peat soil microbial communities from peatlands in Department of Meta, Colombia - 1015_Q2_SP10_10_MG | ecosystem: Environmental > Terrestrial > Soil > Wetlands > Peat | place... | reverse complement strand
CTAGTGACCCGAAAAGCTCGGACGCCATGCTACATATCGGTAACCTGACGGACTATATCAAGTCGGACGGCGCGCAATCCCGGCAGTTGCAAAGCAAGCGCAAAGAGCATACCCAAAGCAGGCTAATGGGGCGGAGCAAGAAATGCACGTCTCCCCACAATTACTAGAAGTTGACCCGAATACCCATCTCCATTGTTCGTGGAGTAGTTCCCTCAATGGAAAACTGCCCGAAACTAGCTGGCTGACTTGTAACGAAGAGTGTTGGATCCAGCAGTTGGTTGTGGTTCAGAATGTTGTTGACATTGAGCGAAGCTTCAGCATTGAAGTGTTCTGTAATTTTGATGTTCTTCTTGACCCCAAAATTCAAGTTCCAGTACTTTAGGCCGCGGAACGCCCCGTACCCACTGCTGCGGGTATCATAGCCCAGGATCAGAGGACGAAGCCTACCGTACACCGCCGTTGGATCTCCAAAGGCGGTGTAGACTCCGTTGAGATTGTGAAACGACGCCGACGGTGGCCCGCCCCCCAGTACGCAGTTTGCATCCGTGGCGGAGCCGTTGCCAGTGGTCGATCCAAACTCCTGTGCACCGCTATAACCCTCGGTTCCGAAATTTACATAGGTGCCGCAGAACAGTGGCGCACCGCTGCCGGCTGTGAAAACAAACGAAGGGGTCCAGCCCCCTAAAATATGTCCCAGAAAGCCTTGTTGGCCACGATAGAACGGCTCCTGGTAAACCAGGAACATCGTATCCACCAATTTGCGATCCGACGGTTGCACTCCATACTGAGTATTAAAGTTGAACGGGTCCACGACACCTTGCTCGCTCGTGGCCTGAATGACGTCGCCCGTCCCCAATGCCCTGCTAAAGGTTAAATTGTTCTGCAGGGTGATTCCACGCCAGTTATTGAACTTGAGCGTGGCAAAAGCGGCATTGTAATTACCATGCCCCAAACTCGTACTCGTGAGGATGTTGTCCGAGATTTGACCTGAGCCGAACAGGGTGCTGGCAGGGAAATTAAATCCGGGCGCTTTTCCTCCGTGGTCCAGACTTGTCCACAGCGAGTAGACCTGCTGGGTTTGCAGGTCGCCGAACAAAGTGGCGTTATTCACCAACCCCTGAGTGCAGCTCGGCGTGCAGGGGAAACCGGTTCCCGCGAGCGCTGCCTCGAAGAAAGGCTGCGGGGCAACGGTCATCCCCACAGTCGCCGCCTGGCAGGCGGCGTATGAGGTCGCACAACCCATCGCCTTCTCTAGGTTGGCATAGGCGGCCTGGAATTGCTGCCCGCCTAGGGTCATCATGTACGGCACGGAGTTGAGATTGACCGACAGAAGTGTGTTGTGGATCCAACGGCTGATGCCGCCCACCTCCAGCGAGACCTTACTCGAGAACTGGTGTTGAATCGTCAAGTCAAACGAGTCGACAGAATTCGGCCGGGTTTTCGGGTCCAGGGGCGCAGCGCTAAAAGCTGGAGCGTTCCCGTTGACCCCCGGGAACTGCGGTTGGCTCACCGTGGCGGCTGGGGCCGGAATTACGGGGCTTGTGCCATCAGTTCCAATGCGAAAAGCGCTATTGATGTTGGGGCCAGTCGTGCCACACGACCCGTTCGGCCCCCCTTTGAAAACGTACCCGCAACTAGCCGGGTAGATTAAGCCAGGGCTGAGCAGTGGCGCCAGCACCAGGCCGACGCCGTTTAAGCGCCCGTAGATTCGCCCGTAGCCGCCGCGGAACACTGTGTTCTTTCCCCCCAACCTATCCCCCAGATCCGGGTTCCACGCTATTGCGAGACGCGGGCTGAACGCGTGATAGTACGGGCCGTACATGTAACTCGGATGTCCGGTGGCACTGCCGATCAGGCTGAAACCGATTAGAGGGTTGTAGACCAGCCCTTGGAGTGCGGCTTGCTGGCGTTGTGCCAGATACGACTGAGTGTCGATCTGTCGGCCGGTTGAATCGACGAGCAGGATCTGCTTACCATTTTGCTCCGAGGGGGGCATCTCCAAAGCCCACCCGAGACCATACGTAACGGTGAGAGATGGTTTCATGTGCCACGTGTCATTCATGTACAGGTTGTAGTAAGGAATAGTGACGCGATCATATGCCGGCGTGAGTGGTGGATTCCGGACGAGATTCGAACCGGAAACGTTGTAGGTAAATACCTGCTGCGTGTCGGTCACGATCCCCAGGACTGCGGCCGCCTCGCGGGTGAGAATGGTGTTAGTGGGCGAGAAAGCGGAACCCAAGGACGACAGGTCGACGGTGCCGGAGCCCGCAGCATCTCCAATCTGGTATACAGGATAGTAATTGACGGTTCCACCGTTGTCGGTGCGCTGGTGGTAGTTCCAGTTATGCTGGTACTGACCGCCGAACTGGAACAAGTGGCTGCCTTTCAGCCAGGAAACGTCGTCCCGCAAGAAATGATCTCTCCCATTCCAGAAGCGCGTGCGCGTCTGCTGGTTGTTGACATTGTAAGGAGCGGGTACCTGAGTCGGTGTCTGCTCGCCAAACGGCTCGAGGGCTGCACCCAAGTTGGAAAACTGCGGGGGGTCGCCGTGCGATCCCCACTGCCACCAGTTGCGCAGGAAGCTGTAGCGGAAATCATTGGTTACATGCACACTGAGGTTCGTGGTCATCCCCAAGACAAGGTACCAGGGCACTTGCGGGCGGTTAGTGAGCGAAGTTGGGGTACCCAACGTATCGCCGGGGAAAAATCCTCCGATATCAACCTGATCGTCCGTGGCGCGTATCAGATGGTAGTAGCGGTAGCTCGCCTGGAAGTGCCACTTCTCTCCGAAGTCGTGATCGAGGCGCACCACCCCGAAGTTGTCGTTTTGCGGAAGGGCTAGGTTCGCCCTGAAGGCGAGCGTGTTGACCCCGTCACAGTAACCACCGCCCGCTAGGGCACCACAACCCGCTCCCGGGGTAGGAAGGGGCATATACTTGTTCCACAACTGCTGCATGTAGGAATTCATCCCAATGCCGCGTGGGTCAAGCCTGTTCAGGTTATAAGTTATCGAAGGGTTAGTAAGATCGTGCAGGATCCCGTTGCGCATATCAACACTCGGGACGAGCTTAGTGATGGTCTCGGAGTTCGGCCAACGTGCGCCTTGGTAATTGAAGAAGGCGTACGTCTTTCCCCCCAGAATCTCCTTGGGGATGACCGGGCCGCCAACCGCCCCTCCGAACCAGTTCCGATGCCAGTCCGGTACTGGTATCTTCGGGGTGGCCTGATTATTGTCCCAAGTGTTAGCAGAAAAGTTATTGTCCAAATAATACTCGGACGCCGTACCATGCCATGCGTTGGTTCCTCGCTTGGTGACGATTGACACTTGCATACCAGACGAATTGTTGAAGTCGGCGGTCTGGTTCGTGGTCGCGACTTTGAACTCTTCCACGCTATCGACTGGGGTTGGCATCACGCCCGAGGGTTGGCCGCCATTGATCCCGTTGACTATTCCGCTGATTTGATTAGCCTTGTTGGAAAACAACCCCCCAGTTGGATCGTCGCCAAAATTCGGGTTGTAGACACCCGAACTGCCGTCCATGTCGTTGCTGTTGTTGCCCCCGTCGAGCATGAAAACCGCCTGGTCCACCACGCTGCCAGCAGCACTGCCATCGGGGCTCACGCCAGGTTGCAGGGTGACGAACGAACTGGTATCGCGGCCCAGAGTAGGCAAGTTCTCCAAAGCTTGGCTGGTGACAGTATTGCCGATCGTGGCATTCATGGTCTGCAGTTCGTTAGTAGCAGCAGTCACTTCGACCACGACGGAGGATCCGCCAACCTGCAATGCCGTATCAAAAGTAGTGGCTTGACCGACCTCAACATGAAGCGGAGCTTTGGTCGTCGAAAACCCCTGCTTGGTAATGGTCAGGTCGTACCGGCCCGGGGGGACATTGACGAGCACATAATGCCCCGCATTGTTCGTCGAAGCAGTTCGCGGAGTGTTCGTTGCTACATCAGTCAGCGTGACCGTAGCTCCCGACACGACTGCTCCTGAAGAATCCGTAACCGTTCCGCTAACTATTCCGGTGTTCGTTGATTGCGCCTGTAGGAATGGAACGAACAGGCAAAGAACGAACAGGATACGAACTGTGGTGAGTTGGCGGCTGGGCATGGTTCCCCCTTACAGGCAGTCGAATCACTCCAGCGACGGGTACACTCGCAACGAACTACCTGTGCCTAGCGAATTTCTTGTCTGCATTCGCACTGCCGCGGAGAGTTTCTGTCCAGACCGTTCCTTGGGAATGTGATGAACTAAGCAATTGTGAATTTGCGCTTCCCGTTCTGTACCTCGAGAAACTCGCACGCCCTCCAGTGTTGAGAGCAGCCCCCGAGTGTTCGAGGCCGCAAACCTTCCAAAAATGGAATCTACTGGTGCCTAAATTATGAAACTGCGGATGGCGCGCTGCGGTGCAACGTCATCGACCTGGCTGATCGCCACATTTGGCTCTTGACTCTGCTCGGCATTTAACATACATACTGGCCGGTATGTTTCTTCACCAACGCCGAGGAAGAAAGAGAAGGTCACGCGATCCCGAGCGCACGCGGAAGCTGCTGCTGCAGGCGGCATTCCGGGAGGTTCACAAATCCGGTTTCCAGAGTACTGGCCTCGACACCATCCTGGCCGCCACTGGGGTTACCAAGGGAGCCCTCTACTATCATTTCGACAGCAAGAAAGCCTTGGGATATGCCATCGTCGAAGAGGTCATCGCATCATCCCTCCGGGACAAGTGGTTGCGTCCTTTCCGCAGCGGCGCCGACCCCATCGACACTTTGATCGGCATTGTCGAGGCGACATCACTTCGGCCCGAAGTGGTGCGTGCCGGCTGCCCCCTGAACAATCTGGCGCAGGAGATGTCTCAGCAGGACGAACGTTTCCGCAAGCTCTTGGCGAAGGTATTCCAGGAATGGCAGGAAGGCACAGCCACGGCTTTGCGGAGGGGGCAGTCGGAAGGTACGGTTCGCCGCGACCTGGATGTGGGCGAGACTGCCAGCTTTCTGATCGCAATGTACGAGGGCTACGTCATGTTGGCCAAAAATGCCCAAGATGTGAACGTGTGGAAAGTGGGGATCAGAAATATCGTGGGGTGGCTCGACTCTCTTCGCGTGCCAAAGAAGCGCACAGGCTGAGGTGGGGATTAAGAGTCAAGTGGAATTTGAAGTCGGTTGGAAGTCATGGCTAAGGGGATGAGGTCCCAACAGAGACGGAGGTTCGATGTTATGTCCGGCAGATTCCGGCGCACCGGCGTTCAGGAGAGCGTGCGCAAGTTCTTCCGCAGACGGTCGGGTTCGCCAGCACCGAGACGGGCCTCCACTGCGGCATGGGTAGTCGTCCACACTGGTACGGCGCGTGCTAGCAACTTTCTCCCTTGGGGAGTCAACTCCAGCAGACGAGCACGGTGGTCATCGTGGTTGGTCGTGATCTTGATCAGACTGCGGCGTCGCAACGGCTTCAGGGCAGCGGTCAAAGTTGTCCGATCCATGGCCAGCAATGATGCCACTGCCCCAATTGTGGGCGCCTCAGGGCGGTTCAAGGACATCATAAGGGAAAATTGGCCATTGGTCAGACCGAGCGGGCGCAGCGCATTGTCGAATCGCCGCGCGAGCGCTCGCGCAGCCCGCTGCACATGGAGGCAGAGGCAAGAATCGCGGACCAGGATCGTTGTTTCATACGATGTGCCTCGAACTCTCGCCATAGATTCATATGGTAAACCTTTTTTTTTGTTTCATGCTAGAGTTGATATCAACTTATTCTGGGAAATGGGGAAGGGAAACAAACGAAATAAGGTCCCCCACGCCGTACACGCAGGAGCCGTAACCGTATGGAGAAACCGATGAACTCCCATCGATTCGCCGCAATTACCGCCCTGGCACTCGCCTTCAGCATGGTTCTTGAAGCGCGAGAAGCATGGTCGCAAGAGGCCAAAACCAAGTACCCGAACATGGCGCCGGTTGATGAGTACCTGATGACAGACCGAAATGCCGAGATTGCCTTGGCACGAAGTGCCGCTCCAGAGTCCATCTCGCGCGACGCGACGGTCCTGGTTCTAGGACGGCACGGCTACGAAACTGCTGTCGAAGGCAAGAACGGATTTGTATGTCTGGTGGAGCGTGGATGGATGTCGCCCGCCGATGCTCCGGAGTTTTGGAACCCCAAGCTTCGGGGTCCGATCTGCTTCAATCCTCCGGCTGCGCGATCCGTCTTGCCGACCACTTACAAGAGGACAGAGATGGTTTTGGCGGGGAAGACGAAGGCTGAGATCATCGACGGCAACAAGGCAGCATTCGAAAGAGGTGAGCTGCCAGGGCTTGAACCCGGCGCCATGAGTTACATGATGTCGAAGGGGGCCTATCTCACCGATGATGACGATCACAACTTGGCGCACCTGATGTTCTATGCCCCTCCTTTGGACGGCGCGATTTGGGGCGCCGACTTGCCGAAATCACCGGTGATGCTGAATCCACAGTTCAAAGGCGCGCAGCCGATCGACGTCTTTGTTGTTCCCGTAGGCAGGTGGTCAGACGGAACACTTGCCCCGGTTATGTAGGACATTTCATCGAGAAAGGGCGCCACATCAAGGGCCGAATCTCTTCAGATCCAGCCTTTGCAGATGGCATTTGAGGTGTACCTTATGACATCTTCGGAGGTCACCAACTCATCCCCCAGTGTGGATGCCGCGATAGACCCCGCCCAGCCTCGCTGGTCACTATCCTCAGTAGATTGGTGAAGTATGGAGAAGCTGACACGTTTCTTCGCAACGGACGCAGATTCTGGCAAAGACACCAGCCGCTTGATCACCGATCGGCTGGATGGTTCGGCGCCTAAGATCGCTGGTAGAGAGGTGAATAACCGGGGATGCTTGGCAACATCGGGCAGGACCTCGTTACCAGGGGCCGAAGTGTTTCTAGATGAGGAGACTCACGCCAAGAGTGACGGTGTAAGCGAAGTTGCGCGAATTGCAATCAAGGCAAAGGGCAGGGTTCTTTTTGCGGACCCAATCGACGTGGTGGCCGCCAAGGCTCAGGGGAACTATGTCGCCCTTGTGCACAAATCCGGATGCTATCTTGTGAGGGAAACGATGGCCACCGCTGAACAGAAATTGAGACCGCTCGGATTCGTGAGAATCCATCGGTCCATTCTAGTGAATACAACTCTAGTCAAAGACTTGCGACGCGATAACACGGGTACGTATGTACTGCGTACGACTGATGGCAGCGAGCATCCGGTGGGCCGCGCCTACAAAGGTAATCTGAAGGTGATCGCCAAGTCGTGGCTTGGCGTGGAGCGTGTATGACCCCCCCGGATGGTGGAGCGAAGTCAAGAACTAACATAGAGGAAATAGGCTGCAGGTCGCCGTGTCGCTGTGGCGGAGCGCGCAGTCTTGATCGAGCCTCTCTCTCTATAAGGAAGTGATCCAGCGAGTAGCCTTAGTTGGGGGGGGCTACAGGGGCCCGCGGCCGTGCCGGACGACTGGGAGAATTGGCTGCACGACCTCGACCAAATACTGTCCAGTTGCCTGATGGCAAGACTCACGTACACGCGGGACACCCTCGTTATGTGCTGTTGGCGTAGCGCTGATCATCGCGTGGGTCTGGTATCGAAACCGACAGGTAGCTGAGGCGCTGTGGCCTTAATGCCCAACAGTCCCACTTTTTACTATTGTGGTACATCAGCCCAACGAAAACGTCGCCCTTGGCGGCGAAACACTCGAGCACAGCGCGACAAGGGGCTCAGCGTGGCCAACCTCGGGATGCTGCTTTGTACTTAATAAACATGGGACTGTGAGACTGACTAACAGCAACGAGAGACTTGTGAGACGGTTGGGACTGTAGGACGGTTGGAAGACTAACCCGTGGACTCTACTCTGGGGAATCTGGTTTTCGTCGCGGACTTCAGGGGGGCGCGGACACGGCGGAAGTTGAGGAAGTACGGGCGTGAACGTTGGTCGGTATGCCGTACGAGTTATGGCGAGCTACTTTATCTCTGCGGTCTGCGATGCTACCGCCAACCAGTTGCCATGGCGCTTCTCAAAGACGTCGGTCCAAACGTAGTGCGAGTTGAAGGTCTTCATCGTCGCAAAAAGCTCGTAATCAAAAACTGACTGAATGTGGCTGTCGCCAATACCTCAAAAACGCCCTCGAGAGTGTAATAGAGATATAACGCCAATCACGGCCAACGGCTCAATCTCCGGTTTGCCGACCACTCGCTCACAGTCGCAGCCTCCTCCGCGCACCGATGGGGAATCAGGGCGGGCCGATTGACTGCACATGTAAGCCAGCCTAAGATTGCCCTCCAATGGTCGGCGAAACCCATCTCGCACTGCCGAATTGTCGAGAAACTTGGTGGTGGCGGAATGGGAGTCGTCTACAAAGCCGAGGATGTGAAGCTGCAATTTCCGTCGTCTCGCGTCCAGTCGGATGGAATCGCGAGGATGGCTTGGCGTGCGCGCCTGTTGGCCATTACTTCTACTTCTTGATGTCCCTGTTGATCGTAGTTAAAGAAGATGAAAGCGGATCAGGCGGCTTTCATGGAAAAAGCTGCAGGACTGCAGTAGCTGAGACTCAGGAGAGCACAGATGAAAGAAAGATCTTCCCGATGGGCTGTCGCGTTCATACTGCTGTTCTCCAGCGCAGCAGCCTACGCCCAGGACGCGTGCGAACGCCTGACTGCGGCAAAGATTCCCAACATTACGATTACGATTGCGCAGACGGTTGCGGCGGGCACGTTCAACGGCCCTCCCGCGCCGTTTAGCGGCACCGATCTCTCGCCTTTATATAAGAGTCTTCCGGCATTCTGCCGCGTCGTTGCCGAGGCGAAGCCGACCTCAGACTCCGACATCAAACTCGAAGTTTGGCTTCCGGTCTCGGGATGGAATGGCAAGCTACAAGGGATCGGCAATGGCGGATTCGCCGGACTGATTGACGATATGCAACTCGCAATGTCGGTGAAGGCGGGGTATACCGCGACGGCGACTGACACGGGCCATACGGGATCTCCGATTGACGCGGGCTGGGCGATGGGGCACCCGGAAAAGATTATCGATTTCGGTCATCGCGGAATTCATGAGATGACGCGCGTCGCCAAGACAGTAATCGCGGCTTATTACTCCAAGCCTCCGCAGCGCTCATACTTCGCCGGATGTTCCGACGGCGGGCGTGAGGCGTTGATGGAAGCCCAACGTTATCCCGAGGACTATGACGGAATCTTAGCCGGCGCTCCGGCGAACTACTGGACTGCTCTGCTCGCGACTGCAGCTTATGATACCCAGGCCCTGACGATGGATTCGGCCAGCTTCATTCCTCCGGCAAAGATTCCCACGATTGCGGCGGCGGTGAACGCCGCGTGCGACGAGGTGGACGGCGTGCACGATGGGATTCTGAACGATCCGCGACAGTGTCACTTCGATCCCGCGACGATCCAGTGCAAGGGAGAGGATTCCGACAAATGCCTGACGGCTGCGCAGGTCACTGCGCTGAAGAAACTCTACGCGGGAACGCTTGATTCCAAAGGGCACGTGGTTTACCCCGGCTATCTGCCCGGCGCCGAAGAGGGCCAAGGCGGCTGGGGACTCTGGATCACCGGCCCGGCGCCCGTGAAGAGTCTCATGGCGTTTTTCGGCAACGGATTCTTTTCCGACTTTGTATTCGGGAAGTCCGATTGGGACTACAAGACGTTCAAGGTTGATGCGGACCTGAAAGCAGCCAATGAGAGAACCGCGCAGGCCCTGAACGCTACAGATCCCCACCTCAAGCCATTCAAAGCCCGCGGAGGAAAGTTGGTTCTCTATCACGGCTGGAATGATCCGGCGATCACGGCGTTGAACACGATCGACTATTACGAGAGCGTCATCAAGAAGATGGGGGGAAAAGATGTCGACTCTTTCGTCCGCCTCTACATGGCGCCGGGCATGCAACATTGCGCCGGAGGCCCGGGGCCGGATTCGTTCGGAGCGGTCGGTGATCTGAAGTTCGACGACCCGCAGCACAGCGTGGACGCGTCTTTGGAGCAGTGGGTGGAAAACGCCGCGGCGCCGTCAATAATTATTGCGTCGAAGTTCGAAGGCCAGGACCGAACGCACGCGAAGATGACGCGGCCTCTGTGCCCGTATCCGCAGGCAGCGAAGTACAAAGGCAGCGGCGATCCGAATGACGCCGCGAACTTTGAGTGTGAGCGGCCGAGGAAGTAAGCCGGATTTTCTGGCGCCTGAATGTCGCAACCGGTGAGTTGAAGCAGCTTACGTTTATGACTTGTCCGTGGTCGGTAAGTGGCCGGATGATGCTGTTGCGGGTATCGAGTGCCCGGGGCAAGCGCAAGATTGATCGCGTGCGGACATCAGCATATGATGCAGCCGGTTTAGCCGATCAAGAAGCGCCCAGGTCCTGTGTGACGAGCAAACCGGAAGTCAACTGCTGTAATCCGTTCGCCGGGCTCAAATGGCAGGTATAGATGGCCTACGCGGTTCTCTTCTTAGAGGCGGACGTGACATCCTTTTTGGCTGGCTTCGCGTGTCCATCCAGATGAAAGCCGAGGCACGCCCCGCAGAACACCTTGTGGCAAATATGGCAGGTCTCGGCATGTGATAGACACAGACTGGTTCCGCAGTCGGTACAGGTAGAGACGGCATACCGACCACAGAGGATTCCGAGCGTGTCTTCCGAACTGCCCACCGATTTCAGGCTGCCATCGGGATTAAAGAAACCTGTAACACCGATGACGGAATTGAGTTTCAATAGCGCGAGGGTGACGGCAGGGTCATCCAAGTTCACCTTACCCTGCTTGAGTTGTTCGACGAGTGAAGCGGGAAGGGCATCTACATCGACCTTCAGTCCGACGCCTAGCGCGGCCTTTGGGCTCAAGCCGTCCGAGTTGAAAACTGAAGCTGGGGCCTGGGCCAAGCTTCGCAAGATGCACTTTGACCCCAATGCTCCTGTAGCGATAACCCTCAAACCGACTACTTTCGGCGAGCTAGCAAAGGATTACGTGCGGGTGGAACTCGGCGATGATCAAACCGATGCTGCGATCCCGAAGGCACATTCGACCGTGGCAACTTACCAGGGGTATCTCAACCGGCACATCCTCCCGCGGTGGGAGATGGTACGGGCGAGTGAGATGGAACCGGTTGCCATCCAGAAGTGGCTACGGGACTTGCACCGGGAAGCCGAGCTGTCGAACCCCACGTTGGGTGAAGATTCGCAATGTGATGGTTGCTATTTTTAAGCACGGGCAGCGGTATGGCCTCCTGCCGAGAAGCCAGGAAGCCAATCCCATGCTATTCGTGCGGCAGTCATCCGTCAGCGACTACGAGCCCGTAGTGCTTACGCTCGCGCAGTGCGTTGACATTCTGGCGAATCTGACTGGCATGTACCGGGTGTTGGTTTTGGCAGATGCAGCCACCGTGCTTCGCATCAGTGAGCTTCTGGCGTTGCGGTGGTCGGACGTCGACTGGGCCCATTGGTGTATCCGGGTAACCCGTGCTTACGTGTACCGCAAGTTCGGGCCGCTGAAAAGCCAAGCATCGAAGAAGCCCGTCCCCATGCATCCCATGCTCGCCGGATCGCTGGAAGAGTGGCGCAAGGAGACACCTTACGCAACCGACGGCGACCTCGTCTTTCCGAGCTTCCGGTTGAAGGGGAAAAAGCCACCCTGTGCAAACATGTTGGTGTCCGATCACCTTCAGCCAGCTGCCCGAAAGGCAGGGATCGCCGGGCCCATTGGGTTTCCACACCCTGCGGCGCACGCTAGTGTAGTGCGTCATAAATAGCTTTACTTATGCGCAGCCCGTATATATCATGCGGTCATGAGCCGAACGGCTGCACCGCTCTCGCTTTCCGACCAGGAGCGCAGCACCTTGCAAACCTG
>Ga0187779_10002247_pt1 | contig 11865 bp, 7 predicted proteins | sample 1015_Q2_SP10_10__FD_132435 | JGI IMG/M metagenome (GOLD analysis project Ga0187779, IMG submission 132435) | Tropical peat soil microbial communities from peatlands in Department of Meta, Colombia - 1015_Q2_SP10_10_MG | ecosystem: Environmental > Terrestrial > Soil > Wetlands > Peat | place... | reverse complement strand
TGCTCCCGACGACTGCGGACGGGACGCCTTTGTGCGACATCCCCGAGCTCCGCGGCTCGCCGCATGCGTGGGTGAAGCTCTGGAAGCACCACGCCGCGCAGCCGGAAGCGGACGAGATCAACACGGTTGCGGCGCGGCGCGGAGAGCGCTGGCTCGCGCGGTACGGCGGGAAGATCTCCTCGGAGTGGTTCTTCCCGAAGTCGCTGCAGATCCTCCGCGAGGACCCCGGTGTGTACGCGCGCGCCGAGCGCCTGATCGAGGCGGCCGACTGGATCGTGTGGCAACTCACCGGCGTCGAGAGCCGCAACAACACGACCGCTGGCTACAAGGCGATCTGGTCGAAGGCCGACGGCTTTCCGCCGACCGAGTACTTCGCGGCGCTCGACGAGGGCTTCGCGCAGGTCGTCGACGAGAAGATGTCGCGGCGTATCGACTCGATCGGCGGGCGTGCCGGCGGCATCGACGAGCGAGCGGCGGCATGGACGGGGCTGCGGCCCGGCACCCCCGTCGCGATCGCGAACGTCGACGCGCACGTGTCTGCGCCTGCGGTCGGCGGCATCGAACCGGGAACGCTGACCGTGATCATGGGGACGAGCAACTGCCACATCCTCCTCGGTGATCGGCTCGCGGAGGTCGAGGGCATGTGCGGGGTCGTCGAGGACGGCGTCGTCCCGGGACTCTTCGGCTACGAGGCCGGCCAGTCGGCGGTGGGCGACATCTTCGCGTGGTTCGTCGAGAACTGCGTCCCGCCGCAGACGCACGAGCTCGCGCGTACGCACGGCGTGGACGTCCACCACCTGCTCGAGGAGCAGGCCGCCGCGCTGGCGGTGGCCGAGAACGGGCTGCTCGCCCTCGACTGGTGGAACGGGAACCGGTCGGTGCTCGTCGATGCTGGACTCTCCGGGCTCGTCGTCGGCCTGTCGCTCTCGACGCGTCCGCAGGACGTCTATCGCGCGCTGCTGGAGGCCACGGCGTTCGGCACGCGCGTGATCGTGGAGTCCTTCGAGCGGGCGGGACTTCCCGTCGACCGCATCGTCGCGTGCGGAGGTTTGCCGCAGCGCAACCACCTGCTGATGCAGATCTACGCAGGCGTCCTCGGCCGTCCGGTCGAGGTGGCCGGATCGGAGCAGGCGCCTGCGCTCGGCTCGGCGATGTTCGGCGCCGTCGCAGGAGGTGCGCACGAGTCGATCCGCGAGGCCTCGCAGGGGATGGCGCCTCCGATCGCGGAGACCTACCTCCCCGATCCCGCGAGTCGCCCTGCGTACGATGCGCTCTTTGCCGAGTACGTCCGGCTGCACGACCACTTCGGCCGCGGCGCCGACGACGTGATGAAGACGCTGAAGCGTCTCCGCGACGAGGCCGAGCGCGCCATACCGCGTCTCGCTCCGGCCTGAGCCTTCGTCTTCGCGCGCTTGACTGCCACATGCGCAGTCGAGTTCAATCGCGCTTCGGGGGGCTCGACGGAAGGAGGCAGCGCGATGCCCGGGGAAGACCTGTTCGAGCGGCCGCTCAGCCGCGAAGGCATGCTCAAGCTGGCGGCGGCTGGGGGTGCCGGGCTCGTCGCGAGCCGCGCCGGGCTTGCCCATGCGGCAACTGCCGGTCTGTTCGCGGAGACCGGGCGCCTCCAGGTGCTCGACTGGGCCGGCTACGAGAACGACGGCGGCCAGCCGATGTTCGCCCAGTACGTGAAGCGCTATCCGAAGAACAAGCCGCAGTTCACGTACATGACCAACGAGGCGGATGCGCTCGCGAAGTTCAAGGCCGGCCAGAAGTTCGATCTGTTCCGTCCCTACATCGGCTGGGTGAAGTACTTCGCGCAGAGCGGCCTCGTCCAGCCGTGGGACCCGAAGCTGATCTCGAACTTCAAGCACCTCAACCCGTACATGGTCAAGGCCGGCCAGTATCAGGGCAAGCAGTACGGCATCCCGGACGACTGGGGATTCGACGAGGTCCTCTACCGGAGCGACAAGGTGACGCCGAAGGCGAAGTCCTACGGGCTTCTCTTCGACGAGCGCTACAAGGGCAAGATCGCGTGGTTCGACGACATCGAGATGCCGGAGATCGCCGGCCTCTACCTCGGTTTCAAGAACACCTGGAACCAGACGGACGCACAGTTGGAGCAGTCGAAGAAGTTCCTCATGTCAAAGAAACATCTCGTGCGTCTCATCTGGTCGTCCGAGACGAGCATGCAGACGGCCTTCGCGGCGGGCGACATCTGGATCTCCTACGCGTGGCCGGCCGACTACGCCGCGATGAAGGCGAAGAAGCTGAAGGTGGTCTACATGCGTCCGAAGGAAAAGCCGATCGCGTGGGTCGGCTACTTCATGCTGCTCAAGGGAACGCCCCGTCCCCACCTCGCGCATGCGTACGTCGATGCGTGGAGCTCCGCCAAGTCGGGGAAGTGGCTCGAGGACAACTACTACTACGGTCACGCGAACACGCTCGCAAAGCCGGCGTCGAACGACCTGGCCCGCGCGCTGAACCTGAGCAACCCGAAGGCGGTCGTGCCGCCGTACGCGAACCTCGATCGCGACATCCCCCGGCGGGCGCAGTACGAGCAGGCGTGGGAAGAGGTGAAGGCGTCGTAGCTGCCTGAGGGCGGGCGAGCGGTTGGCCACCGAGGTTCGAGCGGAAGAGCCAGCGGCGCAGGCGCGCCGTCGACGTCGGCGGCCGGACCTCACGGCGCCGAGTCTGCTCGGCCTGCCGCTCGCTTGGCTCGCCGTGTTCTTCGTCGTCCCGATCGCGATCGTCGCGGCGTACAGCTTCAACGCCTTCTCGCTCTATCCAGGAAGCCATCCGCTCACGCTCCAGGCCTGGCACGACTTCCTGCACAGCGGCATCTATCTCAGGCTCTTCTGGAAGTCGGTCAAGATGTCGCTGATCGTCTCGACGATCGTCGTCGCGCTCGCGTACCCGATCGCGTACTACCTTGCGCTCTCGGGAACGAAGCGGAAGTACGTCCTCCTCCTGCTGCTGATCGCGCCGTTCCTGACGAGCTATCTGCTGCGCGTGCTCGCGTGGAAGGTGATCCTCGGCGACAACGGCGTGCTGAACAGCTTCTTCTTCTGGACGGGCCTGCGGTCGCCCGATCACCCGTTCTCGCAGCTTCTCTACAGCAGGTTCGCGGTCGTGCTCGTCCTGGCCTACATCTGGCTCCCGTTCGTGGCACTGCCGATCTTCGTGTCGCTCGAGAGCCTCGACCGCCGCCTCCTCGAGGCCGCGAGCGACCTCGGGGCGACCCGCCTGCAATCCTTCCGTCGCATCACGCTGCCGCTCTCCCTCCCCGGGATCTTCGCGGCGTTCCTGTTCGTGTTCATCCCGACGCTCGGCGAGTTCGTCACTCCGTCGCTGGTCGGGGGAGCGAGCGGATACATGTACGGCAACCAGATCGTCGACCTCTTCCAGACAGGCTTCCCGGACTGGGAGACCGGCTCGGTGCTCGCGATCTTCCTCCTGGGCGTGGTCACGCTCCTGACCCTCGTGTTCTCGCGCTTCCTCCAGCCCAAGCAGGTGGCGGCGGGCTGATGGACGTCGCGCTCTCGAGAGGCGGCGCGTGGGTCCTGAGGGCGTTCTTCGTGCTCGTCGTCGTCTTTCTCTACGCCCCGATCGTGATCCTCGTGATCTTCTCGTTCAACAACTCGAACGTTCCGGCGTTTCCGCTCAGCGGGTTCACGCTCCACTGGTACCACGAGTTCCTCGTGAACTCGGACCTCAGGAGCGCGCTGAAGACGAGCGCGATCATCGCCGCAGTCTCGAGCGCGGCGGCGGTCCTGCTCGGGATCCTCGCCGCGATCGCGCTCGTCCGTCACCGCTTCCCGGGGAAGGGCCCGGTCTCGGCGCTCCTCCTGAGCCCGCTCGTGATCCCCTACGTCGTGTTCGGTCTGGCGCTGCTCCTGCTCTTCCACACGATCGGGCTCCAGCGCTCGATCTTCACGGTGATGATCGGACACATCGTGATCACGCTCCCGTACACGATCCTCGTGATGATGCCTCGGCTCCAGCAGATGGACGTCACTCTCGAGGAGGCAGCCTACGATCTCGGAGCGAGCCGTTTGCGAACGTTTCGCTCGATCACCCTGCCGCTGCTTCTCCCCGCAGTGGTCTCCGCGTACCTGATCGCCTTCACCACGTCGTTCGACGAGTACGCGGTCGCGTCGTTCGTCGTCGGAACGACGGTGACGTTCCCGATCTACCTCTACTCGGCAGTTCGCTTCCCGACGAACCTGCCACAGGTCATCGCGGTGGCGGTCGTCGTGATCAGCATCTCCCTGCTCGTCGTCGTCGGCGCGGAGGTCGGCCGTCGGCTCGCCGAGAGGCGCTTGGGCTAGACGGGCACGGCTTCGAGAGGCTCTGCGCCTCCGACGATCGCCGAGTGCTCGGCCTCCCAGGAGAGCGTGACGCGCGATCCGGTCGCAAAGGGCGCGAGCGTTTCGTCGGCGAGGCGGTGGCAGAGCAGCTTGCCCGCCGGCGTGTCGACGTGGAACTGCGTGTACATGCCGAGGTAGACGATCTCGTCGATCGTTCCCTCGAGCCGTGAGCCGCCGTCGGGCCCCGGAGCTCCGACGGGCCCGATCTGCAAGCGCTCCGGGCGGACGGCGACCCGAAGCGCGCCACCGACCTTCGCGTGTGCAGCCGCCGGGACGACGACGCGCTCGTCCTCGCCGAGCCGAGCGACCGCATAGCCCCCGACCAGCTCGTCGACGCATAGCTCGAAGGCGTTGAGCGAGCCGATGAAGTCGGCGACGAAGGCCGACTCCGGATGCTCGTAGATCTCGCGTGGGCTGCCGATCTGCTCGACGCGGCCTTTGTTCATGACCGCGATCCGATCCGACATTGCGAGCGCTTCCTCCTGGTCGTGTGTGACGTAGACGAACGTCGTGCCGAGCTCGGTCTGGATGCGTTTGAGCTCGAGCTGCATCTGCTTGCGCAGCTTGACGTCGAGCGCTCCGAGCGGCTCGTCGAGGAGCAGTGCGGCAGGCCGGTTGACGAGGGCGCGGGCGAGGGCGACGCGCTGTTGCTGCCCCCCCGAGAGCTGGCGTGCACGACGGCGCTCGAATCCCTCGAGCTCGACCACCTTCAGCATCGCCTCGATGCGCGGACGGTGCTCGCTCCGCGGAACCCGCTTCACTTTCAGCCCGAACGCGACGTTGTCGTAGATCGACATGTGTGGGAAGAGCGCGTACTGCTGGAAGACCATGTTCACGGGCCTGCGGTTCGGGGTGACGTTCGTGACGTCCGCTCCCTGGAGCAGGACGCGTCCGTCGTCGGGAGACTCGAACCCCGCGATCATCCGGAGGGTGGTCGTCTTGCCGCAGCCACTCGGGCCGAGCAGCGAGAAGAACTCGCCGTCGCCGATCTCGAGCGTGACGTCGTGAACGGCGCCAACCGTGCCGAAGCGCTTGCTCACTCCTTCGAGCGCGATCGCGACACGGTCGCCTGCCATGCGGGCGAGTCTAACCCGGTCCCGAATCGACCTCGGCCGCGGGCTAGCTCTTCGCGCAGCACGAGCTCGAGCCGCTGCCGCAGACCGAGCCGGACCGGCTTCCGAGGAAGGGCTTTTCTGCGAGCTCGAGCTCGCAGGCGGAAGGCGGCTCGGGTTAGCGCGCGATTAGCGGTCGCGGTCAGGTTGTCGGCACGATGCTGACCACGGAGATGCTACTCAGGCTGTTGGAGCGGGCCGCCCGAGCTGCGCCTCATGGGTCCGACGTCGACACGACCCGCCGTCAGCTGCGACCGAGCCGGCACCTGCAGCGCACTCGAGCAAGCCGCGCTCTCCTCGCGTTCGCCGGGATCGCAGCGACGATGTGCCGCGACGAGTCTGCCCGCCGACGGAGCCTCATCGCGAGTGGCTGCGGTTTGCAACGGGCTTCTCGCACTTGACGCAGGGAGCGAGGCCGAATGGATTCGACCAGATCTGGGTAGTCGGCCCGACAGGCACGGGCCGACGCGGCCCCTCGCTCGTTGGGCTCACGACTGCGTGAAGCGCTCGGCGAGGGCGGCCTCGACGTTGTCGACTCGCGACTTTTCGAGGTCGTCTGCCGCTGGGCGCGGCAGTTCCACGGCGAGGCCGGCCGCTCTCGCGTCCTCGTGTGTTGTGCCGGTGGCGACTGCGGCGTGGAGTTCCCAGAGGTAGGCGAGGTCGGCTTCGGCGATGCTGAGTGCGTCGGCGGCGGTGAGTTCCGGCCCGTGTCCAGGCACGACGCGTCCGGGAGGGTCGTGGCGAAGGAGGTCGATCAGCGCCGCCAGCGTCCCACGGTAGGCGGCGGTCGAGCTCGCGAACGGGAATTCGATCGCGGAGAGATGGTCGCCGACTGCGAGCAGGTCGAGGTCGCGGCATCGGAAGGCGGTCCCGTCGGGGGTGTGACCGGGCAGCGCGAACGTCTCCAGCAGGAACGGCCCGGCCCGCAGCGCGGCGCCGGCTGAGAAGGTGCGGTCGACGCGGGGCTCGCCGGCGATGCTGACGCCGCCGGCTGCGGCCCGCTCGGCCACCGCCGCCTCTCCGGCGTGGGCGAGGAGCCGCGCCGCGGTCGCCTCGCTCATGGTCGCGGCCGCCGTCGGGAACGCGGCGATGCCGCAGACGTGGTCCCAGTCGGCGTGCGTGGCGAGGACGTGCGTGACGCGGACCCCGAGCTCGCGAGCCCGCGCACTGATGCGCGCCACCTCGTCCGCGGAGATCGCCGGATCGACGAGCACTGCCTCGTCGCCGGCGGCGAGCAGGAGCGACGCCGTCTCCCACAGCGCGCTCTCGAACCGCTCGGCAACCACCGATCAACCCTATTCGCCTGACACAGCGGAACGCCGCGCCCCGGGCGCGTCCGCCCGTCGCCGCGTCGGCTATGAGTCCTCGGCTCAGCCCCTTCGAGCCATCCGGCGTGTGGATCCTGGTGCAGATGTAACCGCGCCTGGAGGCTCGGCGAGTTGAGTCGAATCCCCAGGCGCGGGTTGGTTATGTCCGCTCTAGCCCTCGAGACGCAGGACGGGCTCGCTGACCGATCAGAATCAGACGATCGAGCGCGTTTGCCAGTTGCAGGCGCCGACGGCGACGTGCGCGGGACTGGCGGATGATCCGCTCAGACTGTGCCTGCTGATGGCGCTGGCGTATCCGTTCATGGGCCTCGTGGCTTATTTGGTGATACTGGTACACGGCTCCTCCAATGCTGGGTCGTGCTGAATGACCAGTCGCGTGCGATGGACGGGTCAGTCAACGCTGGCTCCTTTCGGTTGACTTGCGCTCAGACATGCGAGCGCACGAGGGCGTTCCGCCCGAACGGGTGCGCCAAGTCGCCTCTCACGCGACCCACCGACCAGAGGGGCCGAACGCTGCGGTGTGGCCGACGGCCTACGCGCAGACGATGCGTGCGCGCGTACCGAGAGGCCAGGTCTTATCCGGGGAAAACGCGAACTTCACGCTGGACCTCCTTTCCGCGAACTCGGGCGGCAGAGCACCGCCCGATGAAGTTGACAAGTTTGACGAAACCACAGGACCAGGTCAAGACCGATTTTCTTCCGCCCATGTACGCGGTAGTTCTTGAATGGGCCGGGAAGGAATCGAACCTTCGACCTTGGGATTAAAAGTCCCCTGCTCTACCAACTGAGCTACCGGCCCCGGGTCGGTGGCCCAGTGTAGACACGGTTCGCGTTCTGCTCGACCTGACGCGCTGGTACCTTTTGGTGTCCGGTGAAGAGGGGTCTTCTGCTCGTCGCGGCGCTTGCGTTCGGTCTCTGGACAGCGGTCGCGCTTGCCGCCAGGCCGTCGATCTCGGTCACGCCGCGGATCGTCCAGCAGGGCCAGTCGGTCCGGATCCAGGGCTCCGCCGACGGTTGCCGACAGGGATCCGTGGTCACCGTGATCTCCAGGGCGTTCGTCCACACGCACGAGTTCGCGGGCGTCTCAGCGCTGTTCGTCAGGGTGGGTGCAGGCGGGCGCTTCCACGCCGTGACGGCGATCCCGCTGACGCGCAGGCCTGGCGCGTACACCGTGACGGCGAGGTGCGGCGGCGGGAACCTCGGGGTCGCGGCGGTCCTGCGCGTGACGGCGAAGCCGTCGCTCGCGGTCGCCCCGTCGACCGTTCGAGCGGGAGGCTCTGTGACGATCAGCGGTTCGGCCGCCGATTGCCCCGTCGGGGACACCGTGACCGTGCTGTCGCATGCGTTCGTGCACACGCACGACTTTGCGGGCGTGCCGGCGGTGCTGACCCCGGTCCGGACCGGCGGGAGCTTCCGGACGACGACGACGATCCCGAACTCGCGCAAGGCGGGCCGCTACATCGTCACAGCTCGATGCGGCGGCGGGAACCTCGGCGTCGCCGCCTACGTGACCGTCACGTCGTAGCCACGGACCGCCGAGATTCTCTACGGTCAGCCAGCACGGCCGGTGAACGGCGGCTGCGGCGCTGGAGCGTGGACGTGGACCCGCGCGTCGACGACGACGGCTCCCCGCTCGAGGACCAAGACGGGGTTGCAGTCCATCTCGACGATCGCGGGCTGTTCGGTGGCCATGGCCGAGATGCGAAGGATCGTGTCCTCGAGTGCGCCGACGTCCTTCGGTGGCGCGCCGCGGAATCCGTCGAGCAGTGGGAATGTTGCGAGTGACCGCAGCATCTCTCGCGCGTCGAGATCGGTCAGCGGCGCCATGCGCAGCGCCACGTCGCGGGAAAGCTCGACCGTGACACCACCCGCCCCACACGCGACGATCGGGCCGAACTCGGGGTCGGCGGTCATCCCGAGGAACATCTCGGTGCCGCCTTCGACCATCTCCTGTACGACGAAGCCGTCGAGTGGCTCAGACTGCTGGCGAACCCGCTCGGTCATCGCGAGCGCCGCGGCCGCCACCTCGGTCGACCGCAGGTCGAGCTGAACCGCGCCGACCTCGGTCTTGTGGAGCGGACCGACGGCCTTCAACGCCACCGGAACGTTCATCGAAGCCGCGGCGGCGGCCGCCTCGTCGGGGGTCGAGACACGAACCTGACGCGCCGTGCGGATCCCGTAGCACTTGAGCAACTCGACGACCTCGTCGGCTTCGAGCCAGCCGTCCCCTCGTGACAGCGCGTGCGCGATCACGGCGGCCGCCGCGTCGGTCTCGAGACCCGGGATCCTCGGCACGACGCCGGCGGGCCGCTCGCGCCAGGCGCCGTGTGCAGCTGCGTGTGCGAGGGCGATCGCGGCTTGCTCCGGAAAGGCGAACGACGGGATGCGCACGCCGGGCGCGGAGAGGGCCGCAGGGAGCCCGCGCGCGGACATGAAGCACGTGAGGGTGGGGATCCGGCGCTCCAGGGAGCCGATTGCCTCGACCATCGCGCCCGCCACTGCCGGCGCCTCGTCTTCGAGGGGCGGGATGTAGAGCACGATCAGCGCATCTATCTCCGGGTCCGCGGCGACCGTCGTGATCGTCCGGCCGTAGTCGTCGCCCGTGGCCGACGCGATCATGTCGACCGGGTTGGCGACGCCCGCCGCACGCGGGAGAAACGACCGGAGCTCGGCCACCGTCTCCACTGAGAGCTCCGGCACGCGGAGCCCACGTGCCTCGCAGGTGTCCGCGCACTGGATCCCGAGGCCTCCCGCGTTGGTGACGATGGCGACGCTCGTCCCGTTGGGGATCGGCTGGTTTGCCAGCAACGCCGCGACGTCGAACATCTCCTCGAGCGTGTCCGTGCGGATCACGCCGACCTGACGCAGCAGCGCGTCGACGGCGCTGTCGGATGCGGCGACGAGCGCTCCTGTGTGGGAGGTCGCGGCCCGTTGTCCGGCTGCGCTTCGGCCGCTCTTCACGGCCACGATCGGCTTACGACGTGCAGCGCGCCTCGCAATGGTGGCGAAGCGCCGAGGGTTGCCGAACGACTCGAGATAGAGGAGCACGACGTCGGTGCGATCGTCCTGCTCCCAGTAGCAAAGGAGGTCGTTGGGCGAGACGTCGGCCTTGTTCCCGATCGAGACGAACGAGGACAAGCCGAGCGAGAGCGCGGTCGCCATGTTGATGACGGCGAGGCCCAGGGCTCCGGACTGTGACAGGAACGCGATGCCGCCCTCCGGTGGATACGCCTGTGCGAACGTGCCGTTCATCCGCACGGCGGGGTCGGTGTTGATCACACCCATGCAGTTCGGGCCGATCAGACGCATCCCGGCGTCGCGGCACACCTCGAGCAGCTCGTCCTGGCGCTGCCTGCCCTCTTCGCCTGTCTCGGAGAAGCCGGCCGAGATGACGACGAGAGCCCGCACCTGCTTCTCGGCGCATTCCCGGGCGACGTCGAGCACGGCCGGGGCGGGCACCGCGACGAAGGCCACGTCGACGGGCTCGGCGATGTCCATCACGCTCGCGTAGGCGTGCACGCCCTGAACGAAGGCGTGCGCCGGATTGACGGGGTGAACGACACCGGCGAAGGGCTCGCCGAGCAAGTTCTTGAGCAGTCGGCCGCCGATGCTCTCGGGGTTCTGCGAGGCGCCGATCACTGCGACCGAGCGCGCTTCGAGAACGGTGCGGACGGCGTTCGTGCCTGCGATCCGCTCCCGCTCCTCGTAGTGCTCGGCGGTCTCGTCGCTGACGTGGGTCGGGAACTCGACCTCGACCGTGCCCGGACGCGTGTGGATCGAGACCGGAAACCCTGTCTGTCGGAAGACGTCGATCATGCGATGGTTCTCCGGCAGCACCTCGGCGCGGAAGAACTGGATCCCCTGTTCGCCTGCCGCCTGCGCGAGGTGCGCTATCAGGATCGACGCCAGTCCCTTTCCCTGGAACGGGTCGCTGACGCTCAGAGCGATCTCGGCCCGACGGTCCGCCTCACGGATGTACTGGGCGCCGCCGACGACTCTCTGATGGTCGCCCCCGGAGAACGCGAGCAGCGTCAGGTGGTCGACGTAGTCGATGCGAACGGCGTTCCCCGCCTGCGCGACGATGTCCACCGAGACCCCAGCGAAGCGGAGCCTGCGCGACTCCTCCGAGAGATCGACGAAGTAGTCCTCGAGGGCATCGAGATCGTCGGGCCGGGCAGGACGGATGTGGACGGTGCTCCCGTCACGCAACACGACGTCCGACTCCAGATACGCAGGGTAGGAACTCACGAGGCGGATCCTACGACCGCGCACTTCTGGATCTCGCGCCACCGCAACGGTGAGGTCGTCTCCAGCGCGACGCAGCTGCCGAGCGCTGTCGTCTTACGGGGCGGGCGCACCGGTTCAGGGCAGGAGATCCTCCTGCTCACGGAGGGGGAGCGAGCGAGTACTCGTAGATCGCCGCACCGAAGTCAGGAGCGGAGCCGAGTTGGTAGAGCTTCCCGTCGGGCTGGACCCGGATCTCGGTGATCGTGTATCGCGCGTACGCCGATCGGGGCGGCTCGTCGAACGGCAGCGAGAAGCGGGTGCGGACGCCCTTCGGCCCGAGCCGCAACACCAGGTACTCGGACTGGTAGGTGCCCCCGCTCGGGCGCGTCGGAAACAGCACGACCGCGGGGTCCCCGCCCACCAGCGCCGGGGTCGCGGCCCCCGCCGGCTCGATGATCGTCCGGCTCGTGATCCGCCAGGCACGTACGACCCGACTTGCCCGATCGAGGAGCGCCACGCGCACCTCGTGCGGCTCGGGAGTCCAGGGCAGACCGGTCCAGCCCGTCGTCGCCAGCACCAGCTGCCGGCCGCCGGACAGCGGCTGGGTCCAGCGGACACGCCGCTCCTGCGTGGCCATCGGCAGCGAGCGACCCACGGGTGTCACCGCCGGCGCCCACGGGCGCCAGCCTTGTCCCTCCTTCGCCTTCTGCCCCGATCCCCCGCCGGTCCAGTAGAGCGTGCCGTCCGGCCCGGTGCGAAGCTGGACGCTCGCGTCGTCGGTGTCGAGCTTGCGCGAGACAACTGCAGCGGTGGGAAGCTCGACGGCCAGCC
>Ga0187779_10002246_pt1 | contig 11870 bp, 7 predicted proteins | sample 1015_Q2_SP10_10__FD_132435 | JGI IMG/M metagenome (GOLD analysis project Ga0187779, IMG submission 132435) | Tropical peat soil microbial communities from peatlands in Department of Meta, Colombia - 1015_Q2_SP10_10_MG | ecosystem: Environmental > Terrestrial > Soil > Wetlands > Peat | place... | reverse complement strand
GCCCTGGAACACGTTGAGCAACACCTCCTGTCAGTTCGCGTCTCCCTTCACGTGCGGAGTAGCCCCGCCTCCTGGCAATTCTCTGGGAGCTTTTAACGACATCGGATTTGCCGCCGTAGGGCCGATCCCCAGTGAGAGCCTGAACACTCCTTACGAACAGACCTGGAGCTTCGGGTTTCAAAAGGAACTGCCAGCCAAGGTCCTGGTGGAAGCCAATTACGTGGGTAAGAAGGGAACGCACCTATACCTCGGTGGATTTCGCGAGCACAACTATGTACCTCCAGCTGCGATTGCTGGTATGAGCCCGACCCAGATTGGCAACTTCCTCACCGCCCAAGTCGCCAATCCCTTTTTCTTTAACGGACCTCCGAGCGCTTGCGATCACACCAAGTTTATTTGCGATCCAACGAGCGGACTGGCCGGCCCCACGATTCAAGAGTCGCAACTCCTGGTCCCCCACCCTCAGTACAATGGATTTCAAGGCGACTCCCCTCCAATCGCCAATTCCATTTACCACGCGCTTCAACTACGCGCCGAAAAGGACTTTACACACGGCCTGCAATTTCTGGTGACCTATGCCTGGTCGAAATCTATTGACAACGCATCTGCCAGCGATGACAGCTTCGTTTTCCTGGGCGGGGGCACGATCGATGGCTCAACTCTGAACGTACAGAATCCTTTTGACCTGAGGGCGGAGAGGGCAATCTCGGTGTTCAATATTCCGCAGGTCCTACAGTTCAGTTACGTCTACCAGTTCCCGCTCGGTCGCGGCAAACAATTCGGGCACGATATGAATCCGATCCTCGACGCGATCATTGGAGGGTGGCAGACTAATGGGATTGTCCGGGTGAATGATGGTCGCCCGATTATTCCTCTATTAGTCAACGGCGGCACTCCGATCCCGACATACAATCAGAGACCAAGCCTAACCGGCAGGCTGGGACGAGCTTCCGGCCCTCCCGAGCAATCTGTGATCAACGGCTCGTTTACCGGAACCAGCTATTTTGCAGATCCTAACGCCCTATCAACGCCCGCACCGTTTACCTTCGGCACAGCGCCAAGAACGATTGGTACCGCACTTCAACCAGGTGCGGAAAACCTCGACCTGTCGGTCTTCAAAGAATTTTCGCTATCCAAGATCCACGAGGGAATGCACGGAGAGTTCAGGGCAGAAGCTTTCAACGCCTTCAACCACCCGCAATTTCAAGGGCCCGACGGTACCGTTGGAGCGAGCACCTTCGGCTTCATCACTTCCACAGTAAATAACCCTCGTGAGATGCAGTTCGCTTTGAAAATATATTTTTGAGGGAAGAGTTTTCTACATAATTTATCGGGCTGCGCGAAGTTGTACCTGACATCGCGTACATGAGTGAGGGGGACCGAATAAAACTGCCGAGCAATCCTAATCCCAAAACCAACTTGCCTCGTAGAGGAAAGATGGTCGGGCTCAGCGTACTAATGACGTTCGCATTATTGGACACAGCTCTTGCGCAGCAGCCCGCCTCAGCTGTAGGGACCAAACCTGTTACCACCATCCACGTGGATGCCGCTCACCCGGTCAAGAAATTTGATCCGGACCAAGCTCTCGGCACCTCTATTGACATTCTTCGTCCCGGGGAACTCGATAAGGTTTATAGCACAGCAAATCTTAAAGAAGCGCTATCGGCAGGATGGGGCCCGATCACCTATCGTCAGAACACCGAACTTCAAGGGGCAGCATGGCATTGGAACCCTAACGGCACATGGAGTGATCCGGCACATCAGAGCGGCTATTTCACGGGCAATTCCGAACCAGGAGAGTTCAGCCGGCACTCGTACGGTTACCCACTGCCCCATCGGGGAAACACTCAAGGTGATGGGCGCTCGAGGAGCAAATACTCGCGGATGACCGACGGCGATCCAAACACCTACTGGAAGAGTAACCCCTATCTCACCAGTAAGTACACCGGCGAGGATGATGCGCTGCATCCACAGTGGGTGGTTATTGACCTTGGTGCCACGGAACGGATTGATACATTACGCATTTCCTGGGCGAATCCCTACGGGGTCGTCTACGAAGTCCAGTATTGGAACACCGAAAAAGAACCACTGAGCAATCCCACGGCTGGTATGTGGATAGCGTTTCCTCAGGGAATCGTATCCAACGGCGCAGGTGGGAACGAAACAATTCAGCTTTCGTCTGGCCTGATTCCGGCCCGCTACCTGCGTATCTGGATGACGAAGTCATCGAACACGTCGGAACTTGATGATAGTGATCCACGCAGTTCGATGGGATATGCGATTCGGGAACTATACGTCGGGTGTTCGAGTTCTGACGGGCGCTTCGTAGACCTGGTCAAGCACACTCCCGATCAAAACCAGACTGTGACATTTGCATCGTCGGTTGACCCATGGCACTCAGTTTCCGATTTCACGCTAGAAGCTGGAGATCAAACGGGATTCGATCTTTTTTATACAAGTGGGATCACGAACAAACTCCCGGCGATGATTCCGGTTGCTATGCTCTACAGCATCCCGGAGGATGCGGCAGCGGAGATGGCTTATGTAAAGCGACGTGGCTATCCGGTTTCGTATGTCGAAATGGGAGAGGAGCCCGATGGACAGAAGATGCTGCCGGAAGACTACGGCGCACTCTACCTGCAATTCGCTGAGGCGATCCACAAGATCGATCCGAATCTCAAGCTTGGCGGACCTGTTTTCGAAGGAGTAAATGAAGACATTCTGGTTTGGCCGGACGCCCGAGGACGCGCGTCCTGGCTGGGGCGTTTCCTGGACTATTTGAGAGGGCACGGGCGATTGGCTGATTTGTCGTTTGTGTCGTTCGAGCATTATCCGTTCCCACCGTGCGAGATTACCTGGTCGGATCTGTATCGCGAGCCTGAACTCACCAAGGGGATCCTCAAAATCTGGCGAGATGATGGAGTGCCAACCAACGTTCCGTTGATGAATACTGAGAGCAATGTCTCATGGGGACTCACGCAGCCAATGACGGACATTTTTTCGGCGTTGTGGCTGACCGACAGCGTGGGGGCGTTCTTGACAGTTGGCGGCGATGTTTACTATCACTCTCCCATCCAGCCGGAGGGGCTGCGTCCCGGCTGCCGTGGCTGGAGTACCTATGGAAATTTCGTGGCCGACGCGAATCTCAATATTCACGGCCACACTGCCCAGTACTATGCTAGCCGCTTAATCAATCTGGAATGGGTAAAGCACGGCGGCGGAGAGCACCGCCTCTATCAGGCCAGCACAGATCTCACAGATGAAGCCGGCCATGCACTACTCACCGCGTATCCACTCTTACGGCCAGATGGCCGATGGTCCTTAATGCTGGTTAACAAGGACCAGTCGAATTCGCACCTCGTACGGATCCAGTTCGAAAACGGCACAGAGCCGACGTGGGGTTTTTCCGGATCGATAAAGATGACTACTTTTGGGGAGGAGCAATATGTATGGCACTCGGATGGCATCAATAGTCATGCCGATCCTGAGAATCCGCCCGTCAGTAGCACGATCTCGGCGGACTCTCAAACTGCGTACACGTTGCCGCCGGCTTCCGTCACCGTTCTGCAAGGCGAAACTGGGCGTGCCAGGTCTCATGAGCCTTAGTAAAAAATCGGCATGACGCAAGCCGTAACATTTGCGCAAGGAGCTGTTCAGGATTCCCACGGAGGCTAATGTGCATAAAGTTGCTGCCTTCATGCTTTACATACTCGCCCTTTTTTATAGTTCGCCCGCTACACCCCAGGACCGTCAGGTCGCAATAACCATCGACGATTTGCCAGCTGGTAACGCCCAGTTCATGTCTGCGTCCGAAATTACAGACATGACTTCGCGATTAGTCTTTGAGCTGCGCCAGGAAAAAATCCCTGCTGTAGGTTTCGTCAATGAAAAAAAACTCTACAAAACGGGAGAAGTGGACGAACGAATCAAAGCGCTGCAGATGTGGCTGGATGCTGGGCTTGAATTAGGCAATCACACTTTTGCTCATACCTCTTTGAACCGGGCGGGACTAAAACCGTTTGAAGAGGACGTCGTGCGCGGTGAGACGGTAACGAGCATGCTACTCGCTCAACACAAAATGCAGCTTAGATTTTTTCGGCATCCTTATCTTGATACAGGCCGCGATTTGGAAACGCGTCGGCAAGCCGATGCTTTTCTAACAGGCAGAGGCTACCAGATTGCGCCTGTCACCGTAGATGCCTGGGACTGGATGTATGGATATGTTTATGAGGATGCACGCAAGCGCGGAGATGCAGCCCTGCAAAAGGAACTAACTACCGACTATCTCAAGTACACAGATGCCATGTTCGAATATGCCGAACGGCAGTCAAAAGATCTGGTCGGCTACGAAATCAGGCAAGTTCTTCTCTTGCATGCGAACCAATTGGAGGCCGACCACATCAACGAACTCCTCGCGGCGATCCGAAAAAGAGGATATCGCTTTATCACTCTGGAAGCAGCCTTGAACGATGATGCCTACAGCCTTCCCGACACTTATATCGGGGTGGAAGGAACGACCTGGCTCGATCACTGGGAAATTACGCGTGGCAAACCTCTTCAAGGCCATCCCGTTTTTCCAGAGTGGGTGATTGAACGTGATAAATCGATTCCGCGACCGACGCCCTAAAGTTTTCGAACGTGATAGGTTAAGGACCAGACCGTCCCGGGGAGACTCCGGCACGCTAATGCTTTCATTTCCCAGATCACTTTATCGGCTGGCGATAGGTCTGTTGATTGTCTCGGCGGCCAGCGCCAACCCACAGGTTTCGGGCCAAAAAACCCCCTTGAAAACTAACAAGCCCGAAGCGGCACTGGGAAAGCGAATGTTTGGTTCAACCTGTGCCGGTTGTCACGGTCTGGATGGTAAGGGCAGCGAACGGGCTCCGAACATTGCGGACCGGCCGAGTGTGCAACGGCTGTCCGATATGCAAATTTCCCGCATCATCCAAGATGGCGTTCCGGGAACTGGGATGCCCGCCTTCCACTCACTCGAAAATTCGCAGATTGAAGCTGTCGTCGGATACCTGCGAATCCTTCAGGGAACTAAAAGAACTGTCAGTCTGCCTGGTAATCCGGAACACGGAAAGGAAGTCTTCTTCACAAAAGGCAAATGTTCGGGTTGCCATATGGTGGCCGGACAGGGCGGGTTTATAGCCTCGGACTTGTCGGAGTACGCCAACACTCACACAGTGGAACAAATGCGGAGCGCGATCATCCAACCGATTGCAAATAGCGATGTACAAGCGCACCTTGCAACAGCGGTCGTTCGCGGCGGTGAGAAATACGTCGGCCGGGTACGCAACGAGGACAATTTCTCCCTCCAGTTGCAAACGCTAGATGGGATTTTTCACTTCATATCGAAATCAGATCTCGAGAGTATCGATTACGATTCGCAAACCCTGATGCCCTCAGACTACGGTTCCACCCTCAGCCGCGACGAATTGAACGATCTGATCAGTTTTCTGATGAGTGTGGGTAACCCAGGCAAGCCAACAACCAAAAAGGATGATTAGGGAACTCTATGAATCGTGCCGCGAAGATGTGGCAAAAGCTCGTCATTGCGACCTGGGTAATCATTGCGGTTAACTCGCCAGCTTTCCCAAATGCCCCAGCGGACCGCGGCGAATTCCTGTTGCAAGCTGAGTCGCCGCGTTTCTGGGACCTCATCGCCCGCAATGCAAACCTGGAAATGATTGCCACCGGCTTCGGCTTCACTGAAGGTCCGGTGTGGGATCAGGCCGGATTTCTGTATGTCAGTGACGAAACCATCAACAAAATCTTCCGTGTATATCCCGACGGCAAGAAGGAGGAAGTTATCGCATTGGGCGACCCGGACGGGAACACGTTCGACCGGCAGCATCGGCTGATCGATTGCGCCAGCGTGTTGCGAGCAGTCATCGAAGTTTCTCCCGACGGAAAATACAAGATTCTCGCCGATCACTATGAAGGTAGAAAGTTGAACACGCCCAATGACGTTGTTGTTGGGCCGGATGGTGCACTCTATTTTACCGATCCAACCATGGACTTTGTCCCGGGAGCCAAGCAGGAGATCCCATATCAAGGGGTCTATCGCCTGAGCGAGAATGGCAGTTTGAATTTGCTTACAAGAGAACTAACGCAGCCAAACGGGCTCGGTTTTTCCCCGGATGGTAAGCGATTTTATGTTGACGATAGTGAACAGAGGAATATCCGCGTATATGACTTTACTGCCGAGGGAACACTCACTAACGGCCGCATCTTTGGGGAAGAACCCGGCGGGAAGAACGACGGCGTGCCCGACGGTATGAAGCTCGACAAGAACGGCAACATATTTGTCACCGGCCCTAAAGGAATTTGGGTATGGGATGCCAACGGACATCACCTCGGGACAATCGTAATGCCGGAGCAACCGGCAAACCTCGCATGGGGCGACAAGGATTACCGCACGCTGTACATCACCGCGACGACTTCGGTATACCGGCTCGAGACAAAGACGACAGGCTACGTGCCATATCTGGAGCACTGAGGGTATCAGTCAATGGGGAAGGACGAAGCTGAGGACGTCGCTTCCCGCCGAGATGGCGACGTACTGGACTCCGTCGATTGCGTAGGTCATTGGGGAAGCACGGAACTGCTGACCGGTATTGAAGTGCCAGAGAGGATGGCCAGAGGCCGCGTCAAGCGCTTCGAACGAACCGGCGTCATCGCCAAAGAAAACTAATCCACCTGCGGTGGTCAGCGTTCCGCCCCAAGAATGCGCTTGTCCAGCCTGTGGATAGCGCCAAGCGGGTTTTCCATCGAGCGAGAGCGCCAACAGAATTTTGCGTGAGTGTTCGTCAGCCGGGAGCTTCGTCCCGGTATCGTAGTAAGTTTGCCCGCGGACAAATTCCTTTGGGCTTGCGAAGAACATATTGCAGCTTTCCAGGGCCATTACGTAGAAGAGCCCCGTGCCCGGATTATAGGAAGGCGAAAACCAGTTCGTGGCCCCGTCAATGCCAGGGCAGATATAGTTGCCCTCTAGGGTTGGAATTCGTCCCGAGAGTAACGGCCTGCCGGATGCATCGATGCCCCTTGCCCAATTCAGTTTTTCAATGAAGGCGGTTGCCCGCAGAAACTTGCCACTCGTGCGGTCGAGGACATAGAAAAACCCGTTGCGGTTCGCTTGGACCAACAAGTGTCGCGCCGTGCCGTTTTGCTCGACATCGACGAGCACCGGAGTTTCATTGGCATCGTAGTCATACAGGTCGTGAGGCGTAAATTGGAAATACCATTTCAGGTCTCCGGTATCGGGATTCAGCGCGAGCACGGATGCCGTGTAAAGATCATCGCCGGGTCGGGAGTCTCCGACAAAATCCGGTGCAGCATTGCTCGTTGTCCAATAGATAGTGTTCAGTGCCGGATCATAGGTGCCGGGCATCCAGGTAGTGCCGCCGCCATGCAGATAGGAATCACCGGGCCAACTGGAGGAACCAAATTCTCCCGGACCGGGGATGGTCCAGAAGCGCCACTTCAATTTTCCGGTCCCAGCATCATAAGCGGCGACGAAACCACGCACGCCAGAGTCGCCACCGGACGTACCGACGATGACGGAACCCTTGACCACAAGAGGAGCGCTGGTTGCACCGTAGTGTTTAGCTTTGTCGGCGTATTCAATGTCCCAGCGTAAATTTCCGGAACGAGCATCGAGGCACACCAGGTGGGCGTCGTCGGTTTCGGTGTAAACGGAATCTTGCCACACGGCAACGCCACGGTTCTTGTGAGCTGCGGCATCGTCGAGTAAGCCTGCGCTTACGCGCCGCTGATAGTGCCACAAGACGCGGCCGGTGCGCGCATCCAGCGAGAATACGTCGTTAGCGGCTGTAACGTACATGATGCCGCGGATCACCACAGGCGTGGCTTCAAGATTTTGCGAGTTGCCGGGATGAAAGACCCACGCCAGACGAAGTTGAGATGCATTCGAAACATTTATTTCGCGCAGGCTGCTGTAGCGGCGCCCGGTATAGTCGCCGTTGTAAGACGTCCAGTTTGCACCAACCGGCTGGGCGAGCAGATCTTCTGGGCTTACCGCGACGGCCGCAGTGACCGGAGATTGACCCTGCTGCGCTATTACGCACGGCGCCGCGCAGGCACCGGCCAGCAGGAAAAGCGTGAACGCGGCGACGGGCATCTTCATTTCAGTGATTGTCTCCCTTGATGATTCGAACCTCCTGGAGGGAGCCACGATCGACTCCGCCTTGATCTTCGAGATGAAGGGAAACGCGTGTGGTTTTTCCCGGAGGCGCAATCTCGGTGTCGAGCGATACCGCCTCGGTCGGAGTCACATCTGCAATGGGTATGGTTCCAAGATTCGAACCATGTTCGTCATAAAACCGCGCGAGCAGGCGTCCGGAGAAGAAAACTCCATAAGACCCTGAGAACTTGATCTTGCCGCTTGCAAGCTGGCTGGCCTGGAGGGGCCGGATCACAATGCCGGGATCAGTGACTCCGTGAAATTCGTTTCCGGCCCTTGTTGGAAACCATTCGGTGTCGAAATTGCAACTTTCACCGGGACGCAAGCGGCACATCGGGCTATTGATCTCAGCCTCAAGGTAGATGGGAGAGGTGTCGGAATCGGAACTCAATGAAGGTATTCCATCACTATTGAGCCTAATTTCGGGCCCGTTTGTCCAAAAAATTACAGATGCCTTGCCCGGATAAGATTTGTTTTCCTCGTACTGGAAGCGTTCAACCATCGCATATTTGCTGGCGGCATCGACCACTGTCACCCAGCCTGCGGTCGAGTCCAACCACAATTCAGCGGCCATGTGAACGTAGTGAACGACAAAGAGACCGTCATCTCTGACGGAGACTGCAGGATTTTCCGCAGGACCGAAGCGCACGTGGTAGTGGTTGAGATAGCGGCTGGACGGATTCGCCGGCGTAAAGGTCCAGAAATTGTGATTGATGCGCGACGCCATGTCCTGGCTTGCATCGGAGCTCGCGTCCGAGGTGTCGTATTGCGAGACCGACTGCATGGACCATTCAACAGTGTGGCCGGAAATATTTTTCATCGAGGCATGGAACCGAACCCGAGGGGAACCCGCTTCCAAAGCGATCGTACGCACGAACTGAATCCCAGTCTGCGGATCCGGTGGGCCGGCCAGTTCGACTTCGCATTCCTTTCCTTCCTCAAGCTTGCGAAAGGCAAACGGGCCATCGTCCAACAAGTCGGAGTTGCCGACCCAATGTTGCTCGTCGTTATTGCCCTCGGGCAAGAGCCAGAGCTTGTCGCCGCCGTAGTTGAACCATTGGCCGGGAGTCGGCGGCAGATATTTGCCCGCATATTTGGGATTAACGAACAGGTAGGGATGGCCGGCAAAAGTCAGCTGCATCAATCGCCCGCCGTTTTGTGGCACCACGATCAACTGTACCCATGGATTAGAGAGTTGTTGCGCATGCCAGCCCTTGTAATCCGTAGGTTCCACGCGGCAGCCTGCATCGGGCGATGAATTTGCATGGCCAGAAGTCTCGGAGAAGCCAGGGCTCAGCAAGAGTGACGCCAAGAGAACAACCAACGCGCTACAGAACAGACGTTGCGGTAGTGCAAAGAACCGTGTCATACGAAGCCTTTCCTCAATGGCTTTGGGGGTCGAGGGTAGCATGAGGGTAGAAATCCGCGAGCGCTGGTTCGCGCTGCCATCCAGCCAAACGCAACAAAAACCAATGAAACGAAAGTTTTCGATTGGCGTCAAGCCCAATCTGTGGTATACGGATGAACGCATCTCCATCGGGACAAAGTTGACGATTCTGTTGTGTTTGTTGCTGATCGCGTCCGACCTGCTGGGGCAGGATCGGCTCGTCGATCCCACCTGGTTGCACCGCTACGTTCCGGATATAAGCGAGGCGGGAAATCATCCGGAATCAAGCACCTGCCATTACATCGCAGTCTTCGGAGAAGGTGACGCGCAGCAGCGAATGATGCGGAGCGTTGCGCGTTTCGGCGAAGAGAAGATCGATGGGAAGGGAAAATGCTCAACGGAGATTCGCGAGCGGGAGGAAGAAATTTATTTTGTCCTGCAAGGAAAAGCAGTTTTGCATTATCGAGACCAGACGCATGTGATGCGCGCGAATGATTTCACCTACGTGGCACCGGGTGTCGAGCACTCGCTCGAGAATGGCTCCGAGCAGGCGGCACGAGTGCTGCTGATGAGCTTCAAAATTCCCTCCGCGATATCACTTAGTACGCCGCCGCTGGCAGCCAAGATTGTCAACCTGGAAGACATCAAGGAAGAGACGGTCGAAGGTCACCCCACATCGGTTTTGTACAAGCTTCTTGCCGGTCCACGCACTGGCACGCGCGATGCCATCGACCAGGCGTACGTGGTCACGAGCTTCTTCTGGATGAACTTCGCACCGGGTGGAACGAACTTTCCTCATCATCACGAATTCGCCGAGGAAATTTATCTCGTGCTCGATGGGACGGGGGAAATAGTAGCCGGGAGCGGAATCGATGGTATCGAGGGCCGGTATCCAGCGAAAGCGGGAGATGCCTATTACTTCCGCCCTAATTGTACGGTGGGGTTTTACAACCGGGACAGGCCAGAAGCGAAGGCCCATATTTTAGCGGTGCGATCGCGGATTCCGCTGCCTGAAGCTGAAGATTAGGGTTGCGGGTGAGGAGGTTTTGTGATGCGTATCCGGAATTCCAGCCGGCGATCGTTCATAAAGACGCTGGCGGCTGTACCCCTATTGAGCCAGATTGCGGCACGCGACCTCTATGCCCAGGCAGCGACTGCGGTCGGCAAGGATCCACGGCAGAACGTGTACACACGGCTCGGGGTAAAGACGGTCATTAATTGCCGTGGCACGTGGACCTATCTCAGCGGATCGCTCGAATTTCCCGAAGTGCGGCGAGTGCAGTTGGAAGCGGCTGAACATTTCGTAAACGTACTGGATTTGCAGCGGGCCGTGGGTCGGCGTTTATCGGAGTTGACTGGAGCGGAATCTGGAATTGTCACGTCGGGGGCAGCGGGCGCGATGTCAGCAGCGACGGCTGCTTGCATTGCGGGCAGCGATGACAAGTATATCTGGCAACTTCCTGACACCACCGGCCTGAAACAAGAAGTGATCATGGTTGGAGGGCGAAGTGCCTTCGACAGCGCCATCCGGCTGGTGGGCGCGAAACTCGTTTTGGTGTATTCGGCTGAGGAACTGGCCAACGCCATTAGCGAAAACACCGCAATGATCTACACGACCGATCTAGGAGAGACACTGCAGCAAGAACTGAAGATTGCGAAAGACCACAAAGTTCCCATGTTGCTGGATGACGCGGCAGGAATTCCACCCGCCGAAAACGCCAAACTCTACGCAAAGATGGGAATCGACCTTTACTGCTTTTCAGGCGGCAAAGGATTATGCGGACCGCAGTGCAGTGGCCTACTGCTCGGGCGAAAAGACCTGATTGAGTCGGCGCTGCTGAATTGCAATCCTCGTGAGGGGGCTGTTTGCCGGCCGATGAAAGTCGGCAAAGAAGAAATCATCGGTTGTCTGACGGCGCTTGAAACGTGGCTGAACCTTGATGAGAAAAAACTTTACGACGAATGGAATGGCCGTGTGGACCGCATTCGGAAACTGGTGGAGACGGTACCCGGCGTAACAACCGACATTTACATCCCCGACGACGGCAATCGCTATCCGACGCTCAAAGTCGGTTGGGACACGCAGGCCTGGCGATTCAGTATTCCCGATTGCGTGCAGGAGCTCCGTGCGGGTGAGCCGGTTATCGAAGTGCTTGGGCCAGACAATCCCAGCCTGGTGACGGCGGTTCGAGAGGGAAACCCGAATCGAAAGGAAAGGAAAGAGCCGGGCCACCTCGAGCTGGTTTCGATGACCATCAAGCCTGGCGAGGAATT
>Ga0187779_10002245_pt1 | contig 11872 bp, 8 predicted proteins | sample 1015_Q2_SP10_10__FD_132435 | JGI IMG/M metagenome (GOLD analysis project Ga0187779, IMG submission 132435) | Tropical peat soil microbial communities from peatlands in Department of Meta, Colombia - 1015_Q2_SP10_10_MG | ecosystem: Environmental > Terrestrial > Soil > Wetlands > Peat | place... | reverse complement strand
CGCATCGCGACATCGACCGCATCGCGAGGCCGCCGGAGCGAGCCGCGAGGACGCGATCGTCGAGACTCGCGCCTCTCGGTCGCCTCGCGCCGAGCGCCGGATTCGAGAGCCGCCGTCGGTCCCGCCACGAATGCAACATCGCCCGCGAAGACGCGTGATTCGAGTCACAAATTGCACACTCGCCAGACGGGAATGCGGTATATTTGCCGCGATGGGGAGCGGGGAGCGATGACAGGAGATCGACCGCCTCCATGCCTATCGCCGTCGCATCGCGATCAACCACCAGGAAGGAGAGCTATGGCTACTGCCAAGAAAGCATCAAAGAAGACCGCCAAGAAAGGCGCCAAGAAGTCGGCGGCGAGAAAGCCGGCGAAGAAGCCCGCCAAGAAAGCACCCGCGAAAAAGTCCGCGCCGAAGAAGGCGAAGAAGTCCGGTGCCAAGCGCAAGCCGAATGCCGCGTTCATGAAGCCGATGACGCCATCGGGAACGCTAGCGGCAGTTGTCGGCGCCATGCCGCTGCCGCGCACTGAAGTCACGAAGAAGATTTGGGACTACATCAAGAAGAACAAGCTGCAGGATGCGGTCAACAAGCGCCTCATCAACGCCGACGAGAAGCTGCGCAACATCTTCGGCGGCAAGAGGCAGGTCTCGATGTTCGAGATGACCAAGCTCGTATCGAGCCACCTGAAATAAGCTTCGCCGTGGTGGCGTGGAGCCGCCGCGAGAGTGCCGAATCCGGCCGGACATCGCCCCGCGGTGGCCGGCCGCATGTTTTTTGGGCGCTTGCTGCCGTCACGACTCGTGCGAGGAATAGCCCGCGGCGCACCGGTGTTACATACGTGGTAGCGCAAGCTTCCTCGTCGTGGGGCGCCCGGGCGGAGTGACTCCGACCGGCAGCCGAACGCGCGATCTCCTGGAGAAGAAACTATGCTAAGAGTCTGCCTCTCCGTTCTGAGCGCGATGTGCTGCGTGTGCGCGGCGCTCGCGCAAGCCCCGTTGCCGACGCAACGCATCCGCGGCGACGTGGTCGCCGTCGACGGGCTAAGCCTCCAGGTGCGATCCCGTACCGGCGAGGCGCTCGGGATCAAGCTCGCCGAAAACTACACGGTCACTTCAGTCGTGAAGACCGATCTCGACGCGGTCAAGGTCGGCAGCTTCGTCGGCACCGCGACGATGCCGCAGCCCGACGGAACGCAGGTCGCCCTCGAGGTGCTGCTTTTTCCCGAAGCGATGCGCGGCAGCGGCGAAGGACACTATCCGTGGGACCTGAAGCCCGGAAGCATGATGACCAACGCGACGGTGGCGGACGCGACCGTCGAGACGGCCGGCGGTCGACGCATGACGCTCCGGTACAAGGACGGCGAGAAGATCGTAATCGTCCCGCCCGATGCGCCCGTCGTCACCTTCGAGCCGGGCGAACGCGCGATGCTCGTCCCCGGCGCCCACATCCTCCTCACCGCGACCAAGCAGCCTGACGGCACGTTCACCGCCAGCCGCGTCGCCGTCGGCAAGAACGGGCTCGTGCCGCCGATGTAGCTAGCCGCGCGCCTGCAGGGCGCGAATGCGCTCTTCGATCGGCGGGTGGGTCGCGAACAGCGAGAGGAACGACGAACGATCGGTGATACCGAAGCCGGTGAGCGCCTTCGGCATCTCGCCTGGCGGCAGCCCGCCGAGCCGCGCCAGCGCGCGCATCATCGGTTGCGGCGTCCCGAGATACGTCGCACTGCCGGCGTCGGCCCGAAACTCGCGACGCCGCGAAAACCAGGCCACGATGATGGAGGCGAGAACGCCGAAGACGATCTCGCACACGAGCACGGTGGCGTAGTAGCCGATCCCCACGCCGCGCTCGGTGCGGAACACCAGCCGATCGACGACCGCGCCCACGACGCGCGCCAGGAACACGACGAACGTATTCACGACGCCCTGGATCAGCGTGAGCGTGACCATGTCGCCGTTGGCCACATGCGCCATCTCATGACCCAGGACCGCCTCGATCTCGTCCCTGGACATCGCGTTGAGCAACCCCGTCGACACCGCCACCAGGGCGCTGTTGCGGAACGCGCCGGTGGCGAAGGCGTTCGGCTCGCCTTCGTAGACCGCCACCTCCGGCATCGCCACGCCCGCCTTGTCCGCGAGCCGCTTGACCGTATCGAGCAGCCAGCGCTCGTTCTCGTTACGAGCGCTTTCGACGACCACCGCGCCGGTGGACCACTTGGCCATCGGCTTGGAGATGAGCAGCGAAATGAACGCGCCTCCGAAGCCGACCACCGCGGCGAACACGAGCAGCGCGCCAAGGTTGAGGCCATTCGCCGCCAGCGCCCGGTTGAGCCCGAGCAGATTCGTGACGATCGACAGGATCAGCAGGACCGCGAAGTTCGTGATCAGGAACAGCACGACGCGCTTCATGCCGACTTCCCTCCTTTCGACCACGAGTCACGCAGCGTCACCGCGCGATTGAAGACCGGCTTCCCCGGCGCGTGATCGCGAGCGTCCGCGACGAAGTAGCCGTGGCGCTCGAATTGATGGCGCTCTTCGGCCGCGACGTCGGCAAGCGCCGGCTCGACGTAGGCCGCGACGACGCGGCGCGAGTGCGGGTTGAGGTCGTCGAGATAGTTGCGCACCGTCGGCTCGTCGAACGACACGTCCTCGTCGAAGCCCGCCTCACGGCCGGCGCCCTGGCTCGCTGCTTCCGTCGCCGCTGCGGCGCTCCCCGGCTGCGGATCGACGAACAGGCGATCGTAGAGCCGCACTTCGGCCGGACGCGCGTGCCGCGTCGAGAGCCAGTGAATGTTGCCTTTCACCTTGCGCGATTCCGCCCCTGCGGTCCCGCTCTTGGTCGCCGGGTCGTAGGTGCAATGCACCGCCACGACGTTGCCTCGCGCGTCGCGCTCGGCTCCCGTGCACTTGACGATGTAGCCGTAGCGAAGCCGCACCTCCGCGCCCGGCGCGAGCCGGAAGTAGCCCTTCGGAGGCTTTTCCTGGAAATCGTCGCGTTCGATCCAGAGCTCGCGGGTGAGCGTGAGCTTGCGGTGTCCGGCTAGCGGCTTCTGCGGGTGATTGGGCGCGAGGCATTCCTCTTCGCCGTCCTCGGCGTAGTTGTCGATGACGAGCTTCACCGGATCGAGCACCGCAACCCGGCGTTCCGCGCGCTCGTTCAGATCTTCGCGCAGACAATCCTCGAGGATGCTCATGTCGATCCACTGGTGCGCCTTCGACACCCCGATCCGCTCGGCGAACGTCCGGAGGGATTCGGGCGTGTATCCGCGACGGCGCATGCCGGCGATTGTCGGCATGCGCGGATCGTCCCAGCCGTCGACGTAACGGCCCTCGACCAGCTCGATCAATTTGCGCTTGCTCATCACCGTGTAGGTCAGGTTGAGCCGCGCGAATTCGTATTGGTGCGGCAGCGGTCGCTGCAGAAGAGCGGCGTCGGCGAGCTGCTCGATCACCCAGTCGTAGAGCGGACGGTGATCCTGGAATTCCAGCGTGCAAATCGAATGGGTGATCCGCTCGAGCGCGTCCGAGATACAGTGCGTGTAGTCGTAGAGCGGATACACGCACCATCGGTCACCCGTGCGGTGATGCGGCGTGTGGCGGATGCGGTAGATCGCCGGATCGCGCAGGTTGATGTTCGGGCTCGCGAGGTCGATCTTGAGCCTCAGCACGTGCGCTCCGTCGGGGAACTCGCCCTCCTTCATGCGGCGGAAGAGCTCGAGGTTCTCCTCGACCGACCGGTCCCGATACGCGCTCGGCGTGCCGGGCTCGGTCAGCGTTCCGCGCAAGCGCCGCATCTCCTCGGGCGTCGAGCTGTCGACGTAGGCGAGTCCCGCCTTGATGAAATGCCGCGCGAATTCGTACAGCCGCTCGAAATAGTCCGACGCGTGATACAGATGCGGTCCCCAGTCGAAGCCGAGCCAGCGGACGGCTTCCTTGATCGAATCCGCGTACTCGACGTCTTCCTTCACCGGGTTGGTGTCGTCGAAGCGCAGGTGGCACACGCCCCCGTTTTCTGCGGCCAGGCCGAAGTTGAGGCAGATCGACTTGGCGTGTCCGATGTGGAGATAGCCGTTCGGCTCGGGCGGGAAGCGCGTCACGACCCTCCCGCCGTACTTGCCGGTCCGCCGGTCCTCGCCGATGATCTGGCGCAGGAAGTTCGACGCCGGTGCGGCGACAGCATCGTGCTGCGTTGCAGCATTCATCGCGCTTTGTTCATGAACAAATCGTCTCGGTCACGCATTCTAGCTTCCATGCCACCACCCGTCATCGGCCGCTACGCCAGAGAGGATCGAGCGATCGCCCGCCAGGCCGCATGCAGCAAGGCTTTGCGCCAGGTCGCGGTTCACGGCTCGCAGCCGTTGTCCACATAATCTGTGGATAATAGTGTGCATATCTTGTACATTGGTTCGCTAAGTGATACCCGCGGTAGGAAATTCGCTGACGTGCTCAAATCTATACCGCTTCTATTGTCATATTTTTCATGTGCTTGAAAAGGTCTCGCCCCTGCTGTCAGCGCCGGAGAAGATCACTGTAGGTCCTTTGCTGTCAGTCATCTCGCGGCGGAGGTGGGGGTTTTTCGTCCAAGACGAATGTGCTCCTGCAGACGAGTTGTCGAACCCAGCGCTATCTTGAACGTGAACGACTCGACCCGCGGCGCGGTCATCCCCGTCTCGCTTTTCGTCAGCTCCGCTCGCCTCCTGGTCGAGCGCCACCTCGGACTCACCTGGATTAGCGGCGAAGTCTCGAATTGCACGCGCGCGGCGTCGGGCCACGTCTACTTCGTGCTCAAGGATGAAGCGGCCCAGGTGCGCTGTGTCCTCTATCGCTCCAAGGCCCAGATCCTGGACGTGCCGATCAAGGACGGGCTCACCATCGAAGTCCGCGCCGTGCCGACGATCTATGAAGCCCGGGGGGAGTTCCAGCTCAATGTCGACATGGTGCGCCTCTCCGGCCAGGGCGCGCTCTTCGAGCAGTTCGCGCGGCGCAAGGCCCGGCTGGAGGCCGCAGGCTGGTTCGCCGCGGCGCGCAAACGCGCTCTGCCGCCGTTTCCGCGGGCCGTCGGCGTCGTCACGTCGTTGCGAGCGGCCGCGCTCTCCGACGTACTGACCACACTCGAGCGCCGGATGCCGGGTCTCACCGTGATCGTCTATCCGGCGTCGGTGCAGGGAGCGGGGGCTGCGTCCGAGATTGCCGCCGCGATCGCCGCGGCCAACGCGCACGCCCGCGTCGATGTGCTCATCGTGTGCCGAGGCGGAGGCTCGATCGAAGACCTGTGGGCGTTCAACGAGGAGACCGTGGCCCGCGCGATCTTCGACTCTCGCCTTCCGGTGGTGAGCGGCGTCGGGCACGAAACGGACTTCACCATCTGCGATTTCGTCGCCGATGCGCGCGGCCCGACGCCGACAGGCGCCGCGGCACTCGCCTCGCCGGATGGCGCGGCCCTCGAGCGCAAGCTCGTCGAGCTCGCCGCGCATGCGCGCCGGGCCGCGCAACGCATCCTCGAGCGCTCGATGCAGCGCCTCGACCGCGCCGCGAGCCGCCTGGTGCACCCCGCGGCCCGGTTCGCGGCACAGCGCGAGAAGCTCGACCTCATCTCCGGCAGGCTCGCCCGCGTCGAACGGGCCTGTCTCGAGCAACGGCAGCGCAACCTCGCGGTGGCGGGACCGCGCTTCCTGCGCCTGTTGCGCGCTGCGCCTCCGCAGCGCGCGCTGCTCGAGCGGGCGCACGCGGACTGGCGAAGGAGCGCGGAAAAACGGATCGGCGGCTCGACGCTGCGTCTCGACCGTCTCGGGCTCGCGCTCAAACATCTCGGGCCGCAGGCGGTGCTCGATCGCGGCTACAGCATCGTGATGACCGAAGACGGCGCGGTGGTGCAGGAAGCCTCGCAACTCACGGCCGGCGACGCCGTCTCGCTGCAGTTTTCGCGCGGCGCGGCGGACGCCACGGTCACCCGCACGCGCTCGGACTCGGAGTGACGCCGCGCCGGCCTAGGCTTCGTCGGGGTCCGGATCGTCGATCGCGGCAGGATGCGCTTCGTGCGGCTCTCCCGGCGCACGCGCGGCGATCCTCGGCGTCGCGCAGGCGACGTCGGCGTTCTGCGCGCGATTGCGCAGAGCGTGATCCATCAGCACGATCGCGAGCATGGCTTCGGCAATTGGCGTGGCGCGAATGCCGACGCAGGGATCGTGCCGGCCGTGGGTATTGATGACGACGGGGCGCCCGGCCTTGTCGATCGTGCGCCGATCAAGCCGGATCGACGACGTGGGCTTGACCGCGACCGAGACGACGATGTCCTGGCCGGTCGAGATGCCGCCGAGAATGCCGCCGGCGTGGTTGGAGAGGAATCCCCGCGGCGACATTTCGTCCGAGTGCTCGGTGCCCTTCTGGGCGACGCTCGCGAAGCCGGCGCCGATTTCCACGCCCTTCACCGCGTTGATCCCCATCATCGCGCCGGCGATGTCGGCGTCGAGCTTGCCGTACACGGGTGCGCCCCAGCCGACGGGCACCCCCTCCGCGACGACGGTCACGCGGGCGCCGCAGGAATCGCCCGATTTGCGCAGAGCGTCCACGAACGCCTCCAGCTCCGGGACGATCTCCGCATTCGCCGCGAAGAAGGGGTTCTCGTCGACATGATCCCAGCTCTGGAACGGAATCGGCCGCGCGCCGATTTGCGCGAGATGGCCGCGGATCACCACGCCGTAACGCTCGCGCAGCCATTTGCGGGCGATCGCTCCGGCGGCGACGCGCACTGCCGTCTCGCGCGCCGACTGACGGCCGCCGCCCCGATAGTCGCGGATGCCGTATTTCTGCCAGTAGGTGTAATCGGCGTGTCCGGGGCGGAAGGTGTCGGCGATGTCGGTGTAATCGCGGCTCTTCGCATCCTCGTTGCGGATGAGAAGAGCAATGGGCGTTCCCGTCGTGCGGCCTTCGAACACGCCGGACAGGATCTCCACGCTGTCGGACTCGCGCCGCTGCGTGACGTGGCGCGACGTGCCCGGTTTGCGGCGATCGAGATCGCGCTGAATGTCGGCGGCGGTGATCTCCATCCCCGGCGGACAGCCGTCGACCACGCAGCCGATCGCCGGTCCGTGCGATTCGCCGAAGGAGGTGACGCAGAAGATCGTGCCGAGCGTGTTGCCGGACATGGGCGTTCGCGCGACGATGCCGGGAGCCTGTCGGCGCAGTGTAGCACGCGCATGGCGCGGTTCCGGATGCGGGTCCCGGCATCGCGGCGCCGCGACGACGCCCTCGGGAACGAAGCATGAGCGAGCCTTCTGCCGTTCCGATCGATCCGAAGCTCGTCGCGGCGTTGCGCGGAGCGAAATTCGTCGCGGCGCTGACGGGCGCCGGCATATCGGCGGAATCGGGCATCGCGACGTTCCGCGATGCGCAGACCGGCCTGTGGGCGCGCTTCGATCCGCGCGAGCTGGCCACGCCTTCGGCCTTCGCGCGCAATCCGCAACGCGTGTGGGACTGGTATGCGTGGCGGCGCGAGCGCGTCGCCTCGGCGGAACCCAATCCCGGGCATCGCGCGCTCGCCGCGCTCGAGCGGCGCTTTCCCGAGTTCGTTCTGATCACGCAGAACGTCGACGGGCTGCATCAGCGCGCCGGCAGCCGGAACATGGTCGAGCTCCACGGCAACATCGCGCGCGTCAAATGCTCGCGCGAGGGCACGGTCGTCGCGCGCTGGGATGCATGCGGCGAAGGCGTCCCGCGCTGCCCGCGCTGCGGCGCGTACCTCCGTCCGGACGTCGTCTGGTTCGAGGAGATGCTGCCCGAGGACGCGCTCGCAACAGCCGAGGATGCGGCGCGGCGCTGCGAGGTGCTGCTCGTCGTCGGCACGTCCGCCGAGGTCTATCCGGCGGCGGCGCTGCCCGAGTCGGCGCGGGCGTGCGGCGCAATCGTGGTCGAGGTGAATCCCGAAGCAACGCCGCTCTCCGAACGTGCCCACCACGTTCTTCGCGGCCCGGCGGGTGTCGTGCTGCCCGCGCTCGTCTCGGCGCTCGATTGAGGAAGCCGTAACGCCGACCCGGGTCGCTAGGCGCCCGCCGGATCCTTGGTCGCCGGCGGCAGCGGAGCGACGTATCCGATCACGAGCAGCAGCGCGCCGACACCGAGGAAGGCGACCACGCGCGTGAGGCCCGAGAGCGCCGCCAGATCGAGGATGAAGAGCTTCACGACGACGGCGGCCAGCAGCGCCGCGCCCGCGAGCCACAGACCGCGCACGGCGTTCCGCGTCGCCACCACCATCAAGGCGAGCGCCGCCACGGTCCAGGTGAGGGTGAGCGCGGCCTGCAGCGGTCGCGACGCGACGATCGAGGGCAGATCCCAAGGCACGCCCAGCCAGTGATGCACGGTGCGCGCGACGATGCCATTCAGCACGATGAAGGCGCCGAGCGCCAAGCCGCGATACAGCGCGCGCGGACTCGCCCGGGCGTCGCGGCGCGCCCAGAGATAGAGCGCCACGAGCGCGAGGACGAGCGAAATCTCGAGAGGATTGGCGAGCGGCAGGTAAGGCAGCGGCGAAGGATCGCCCGGATGCAGAATCGCGAGCGCGGCGAAGCCGAGCGCGAGCGCGAACGCGACCACGGTCCCGGCGCTGGTTGCGTAAGCTGCCGCGTAGCGCTCGAGCGGCCAGCGCGTTCGATCGGCTCGCGCCACCGCGAAGAGATAGAGCGCCAGCGGCAGGACGTGCGCGCACGCCGCCCATACGCTGCCTCGGGGCGTGATGCGGGCAACCCATTCGCCGGTTTCCCAGGCGATCTGTCCCACCAGCAGAAGCGCGCCGGCGGCGTGTCCAGCCGCGAGCAGCGCCGTCGTGCTGGCGTTCTGCTTCGCGCCGTCCGTGCGCGGCTCGAAGCGGTGGAGCAGTGCGAAATGCAGCGCCCAGGCGAGCGGGTACACGATCCAGCCGTATTCCGTCATGCTGGTGCGTCCGTGGCCAACGTCGTGGACGATGGCCACGGCGAGCGCCGGCAGCAGAAGGAGCGCCGCGGCTTCGAGCCGACGCCATCCGAGAGCTTTGGCGATCGGAATCGCCGCCGCGACGCTGCCGACCACCCATGCCAGCAGGGCGTGCGGCCCGGTTCGCAGCGCGACGTGGTCGGCGATCTCGCCGATCCCACCGCCGAGCCACCAGGCGCACGCCCATACGAACAGCGCACCCAGCAGGATGCGCTCCAGGGCCGGCAGCGCTTCGCCGCGTCGATCGCCGATGCGCGTCGTCGCGAATGCCGACAGCGCGATCGCGGCGATGCTGGCGAAGCGTCGATTGGCGAACGCCGCCGCGCCGGGCTCGAAGCCGCCGAGCGCGAATGCCACGCCCGCCGCGACTTGCAGCAGCAGCGCGAAGCCACGCGCGAACGCAGATTCGTTGCGACAGCCGAGCCAATACACGCCGGCCGCCTCGATCGCCCATACCGCGCTGGTCCAGCGCGCATCGACGGCGAGCGGGACGGCGACGGTCGCGAAGATCACGGCCAGCGATCCGAACGCGGCCGCGAGCGCATTCAACGCGGGACGCGTCGAGCGCCGGAGCGCGAAGGCGAGTAGCGCGTATGCCATGGCGACGATGGCGGCGCTCCAGGCGAGAGCGTGGCCGATCTCGCGCACCAGCAGAGCCTGCAGCGCAAAGGCCACCATGGGGACGCCGAGCACGAGAACGGCATCGATCCGTCGCTCGCCGGCGCCGCGCCACGCGTGGGCGATCGGAACGGCGACGTACGCCGCGAAGAATCCGATCAGGAACGGCTCGACGAGGCGCAGGTACGCCGGGTCGTAGTACTCCCTGCCCCACCACAACGCGAGCAGAAACGTGCCGACGAAGCCGACGAGATCGACGAAGCGCCAGGCGCGGAACCAGGCCACGCCGATGACGACCGCATTCACCGAAGCCACGTAAGCGAAGAGGGGCAAGGGTTCGGTCACCGCTTCCACGAGAACGGGCGCGAGGAGTCCGCCGAGTGCGGCGAGCGCCGCCAGAGCCTCGGCGTCGAACGCGAGCGAGAGGACGATCGCCAGGGCCGAGATCGCGGCGAGGATCGCGAACGCGCTCGCCTCCGGCAGAAGTGGAACGAGCTCGAGCGCCGCGAAGGCGGTGAGATAGAGCACGCCGATGCCGCCGCCGGCGAGAGCGAGGGCATAGGCGCGGCGTCGATGCCTGAGCCATGCGCCGCCGGCGATCAGCGCGGCGCCGCCGACCGCGACCGCCAGGAATTGAAGCTCGATCGGGATGGTGACGTGCTCGACGAGATACGACAGCAGGAACGCGACGCCGAAAAACAGCACGACGACGCCGATGCGCGCCATCGTGTTGCCGTTCACAAACCAGGACCACAGCGGCGAGTCGGTCGATGCGACCGGCGTGACGGCATGCGGTTGCACATCCGCAGCCGCATTCTCCGGAGCGCGCTCGCCTGAGCCGCCCTTGCGCACCGGAGCGCGCGCCGCGGGCGAGGCGGATGGCGCCGCCGCTGCGACCGGCTCGCCTGCCGCTGCGATCAGTTGGCTTGCCGCTGCGATCGGCGCAGATTGCGTGAAGCCTGGGCCGGTCCCGGACTCCGGCGCATTGTCCGTGCGCGTCGGCGGCGCTGCGGCCGAGCGTGCAAGCATGGCTTCGAGCGCCGCGACGCGCCGTTCCAGCCCGGCGATGCGCTGCGCGCCGGCCGTGTCGGCCTGCGGTGCGCCGCGCGACTCGCGTGCCGCGGCGAATCGCCCGAGCAGCAGTCCCGCGACGGCGCCGGCGGCCGCGCCGGGCGCGAACCCGCGCAGACCGAACAGCGACACTCCGACCAGCGCGCCGAGCACGAGACCGATCCAGGCCATGGCCGCCAGCGCGCGAGTGCTAGCGCCGGTCGCCGCGCAAGGCGAGCACGGTTGCGTGCAGCGCCTCGGGCGTGGCCCGATCCGGTGCGAACGGTGGTCCGGCGACCAGAGCGATCTTGCTGAAAAGGCCGCGCATGCGGCGCATGGCCCGGCCCTGATGCGAGCGGCTGAAGAAGCTGCCCCACAGGCCGCGCAGCGCCATCGGCACCACCGGCGCAGGCGCCTGCTCGAGGATCCGCTGCAAGCCCGGGCGGAACGGGTTCAGCTCGCCCGTATCGGTGATCTTGCCCTCGGGGAAGATGCACACGATCTCGCCGGCCTTGAGCGCAGCGGCGGCCTCGGCGAAAGCCCGCTCCTTGAGCTGCGCGTCCTCCTTCGCCGGAGCGATCGGAATGGCGCGCATGGTGCGGAAGATGAAATTGAGCAGCGGCAGAGCGTAGATCCGGTGATCCATCACGAAGCGAACCGGCCGGCGCACGCAGGCGGCGATCACGATCGCATCGACGAAGCTCACGTGGTTGCAGACGACGACGCACGGCCCTTCGGCGGGGACCTGCTCGAGACCCTGCTTGTCGACCCGGTAGACGCTGTGGATCAGCAGCCAGGCCAGGAAGCGCATCAGGAATTCGGGCACGAGCGAGTAGATGTAGATGGCGACGACGGCGTTCATCAATCCGGTCGCGAGGAAGAGCGCGGGAATCGACAGTCCCGCCTTGAGCAGTCCCAGCGCGATGCCCGCCGAGGCGACCATGAACAGCGCGTTGAGGATGTTGTTGGCGGCGATGAAGCGCGAGCGATACGCGGGATCGGAGCGCTCCTGGATCAGCGCGTACAGCGGCACGATGTAGAAGCCGCCGAACATTCCGAGAAGAACCAGGTCGGCGACGATGCGCCAGTGTGCGGGAACCGAGACGAAGTGCTCGATGCCCGCGAGGCAGAGCGGAAAGAAGAGCATGTCCGCCCACTGGACGGCGAGAAACAGCCCGCCGAGCGACAGGGCCGGCGCGAGCCGCTTGCCGGCGAAGCCAAGACCGAAGTGTCCGAGGAACAT
>Ga0187779_10002244_pt1 | contig 11875 bp, 14 predicted proteins | sample 1015_Q2_SP10_10__FD_132435 | JGI IMG/M metagenome (GOLD analysis project Ga0187779, IMG submission 132435) | Tropical peat soil microbial communities from peatlands in Department of Meta, Colombia - 1015_Q2_SP10_10_MG | ecosystem: Environmental > Terrestrial > Soil > Wetlands > Peat | place... | reverse complement strand
TTCGAGACGATGATGAACTATCCGATGTTTCCGCATGCATTTACGATAATTTTTAATGAACGGTGAGATTATTGAAGACTTTTCCGCGGTTCCGATCCGGAAAAAGTATGCTATAGCCCGGATCCGATCTTTCGACAGGTGTCGTTCCTTCCTAAAAGGTTGTTAAGAGCCCAACCGGTAAAAGAGAACATCCCCCAGAAACTATTGGCCCGATTATTTGTTAGCATGAGAAAGAATATGCGCAATCTCGGGTATTATCAGCCCGTCCATTGCGAGAGCAACTGCAGGTGTAGATCCCGGTATACAGAAGATGGCCTTACCATGGCGGATGCCGCCGACAGCTCTGGACAGGAGTGCGGTTGTCCCAACCTCCTGGATACTGTTCATCCGGAACATTTCACCAAAACCGTCTATTGTTTTTTCAAGCAGCGGAGCTATAGCTTCTATAGTGCAATCGTCGCGAGTGAGCCCGGTTCCTCCGTTCAGTACGATACAGTTTGCCTCTTTTTCTGCTTCGAACAGCCGGTCTCTGATAAGCTCAACCCTGTCCGAAACGATGGTGTAGTATACGGTTTCAATTTGTGCCGCTTTAAGGCTGTCACGGATCCGTGCCCCGCTCGTGTCTGTTTCAGGTGTCCGGGTGCTTGAAACGGTGATAATTGCCGCAGTAATTCTTATTGGATCTATATGTTCCCTTTTCATTTTCGATACAGAGATAGGGTTGGTTGGCGGATTATAAGATATTTTATCGCGGGTCAAAACTGCTTTTGGAGGGGGGACCCCTTTGCTTCCATTGGAATAGACTGTCTTGGATAAACGCATCATTTCAAATCTCCGAAGTATCCGTTCTGAAATTATTGTCTCGTTAAATTTTTTTGAAACCCAAATGAAATAGATTAAATACATTTAAGTTTAATGTTTAAATGGCTATTTTCATTTGAATATGTTAGAAGATTATGGTCTTTTCAAGACAGTTCCACACGCAGCAAAGGGGTCCCCCTCTGGACGATAAAACAGAAAACTTCTTGATAAATCATGATTTTCGGTAGAAATTAAATAAAATGTTCGCTGTTCTGGATACTGGAAAGCGGATTTTTAATTCCCCTAAATATCACTCAATCTTCTATTTACCGGCCAAATCAAAGCATTTCCAATGGAACCGAAGGGGTTTATATGGAGCCAGAACCGATCGCTTTTTAGTCTCGACAAACAAAGTCTGAGCTCCTCAGAGTAAATCATGCCCGAAACAGAAGATCCCCAGTCAGGTTTATTCAAAAAATATCTCACTAACAACAAGATATTCAAAGACCGTGAGGTTCTCAGGCACTCTTACAGGCCCCAGATCCTGCCCCATCGGAAACCCCAGATAGAAGAAGTCGCCTCAATACTTGCGCCATCACTCAGGAACGAAACGCCGTCCAATATCCTGATCTATGGAAAAACAGGGACCGGTAAGACAGCCTGTATACGGTACGTCGGCACGGAGCTCGAAAAAACAAGCACAAAAATGGGCACCGTCTGCAGGATTGTCCACCTCAATTGCGAAGTCATTGATACTCAGTACCGGGTTCTCGCCCAGATTGCAAAATGTCTCGACGATGTTGACGCAGTAGCAAGCGATAAGTCCCGCACCCATATACCGATGACCGGGTGGCCGACAGATCAAGTGTACGCCGAATTGAAGAACCAGCTCGAAGCCGGAGGAGGAGTACTCGTAATCGTTCTCGACGAAATTGACAAGCTCGTCAAAAAGAGTGGTGATGACACGCTCTATAATCTCACACGGATAAATTCTGACCTCAAAAATTCTAAAGTGAGCATAATCGGCATATCCAATGATCTGAGTTTCAAGGATTTCCTCGACCCCAGGGTCCTCTCCTCTCTTTCAGAGGAAGAGATTGTTTTTCCGCCATATAATGCCCCCCAGCTCGTTGACATTCTTGCACAAAGAGCCGAAGCTGCCTTCATTGCCGGGGCAATTCAGGATGGAGTAATCCCGCTCTGTGCAGCTCTCGCAGCGCAGGAGCATGGTGATGCCCGGCGTGCTCTGGACCTCTTCAGGATTTCAGGTGAGCTTGCTGACCGTGATGAGTCCGATCAGGTCACTGAAGAGTATGTCAAGCAGGCTCAGGCAAAGATCGAGACAGACAGCATGATCGAATGCATAGCGACCCTGCCGACCCAGAGTAAACTCATTCTCTTCTCAATGCTCGTCCTTGAACAACTTGGCCAGAATATCTTTACGAGCGGAGAAGTCTCACGTATTTATCAGGATATCGCTCCATCAATCGAACTCGATGTCCTGACGCACCGGAGAATAACCGATCTGATATCCGAGTTGAACATGCTCGGGGTTATCAACACACGCGTAGTAAGCAGGGGCCGGTACGGGAGAACAAAAGAGATGTGGTTTGACTCGAATACCATGAAAATCCGCGAAGTCGTTCTCAAGGATCCCCGGTTGACTGAACTGAAAGATCTTGACGTTACCCAGATGAGAGAGAAATGGCTGGCGAAGACCTGGTTCCGGTGAAAAACATGGATGCGAAAGATCGGGAGATTCTCCATCTCCTCGAGGAGAACAGCCGTATCGATGCTGCAGAGATTGGGGCAATGGTCGGGCTCAGTACAACTGAAGTCGAGACCAGGGTCCACCAGCTGGAATCCGACCAGATAATTAAGAGATACTCGACCGTGATCAACTGGGAGAAGGCGGGAAATGGAGAAGTTTCTGCAATAATAGAGCTCAAGGTGAGCCCGGAACGGGATTACGGCTATGACAGGATTGCCGAACGGCTCTCGAGGTTCAAGCAGGTCAAGACACTTCGTCTTATCACCGGGACATACGATCTCCAGCTCATAGTGACCGGGAAGAATATGCAGGATGTGTCCCGGTTTGTGTCGGAACATGTAGCCCCGATGGACAGGATCCGGGAGACGGCGACTCATATCATTATGAAATCGTATAAGGAGAATGGAAATGCCCTGTTCGAGCAACAGGAGGCCGAAAGGCTGCCCTACTCCTTTTAGGTGCGTCCAATGCGTTCTTTTGTCTCAGATCGGGCCCAGGATATTCCGCCGTCAGGAATTCGGAAGTTTTTTGATCTCGCCCTAACGATGGAAGGGGTCATATCCCTGGGTGTAGGCGAACCGGATTTCCGGACACCGTGGAACATCTGTGAATCAAGCATCTACTCGATCGAACAGGGCACAACTTCATATACCCCGAACCGGGGGCTCCAGTCTCTCAGGGATTCCTTGTCCCGCTACCTGGTTTCGCATTACAATCTGACGTATTCCCCAAACGACGAGCTTATCATTACGACGGGTGTCTCTGAGGCACTTGATATCGCGATACGGGCTGTAGTCAATCCGGGAGACGAAGTCCTGGTTGCCCAACCCAGTTACGTCTCGTACGCCCCGTGTGTCAGCCTTGCCGGTGGAAGACCCGTCCCGGTGAGATGCACTGAGAAGGACAATTTTAAACTCCGGGCCGAATCCCTCCAGGAGAAGATTACCAGCAGGACCAAAGCCGTCATCATTAATTTCCCGAACAATCCCACGGGCGCTGTGATGACCCGCGGAGACCTGAAAGAGCTCTCGGATATCGTAACAGACCACGATCTTCTTCTCATAAGTGACGAGGTGTATGCGGAACTTACGTATGAGACCACCCACTGCGCAGCAGCAACCGTCGGGGATCTCCGGGAGAGAACGATCACGCTTAACGGCTTCTCGAAGGCATACGCGATGACCGGGTGGCGGATAGGGTACCTGTGCGCTCCAAAAGATCTGACGGATGCAGCGCTCAAAATTCACCAGTATGTTATGCTTTGTGCGCCGGTTATGGGACAGATCGGCGCACTTGAAGCGATCCGATCTGCTGAGGAAGACAAGAACTCAATGGTGCAGGAATACCGGTTGCGCCGCAACATGTTTGTCGCCGGCCTGAACCGGATTGGGCTCTCCTGTCACGTGCCGGAAGGGGCATTTTATGCGTTCCCCTCAGTAAAAAACACCGGACTCGACGATGAGGAATTCGCGGAACGGTTACTCAGGGATCAGAAAGTGGCAGTAGTGCCGGGAAGCGTCTTTGGAGCGGGCGGCGAAGACCATCTGCGTTGTGCCTACGCAGTGTCCCGCAAGGAGATCTCAGAGGCACTTTTAAGGATGGAATCGTTTATCAGCACGCTTCACGACTGAACCCAAAATTATTTTACAGCACTGGCCGCACGTGTTAATCCGGCGGATAGTTTATTTGACAAATTAACCTATACTACATGAAACACAATGAGCTGTACGATCATCGTTGGTGGATTTTTTGGGGATGAAGGAAAAGGCAAAGTTGTTGCCCATATCGCCAATAAAGACAAGCCCACCATCATATCCCGCGGCGGTGTTGGCCCAAACGCCGGCCACACGGTGCAGGTAGGAACCAGGGAATATGGCGTCCGGATGGTTCCGTCAGGCTTTGTTTTCAGGGATGCAAAGCTGTGTATCGGAAGCGGGGTGCTTGTCGATCCCCGCGTCCTCAAGCATGAAGTAGAGATGCTGGGGGTCAAAGGAAGGGTATTTGTAGATAAGCGCTGCGGGATCATCACCGAGGATCACATCGCACGCGACAAGGGAAGCGATCATCTCGCGAAAAAGATCGGGAGTACCGGCTCGGGTTGCGGACCGGCGAATGCAGACCGGGTCATGCGTATTTCCCCCCAGGCCAAAGATGTGCCCGAACTGGCAGAATACCTTCTTGATGTACCGAAAGCCATCGACGACGAATTGAAAAAAGGAAAATCAGTTCTTCTCGAAGGCACTCAGGGATTCGGAATATCCCTGTACTACGGAACGTATCCGTTCGTTACCAGCAAAGATACGTCCGCATCCCAGATAGCGGCAGACAATGGTGTCGGCCCAACCAAGATTGACGATGTGATCGTGGTCTTCAAAGCCTACCCGACCCGTGTCGGCGAGGGGCCATTCTCAACTGAAATGCCGACAGCCGAATCCGATGCCATGGGAATCCAGGAATTCGGAACGGTCACGCACCGTAAACGGCGAATCGGCGAATGGGATGGTGAAATGGCACGTTATTCGGCAATGATCAACGGGTGCACCCAGGCGGCGATCACCGGCATAGACCGTGTGGATAAGGCGTGTCTGGGCGTAACTGAATATGGCCGGCTGACCAGAAAGGCAAAAGAATTTTTAAAGTGTGCCGAGGATGATATCGGATGCCCCATCGCCATCATCTCAACCGGCCCTGAAGTGACCCAGATCATAGACATGAGGAAAGAGATGGTATGAGAAGAGCCCTTATGGATATTCTCTGCTGCCCCGTGTGCAAGGGAGATCTGACCCTCACAGTCGAATGCGAGGACGAAAAGGAGATACTTGAAGGGAATCTGCACTGCAACGCATGCAGGACTGATTACCCGATCTGCGAGGGTATCCCCAATCTCCTCCCCCCCTCATCGAAGGAATAACGAGGTGCCGGAATGCTCCCTCCCTTGCCGGTCACGGTCCTCGCTGCCGACGACGATGGGGAGGAAACGACTTTTTATGAAATATTCCTGAACCGGGTTGGTATCAGCTCAATCGAACTGCCCCGGGAGCGGGTGAAAGTCGAGACAGGGAATAAACTCCGGTTGAAGATGCTGAACCGGGGTGCCCCGATACACATCACCATAACTTCATCGAACGCAGGCTCATTCACCGATTTTTTCCATGAAAATATGTATGTTGTCGATGCCACTCTTCTTTCCCTCCCTATCAGAAAAGACGCCCCCGACGGTTTTTTTGATCTGGAGTTTCTCTCCGGATATGGTGCGACGAAAACGTCACTTCATGTCGAGGTAACAAACCCCGAATTACATAAAACACCACTCAATGAAGCCCTCCCTCTCCAGCCGGTTGCACACGGCCGTCCCCACCTTCTCATGGTGATGATGGGACTCGGCCTCATCCTTTATACGGCGTGGCTTTATGTCGGCATCGGATTCCTGAATATCGCCGCGTTTATCGTTCTTATCATCGGCGCCCTTTATACATGGTACCGACAGCAGTAATAACCGCTGCAGGGGTCATTCCCGCCGCGCTTCTTATCGATAGGTTGATCGGAGATCCACGATCAGCGTATCATCCCGTTGCTCTCATTGGAACCTTCATAGGGCTGTGGGGGAAGCCCCGGAACTACCCGGGGCGGCTCCAGCGATTAGCAGGAGTATTGTTCTGGGTACTGACGGTTTCACTCTTTGCCCTCCCTTTTTTTCTTGTTCAGGTTTATGCACCCTGGTACTTGTATCTCGTGGTCGCCCCTTTTTTCCTGAAGTCCTGCCTTGCGTGGCGATCGCTTGAGGAACATACTTTGGCAGTGGTTGCAGCTCTGCAGCAGGGGATCGATGATGGAAGGAAAAAGGCCGGGATGATGGTATCCCGGGACACTACAGCTCTCAGCCGCGAACAAATACTCTCGGCCGGCTACGAATCCCTCACCGAAAACCTGACTGATAGTATTGTCTCTCCGCTCATATTTTTCTCATTCCTGGGCCTTGCCGGAGCAGCGCTGTACCGTGCGGCAAATACCATGGACGCGATGCTCGGGTACCGCGACGAACGGGCAAAAATCGGGTGGTTTCCGGCACGTATGGACGATCTCCTCAACTTCATTCCTGCCCGGATTACCGTAGTTTTCCTGCTGTTCTGGTTCATGCTGGTGGGAAGAGCCGGGCCGGCTCTACGAATAATGCGCCGCGACGGGCATAAGCGCCCGGGATTCAACGGGGGTATCGTGATGGCTGTAATGGCCGGGGGATGCGGAATACAATTTGAGAAACCCGGCGTTTATTCTATCGGCGATGGTGGCAGATCCTTTGACGAAGCCGGTGGCGAAATCATCCGGGCAACCCGGGCCGTTACCATTATGCTGGCAATTTTTGCCTGCAGTGCACTGATTTTATTGGGAGGACTGATCAATAGTACCGGCATATGAAGGCAGGGCAGAAGAACGGTCAGCGAATATCAAAGAAGCCCACACCAGAGCAGCATTTCAGCCTTAATCTCGAAGAGCTGAGATTCGGTACTGAGCTTCTCAAGCGCGGCTTTGCATCCATGCAGAAAGGCGGAGTCATCATGGATGTTGTTAATGCCGGGCAGGCTAAGATCGCCGAGGACTCCGGTGCGGTCGCGGTCATGTCGCTCGAACGGGTCCCGTCGGATATCCGGAAAGCCGGCGGAGTTGCCCGCATGGCAGACCCCGAGAGGGTCATCGAGATTATCGACGCGGTCTCGATCCCGGTGATGGGCAAGGTGAGAATCGGGCATTTTGTAGAGGCACAGGTACTGGAAGTTCTTGGTGTCGACATGATCGACGAGAGCGAGGTCCTGACGCCAGCGGACGAGGAGTACCATATCGATAAAAAACGCTTCACGGTTCCCTTTGTCTGCGGCGCCCGGAACCTTGGTGAAGCACTCCGCCGAATCAATGAAGGAGCTGCGATGATCAGGACAAAAGGGGAGGCCGGGACCGGAAACGTTGTCGAGGCAGTCAGGCACATGCGTTCCATCATGGGCGAAATCAGGCTCCTGAAAGGTATGGACAGCCAGGAAATAACCGATTTTGCCCGGAGCATTGAAGCCCCCGCGGAGCTGGTCATTGAGTGTGCCCGGCGGGGACGGCTTCCGGTCGTTAATTTCTCAGCGGGCGGTATTGCTACACCCTCGGATGCTGCCCTGATGATGCAACTGGGCGCAGACGGCGTTTTTGTCGGGTCCGGTATCTTCAAATCCTCAGCCCCGGAGAGGATGGCAAAAGCAATTGTCGAGGCAGTCAATAACTTTAATGATCCGAAAATAATCGCAAAAACGAGCCGGGGTCTTGGCGATGCGATGCCGGGTCTCGACGTGCATACCCTCAGGGACGATGAGGTGCTGCAGACCCGTGGACGTTAAGCTCGGCGTTCTCGCCCTTCAGGGTAATGTCAGCGAGCATATCACGGCCTTCATTGAAGCTCTCGAACACCGGGGCTACGGTACGTCATCGCTGGTAGAAGAGGTCAGAAAACCCACAGATCTCGAAGCCTGCGATGCCCTCGCGATCCCCGGGGGCGAGTCCACAACTATTTCCCGGCTGATAGATAAGAACGGCCTCTACGAGCCTATCCGCACATTTTCCGGTGGAATATTTGCCACCTGTGCCGGAATGGTCCTTGTTGCTACAACGGTTTCCGATCCCCGGGTCCACAGCCTCGGCCTTATCGGGATGACCGTTGACCGTAATGCCTTCGGGAGACAAAAGGAATCTTTCGAAACGGATATCTGTATCGAAGGTCTGGGAAAAAGACCATTCCACGCAATCTTTATCCGGGCACCTCTCGTTTCCTGCGTTGATCCCGGTGTCCGCGTGCTCGCACGGATAAACCAGGGAATTGTTGCTGTTGGGAAAGACAACCATATGGCCCTGTCCTTTCATCCTGAACTCGGGTGCGATTTGCGACTTCATGAACTGTTCCTGAAAAATCTGGGAATCTAAAAAGAGGCAACCGGTTCATCCGGAATCCCGATTTTTGCCGAAAAATATACCTGCCCGCTCAGGTTTCCCGGGAAATATTCCGGGCCTGAGATTCCGCTTTTAACCCGCCTGTTCCGGGATCGTTTTTTTCAAAAGCGGCCTGAAAGACCTGTGATATCCTGGACAATTCCGTTAATGAATACAACATTGTCGTTTCTGTCAAATTCCGCGAGGGCCGTTACACAGACCGAGAGCGGGGTCCCGTCCTGTCGTTTCAGATGAAGAATTCGGTTTTTGACAAACCGTGACCGGTGCAATTCGTCGAGAAGCTCGGTCCGACCATCAGGAGACGAGAAAATATCAATTACATTTGTATCCCTGAGATCCGATATGGACCGGTATCCAAGGATGTTCAGCAGGGCGGTATTGCCCCAGATAAATTTTCCCCGTGGATCGCCCGTGCTTCTGTATATACCTACATTAAGGTCCTCGACAAGTTTTCGGTACCGGTCTTCATGATCCCGAAGGCACTGCTCCATCTTTTCACCCGTGATATCACGGGCTATCGAAGAAGCGCCCGTGACGGCACCGTCATCGCCAATGATAGGCGAAATCGTGATCAGAACATCAACAGGGTCCCGGTTTTTCCGGATCATCTTCGTCTCGAACTTCCTGAAACTCTCACCGGACCTGACCCGGTTGAGAACCGGGATAATGTCATCCGACATGGTATCTATCAGAACGAGGATCGGTTTCCCGATAATCTCTTCCTCCGAATAACCATAGAGACGTTCAGCCGCCGGATTCCATCCGGTAATGATTCCACCGGCGTCCGTCCCGATAATTGCCTCACCGGAAGACTGTACAAGCCCGCGGTACCGGGATTCGCTGATCTTCAGCCTTTCCTCATATTTCTTCCTGTCCGTGACATCCTCGACAATAAAGGTGAACCCCTCACTCCCGTCTTCAAACGCCGTGGGGATCCGTTTTGCCCTGAAATGGCGCGTGCTTCCGTCCAGGATGCAGGTTATTTCGATTGTCTTTTCATCTGCCGGACGTGTGCTCCGGGCCCCGGATTCCGAATCGAGGCTCCTGAAAAAGCCGTTGTCCAGCTCGTCCATTCGCTTCCCGACCAAAGACTCCCGGGACATACGGACAAGTTCCGGCACTGCCTCGTTGACCTGAAGAATTTTTTTAGTGCTGTCTGCAATGATGACCAGATCGGATGAAAATTCGAGCATCGCGGATATGGGAACTCTCCGGGAGAGGAAGAATACTTTTGCAGCGCCGATAACCTGCATGTCGACAGCTCCGGATATCAGGAGCATATCCAGATATTTTGCTACAAGATTGCGGTTCATCCCCATCTCGGTGGCGATATCGGAGATGGTCCCGCCCCGGGGATGCCCCCGAAGTACCCGTTTGATTTTGACGACCCTCTCCTGATCAAGGATTCCCATACTAGCACCTTAACGGGGATGCTAATGAATATTCCGTTATCAATATAACGTCGTCAATGGAATTCTGGTTTGACCGGCGGAAAAACCACAGGGGATATGTTTGGTCATTTAAAAACAACATTCCCTTGTCACCTATGCATTGCAGATCCCGGTTGCAGATCCATTTCGCAAATCCCGGTTGCAAATATTGATTATTTCATGCCCGGAATCTTTCGATCGCCAGGAAAAGGCAGGTCGGGATGATCATGAAGAGTTATTCAGAAAAAAAAACGGATGGCGATATGCCAGGTACCCGGGCAACCGCTGATGCTGTTAAAAAATTCCGGGGACCGCTGATAGAATATCTCCTCAGCGGGCTTGAAGAAAATAATAAGTGGATCCGCGTGATGGCTGCAGATCTTCTCGGCTCAATCGGGGATCAGCGTACGATCAATAGTCTCGTGCCCCTGACCGTGGACAAAGACCCTGACATCCGGGCGGTCTCTGCAAGAGCTGTATCCATGATATCTTCTCACCGGAATTTTGAGACCGTTTCGGGGGCTGACAACTGCGGGAACTGCACGATCCGGCTGATTGCCGAAGAGTTAATAAAAACACGAAATGCTGCGGGATGATCCGTGTGAATCTTCGATTTTTAACGTCATTTCCGGAAAACGAAAAACGTGGAGGATTTTTGCCGGAATCTCCATTTCCCGGAGAAATCGCCCTTTCGGGCGAATCATAGTATAGAGACTCTGCTTCCGGGGAGGATAAAACTGAAAACTGATAGCGGTGTGCCTTCCGATTTTGACTAACTCTTATCACGGAAAAATACCCCGTCCGGATGAATATTTTATTACTGGGGGCGGTGAACGTTACAGTGATGACTATCCGAAAAGGACGCCGCAAGAAACCGGAAAAACCGTTCCACGAGGCAGTTACCGACCTGCTTTTCTCCGCGATGGCAAATAACGAAGACTTCGTTCTCACTTACGAAACGAACCCTGGAACCTCCAAAAAAGAAATTCATGTCATGGCCGGAAAGCTGATCAACCCGGAAATGCTCGGTTCCATAAAAGAAGAAGTTGCCCGGCAATTCGAAGAAGGAAGCGGCCATCACATCAGACAGATCGAATAACCGGGTATCTGGTGAAATCCGGAATCGATAGACGGGCACCACGGATTTTATAGTGGTCGTCCGTGCGTTCATAATTCCCGGCAACCAACAGGAATTATGCAAATTCTCACTTCTGCCGGTGTCAAAACGCAATGCCTGGAGTTGGGCGCTGATTTTACCGGAATTGCAGATGCTACGGGATTCCTGAGCGCGGAATATACCGGAAACAAGCCTCAGGAAATCATGCCCGGCGTCCGATCTGTTATCGTGATCGGGGTCGGGATCCCCCGGGGGTGCATCCTTCCCCTGCCAAAAGGAAGAGCAGAGTACACAAATACTCTGATGGCGGGGACCGCAACCCTCAGGATAATCGCGTTCCGGATCGCACGGGATCTCGAACGAGGAGGATATCTTGCATCCATTGTTCCTACGGAAGGCAGTGAATTCGGTATGTGGTATGCCGACCGGGAGACCCTTAAGGCCGATATATCGCTGAAGTACGCGGCGTATCTGGCAGGACTCGGCGAATACGGGCTCAACCAGCTCCTTATCACCCCCGGATTCGGGCCCCGGGTGAGAATGACCGCGGTTCTCACCGACGCCCCGCTCGAGCCGGATCTTCCCGGACCGGGGCCACTAGTCCGCCGCGAGTGCAGCTCATGCCGGCAGTGCGTACAGAATTGTCCGGCGGGAGCCCTCTTTCCTGATGGAACGATGGATAAGCATGCCTGCAGGGATTACCTCTTTACCACCCTTGGAGGACTCAGATGCGGACTTTGTATCCGACAATGTCCTTTATGAGATCCGACAATA
>Ga0187779_10002243_pt1 | contig 11877 bp, 14 predicted proteins | sample 1015_Q2_SP10_10__FD_132435 | JGI IMG/M metagenome (GOLD analysis project Ga0187779, IMG submission 132435) | Tropical peat soil microbial communities from peatlands in Department of Meta, Colombia - 1015_Q2_SP10_10_MG | ecosystem: Environmental > Terrestrial > Soil > Wetlands > Peat | place... | reverse complement strand
CTTATTGCCTCTCTGCTGTCGCTCGGCAACCTGTCACGCCATAATGAGATCATTGCGATGCGCGCCGGTGGTGTGAGCCTCGCGAGGATTATCATGCCCATGATGCTCGGTGGAGTGCTGCTCTCTGCACTATCCTTCCTCAATACCGAATACGTCATCCCTGTATATAGCTCTCGCGCGGATTACGTCCGGAATGTAGAAATCGAAAAAAAACCGCAGAGGGTCATGTTCCAACAACACAAGCTTTGGCTTCGCGGGCCGGATAACAGCATAGCTAATATAGATCTGGTGTCTCCTAACCGAAATGAGATGATTGGCCTCAACATCTACAAACTGAATCCGGATTATTCGGTGCACGAGCGTATTAAGGCTGACATCCTTTTGTGGGATAACGGGAACTGGCGGCTTAAGCACAGCCGGTCATTTACGTTTGAAAATGATGAAATCCGCTTTCACGATTCTGACAACGAAATATTTAACATCGTGGATAATCCCAATGATCTCGGAATGATCGTCAAGGATTCTCAGGAAATGAATTTTCGAGAGCTGTGGGATTATATCAAGAGGCTTAAGTCAAGTGGCTATAAGGCAGCCTCGTACGAGGTAGATTTATATAATAAAATTGCTTTTCCTTTTTCCAGTGTACTCGTTGTAATGTTGTCGATCCCTTTTTCAATTCACAAGGTGCGCAGCAGCGGCGCGGGTAAAGGTATCGCTATTGCCGTGGTAATCGCCTTTTTTTACTGGACACTCTGGAGCGTTGGGGGGTCACTCGGCCGCTCGGGCATGCTTCCCCCCATGGTCGCCGCTTGGTTTGCAAATATCATTTTCGGCACTGCGGCAATCGTCGTTCTGATCCGCATACAGAAAACGACGTGACATCTCGTATCGATTATCCGCCTGGCAAAGTCAGAAAGGTCGGCTTTGTCTTGCTCTGCTCCATACTGCGGTTCAGCGAACACTTCCAAGCTAAATTACGGTTCGATGCTCGGATACCATGAAAAAACTCTTTTTTTCTCACCGTATTCTGGACTCTCTGGTTGAAGAAGGCAGAATAAAACTGGAGAAGAACATTCTAACACTTCTGGAGGGAGATCAACCATCCTTCGAGCTTGAACCGGCGTATCGTTTCGTCAAGACCGCGGATAATAGCGCCGACCCCAACAACCTGGTAGGCCGTATCAAGTACGAGATAGAGATCAAGGCAATGCATGCAGAATTGTACATGCACTCCGTATTGTATCGTGATACCGCTTACGAGGTGGAGCCTGGATTCATTGGCGAGAAAAAAGAACTCATTGACAGGCTCTCCGACACCGACCTGCTGGCAAGGTTCCTCCTCGAGAACCTTTCCTAACATTATGGTTAAGAATATCTTGAAAATTCTCCTAGGATTAGCGCTGGTTCCCTTCTGTCTGGGATATCTATGGCAGCTCTTCTCGATGATTTTTTCCATTACTTATAAAGCGCATACGCCTTATTATTTCGCCGGAGGATCTATTGCCTACCTGGTGGTCCACGTTCTTTTCAAAAAACCCATTCTCACCTATGTTTTCGGACATGAGCTGACCCATGCCTTCTTTGCGATGCTTTTCGGCGGCTCATTGAAATCATTTCATGCAAGCGATAGAGGTGGCCGTGTAACCGTAACCAAATCAAACTTCATCATCACCCTGGCCCCCTATTTTTTCCCTCTCTATACGTTCTTGATCCTCGTCCTTTACTATATAGCAAGAATATCGCAAGCAGGAAGCTCCACTATCAATACCCTCATTTTTTTCTCAGGTGCTAGTTTCACCTTTCATCTTATACTCACCTTGACGTTTCTTCAGACTGACCAAAATGACATAAAGGAAGAGGGTACAGTCTTTTCCTACCCTTTAATTTTTCTCTTCAACATACTGTTTACCGCGTTCCTGGTAAATCTCTATATGGCTGATCATGAAGACTACCTTCGGTTCCTTCTCGGTGGTATAATAAAAAGCATTGAGATGATTGCATATTTATTCTCGATGCTGGGCGGACTTGTTCAGAAAACTCTAAAATAGGCCTGATGGTACCAACGAGTCTGGTCGCAGTATCGCCGGATCAATTTTTTTTCGAAGGACACAAGAGATGCTGAAAGTTGGATTAACTGGTGGTATCGCAAGCGGTAAGAGTCTCGTTGCAAAAGTGTTCAAAGACCTCGGAGCACACATCGTAGACGCCGATCGCATAGTTCATGATCTTTTGGACTCTGACAAACAAGTATCAAAAGAGATTCTTGACTACTTCGGCGAGAATATCATGCGTGGGGACAAAAGCATCGACCGGCGGAAACTGGGCGATATTGTGTTCAACGATCTGGAAAAACGGGCGTGGCTTAATAGTCGTCTGCACCCCAAGGTTTTTGCCATCTATAATTCACAGGTGCGACTCCTCTGTAGCAGGCAGCCAGATTGTATCGTTGTGTTCGACGCCGCACTACTGATCGAAACGGGGTACCATCACAGAATGGACCACGTCATCGTCGTTTACGCAGAACTCGAACAGCAAGTGGAACGTCTTATTGCTCGTGATAAATTCACCCGTGAACAGGCCCTTGCCAGGATATCGAGTCAATTACCTCTTGGCAAAAAGCGAGTTCACGCAGACTTCGTCATAGATAATTCAGGTACCCGGGAGAATACGGAAAATCAAGCCCGCGCAATCTTTGAAAAGCTGAAAGAAGAAGTTGTCAGAGAAAAACTCCCGCGATCCCTTGGGTGACCATTTCTTGTCTGTAGGCCTGATGTTCGAGCACCGGCACCATAGCGACTCCCTCGCCAGCAGGATCAGGATGAAGCCACCGCTCGAGGTATTGATCGCCATTGAAATGGACTTGATCTGTCTTACCAGGGGGTATGCCTCTATGCACCTTTTAGTTGAGCTGAGGTAGGGCACGATCATGCAGTCAAATTCATCCAATTCGGCAGCCGGCTGAACAACGGTAAAACGTCCTCTTCGCCTCCGGCAACCGAATACCGATACGTTGCTGCGAGCGTCGATCTCAGAGAAAGTATGCTGAGGCCCTTGCACATGCGACTCAAGTCAAAGGATACCAGCAGCAATGGCGATAGCGAATTCTTGTTATGTATCGCCGGATAGAATAGTTTCACTGTTACTTGAGTTCCACATTCTGAACGTATTTCGCGATAACCTCGGAGGTTCTTCGATTGGCACGGATCGTTCATATGGAGCCTTCGCATATTCCGGCCTGTCGGGAGATCACCACGTCGTCAGAACCGTGGAAGTCTCTGAAGGAGCAGATCGATTTTACGAGCTATATTTCACTAAGGCAAGCCTATGTCTGTATTGCAGCTGGGTGCGTGGCGGGCTTTATAATATTTACGCCTGAGCCGGTGTTCGCCAGGGGCGGCTATCTCAGAGCTATCGGCGTGAAGCCGGTCTATCGTAGACAGGGGATCGGGAACAAATTAATGACTTTCGCGGAATCGAAGACTGTTCAGCATTCTCAGTTTTTTTATCTTTGTGTCTCTTCCTTTAATAAAAAAGCGCAATCATTCTATAAAAAAATGGGCTATAAGAAAGTCGGAGAACTGCCTGGGCTGATCAGGCATGGAGTAACGGAATTCATCTACTGGAAGCGACTGACGATTACAATAAAAAAGAAAGGATAACAGACAACCCGTGAACGCGAAAAACCTGAAAAAAATAGATTTATTTAAGAACCTGTCCGATGATGAACTAGAGGAACTCGATCCCTATTTCACACGGGACTCGGTCAAGAAAAAAACAGAGATCTTTACCGAGGGCGATCTGCCAGAATGGTTTTATATCGTTTCTAAGGGAAAGATTAAAATTACGAAGCTCTCGCAGGAAGGAAAGGAAATCATACTCGAGCTTATTTCACCGACCGATATCTTCGGTGGCGTAGCTGTATTACGCAATTTCCCCTATCCCGCCAATGCCGTGGCCATGGAAAATTCGGAGATCCTAAAGATCTCAAGAAAAAACCTGATGCGCCTTGTCGACCGTTTTCCAAACCTTATGTATTGCATAGCGCTCCAACTCGGAGACCGGATGAAAAGTTCCCACGACTCGCTGAAAAATATCGCCCTTGAACGCGTAGAAGCCCGGATAGCTGCACTTCTATTAAAACTGGCAAACAAAGTCGGAGAAAAGACAAAAGATGGCCTTATGATTAACATGCGCTTGACGAAACAGGACGTGGCAGATATGGTCGGCACAACCGTTGAAACATCCATAAGGACCTTCAGTAAATTCAAGAAGCAAGGCCTGTTATCCGATGCCAATGGGAGGATAATCATCAGAAACCGCGATGGATTGATGACCTTCTCATCGTGATACACCAGGAGGCATGCCTGCAAGGCCGAAGTAATACACGCCTTATATAGTCGATCATCAGGGACTGGTAATTTGGCCGAAACAGACATTCTTCTACTGTGGCTGTTCTGTTTTCGCTAACAGCGTCATCAGCATATTAACGAAAAAGATAAAAATCGATACAGCCTGAACCGCTCCTGATACCACAGTAATCATCCGGAACGTGTCGCTCTGGTCGTAGATATTCAGTGTATAGAAAACCAGCATCACAACGAGCGAGACGTTTGCAAGATAGAACTGCACTTCTGCAAGTCTGTTGCTATACAGCGGACGACCCATAAAACGCGGTAGAATGTGATACCCTACGCCGAAAATCATCATGGATACCCAACCAAGCATATTGAGATGCGAATGTACGAACTTCATGGCGAGCATATGCTGATTGCCCAGCATAATAATACCGAGGATGGCCGATATGCCGAGATACACGACGCTCATTACGATAAATCCTTTGACAAATTTGTCCATAGTGTTTACCTCCCGATTGTTTTTTTTATAGATCACATTATAGCGCTTTAACCTGCGAAACGATATGACATGGCTCATAATTTATTATCGTGAGCAATATGATACAGGTCATAACAGACGCGAAATCTTTTCGGTATAGTACGCTTAACAATATAACTAAGGAGGATCCCTATGATCACGGAAAAAAAGAAAGTGACGAAAGATTCCATTATCGGTGACATCATCAAGATGAGCCCAGGCGCTAAGGCAGTGATCCAGAAACACTTTGGTGGTGGCTGCTTCACATGCCCAGGCATCAATATGGAGTCGCTTTCGTTCGGGGCCATGATGCACAATATGGACCCGAATAAGATCGTTGACGAAATTAACGCCTTGGAGGAATGAAATGACAAGCAAGGAAATCAAATGTTTTGTATGCGGAAGCGACGACAAGACACGAGTTTATCTGCCATGCTATCATGAAGGGAAAGAAAAGATTGTCTGCACCCGCTGTCTCCCCATGCTCATCCACGGGGCGCATTAGCGCCCCCCCTTTCTTCTTGTCCAGCTTCAGATTGCGGTGGAATTATCTTATCGAGACTGGTAAACTGTGTCCATGAAGGCCGATTTTGCAATAGTCCTCGTAAGCGGTGGTATGGACAGCTGCGTGTGCGCGGCCATCGCGGACAGAGATTACGAGATCGCATTCCTGCATGTGAACTATGGGCAGCGGACGGAGGCGCGGGAGCTCCTTGCGTTTAACCAAATTGCTGATCACTATCAAGTAGGAAAACGCCTTTCCGTTAGTCTGGAACACCTTAAAGTAATTGGCGGTTCAGCCTTGACTGATTCAAAGATACCAGTGCCTGAGGCCGATTCGTTGTCGTTGCAAGCACCAAAGTTCCAATCATCTTATATTCCCATTACCTATGTTCCCTTCCGCAACGCACACCTGCTTTCCATAGCTACGTCATGGGCAGAAGTCATCGGAGCCAGCAAAATATTTATTGGCGCTGTCGAAGAGGACAGTTCCGGCTATCCTGACTGTCGTGAAACATTCTACCAAGCATTCAACAAGGTCATCGAGGTTGGCACCAGGCCGGAAACAAGGATCGAGATCGTGACCCCCCTGATCCATATGAAAAAATCAGAAATCGTGAAGATAGGAACTGACCTCGGCGCTCCTCTCGATCTGACCTGGAGTTGCTACCAGAACAGTGATAAGGCCTGCGGAAGGTGCGAGAGCTGCGCGTTGAGGCTTAAGGGATTCAGAGATGCCGGGATGAACGATCCTATTCCGTATGAATAGGATTCGCAATATTGCTGAAAGATACGAGGAAGAGCGTAAGATCTTCCTCGTTGGCTTTGATCATAGCTTTGATCATGTATTCCCGCATTTCTGTGATAAGATTAGCAACCTGTATGTTATACGCTGTGTGAAGTTCGGAAGCTTCGCTCGAAGGGAGGAGATCATGAAGATAAAACCTGACGGGCAAGTTACAGGGAAAATGATTTATGATGCTGGTCGGAATGTTTTTGCATTATTTTTTCAAGCATTCGGACAATTCCCATGCTGATAGAGTAGATCGATTCAATTAAGAGGTTTTTTTCAGCCGTATCGTCGAGGAATAGATGAAGTTTTGATGCCATATCCTCTTCCGGTTTCCAGTAACATACCATCATTGGAAGTTTTGGGAGCGGATATAAGATCACTGATATGTCTGAAGCAAAGGCGCCCCCAGAAGACATGCCACTGAAAATAGAGATCAGATCTTCAAAGAGGTCGACATGAGTATCGGCGATGCGTTTCAGGGGCTGCTCGCATTTTCGCTCAAAAAGAGGGTTCCACGTCATCCCATTTTCCAATTCCCTGAATGGCACCCACCGGCTGGAAATACTTTCTCCTGCACTGAAGAGAATATAATGAAGCAGCGGTATCGTAAACCACGGATGAGTATGACAGTCTGATTTGATGTCGCCTTTTTGATCAATCTCAAAATCCCTCCCGAGACACTTTAGTATCAGGGATCCTCTGTTAACACGTGCACCTATTTTATCCGCTCTGGATGCCAGATCCAGTTTAATAATCTTCTCTTTGAGCTCATTCAGCACATCGTTTTGTATGGTCTCGAGATTAATCTGCCTAGTAATTTTGCTTTCATATTGCAAAAGAGTATTGTTATCCAGGTGAGGGCAATCGGCAAGCCGTTTTTCTTCTTTTACTACGGCTGCAGCAAACGCCAAACATGTTGAAACCTGGCATTGGCCGCAATTGGCTTTCGGCAATAGTTTAAAAATTTCGAGTGGTGTCGTTATTTTGGCCATTGAACGTGTACCCTTCAGCATTAAATCTTACCTGAGCATGAATGCTTGCACTATTTATAGTACGACGACGTATGAATCCGATCAAGGATAATTCGTGTCTTGATACGCGGCGAGCTATCCGGGAGTGGCAACCGTTGTGGCAGGCTTATAGGAATGAGGTAACTACTAGCGCAAGGGTCAGTATGATCATGACCACGACAGTTGCCCAGGCAATAATATCAAAAGTGCGAGAATTAGTAAAATTGCCCATAAGATCCCTGTTGTTGATCAGTAAAAGCATGAAAATGAGCACGAACGGGAGCATAATGCCGTTCACCACCTGGGAAATGAGCATAATCGCAATGAGTGGAGCATTGGGGATGAGAATAATGAGCGCACCGACGACAATGATCCCTGTATATAGCCACATGAACTGAGGTGCAGTCTTGAAGTTCTTGTCCACCCCGGATTCCCAACCCATTCCTTCGCACACATAATATGCAGTCGCCAACGGGAGAATTGATGCGGAAAAGAGTGATGCATTTGCCAGTCCGATGGCGAACAGTATCGACGCATGCGATCCCGCAAGCGGCGCGAGTGCGACAGCTGCATCTTTGGCATCATTGATTTTGATACCATTTACAAAGAGCGTTGCAGCACAGGCGACGATGATAAAGAACGCTACCACATCAGTCATGATGCATCCGACGATCACGTCCATGCGCGAAGCCTTATAATTCTCGATCTTAACATTTTTTTCTACAACCGCTGATTGCAGATAAAACTGCATCCAAGGGGCAATAGTAGTTCCTACAACACCAATGAGCATCGTTAAATAGGACGGTTTGAGATCGAAGGACGGTTTAACCGTAGCGAGCATGATCTTGCCCCACGGCGGATGTACGAAGTAGGCCGAAAATGCATAGGTAAGATAAATAGTGCAGGCGATCAGAAATATTTTTTCCACGGCCCGGTAAGTTCCTTTTACCACGAGCAGCCAGACTGCGAAGGCTCCGATCGGCACCGCTATGTATTTGCTTACCCCGAAAATCTCCATTGCCGACGCCCATCCGGCGAATTCGGCGACCGTATTGCCCATATCCGCCAACAGTAGGCTCAGCATGAGAAAAAAAGTAGTTTTGACTCCAAAATTCTCCCGAATCAGGTCCGCCAGCGTCTTGCCGGTCACGACACCCATCCGAGCGACCATTTCTTGTACCACGATGAGCGCTACCGTAATGGGGATCAGAGTCCAGAGAAGAGAATAGCCGAAGTGGGCCCCGGCCACCGAGTATGTGGCAATACCGCCTGCATCATTATCCACATTGGCAGTAATGATCCCGGGGCCCAGAACAGAGAGAAATACGAGAATGTTCCTTTTATTCATGAAGAGTTAGACCTTTTCCAGACAGCTCTGAAAGGGAATAGTGTCAAATACAGGCATCCGACGCTCTTCCCTCCCATTCTCTACCCATGGAGAAAATTAATAGATGCCATGCCATCTCCCCTGAATGGGCGATGACGTCCAACGCGGAAACCTACTCTTACCGTTTTCTCCTCTTTTTCCTGGATGCGGTAGGCAGGAGGAAGTCAACAACGTCGTCGACCGTCACAATGCCTCGAAGGACATTATTCTCATCCACCACAGGCGCGGCCAGCAGGTTGTATTTGGATATAAACTCCGCCACGTCCTTTTGACCTGCCTCAAGTGGCAGGGTTTTTACGGGAGTTACCATGATGTCGCTGAGCAGCGTCTGCGGCATGGCCAGAATAAGATTTTTAAGAGATATGACGCCAACGATTCTCTCATTGTTGTCAAGGATATAGAGGTAATAGATAGTCTCAACATCCGGAGCTTCGAGCCGCAACTCCTTAATAGACTCTTCCACAGTCATCTCCGGCGGAAATGCGAGATATTCCGTGGTCATGAGACCGCCCGCTGTATCCTCCTCGTGTTCCAGGAGCTCTTGGACGTCCTCAGCCTCTTCCTTATCCATGAGGTTAATCAATTCCTGTGCTTTTGCTTCAGGAAGGTCTCCCAATACATCTGCAGCTTCGTCTGGAGGCATCCGCTCGAGAATGTCCGATGCCCGTTCCTTGGACATATCGTCGATAATGTCGACCTGGACACGCGGTTCAAGTTCGTGGAGAGCTTCGGCAGCAGTATCCACGTCCAAGGTGCCGAAAATCGCCGTCCTCTCTCGCTGGGATACGTCACTCATGATCTCTGCGAGATCTGCAGGATGCAGATTGGCAACCTTCTGGCGGGATACCGTAAGTGTCAGACGTGATAATTTCGGTTCGATGGTCTGAAGATAGTGCCAGCCAATCAGCCGGTGTTGGAGTCTATAATGCACCAGGTTTAAAAGCTTTTCTCCGCGCGCCTCTACGCCGAGTCTTCGCAGGATTCCGCGCAGGCCGATGTCCGCGGCAACAAGGCAAAGTGCGCCCTTTACATCGCATAGCTCGAGATCGTTAACGCGGACGAGTTTCGCGCCATTGATGTCTACGATCTGTTTATCAAGCAGATCGCGATATACGAGAATATCAGTCGGTGACACAGAAGCTGGGCCAAGATTCTTCACAAGAACATTGACTGATATGACCCGTTTATTAAAGAGGTTGACTGAGTTCCACGGTAGGAGGAAAGTATCTTTACCCGAACCGACGACTAGCGCGCTAACGGCTGGAAAAGGTTCTCCCCTAATGACGATAATGTCTTTGAGCTTGCCGATTTCCTCGCCTGTTTGATCAAGCACGGGCTTCTGCGAGACTTCGCTGACAAATATTTCTCCGGCAAAAAAAGGCATGATTATTCCCCAGCTTGGGATACATAAGATGGTTTAGGTTATACCAGCGGCAACGAATGAAGTCAAGAAAAAACAGGCAGCAAGCTTTCAAAGTATGCTAAAATACCTACAGAGACACGAAACAATCAAAGGGAAACGCGTGGCCACGTAAAAGTACATCAGGTTGCCCTCATCTTCATAAAAGGCTTCAGAAAAAATAAATTTCGCTGGTCACTGACTTCATTTTCTGATATAGTCTTTCGAAAATTGTGCTCAAACAATCATCGAGGACACGGTACTCATGAAAGGAGAACGCCTCGTATGGCAGAACAGACCATCAAAGACCTGAAAAAAGAAATCTACTTGATACTTCATAAGGCTCAGTACATGCTTGAACTGACAGAAGAGGGATTCATGAAAAGCAAAGTATCTTCCCTTGACGAAGCAGACGAAGTTGCGGGAGAAATCCGCGTTAAAGAGGATTCACTCACCTCTTCCTTCGCTAAATTGGCTGCAACGAACAGCGAAGCGAGGCTGATGCTGTCTGTCCCCGCTTCAATCGAAAAAATAGCGATAAATATCCACCGGATCGGCGATAACAGCCGTGAACGGATTAAAGATGGACTTTTGTTCAGTGACAAGGCAGTTATCGAAACCGGCAAACTGTTTACCTTGGCAAAGGATATCCTCAAAAAAGCCGGGGAAGCGGTTGTAACCAACGCCTCAGCCACTATCAATACCGTGGTGACCGAAACAGATTCCCTCGAACGCATGGCCAACGATTTTGCAACCACACATGAGGAAAGGCTCGTGACTGGTGAGTGCTCACCTAAATCTTCATCGAACTTTCTCAGCATCCTGTACGCCTTCGACGATATGGGAGAACATATTAAGAACACAGTTAAGAAAATGTCCGGAACGTAATCTGAGTCTCACTTACCAAGACACATTTCCTGCCTTTTCATGTGCATATCTGTACGAACGGTTTAGTGCGCTGCAAATCGTACCATTCGATAAGGTTGCGCATGCCTCGATCACGGAAACCAATAATTGGGCTGGCCCTGTCGGGGGGAGCTGCACGCGGTCTTGCCCATATTGCCGTTCTGAAGACTCTGGAAGAAGAGGGTGTTCCCATTCATGCGATTGCGGGGACGAGCGCCGGCAGCGTCATCGGTTCCTTGTACTGCGCCGGCATACCACTTTCGCAAATTGAGCACATCCTTGTTCATGCTAAATGGACCGATATTCTAAAGTTTACAATACCGAAGCAAGGGTTTATTTCGAGCGAGGGAATTTTCCGCTTTCTGGAGGACATCCTACCGATAAAGGAGTTCTCCTCTCTCCCCCTTCCCCTAGCCGTGGTAGCCACGGACCTCAAAACCGCAGAGAAAGTTGTGATAACCAGCGGCTCTATTGCCAAAGCAGTACAAGCCAGCTGCAGCGTTCCCATACTCTTTACTCCGACAGAGCATAATAAAAAAATTTTGGTTGACGGTGGTGTGTCGAGTCAGATACCGGTCCGGGCAGTCCGTGAGGAATTAGGCGCCAGACATGTAATCGCGGTAAATGTAAATTTCAAAGCAATGGAATCTGACCATTACGACAACATGCTACATATCGCCACCCACTTATCGGCACTCTGGGCATCGAAGAATGCCCGGCAAGAGGCAATGCTAGCAGATGTTGCTATTGATGTAGATGCGAAGGGAATCGCGATTTATGACCTTTCCAGCGCGAAAGAGCTTCTCCGTCGAGGTAGAAAGGCTACCATAGAGAAGTTGCCGCAGATCAGGGCATTGATAGATTGACAATTAAACAATTTCTTTTGACCCTTCTGACTTTCCCCTGGTGGAGCTAGATCTATGTGATCGGATGCGTACGCTGGTCAGAGAACCTGCGGGTTTCCCGACAGTATTAGCGATGGTCAGAAAGAAAGGGGGAAAAACCTACG
>Ga0187779_10002242_pt1 | contig 11879 bp, 9 predicted proteins | sample 1015_Q2_SP10_10__FD_132435 | JGI IMG/M metagenome (GOLD analysis project Ga0187779, IMG submission 132435) | Tropical peat soil microbial communities from peatlands in Department of Meta, Colombia - 1015_Q2_SP10_10_MG | ecosystem: Environmental > Terrestrial > Soil > Wetlands > Peat | place... | reverse complement strand
GGAGTGGCGGGCGATCTCGCGCCGCGTCTTGCCGTGATCGTTCACCCGCCACAGGTAGTCGCCGTTAGGCATGGGCGTGAATGTGCCGTCGAGCGGCAGGATCTCAAGGCCGTGGCGCGGCAGATCGAGCTCGCGGATGATCTCTGGGCGCAGCAACGAAACCACGTAAGAGCAAACAGAGAACTTAAAACCGGGAAAAATCTCTTCCGTGACTGCAGCGCCGCCGAGGACGTGCCTGCGCTCCAGCACCAGGACTTTCTTCCCGGCACGAGCGAGATAAGCAGCGGTGACCAGCCCGTTATGGCCCCCGCCGATGATGATGGCGTCGTACTTTTGGGACATTCCTCTCCTGGAAGGAGAACGAACAGAAAGCAGCGCGAAGAGTCATTCTACAGAGCGAGATAAACTTTGTCTCTAGCGCGCTCACGTTGCTGCGCAGCAGCAGAGGCCGATATAATCCGGTAAACCTTCCGCCACCGGAGAATCTCTTTTGCCCATAGGAACCGCCTTTCACGAAAGAACGTTCCCTCTCTGCACCAGCCTGAGCTACCGCGAGTGGTCGGGCTACTACACGGTGAGCTCGTATGAGATGCACCACGAGCACGAGTACAACGCCATTCGTAACGCGGCAGCACTCATCGACATCAGCCCGCTGTACAAGTACATCGTGAGCGGCAAAGACGCCACGCGGCTGGTGAACCGCGTGATCGCGCGCGACATCAACAAGGTGAAGCCGGGCCAGGTCATCTACGCCTGCTGGTGCGATGAGCAGGGCAAGGTGATCGATGACGGCACGGTGACACGGCTGGCGGAGAATCTGTACCGGTGGACCGCGGCTGACCCCAGCTTGCGCTGGTTCAAGCAGAATGCGCTAGGCATGACGGTGGATATTGAAGACGTTTCCGAGCGGGTGGCGGCGCTGGCGCTGCAAGGGCCCACTTCTGCCGCCTTGCTCAAGAAGATCACGGATGCAGACATTGCCAACCTGAAGTACTTCCGCGTGACGCGCGGTAAGATCGCGGGCGTTCCTGTGGATATCTCCCGCACCGGTTACACCGGAGATCTGGGATACGAGGTGTGGATCCCGTGGAACGACGCGGTCAAAGTCTGGGACACGATCATGAGAGAAGGCGGGCAGTTCGACGTGCACGCCGCGGGCATGCTGGCCCTGGACGTGGCGCGCATCGAAGCCGGGCTCATCCTGATCGAGGTCGACTACTTCAGCAGCAAGAAAGCGCTGATCCCCGCACAGAAATACTCGCCCGGCGAAATCGGGCTAGGCAAGCTGGTACATCTGGAGAAGGAGCATTTCATCGGCAAAGCGGCGCTGGCCGATGAACAGAAACGCGGCGGTCCATTCCGGAGGCTGATGGGGTTGGAAGTCAACTGGCCCCAGGTCGAGACGCTTTACGAAAACTACGGACTGGCTCCGCAGGCGCCCAGCACAGCCTCACGGGTGCACGTGCCGGTTTACGACAGCGAACGCCAGGTCGGCAAGGCCACTTCTACCACCTGGTCTCCGACCCTCAAGAAGATGATCGCCCTGGCGTCAATAGAGAGCGAATTTGCAAAGCCGGGAACGGAGCTCGAGATGGAAATGACGGTGGAAGCGGTGCGGCACAGAGTAGGCGCTCAGGTTCACGAGCTGCCGTTCTTTAACCCACCGAGGAAGACCGCAACTCCGGTCTAGAACCGCGCCAGCTCTTCCATGTCCCGGAAGAGATCGTCGGCCTGGGGCAGAATCTCATCTTCCAGCAATGGCTGATAGGCAACGAAGGTGTCTTTCGCCGCCACCCGCCGGACGGGAGCGTCGAGATCCTCGAACAGCTCATCGGCGATGCGGGCGGCGATTTCAGCGCCATAGCCGAAGCTGAGGACGTCTTCGTGTGCGACGATCACGCGGCTGGTTTTCCGTACCGAGCTGGCGATAGCTTCCCAGTCGTAGGGCTGCAGGGTGCGAAGGTCCATCACCTCGACACTCACGTTCTGCTCGCGCTCCATCCGCTGAGCAGCCTGCAGGGCACGGGGAACGATAGCGCCGTAGGTGATCACCGTGAGGTCGCTTCCCTCTTTCCACAGCCGGGCCTTGCCAAAAGGAATCATATGTTCGGGGCCGGGATAGGGCGCACGGCCGAAAGTCTCGCGGTAGAGCCGCTTGTGCTCCAGGAACATCACCGGATCATCGCAACGTAGCGCAGTGCGCAACAAGCCATTAGCATCGAGGGCGTTCGAGGGGAAGCAGACCCGCAATCCGGGGATGTGAGTGAAGATGCTCTCGCCGCACTGCGAATGATAGATGGCGCCGCCGGTCAGATAGCCTCCGATGGCGACGCGAACCACGCACGGACAGGAAAAGCTGTTGTTCGAGCGCCAGCGGATCAACGGCATCTCATTGCGCAGCTGTTGCATCGCGGGCCAGATGTAGTCGAAGAACTGTATCTCCGGCACCGGCTTCAAACCGCGCGTGGCCATGCCGATGGCGCGGCCAATGATGTTGGCCTCCGCGAGCGGCGAGTTGAATACTCTTTCTGCGCCGAAATCGAGTTGCAGGTTGGCGGTCAGCTTGAAGACTCCGCCCTTGCCTTTGACCTGCTTGTGCTTCAGGTATTCCTCGCGCGAGCAATCGGCAACGTCCTCGCCGAAGACCACAATACGGGGATCACGGCGCATCTCATCGCGCAGGCAGGTATTGATGAGGTCTGCCATGGTCTTGTCATTGCCTTCGGCAATCGGCTCCTTGCTAAAGCTCGGGGCAGTAGGATCTAGCGCCGGGGAGTAGATGTAGTTCCGGTAGGAGCCGCTGGCGGGCGGAACCGCTTCCAAGGCTCGGTCCGAAGCCTGCTGCACTTCCGTCTTTACGTCCTTCTCCAGGCGATTGATGCCGTTCTCGTCCAGAATGTTCTCGCGGATGAGGAACATCTGCATGCGCGTGATGGGGTCGCGCTGTGCATCTTTCTGGCGCTCGATCTCCGGGCGATAAAGTTTTTGATCGTCGGAAAGCGAGTGCGAATAAGGACGAATGACCTTGCCGTGCACCAGAGCGGGTCCCTTTCCTTCCCGCACGTACGTGGCGGCCTTACTCAAGGTTGCGTAGCTTGCAACCGGGTCTGTGCCGTCGCAATCGGCAAGATGCAGGTTGGGGAAGCCGCTGACCAGGTGCGAAATGCTGCCGCCGGCAGTCTGCACCTCGATCGGCACCGAGATGGCGTATTCGTTGTCTTCAACCAGAAACAGAACCGGCAGCTTGAGGTTGCAGGCGGAATTCATCGCCTCCCAGAACTCGCCTTGGCTGGTGGTTCCTTCTCCGCAGGAGACGTAGACCAACTCGTCTCCGTGGAAGATGACATCTTTGAACTCCCGGTAATCGTCCTTGGATTTCTTGGCGGCTTCCGGATGACGATTGAAGTAGCGCCCGGCCTCGGCGCAACCCACAGCCTGCAAGAACTGAGTGCCGGTCGGGGATGACTGGGTAACGATGTTCAGCTTCTTGTGGCCCCAGTGCGAGGGCATCTGGCGGCCGCCCGAGTTTGGGTCATCGGCCGCGCCTACCGCCTCCAGCAGCTGCTCGTAGGGAGTCATGCCCAAGGCCAGACAAAGGGCGCGGTCCCGGTAGTAGGGATAAGACCAGTCGTATCCCGGCTTGAGGAGCATCCCCGCCGCAACCAGCAACGCCTCATGACCGGCACCGGAAATCTGAAAGAAGATCTTCTGCTGGTGTTTCAGCAGGATTTCGCGGTCATCGAGCTGGCGCGAAAGGAACATCAGGCGGTAAATCTCGATGAGTTGCTTCTCTGTCAGGCCCTGGTAGGTCCTTTCCGCAGATTTCGCGGCCGCAGGGGCAGGTTTAGGCTCGCTCTTCGTGGCGGCAGGCATTCCGTTCCTCGGATTCGGCGAAGTCTTATTCTACCTTGCTGCTGCCCGCGCCCCAACCATTTCATCAGAGTGCATGACAAAGTCGCCGGCAAGTCATTAGACTGGGATGTGGTTCACTTCAACCGCCAGATTCCGGCAAATTCCATCAAGATGCTCATCTTCGACCTCGATGGCACGTTGGTGGATTCCCGCGTCGATCTCGCCAACTCCATCAACGCCATGCTTAGGCAATACAGCCGCCACGAGCTCCCGCTCGATGTGATCGCCAGCTACGTGGGCGATGGCGCTCCCGCGCTGGTGCGGCGGGCGCTCGGAGATCCGCAGGACGAGGACTTTCTGCAGGAGGCGCTGCTGTTCTTCCTCGCGTATTACCGGGAGCACAAGCTGGATAACACCTTCGTTTATGAAGGCATCCGTGAGGCGCTTATTGCCTTGCAGTGCGGCGCGAACGGCAGCGGACGGAAGATGGCGGTCTTGAGCAACAAGCCAGTGAACCCATCGAGGCAGATCGTGCAGGCATTGGGGCTGGGAACATTTTTTCACCAGGTCTATGGAGGCAACAGCTTTCCTACCAAGAAGCCCGACCCGCTCGGCGTCCAGAAATTGTTGGAAGAGAACGCCTGTTCGGCTGAGGAGACCATGCTTATCGGCGATTCCGATATCGACGTCCTGACCGCGCGCAATTCTGGAGCCTGGGCTTGCGGGGTGAGCTATGGTTTTGCTCCCCATACCTTTCACGCGGCCCCGCCAGACGTGCTCATCGACTTGCCCTCTGAGCTTGCTATGCTGCTCTCCAGTTAGAGATTAAGAACCGATGAAGCAAGCACGAACCGCTTTGACGACTTGCCTTGCCGGGGTACAATGGTGCGCCCGGAAATCCAAGCTGATGACCGGGGCGTATATTCAGACAGCGGAGAGGTCATCTCTCGAGCAAACAAGGAGAAAACATGAAGAAGTTCGTAGTTGCGATCCTAGCAGTATGTTTGGTCATGGGTTCCTCGCTGGCCTTGGCGCAGGGCTCATCCAGTGATACCAGCAAGAAGGAAGCTGCGCCGCCGTTGAAGTGGGTCAAAGGCACCATCAAGTTCGATGGCGACAAGGCCTCCCTGGTGGATAGCAAGGGGAAGTCCTGGGCGATCGTGAATCCAGAGGCAGTCAAAGGCCATGATGGCCACAAAGTGGAAGTTCAGGCCCACATCTACAAAGACAAAGGCCAGATCCACGTGATGGAAGTAAAGATGGCAGCGGAAAAAGAAAAGAAGTCGATGTAAACTTGCTGCAGGGCTTTGAGGGCGGCTTCGGCCGCCCTTTTCTTTTTGGGCCCGCCTTGCGTACAGGCTGCATGGCTCACTAAGATTCAGCCTTTGTTGCGCCATGCAAGGAGGAGCCGATGATCGCGCGAATCTGGCACGGGTCGGTGCGCCCCGAAGACGGCGACGCCTATTTCAACATGCTGAAACGGACCGGTCTGAAGGATTACCAGGCTTGCCGCGGCAATCGCGGAGTGCAGATCTTGCGGAGAGAAAAAGCCGGCCGCACTCACTTCCTGGTCCTCTCACTCTGGGAATCCATGGAGTCCATCCGCGAATTCGCGGGCCCGGAGCTGGAACGCGCGGTCTATTACCCTGAAGACCAGAAATACCTGCTCGAGTTCGAACCTGAGGTCCAACATTATGAGGTCCTGACCTGGTTGACCCAACCGGGGGTCGGCTCCTAGTGGGCGCTCTTGAAAGATTCGCAGAGGCGGAGCTGTGGCAGCTTCGAAGGCTGGAGACCCCGGCGGGAATCCAAAGATTTCTCGATTCCATCCCTTATCACCTTGCCGATACTGCATGGTCTCCGCGACGGGTCCTGCGCGAGCGCACCGCGCATTGTCTGGAGGGCGGAATCTTCGCCGCCGCCGCCTTGCGCGTACTCGGCTTCCCTCCGCTGGTGATGGACCTCGAGGCGCAGCACGATACCGACCATGTGGTCGCCATCTTTCAGCTTCGGGGCCATTGGGGAGCGGTAGCCAAGTCGAACTACTCCGGATGCCGCTACCGTGAACCGGTCTATCGCAGCCTGCGCGAGCTCGCGATGAGCTACTTCGAAGATTACTTCAACCTGAAGGGCGAACGGAGCCTTCGCACCTATTCGCGTCCTGTGAACCTGGCGCGCTTTGACCCCCAGGGTTGGATGATTCATGACAAGAGCATCTGGTTCGTAGTCGAACACCTGCTGGAGATTCCCCACACCAGGCTGATCACGCGAGCGCAGGCGCGTGCGCTGCACCGGCTCGACCAGCGCTCGTTCCGAGCAGGTCTGTGGGGGCGCCGCGAGAAATAGGCGCCACTCCCTGAGCACCGGCGCGGCCAGCCCCCGCTCCCAGCGTGTAAACTTGGCCGATGGCCTCTGAAACAGTCTCTGGTGCGCAGCTCAACGAATTGTCGGCTGCCGCCTCGCCCTACCTGCGCTCGGCTATGCATCAGCCCATCCGCTGGCAGGAGTGGGGAGAAAAGGCCTTTGCCGAGGCCCGCGAGCAGAATAAGCCGATTCTGCTGGATATCGGCGCAGTGTGGTGCCACTGGTGCCATGTGATGGACCGCGAGTCCTACGACGATCCAGAAGTCGCCAGGATCATCAACCAGCATTTCGTGGCCGTGAAGGTCGACCGCGACGAACGTCCGGATGTTGATAGCCGCTACCAGGCGGCGGTCTCCGCCATGAGCGGACAAGGCGGCTGGCCTCTGACCGCATTTCTCACCCCAGAGGGCAAGCCGTTCTACGGCGGCACCTACTTCCCTCCCACCGAGCAGTATGGCCGTCCCAGCTTCAGGCGGATCTTGCTGGCCATCGCGGCTGCCTATCGCGAGCAGCATGCGCAGCTGCTGGAGTCTGCGGAAAAGGTCATGACCGCGATCTCAAGCGCCGAATCTTTTCGCGCCAGCAGCGCGGAATTCTCTAACGAGGTCATCAGTAAGATCGTTGACTCGGCGGTTCAGCTATTTGACGGCCAGCATGGCGGCTTCGGCAGCGCTCCCAAGTTCCCTCACCCGGCAGTCATGGACCTCATCATTGATCGCTATGTTCGCACGCAAGATGCCGGCCTGCTCGAGATCATCAGCAAGACTCTCCGAGCCATGGCTCGAGGCGGCGTCTACGACCAGCTTGCCGGCGGCTTTCACCGCTACTCAGTGGATGAACGCTGGATAGTTCCCCACTTCGAAAAGATGTCGTACGACAACGCCGGCCTGCTGGCAAATTATATCCACGGTTACCAGGTCACCCGCGACGCATACTTCGCCAGGATAGCCCGTGACATCATCCGGTGGATGGATGAGCGGCTCAGCGACCGCGAACATGGAGGCTTCTACGGCTCGCAGGATGCCGACATCAATCTCGACGACGATGGCGACTACTTTACCTGGACGGTGGCTGAAGCGGCGGCATGCCTGAGCGAGGAGGAATTCAAGGTAGCGGCGCTTCATTACGACATCGGCGAAGTGGGCGAGATGCACCACAACCACGAGAAGAACGTTCTGTATGTTCGAGCTGATTTTGAAGAGATTTCTCAGCGGCTGGGCATGACTGAGGAGCAGGTGAGTGCGCTGTTGGAGTCGGCCAAACGGAAGATGTACGCGGCACGTCTCAAACGCCCCTCTCCGTTCATTGACAAGACGATCTACACCAACTGGAACGCGTTGTGCATCTCCTCCTACCTTGAAGCGGCGCGAGTATTGGACACAGATGATGCCGGCCATTTCGCCCTGCGCTCGCTGGACCGGGTGCTATCGCAGGCGTGGGATGCAGAACTCGGCCTGCAGCATGTGGTCGCCTATGCCGAACTGCAAAGTTCGCGCCGAGTCGCTGCCATGCTCGACGATTACGCCTACACCGCGATCGCCTGTCTTGATGCCTATGAGTACACCGCTGACCTGCACTATTTCCAGTTTGCTGAGAGGATTGCACAAGCGATGATCGCCCGCTTCTACGACGAAACCGGCGGAGGGTTCTTCGACACGGAAGCATCGTCATCTGCGGCTGCCCTGGGTGCGCTGGCCAGCCTCCGCAAGCCATTCCAGGATGCCCCGACTCCTGCGGCCGACCCCTCCGCCGCCATCGCGCTGCTCAGGCTGCACGCCCTCACCAACCGCAGCGAGTACCGCGAAAAAGCCGAGGCCACTCTTGCGGTCTTTGCCGGAATGGCCGCGCAATACGGCATGTTCGCTGGAAGTTACGGGATCGCAGCAACTCTTTTCACTTGCCCGCACGCGCAGATTGTGGTCCTGGAGCGCGATTTGAACGATCCGCTGGGCAAGGAGCTGTACCAAACCGCCCTTGCAGGCTTTGTGCTCGGTAAGAGCGTGTTGCGGCTGCCAGTATCATCCGCGGTTGCTCCGAACCTGCCACCCGCCCTGGCGGAGACATTGCCTGATTTACCCAGCATTAACAAAGCCCATACGTCCGCCGTTGTATGCTCCAACTTCGCCTGCCAACCGCCGGTCGGCAGCGTCGAAGGACTGAAAAAGGCTCTAGCCATCCTGTAAAATCTCGCGGAGGCTGATCCAAAAATGGCAAAGAAACTCTTCCTTCCACCGATCCAGTTTTCGCGGCAGGCTCACGTCAAGTCCCGCAACCAATACGAGCGGCTATACGCCGCAGCGGCGCGGGATCCGCAGAAATTCTGGGCGGCGCAGGCCAGGCAACTGCACTGGTTCTCACCCTGGAAGAAGGTCCTGGATTGGTCGCGGGCGCCCTTTGCCAAATGGTTTGTCGGTGGGCAGCTCAACGTCTCTTACAACTGCATCGACCGCCACCTTGGGGGTTCCCGTCGCAACAAGGCGGCGATCGCCTGGGAGGGAGAAAACTTCGAGCAGCAAACCCTGACTTATCAGGAACTGCACCGCCGCGTAGCCAAGCTGGCCAATGGCCTCAAAAAGCTCGGGCTGCAGCGAGGCGACCGCTGCATGATCTACATGCCGATGGTCCCTGATGCGGCTGTAGCCATGCTGGCCTGCGCCAGGCTTGGCATCACTCACTCTGTAGTGTTCGGCGGTTTCTCCGCTGAGGCGCTCAAGGCCAGGATCCAGGACCTGGAGGCGGTTCTTGTTATCACCTCCGACGCTGGCTTGCGCCGGGGCAAGGCGGTCCTGCTCAAACAGTTCGTAGACGAAGCCGTTGCGGATTGCCCCACAGTAAAGCATGTCGTGGTGCACCGTCGGCTGGGCGCGCAACTGGGCCGGGTGCCGATGCACGAGGGACGCGACCACTGGTGGCACGAGCTGACAGATGGTATCAGCGAGGTGTGCCCCGCCGAGAAGCTGGATAGCGAGCATCCGCTGTACGTGCTCTACACCTCCGGCACCACCGGCAAGCCCAAAGGAGTTGTGCATACCACCGGCGGCTACCTGACGCAGGTCCTGGCCACCATGAACTGGGTGTTTGACATCAAGGATGAAGACATTTTCTGGTGCACCGCGGATATCGGCTGGGTGACTGGACACTCTTACGTGGTGTACGGGCCGCTGGCAGCTGGCGCGACCACAGTGATGTACGAAGGCGCGCCCGATTGGCCCAAGCCCGGCCGGTTCTGGAGACTCATCGAGAAGTACCGCGTCAGCACCTTCTACACTTCACCTACTGCGGTCCGTTCTTTTATCCGCCAGGGAGATGACATTCCCGAGGCCCACGACCTCTCTTCGCTGCGCCTCCTCGGCTCAGTGGGAGAGCCTATCAATCCCGCTGCCTGGCTCTGGTACCACCGCGTGATCGGCAAGAACAAGCTGCCCATCGTTGACACCTGGTGGCAGACCGAGACTGGCAGCATTCTGATTTCACCCATGCCCGGAGCGACCGCGACCAAGCCCGGTTCCGCCACGCGTCCTCTACCCGGCGTGGCGCTGGACGTTCTCGATGAACAGGGAAAGTCGGTGAAGGCGGGCAAGGGATTCCTGGTCCTCACGCGTCCGTGGCCTGCGATGATGCGAACGCTCTATCGCGATCCTGATCGCTATAAGGAGAACTATTGGGCGCGCTTCCCCGGCCTCTACTTCACCGGCGACACCGCCACGCGAGATCAGGATGGCTACATCTGGGTGCTCGGCCGCAATGATGATGTGATCAAAGTCAGCGGCCACCGGCTCAGTGGCGTCGAGGTGGAATCAGCCCTTGTGCACCACAAAGACGTGGCCGAGGCGGCTGTCGTGGCCGCACCGCACGAGATCAAGGGCGAAGGCGTGCATGCCTTTGTGACCCTCAAAGGCCACGCTCACGAAAGCGCCGCCCTGAACGATGAGCTGCGCGAGTGGGTGGTCAAGGAGATCGGCTCGCTGGCGCGTCCGGAACAGATCATCTTTGTGAGCTCCTTGCCCAAGACCCGCAGCGGCAAGATCATGCGGCGGCTGCTGCGCGAGATCGTCACCACGAAATCCGTGAAGGGCGACACCTCGACGCTCGAAGACTACAATGTGATCCTCAAGCTGACGCAGCAAGGCAAAGAGGAAGAAGAGATCCTGCAGCAGCGGCAGTCCTAGGAGGCGGCCATGGCGCGCGTGACCCAGTTGGTGATCCGCGGTGAGCACAAGCCCGGCACTCTCGCCCATATCTGTTCAGAGATGGCGAAAGTCGCTGTCAACATAACCGCCATCATGGCGGCGAACACGCAAGAGCATGGCATCCGCATTGTGGCCACGCCCCACGCGAGCGCGAAGAAGGTCCTGGACACTCTGCATACACCTTACTCGGAAGAAGAAGCGCTCGCCGTTCGCCTTGGCGACCGGCCCGGCGCGCTTGGCCGTGTGACGCGCAAGCTGGCCGATGCAGGCATCAACGTGAACTACGCCTACGGCTCCATCGTGAAAGGTGAAGAACGCGCCCTCATCGTGATGGGAGTCTCAGACCTCAACAAAGCCGCAGACCTTGTCTGACGCTCAGGCGCCGCGGCCTCCTGCGTATCCTTCATCCAGCAGCTCGATGACGTGCCTGACCTGGGCCCGCAAGCCCTTGCGCCTGCATCCTGCGCGCAGCTGCAGCATGCAACCGACGTTGGCTGTTGCGATCAGCTCAGGCGAAATGCTGGCCACGTCATTCATCTTTTCATCGAGGATCTTCAGCGAGAGCTCAGTCTGCGTGATGTTGTAGCTGCCCGCGCTGCCGCAGCAGTAGTCGGAGTGGGGCATCTCGGCCAGCTCAGCGCCCAGCGTCTCCAGAATCGCCCGCGGCGCCGAGCGGATTCGCTGTCCGTGCGCCAGATGGCACGGATCCTGATAGGTGACCCGGGCCTTGAGCTTTTTCGCCGGTGGTTGCAGCCCCAGCGCGACTAGAAATTCGGTGACATCCTTCACCTTGCTGGCAAACTCCCGCGCCCGCGGTGCAAGTTCAGCATCGGACTCGAACAGGTCGCCGTACTCCTTCATAGTCGAGCCGCACCCCGCAGAGTTCGTGACGACGGCGTCCAGGCTGCCATCCAACAGAGTCTGGATGTTCCGCCTCGCCTGTGTGCGCGCCTGCTCGCGGAAGCCGGCGTGGGCCTGCAAAGCGCCGCAACAGCCTTGCTCTTTGGGGATGATCACCTCCACTCCGTTGCGCTGCAGGACTCGTATCGTCGCGCGATTCAACTCTGCGAACGCTATGCTGGCGATGCATCCGCCCAGGAACGAAACTCGCGCTCGGCGCCTTCCCTCAGCCGGAAAAGTCTGGCCGAACTCTTCAAAGAAAAATTTTCTCTCCACGCGAGGCGCAAGCGCCTCAACTTCCTGGAATCCGATCAGACGCAGCAGTCCGAGACCACGCGCCACCGCCGTGATCCCGCTCCTCTGCAAGAACCTGATAAGAACAGCGGCTTTTTGCAATTTTCCGTAACTGCTCAGGATTTGGTTGAAGAAGTACTCGCGCGCTTTTCTCTGCAGCCACGGACGCTTGTATTCTCGCTCGATCAGGGCGCGGGCGCGCTCTACGATTGTTCCGTACTCCACTCCTGAGGGACACGCCGTCTCGCAGGCGCGGCAATCGAGGCAGCGATCGATGTG
>Ga0187779_10002240_pt1 | contig 11882 bp, 11 predicted proteins | sample 1015_Q2_SP10_10__FD_132435 | JGI IMG/M metagenome (GOLD analysis project Ga0187779, IMG submission 132435) | Tropical peat soil microbial communities from peatlands in Department of Meta, Colombia - 1015_Q2_SP10_10_MG | ecosystem: Environmental > Terrestrial > Soil > Wetlands > Peat | place... | reverse complement strand
GGCGCGGGTCTTTCAGATCGGCCCGGCTGCGGCGTAGCGCTTTCGAAATCGCAATAACTGCTTCGTCCTGGCCAATCACTCTGCCCTTCAACTCCTCTTCCATCTTGAGAAGTTTTTCGGTCTCAGCCTGTTCCATTCGCTGGAGTGGAACGCCGGTCACTTTCGAGATGATGTGCATCATGTCGTCGCCGGTGACGAGGACCTGCTTCTCTTCCCGCTCCTCGCGCCATTTCGCCAAAATCGTGTCGAGCTTGTCCTTGGTGTGCTTTTCTTTGTCGCGCAGCGAAGCCGCTTTTTCAAAATCCTGCGCTTTAATAGAAGCTTCCTTGTCCAGACGAATCTGCTCGATTTCTTTTTCGATCTCCTTGACGTCGGGCGGACGCGTCATCGCATTGATCCGCGCGCGAGCGCCGGCTTCGTCCATCACATCGATCGCCTTGTCCGGCAGAAATCGTCCGGTGATGTAGCGTTCGGAAAATTTCACCGCCGTCTCAAGCGCTTCGTCGGTCAGCTTGGCCTTGTGATGCGCTTCGTATTTCGGGCGCAGTCCCTTCAAAATCTCAATCGCCTCCTCAATTGAAGGCGCATCCACCTTCACCGTCTGAAATCGGCGCTCGAGAGCCGCGTCCTTCTCAATGTATTTGCGGTACTCGTTCATGGTGGTCGCGCCGACGCACTGCAGTTCTCCGCGACTGAGCGCCGGTTTGATGATGTTCGAAGCGTCCATCGCGCCTTCAGCCGAGCCGGCCCCAACGATCGTGTGCAACTCATCGATGAAAAGGATCACGTTCTTCGAACGGCGAATTTCATCCATGACCGCTTTGATTCGCTCTTCGAACTGGCCGCGATATTTTGTTCCGGCAACCATCAAAGCGAGGTCGAGCGTGATCACTCGTTTGTCGCGCAACAGTTCCGGAACGTTGCCGTTGGCAATTTCCTGGGCCAGACCTTCCGCAATCGCCGTCTTGCCCACGCCAGCTTCGCCAATCAGGACCGGATTATTTTTCGTGCGCCGGCAAAGAACCTGAATGACGCGCTCAATCTCGTTGCGGCGGCCGATCACCGGATCGAGCTCGCCCTTTTTCGCCAAATCGGTCAGGTCGCGTCCGAACGCGCGCAAGGCCGGCGTCTTGACATCCTTTTTCGAAGGCTCGGCGCTCCCTTCCTCCGATTCGGTCGGAGTGAAATTGGGGTCCAGTTCCTTCTGAATTTCGTTTTTCGTTCGCTCGATATCGATTTCGAGACTCTTGAGCACCCGGGCTGCGACGCCTTCCCCTTCTTTCAAGAGACCAAGCAAAATGTGTTCGGTTCCAACGTAAGAATGACTGAGCGCTTTCGCTTCCTTGCCGGCGAGGGCCAGAACTTTTTTAACACGTGGAGTGTAAGGAACATTGCCAACAATTTTCGTTTCCGGCCCGGAACCGACCTGCTTTTCGACTTCCATCCGCACGGTCTCGAGGTCGAGGCCCATTTTCTGGAGAACGTTCACCGCCACGCCTTGGCCGAGTTTGATCAAGCCCAGGAGCAGGTGCTCGGTCCCGACATAATTATGGTTGAAGCGGTCGGCCTCTTTGCGAGCAAGCTGGAGGACCTGTTGAGCCCGCGGGGTAAAATTATTCATCGCTTAGCGACTCGGCAGCGGAACCACTTCCAGACTGCTTTGCCAGTTTACCAATATCAGGTTTAGGAAAGACTTTCAAACGTTCACGAATAATTTCCGCGCGCAGATGATCGCGTTCCTCCGCATTTAATTTCTGCTGCGAGCTTTTCTGCATGTGCGCCGGCTGCGTTTCAATAAACAATTCATCAACCGACAACCGCTTCTCTTCCGGAAACGCGCCGAGATCGATGCCCAGCTTGATCACCGACAATAAATTGAGCGCTTCCTTTGAGCTCATCGCGTGAGCATTGGTCAGAACACCGTAAGCACGACCGATTCGGTCCCAGAGCGTGTTCGATTTTTGCTGAATCAACACCTGCCGCGCGTTGTGCTCTTTTTCGATCAAAGTCTCGATCACTTTGGTCAGGCGGCCGATAATTTCGTCTTCCTTTTCGCCAAGTGTCGTTTGATTGGAAATTTGAAAAAGATTTCCCATCGCTTCCGTGCCCTCGCCGTAAAGCCCGCGAACTGCCAGCCCGATTTTGCTGACGGCCTGCACTACTTGATTGATCAGTTCGCTCAGAACAAGTCCCGGCAAATGCAACATCGCCGACGCTCGCATTCCGGTCCCGACGTTGGTCGGGCAGGCAGTCAAATAGCCAAGTCGGGGATCGTAGGCGAAATCAAGTTCGCTTTCGAGCGCGCTGTCGATTTTGTCTACCAGTTTGAAAGCCTGTTTCAGTTGCAATCCGGATCGAATCGATTGAATGCGCAAATGGTCTTCTTCGTTAATCATCACGCTCAATGTCTGCCGGCGATTCATGACGACGGCGCTGCCGCCACTTTTTGCGGCGTGCTCGCGACTAATTAGATGTCGCTCGACCAAAACCTGCTTTTCGGTCGCCGAAAGGTCCTGCAACAACTCCGAAAACGCGTCCTCCATTTCTGGCAATGCTTCCACCCGCGGCTTGATCAGGTCGAGAATCGCTGCCCGTTCCGCTTTCTTTGCCCAGCCTGGAAACGCGCGGTTGCGCAAATTTCGGGCAAACCTCACCCGGCTGCTGATGACAATTTGATGATGGGGCCCTTCACCGCGTAACCACTCGCCTGCATTCGACATCACATTCGCAAACTTCATGGGCGGGTCGCGATTTCGCTTTCCAATTGCTTGATTTGATCGCGTAAAGAAGCTGCCGTTTCGTAATTTTCTTCCGCCACTGCCTTTTGCAGGCTCTCATTCAAGCTGCGCATCCGATCGCTAAGCTGGAGCACGCGCTGGGCCCGCTCGGGAATTTTCCCGACATGCTCGGTGCCTTTGTGCATCGCCTTGAGCAAAGACCCGAGCACTTCCGAGAATGCCTCGTAACAACTGCTGCAACCGAGGCGGCCGGTTTTCTTGAAATCGGCGTGGGTAAAACCGCACACCAGACATTTCTGGGTCGATCCACCCTTTTCAATTTCTTCGGCTGCTCCAATTCCAAGGAGAAGATCGGCCAGAGCAAAGCCGGTCGGATCCTGAACGCCTTTTTCTTTTGAGCAAGCATCGCAGAGGTTCACCTTCTGCATTTTGCCCTCCACTATTTGCGTCAGGAAAACGGTTGCGTCATTGCATTTACAAACGTCGCACAACATTTCTTTATTAGATCTCGCGTTCCCTAAAACATTCAAGCGCCTGCTCTGCGAGCACCTTCCGGGCCGATGGCGATCTTCCCAATATCGATTTAATAAATCGGCGTGCCGCTTTCGTGCGTTAGTTCTCGAAATCGCGCAATCGTTCGAGTGGTTATCGGTCCCGGCTTGCCATTTCCGATCGTCCGCCCGTCTACTTTGACTACCGGGATAATTTCCGCAGCGGTTCCGGTCAGGAAGCATTCATCGGCGATGAAAACGTCGTGGCGCGTAATGTTTGTCTCGTGAATCTTGATTCCGAGCCCGGCTGCAATCTCGAAGATGACGCCGCGAGTGATCCCACGCAACGCTCCGGCTGTTATCGGCGGAGTGAAAATCTGGCCATGCTTGAGAATGAAAACATTGTCGGCCGTGCATTCGGCGACGTAACCCGCATCGTTCAACATCAACGCCTCGTCCGCCCCGGCGAGGCTGGCTTCAATCCGCGCCATCACGTTGTTCAAATAATTTAGCGATTTCACCGCCGGATTGAGCGAGGCCGGATTCGTGCGCCGAGTCGCGCAGGTCACCACACTCAGTCCATTTTTGTAAACGGATTCCGGATAAAGCGCGATTTGCGCCGTAATAATGATGACGCTCGGGCGACGGCACTGAGCCGGATTCAAACCGAGATTGCCGACGCCGCGGGTGACCAGCAGGCGAATGTAACCTTCGCGCAAGTTATTTTCGCGAATCGTCTCCAACAACGCATCGGACATTCGGCGCACAGAAATCGGAATCTCGAGGCAAATCGAACGAGCCGAATCCCACAATCGCGCCAAATGTTCCTCCAAACGAAAGACACGGCCGTTATAAAAACGAATGCCTTCGAAAATTCCGTCGCCGTAAAGCAAGCCGTGATCAAAGACGGAAACTTTAGCGTTCGCCTCCGAGTAAAATTTTCCATCGATGTAGATCTTCGACTCTTTTGCCGGTTTGCTTTCGCGCCGCCGGGTTTCCAACGCCGGCTTTACTGCTGTCTCGGTTTTTGGTTCGTCCATTACTAATTCATCAGTCGCAGTTTTCATAGGCACCGGAAAACCTCCCGCGATTCCCGCGCAATTCAAATGATTTCATTGCAACAGGCCGTCTTTCATGTGCAATTCTCGATCGCCCCGCGCCGCCAAAGTCAGATCGTGCGTCACGATCAGCAGCGTTTTCTGGCGCGCGCGCGCCAGCTTCAGCAGAAGTTCGACAATGGCCTGGCCGCTTTGCGAATCGAGATTTCCGGTCGGCTCGTCCGCAAAAATAATTTCGGGATCGTTTGTCAAAGCCCGTGCAATCGCGACCCGCTGCTGTTCGCCGCCGGAAAGTTCCGCCGGCAAATGTTGCATCCGGTCCGCGAGTCCGACCGCATCCAAACTTTCCTCCGCCGATTTTGTGCTCGATCTTCGACCGATCATTCTAGGCAGGGAAACATTTTCCAGCGCTGTCAGTTCCGGCAGCAGGAAATATCCCTGGAAAACAAAACCCATCTTCTGGTTTCGAAATCGTGCCTGCGAACTCGACCCTCCATTGTAAAGATTTCGGCCTTCAAACTCGACAGTTCCCGATTCCGGTCGTTCCAAGCCGGCCAGCGTGTACATCAACGTGGTCTTGCCTGCGCCGGAAGCCCCGCAAATGAAAACAATCTCGCCCCGTGCGATCTCGATCGAGATTCCGCGCAGAACCTCAATTCTGCGCGCGCCCATCTGGAATGATTGAAAGAGATTGCGCCCGTAGAGTTGTGGCTGCACCAGCGTTATCTGCCGCGAAGATTGTCCTCGCGCAAGGCCTGTCCTTCTCGAGGCACCCTGGCGAAGTCGAACGAATCAGCGTCACCCGAGGACGCGAAAAAGCCGCCGCATCGATTGTGCGGCGGCTCCTCGTTGGTCGTAATTCTTAGCTGATTCCGAGAGAAGAGACGGTCGGCTCGTCGATTGCCGAAGTGATCTCGAGCCCGTGATCGCGCTGATAATCGGCGAGCGCCGCGCGAGTCAACGGACCAAGCAGGCCATCTACGTCGCCCTGATAATAACCCTGCTCCTGCAATGTTGATTGCACGCTGGCGACAATTTGATCCGGCGGAACGCCGGCGGCGGGCGTGTAGATCGGGCCGTCGTACGGATAGTAGGCGACGCCGGGATCGTATCCCCATGCTGGAAACCAGTAACCGGCATTCCAATAATACCAGCCGCCACCAATCAAAACGACGTGGTCGTAATGTGAGTGCCACCAAAAGTGATCATGCCAGAGCGGGTGGTAATTGCTGAAAACCACATAATTATGTCCCCAATGTTCACTTCCGACAATGTGATAGTTCCCGTTAAACTTCACGCTCTCAATCGCCGGATTCATTTTGGCATGAAAGTTCTTGTAGTTGTGGATTTGATACTTATTGAACGACGTCTTGTTGATGTTCGTGGTCTTGTTCAAATTCACCGTCTTGTTAACGTTCGTCGTCTTATTAAATGTCGTCTTGTTGCCGGTGGTGTGAAGTTGGTTTCCGGTGGTGTTGCCGAAATGTTGGGTCCCCTTGGTGACCGTCTTCTGATGTACTTGCTGGTGTTGCTGTCCCCCTCCCTGGCCCGGTTTTGGTTTCTTATTCTTATTATTCTGGTCTTCCGCGTGGACCATCGAGGTTAGCGCCAGACAGCAGACCAATGTTAGAAATGCTTTCATAAAATGTGTGTATTCGTTTTGGGATTAGACTGAGTAGTAGTTGTTTTATTCAACTCGTTCTTGGGCCAAACGTTGCGTCTCTGGCAAGAAAAAACCGCACGATGTTTCACCACCATGCGGCTTTCTCGAATTAATCAGTCTGATTACGATATCCCGAGTGAATCGAGCGTAGGCTCGTCAATCGCCGAGGTTATAGCCAGGCCGTGATCGGCCTGAAATGAAGCTATTGCCGCCCGGGTGTTCGGGCCCAGCACGCCATCAACCGGCCCGCTGTAGTATCCGTCGTTTTCCAATTGAGATTGGACATCAACGATCACCTGATTCGGCGCCATGCCATTGTAGCCGTAGATCGGTCCATCATACGGGTAGGAATAGTACGGATCATAACCCCAGGCCGGGAACCAGTAGCCGGCGTTCCAGTAGTACCAACCGCCGTCGACAAAGACGATCCGGTTAAAGTGACTGCGCCACCAGGTACGGTCATGCCATTGCCTGTGATAATCGCGAAATGCCGCGTAGGCTCGGCCGCTAAAACGCGTGCCATGCCAGTTATTGTTCACCGCAACGTTGCGATTCTGGTTCACGTTGACGTTACGTTCCCGGTTAATCGTCGCGTTGCGATTGCGATCGACGGTTACGTTCCGGTTCCGGTCGGCCGTAAAATTACGACTCCGATTGGTCGTCACGTTGTTGTCCTCGCGAACCCGGTTATTCGTTTGCAGATTTCGCTGCCTTAAGGTCGTCGTCCCAGTATTCCGAACACTGCTGTTGCGATAAGTAGCTTCTCGCGAAACCGTCGCACGGTTCACGTGGTAAGTTCCCGTCCGCATGGCCGAAACATGACTACTCGATCTGACAGACGCCGTTCGGCCAGGTTGGCCGCCAGCCCGTGCCGCAGATCCATTGTTTGAGTGGTTGTTTGGGTCCTCGCCCCAAGCCGTCACCGCCAGCGCGAGTGTTCCAACACATAATGTATATAGAATTTGTTTCATAATTTCCTTATTTTCCCTCCGTCAAGAGTTAGACCGAACCTCCTCGCTCGATATTCAACGTCGTTAACTAACTCGAAATGAATGAACTGGGGGCGACCAACACGGAATGATGGCCGGTTCTTCCAGTAATCAACCAGCCGCGTGATGCTGGCGAACCGCCTCAAACAGGACAATCGCCACCGCGGTAGCCAGGTTCAGGCTACGGGTACCCTGCATTGGGATCGTGATGCAATGTTCCTGATTGGCCTCGAGCAGATTCCCGGGTAATCCCTTCGTCTCGCGGCCAAACACGAAAAAATCATTCGGGAAAAATTTGATATCGAAATAGGGTCGCTGGCTCTTCGTCGTAAGAAAAAAATAGCGGGCCTGGGCGGGCTGTTTGCGGCGCAATTCATCGAATGAATTCCAGGTTCGAACCGAAACTTCGTCCCAATAATCGAGCCCGGCCCGTTTCAGCCGGCGATCATCCAGCGAAAATCCGAACGGCTTGACCAAATGCAAGGTCGATCCGGTCGCGAGACAGAGCCGTCCAACGTTGCCGGTGTTCGGCGGAATCTCCGGCTCGACCAGAACAATATTAAAACCGAAGCCGTCCACAAATTTCGCAGATTCTACAGATCAACCCTGATATTAGATCTGCGTTAGTCTGTGCAATCCGTGGATGCTATTTGCCGATCTTCGACGCGACGAATTTTTCGAGCTTCACCACGTCGGCCGCGAACTTCCGGATCCCTTCGCCCGTTTTTTCGTAGGCCATCGCGTTGTCGTTCAGCATCCAGCGGAATTTCTTTTCATCCAGCTCCAACTTCTCGATCTTCGCCGACTTGGCTCTGTCCGAAGTTAGTTTCCGCTCCACCGGCTGGTCCGATTTTGACAGTTCCTCCATCAATTCCGGACTAATCGTCAGGCAGTCGCAGCCCGCCAGCTCAAGAATTTGTCCTGTATTTCGGAAACTCGCGCCCATTACCTCGGTCGCAATGCCGAACTTCTTGTAATAATCGTAAATCTCGGTGACCGATTGCACGCCTGGATCTTCCGGACCTTGGTAATCGCGTTTCTCATGCGCTTTATACCAATCGTAAATTCGGCCCACGAAGGGCGAAATCAGTTGCACCTTGGCCTCGGCCGCACGGACCGCTTGCGGCAAGGAAAACATCAGCGTCAGATTGCAGCGGATCCCCTCCTTTTGAAGCTGCTCGGCAGCGTTCAATCCTTCCCAGGTCGAGGCAATTTTAATCAGCACCCGTTCACGTGAAATTTTGCGTGCTTCGTAAAGCTTGATCAGTTGTCGCGCCTTTTTTATCGAACCTTCGACGTCGTACGACAAGCGCGCGTCTGTCTCGGTCGATACGCGACCCGGCACGATGTCGAGAATGTCGGTCCCGAACTGGACGAGTAGATGGTCGCAAACGTCTTCGATCTGTGCGTGGCCGCGCAAACCAGAGTTTTTCCGATTCTTCAAAACTTCTTCGATTAAATGCCCGTATTGTTCCTTTTGCGTGGCCGCGTAAACCAAACTGGGATTCGTGGTCGCATCCTGTGGCTTGAAATCTTTGATTGATTCAAAATCGGCCGTATCGGCCACGACTTTGGTGAATTTCTTCAGCTGCTCTAGTTGGTTCAGCTTTTTTTCTTCAGCGACAGCAGTGCTCATAATAGATCCTCCATCTGAGTGAACGCGGAAGCGCGTTCACTTGGCTGTTTCAACGTACGCCCGATCAAAAGATCGACAATCAAAAATCTGCTCGGCAGTCCGTCTTGAAACAATGGGCGGCTCCCGCGCTGAGTTGTGTCTGGCAAAGGCGGGATTAATGTCCTTCGTGCGCGGAGCACTTTCGATCGAACGAGTTAGTCTTGCGATCGCGGTCGCTCTTGGCGGCTGTTCTACGACCGTGCCGTTGGCAGGCGACCCCATGCCGCCAGCCCAGGTAACGACCTTCATGAAGGTGATTACACCGGCTAACCAGTATGATCGTCCGCCCAAATTCTTGCGCGGTTTTGCGCCCAAAGCTCCAGGCGGAGCGGAGAAAGGCATCTGGGGTTTTACCGAGGTGGTTTTTTATATTCAACCTGACGGTTCGACCAACGATGTTCGAATTATTCAGACAACCGCTGACGAATTCGCCTGGGCGGCCGGAAGAGCCGTGCAAAATTGGAAATTCGAGCCGGCGCTTAAGAACGGCCATCCGACTCGCGTCCGTGCTCGAATCCCGTTTACGTTCCGAACATAGCTGCGTTCTACGTAGAAACGGTCGAGCGTGTTTCCGTTGACCCGCGCGAACCGAGCGCAGCTTTGACGAAATTGTTGCCGAGTTCCCACATTGGGCCGGGGAACTTGCGGCAATCCGATAAAACTTCGTCAAGCGCGTTCACGAACATGTCGACTTCCTTTTCGCCGATGATCAGCGGCGGCAAAATTTTCATTACGTCCATGGCGTGACCTGCCACCTGCGTGAGAATGCGATGTTTGCTTAACATCTGGGTAACGACCATTTGGGCAAAGAGCACCTTGTCGATTTTGTGCAAGAGTTTCCACGCCATCTTCAGCTTGAACTCGCTCGGCTCTTGAAACTCGATTCCGATCATCAAGCCTTTGCCGCGCACTTCTTTGATGAACGAATGTTTCGATTTCAGCGCCTCGACTTTTTCCATCAACTGCGCGCCCATCCTGGCGGAATTCTCAACGAGCTTTTCGTTGTCGATCACTTCCAGCGACGCGAGGCCGCAGGCCATCGCCAGATTGTTCCGGCCAAACGTGGTCGAATGCACCACGCAACGGTCCATCCGCGAAAAAGTTTTCTGATAAATGTCGCGCCGGGTCACGATCGCGCCACACGGCACGTAACCGCCGCTCAACGTTTTGGCCAGCGTGATGATGTCCGGTTCGAGATCCCAGTGCTGAAACCCGAACATTTTCCCGGTTCGGCCGAGCCCGGTCTGGACCTCATCGGAAATCAGGAGTGTTCCGTATTTGCGGCAAAGCTCTTGCGCGCGAACGAAAAAATTGGTTTTGGACGTCTGGCAACCTTTGCCTTGAACTGTCTCGATCACGAACGCAGCCACGTCCCGCGACTTCAGCTCGCGTTCGAGACTATCGATGTCCTCGATCGCCACGCGAGCATCGAATCCTTCCATCAACGGCCCGAACCCTTCGGTGAAGCTCTCGCAGCCCATCAAGGAAAGCGAACCGAGGCTTAACCCATGAAATGCGCTCGCCAGCGAGATCACCCGCTTCCGCTGCGTCGCTGCCCGGGCAAATTTTAGCGCACCCTCCATCGCTTCGGTGCCCGAGTTGCAAAAGAAAACCGCGTTCAAATGCGGCGGGGTTCGTTTGACAATCGCTTCGGCGAGCAAACCGCTGAGTAACGAACAATCCATTTGGACCATGTTCGGAAGATCGAGATCGAGGACGTCACGGATCGCCTGTTTCACGACCGGATGATTTCGACCGATATTGAAAACGCTGTAGCCGCTCAAAAAATCGAGATACGGCTGGTTATCCATGTCGTAGAGATACGCGCCTTCGGCTCGGGCATAGACTTTGTCGAAACCGATCACGCGCTGCGCCGCCACCAGCGTGCGGTTTATATGCCGCTCGTGCAGTTGATAATTTTCGCCGAGACGCGCGGCGATGATTTCCTTCAAGTCGAAAGCCACGCGGAACGTTCTCTGATTTGGCGGCGAAACGCAAATTCCACCGTCGCCAGATTACGGTCCGGCGGCTTCAACTGCCAACGCACAGAGAGCAGTCAAATGCAATTTTTTTCATGTTTCCTTTCTTGTTCATTGTTTGGTTCGACTTGATTCGTGCGCCGGATATTCGATGCGGGTAGAAAATTCGCCGCCTCGATGATTGCTCGCACACGCATTTTGTCACCGCACGCGACGGGCAATGCCATGCGTGACGGGATGAACCGCGTGTTGGTCGATTTTGTAAGCAACCTTGTGAGCAAAATGCCCAATCCTGTAGGGCATTCGCTCGCCCGGAAACGCGCCGGCTTGTGGCGCGAAATAAGACTGCGCGATCGCGCACACCACGATGAGAATAAACCGTTTCATCTTAGCTCCCTTCTTTTTATGAATTAGACTGCCGCGCACACGGCCATATTCGAAAGAACTGCAGTTTGTGCGCGGGCGTGGTTTGATTAATGTCGATTATCGATGCCGAAATCGATCGCCGATCCAACAGTTACTCCTGCATTGGTGGCGGAGCATGGGCTGACGCCGGAAGAATTCGGGCGAATAAAAAAAATTCTCGGCCGCGAGCCGAATTTTACCGAGCTCGGAATTTTTTCAGTGATGTGGAGCGAGCACTGTTCCTACAAAAATTCGCGCAAGGAACTGAAGAAATTTCCTACAACCGGTCCGAATATTCTGGTCAAAGCCGGCGAGGAAAATGCCGGGGTGGTCGATATCGGCGATGGCTGGGCCATTGCATTCAAGATTGAGAGTCACAATCACCCCAGCGCGATCGAACCGTTCCAAGGCGCAGCCACAGGAGTCGGCGGCATTATTCGCGATATTTTCACGATGGGCGCGCGTCCCGAATTTTGTCTGAACTCGCTGCGCTTTGGTCCGATCACATCAAACATCGAAGGTCAAACATCAAACGTCGCGGCCAACAGGCGGCTCTTCGCCGGCGTCGTCTCCGGAATCGCGCATTACGGAAATTGCATTGGTATTCCAACAATCGGCGGCGAAATTTATTTCGATGAATCTTTCGAGGGCAACCCGCTGGTTAATGTTTTTTGTCTCGGCGTCTTACGGCACGATCAACTGGCGCGCGGTGCGGCGCGCGGGATTGGGAATCCGGTTTTCTATGTCGGTGCTGAGACTGGTCGCGATGGCCTGGCTGGCGCCGCCTTTGCGTCGCGCGAGCTGACAGAGGAATCGAAAGAAGACCGTCCAGCGGTCCAGGTCGGGGATCCGTTTAAGGAGAAACTCCTGCTTGAGGCATGCCT
>Ga0187779_10002239_pt1 | contig 11885 bp, 8 predicted proteins | sample 1015_Q2_SP10_10__FD_132435 | JGI IMG/M metagenome (GOLD analysis project Ga0187779, IMG submission 132435) | Tropical peat soil microbial communities from peatlands in Department of Meta, Colombia - 1015_Q2_SP10_10_MG | ecosystem: Environmental > Terrestrial > Soil > Wetlands > Peat | place... | reverse complement strand
CGCAGCGGGCTCGGCATCGAGGGTCAGGTCGAGGAACCGCCGGTCGGCGCGGACCGCCAGCGTGGTGTCGCCCGCAAGCGCCGCCAGGCGGCCTTCCTCCCGCAGCACGAAATCGTGATACGGCACCGCCTCGATCGCGCGCGCGGCCCGGCGGACGTCGCCGCGGCGCTCGCGGGCCCAGGCGAGGACCGCTCCCTCGTAGTAGTCGGGAATGAGCGTGCTGACCGACGAGCGTGCGGCGCTGTCGAGCGCCTCGAGCCGCGTGTCGGCGTCGGGCGCCTGCGAGCGACCCAGGGCCGCCTCCTCGAGGGCTCGCGCGCACCAGGGCCGGGACGCGCGGAACGGGGCCGGGTCGACCGGCGTGGTGTCGCCGTGCACCGCGCGCCACACGCGCACCAGGCAGGCGGACCCGGGGACCGCCTCCAGCCGCCGTGCCGCACCGGCCGGGTCGAGGCCGGCGCCGTTCCCGAGCAGGTCCATTTCCAGCTCCGCCTCGTCGCCGGAGGAGTCCGGCGCCGGCATTGCTCGCCAGACACCCTCGGCGGCGCCCGGACGACCGTGCAGCACGAGCGCCGAGCCGTGCCACATCTGGACCAGAGCCCGCGCTCCAGGATCGGTCATTGCCGCGAGCCACCGGTCGAACATCTCGTCGAACAGTCGCGCGGGCATGATCGCCACCGCCGCGGCGAACGCCCCCACGAGGGCCTCGAAGTCGTCCGGGGAAGAGACGGGCCGCCGACGCAGCGCCCCAAGCAGCGCCGCGTCGCCGGTGGATGCCGCGATGGCCCAGCCGATCATCCAGCGGGCCGGATCGTCGGTACGCTCCTCGGCCGGCCAGGTGCGCCGCATCAGCGCCGTGTCGCTCAGGCCGATGCCGAGGATCGTGAGGTGGTTGAGGACGGTGGCCTGGCTGTCGATGGCGGCCGCGCGCTCGAGATTGGTCCGCGCCAGATCCTGATAGTGGAAGGGGTCCACGAGCTGGCCGAAGTGGAAGTACCAGTCGCCGAGGAAATACAGCGCGTCGGGCGAGTCGGGGTACGCATCGAGCAGGCGCTGGCGCGCCGCGAACCTCTCCTCGGCCGTGCGCCGAGCCGGGTAGTGCTGGCCGAGCAGCGCCTCGAGGATGGCACGCTCGCGCTCGGACAGGCCCGCGCGGCGCTCCCAGGCGCGCGGCGCGTACGATACGCGACCGTCGAAGCCCCAGCTGGCGGCCAGGTAGCGGTGGAACCATGCCTGTGCGAACGACGAGTCGGCGGCGATCGCGCGGTCGAACGCGGCCGCGGCCTCGGCCAGGCGCCCGCGGCGCCACGCGTGCAGGCCCTCGAGATAGGCGCGCATCGCCTCGGGCTGATCGGTGAAGCGAACGCCCGGGCTCGTGGTCTGCCCGCCCATGGAGGCGAGGAGCGCCGTGGTCGTGCGCTGGAGGATCAGGTCGAGGCTGTCGGCCGGCCCGGACACCAGATCGGCGTGGCCGCGGGCTTCGCCGCCGGGCACCGCGACCAGCGACGCCGTGACGGTGACGCGCGACCCCAGGCCGACGATGCTGCCCTCCGTCACGAGGCCGGCGCCGAGCTCGCGCGCGAGCCGGATCGCCCGGTCGCGCGGCAGCGGTGAGCGCAACCCGCCGCCCGCGTGGCGCCACGCGCTGAGCACGGTCGCCATGTCCACCGCGCGCGGGCTGCCTTCGCCGGTGAACTGGGTGGCCAGCAGCTCGGCGAGACCCTCGCCGAGCAAGGTGTCGGACGTCGTGACGCGGAACGGGAGGACGGCGACGCGGCCCGGATCGACGGCGACAGCGCGCGCGGCCGTCGGCCGCGCACCGCACGGCGGCGGCGTGCCGTCGGGGCATTGGCTCCTCAAGTTGCCGGTTGCGCAGACGGCAAGGAGCAAGACGAGCCCGGAGGTCGTGAGCCGGGCATCGAGCGGGCGACGGGGCAGGAAGGCAGTCATCAGAATCGCAGCTGCCGGTCGAGCGCGGCGTAGCGCGGGTCGGCCCGCAGCGTCGCCAGCTCGTCGTCCTGGCGCACCCAGAGCACCATGGCGGTCCGCTCCTCGAACGCCCGACCGAGCCATTCGAGGCCGCGGTCCACGTCGCCAAGCGCGGCGTAGGCCCGCGCCAGCGCCACCGGGTTGTAGTAGCCCGGCGTGCGCGCCGAGACCATGGAGTCCACCACGGCGCGCGCGGCCGCCGTATCGCCCAGCGCCAGGCGCGCGCGCACGTACATCCCCGCGTCGTAGCAGCCGCCGTAGTAGCGCCAGTCCAGAAGCCTGGCGGCCGCGCGCCAGTCGCCACGCGCGCCCAGCACCATGCCCTCGAGCGGGTCGGCGTCCGCGGGCGAGAGAATGGCCCGGATGCGGGGGATCATGGCCGTGGCGGTATCGAGGCGGCCGGTACCGACCAGCACGCTGACGTACCAGACGCTCATGATGGAGAACAGCGAATCGTCCTGCCACGCGCGGCGTGCTTCGCTGAAGGCGGAGTCGGTCTTCCCCTCCGCGTACAGCGCCGAGGACAGGAGGAGGCGGGACCAGCCGCCGTGCGGGTCCAGCGCGATCCCGCGGCGCGCCAGCCGCTCGACCTCGTGCGCGTCGAGATCCAGCACGGCCGCGTTCGACAGCATGGCCCACCCCAGCGCCTGCGAGGAGTCGCGCGCCAGGGCCTGGCCGGCCGCGAGGCGCGTCTGCCCGTAGCCCTCGCGCGGGGTCACGTAGCCGTCGGCGAGCATGCTCCAGGCCACCGCCTTGCCGGAGAACGCGGCGGCGAAGCTCGAGTCGCGCGCGATCGCGCGGTCGAAGTAGGCCACGGCGCTCCGCAGCGCGGCCTCGTCGCCGAAGTTGTGGACGGCCTGGAGGCCGCGCAGGTACTGCTCGTACGCGACCGGATCGGAGGTGAGGGGCTGCGCGAGGCGCGTGCGCTCGCCGGGCAGCAGCTGGCCCGTGATCGCGGAGGCCACCGCGCCGGCGATGTCGGACTCGAGCGTGAGCACGTCGCTGCTGGAGCGGTCGAACACGTCGCCCCACACCTGGGTCCGGGTCGGCGCGCGCAGCAGCTCGACCCGCATCCGCACGCGGTCGCCCGCGTGCTGGACGCTGCCCGCCACGAGGTACGCGGCGCCGAGCGCGCGGCCGGTGGCCGCCGGATCGAGCAGCGGGCGGCCGCGGAAGCGCAGCACCTCGAACCGCGACTTGACGTCGAGCCGGTGCACCTGGCCGAGGCGGATGATGATCTCCTCGGTCAGGCCGTCGGCGAGGTAGGCGTCCGACGTGTCGCGGGAGAGGTTCTCGAAGTAGAGGACCGCGACGCTGTTCGAGGGCGGGGCCGCCACGCGCGCCGTGCGCACGGAGCACGGCGGCGGCGTGCCGTCCGGGCACTGGCTCTTCACGTTGCCGGTGGCGCAGACGGCAAGAAGCAAGGACAGCCCGGCGGTCCTTGACCGAGCCACCAGCGGGCGCGGGCCAAGCAGGACAGAATGCAGAAGCAAGCGGCTCACCGCGGCGGCCCGGGCGGCGCGGTCTCGGCGAATAGCCGCGCGAAGCGCGGGTCCGCGCGCACCGGATCGAAGCCCGAGGTGCGCAGCAGCAGGTGCATCGTGATGCCGTGCGGCTGGAGCCGAACGAGCAGGTCAAGCGCGCGATCCCGTTCGCCGGCCTCGGCGAGCGCCATGGCCGTGGGAATCCCCAGCCACTGCTCGCGCGGATTGCCGCCGTACGCCGCCACCGCGCGCTCCGCGTGCGCTCGCGCCGACACCGTGTCGCCACGCCAGGCGTCGTACTGAGCCAGCGCCGCCATCACGGCCGGGACGGCACCCGGCGCGGTGATCGCGCCCAGGGAAGCGGCGGTCGCGCGAGCCGTCGCCGTGTCGTACTGCGCGATGGCGATGCGCATCCGCGCCGCTAGCCCGTAGGCCCAGCCCGGGTTCAGGGCGAGCGCGCTGTCGCACCAGCGCCGGGCTTCGTCGTACCGGCCGGCCAGCTCGAGACCGGTGCCGATGTTGGTCAGCGTCACGGCACGGTCGGGCTCCAGGGCCGCCGCGCGCCGCAGGCTGGTATCGGAACCGGCCGGGTCGTTCATGTACTGCTGCTGCGTGCCGTACTGATGCCACGCCTCCACGTTGCGCGGGTCGAGGCGCACGGCTCGCTCCAGCGACGGCAGCACGCCCTCGAAGGACAGCGGGTTCAGGTAGGTGCGCATGAGGCCGCGCGCCATCCACGCGTCGGACGAGAGCGAGTCGAGGCGCACCGCGCGCTCAGCGTCGGCCACGCCGAGGGCCAGGGCGCTGTCGCGCGACAGGCCGAAGTCCCAGTCGTACGACAGCACCAGGCCGTAGGCGTAGGCCACGCGCGCCAGCGGGTCGGCGTAGGTCGAGTCGAGGCGGGACGCCGCCTGGTAGGAGTCGATGGCGAGCCGCACGCCCGCCGGCGTGCGCTGCGCCAGGTGGAAGTTCCCTCGCAGCAGCAGGTCGTAGGCGGCACCGCTGTGCGTGGGCCGGGCGGCCAGGGCACGCGTCTCGGCCGGCAGCAGCGCGCCCGCGATGCGGGTCGCCACCTCGCGCGCGATGTCCTCCTGCACGCCCAGCAGGTCGGCGCTGGGCCTGAGGAAGGCGTCGCCCCAGCGCTCGGTGCCGCTCGGCAGGGTCACCAGGCGCACCGCCACGCGGATGCGGTCGCCGCCGCGCTGGTACTCGCCCTCGACCAGGTAGCGCACGTCGAGCTGCCGGCCGAGCGCCCGCTCGTCGTGCACGCCGGACCGGCTCACCCGGCGCACGAAGCCGGGGCTCCGGACCGAGAGGCGCGGCACCTGCGCGAGACTGGTGGCGATCGAGGAGGCCAGGCCGTCGCTCAGGTAGGCGTCCGCGGTGTCTCGCCGCACGTTCTCGAACGGCAGGACAGCCACGCTGTTGGCGTCGGGTACGCGGGCGGCCGCCAGCGCTCGCGGCGCGGCCGCGCACGGCGGCGGCGTGCCGTCGGGGCATTGGCTCTTCAAGTTGCCAGTTGCACAGACGGCAAGAAGCAAGAACAGCCCCGAGGTCCTGGACCCAGCCACGTGCGGCCGGGGGCCAAGGGAGGCGGAGGCCAGTCGGAAGCCTCCGCTCACGTCGGGTCCACCGCGCCCGGCGGACGGCACTCGCGCAGCAGCGCCTGAAAGCGCGGGTCGCTGCGAATCGCGTCGAACCAGGGCATGATGAGGTACGACCACAGCCACCCGCCGCGCGGCCGGACACGCGCCAGCACCCCGAGCGCCCGGTCACGCTCGCCGAGCGCTGCGAGGGCGAGGGCGGTCTCGAAGCCCTCCCGGATCTCGACCGCGCCGCCCGATCCCTCCACGTCGCGCAGGGCGGGCGCCAGGTCCGCGCGCGCCGCGGCGGTGTCCCCCGCGAGGGCGTCGATCTGGGCCGCGATGGCCTGCACCATCGGCCGTGAGCCCGAGGGACTCAGCGCCGGCAGTCGCGCCGCGTCCGCCCGTGCGCCGGCGGTGTCCCCCATGTCGAGCCGGAGCCGGGCGCCGAACATCACGGCGAACCAGGCTCCGGCGTCGTGCGCCAGCGCGCTGTCGTACCAGGCGCGGGCCTCGGCGAATCGCCGGAACGTGAAGGCGATGATGCCGAGGTCGGCCATCGAGTGGGCGTTGTCGGGGTCCACGGCGACGGCGCGGCGATACTCCGCCTCCGAGCGCCGGAAGTCCCCCAGGCGGCGCAGCGCCATGCCGAAGGCCTGGTGCGCCGCGGCGTTGCCGGAGTCCAGCGCCACCGCCCGGCCCAGCGCCTCGACGGAGCCGGCATAGTCGGGCGGCTCGCGGTAGAACAGCAGCATCCCGCGGCCCAGCCAGCCGTCGGACGAGGCCGAGTCCTCGCTCAGCGCCCGGTCGGCGAACACGAGCCCCCGCGCCACCAGGCTGTCCCGCGCGACGCCCGGCAGCGTGAGGTTCCAGTTCACCAGCCAGCCGTAGGCGTACGCGATCCGGCCCTGCGCGGCCGCGAACTGCGGGTCGAGCCGCAGCGCGTCCTCGAGCAGGGCGATGGCCTGCTCGGCGCCCTGGACGCTCGCCGACCACAGGGCGCGGGCGCCGCGGAGATACAGGTCGTAGGCGGCCGGGCTCGTCGTCGGCGCGGCCGAGAGCCGCCCGCGCTCGGACGGCAGCAGCTGGCCGGCCACGTTCCGGGTGACCTCCTGCGCGATGTCGCCCTCGATCGCGAACAGGTCGCCCGCGGGCCGCTCGTACTGGTGGCCCCACACCCGCACGCCGGTCGCCGCGCGCATGAGCTCGACGTCCACCCGCAGCCGCTCCCCCGCGCGGCGCACGCCGCCGGTCACGAGGTACACCGAGGCCAGCGCCCGGCCCAGCGCGGCCGGGTCGTCCGCCGAGCCGCGGAACCGGCGCACCGCGCTGCGCGATTTCACCTGGAGGCGCGGGATGTCGCCGAGGCGCGCAATGATCTCCTCGGTCAGGCCGTCGGCCAGGTACGCATCGCTCGTGTCGCGCGAGAGGTTGTCGAAGTAGAGCACCGCGACGCTGTTGGGCGGCGGCGCGGGGGCGTGATACGGCCGCGACGCGCACGGCGGCGGCGTGCCGTCCGGGCACTGGCCTCTCAGGGTGCCAGTGGCGCAGACGGCAAGGAGGAAGACGGCCGCCCCGTGCGGCAGCGCGTGCGAGCGAGCGTGCGTTGGAGTGGCCCGGGTGAGTATGGGAGGCTCAAAAATACGGCGGCGGGCCCCGGTCCGGCAGGTGCCGGGCTCCCGCCGGCCACCCTCGCGGAGCGCGCCCCGGCGGGATACGATAGAGCCGTCCCCCGTGGGGAGGCCGTATGCCGGAGCTCGAGGTTGGCGTCGTGACGCACTATTTCGACCGCCCGCACGTCGCGATCGTGAAGATGACCGCGGACCAAATCAAGGTCGGCGATCAGATCCACATCAAGGGTGCGCACACCGACCTGACCGAGACGGTGACGTCGATGGAGGTCGAACACGTCAAGATCGACACCGCCAAGCCGGCCGACGAGTTCGGGCTGCAGGTCGCCGATCGCGTCCGGACCGGCGACAAGGTGTTCAAGGTCAGCTAGCCCGCGAACGCATCCCCGGCCGACGCGCCCGGCCGTGCCGGGCTCGGCTGCGCGGCTCCCGCCAGCTCGCCGATCGCGGCGGCGACCGCCGCCGTGGCCCGGGTGAGGAACGCGTAGTCGAGGGTGTCGGGCGTGTCGCTCGCCCGGTGGTAGTGCGGGTTCCGGAAGTTCGCCGTGTCGGTGATCATCAGCGCCGCGTAGCCCTCGTCCCAGAACCGCGCGTTGTCCGAGCGACGGGTGTCGGGCAGCAGCCAGCCGCGGAGCGGGACGGTGAGGTCCGCGACCGGCACGTGCGGCGCGGCGGCGCGCAAGAACGCCGCGAGGAGCGCTCGCGAGCGCCGATCCCCCACCGCCGAGAGGAAGTTGCCCACCCGCGGCACGGGCGAGAACAGCCGCGCGCCGGGCGGCGCTCCCTGCGTCGGCGAGGTGAAGCCGAGCATCTCCAGCACCAGCGCTCCCGCGACGCGCTGGCCGCGCGCGCGAAGCCAGCGCGCGTACGCCCGGCTCCCGATCGCGTAGCGGAGCGGCTTGCGCTGCAGCTCCTCGAGGTTGAAGCCCACGAACTGGATCGTGGCCGGCAGCCGCGCGCCTCGGAGCATCCGCGCCACCTCGAGCAGGGCCGCGACGCCGCTGGCGTTGTCGTCCGCGCCCGGCGAGCCGGCCCGCGAGTCGAAGTGGGCGCCGACCACGACCCACGGCCGGTCGCCGTCGGCGCCGTCACGGGTCGCCACCACGTTCCGGTACTCCGCGCCGCCGAACTCGAACAGCTGCCGCTCCACCCTGAGGCCCGCCGCCCCCAGCTCCAGGGCGACGTAGTCCTCGGCGGCGGCGAGCGCCTCGGGCGCGGCGAGGGGGTGCCGCACCCGGGCCAGCGCGCGCACGTCGGCCTCGAGGCGGGCGGGGTCTGGCACCGGACGCGGTGACGCGTTCATTATTGAACTCCCACTTCGGAGGATGTCATGAACGCGCGGGCGCTCATTGTGACGGCGGTCGTCCTCGTCGGATGCGGCCAGGGGGCCAGGCCCTCGGGCCAGGCGGCGGCGGGCGACACCACGGGCGGCACCGGGGCCCTGCCGGTGGCGCAGCAGCGCCTGCTCGAGGCCGCCGAGATCGCCCTGCCCCCGGGAACGCAGGCCGAGAGCCTGCCGGAGCCCGCGTCACCCGGTGCGAAGATTCTCGCACAGTATTGCACGCAATGCCACGCCCTGCCGTCGCCCGCGATGCACGGCCCGGTGGACTGGCCCGGCGTCGTGCGCCGGATGTGGGTCCGCATCGACATGATGGCCGGCTCGCTCGGCGTGCAGATCCCCACCACGGCCGAGCGCGCGCAGCTGCTGACCTACCTGCAGGCCCACGCGCTCAAGGTCGCCGAGAACCTGCCGGCCGGCGCCGGCCGCGACGTGTTCCAGACCGTGTGCTCGCGCTGCCACGCCCTGGCCGATCCGAAGGTGCACTCGCCGCCCGACTGGCCCGTGGTCGTGATGCGGATGGAGAAGAACATGGAGAAGATGCGGGTGAGCGGCGTGACCCACGACCAGGCCACGCAGATCGTCGCGTACCTCCAGGGAGCCTCGGCGCGCCCGCGCGCCCGCTGAGCGCCGCGGCGGACCGTCCCGACACCCGCTCTCGCCGCCGGCGAGGGCGGGTGTCTGATTCTGCGCGCGCGCCATGAGCGAGCGTCGGCTGGTCCTCGCCCTCGATCAGGGCACCACCGGGAGCACGGCCCTGGTGGTGGACGGGCGGACGCACGTGCTGGGCCGCGGCTATCGCGAGATCCCGCAGCACTACCCCGAGCCCGGCTGGGTCGAGCACGACCCGGAGGACCTGTGGACGGCGACGCTCGCCGCCGCGAAGGACGCGCTGGCCGCCGCGCGCGCCACCGGAGCGGACCTCGCCGCCATCGGCATCACCAACCAGCGCGAGACGACGCTGCTGTGGGACCGCGCCAGCGGCGCTCCGCTGGCCCGCGCCATCGTCTGGCAGGACCGCCGCACCGCCGAGCGCTGCCGGAGCCTCGACGCCGACCGCATCGCGGCCAAGACCGGCCTGGTGCCCGACCCGTACTTCTCGGCCACCAAGGTGGAGTGGCTCCTCGGGCGCCTGAAGCCGCCGGCGTCGCGCACCGCCTTCGGGACCGTGGACAGCTGGCTGGTGCACCGGCTCACGGGCGGCCGCGCGCACGTCACCGACCCGACCAACGCCTCCCGCACGATGCTGTACGACATCGGCGCCGGCCGCTGGGACGACGGCCTGCTCGCGACCTTCGGCGTCCCGCGGGAGATCCTGCCCGAGGTGAGGCCGTCCTCCGGCGTGTTCGCGGTCGCGGACGCCAGGTGGCTCGGCGCGGAGGTCCCCATCGCCGGCATCGCGGGCGACCAGCAGGCGGCGCTGTTCGGGCAGGGGTGCTTCGCGGCCGGCACCGCGAAGAACACCTACGGCACGGGCGCGTTCCTGCTGATGAACACCGGCGACGTCCCGGTACGCTCGACGCACGGCCTCCTGACCACGGTGGCCTGCGGCGCGCGGGGCCAGAGCGCCTACGCGCTCGAGGGCTCGGTGTTCGTGGCGGGCGCCGCGATCCAGTGGCTCCGGGACGGCCTCGGGGTGATCGCCGCGGCCCGGGAGAGCGAGGCGATGGCGCGCAGCGTGCCCGACACCGGCGGCGTCGTCTTCGTCCCCGCCTTCGTGGGCCTCGGCGCGCCGCACTGGGAATCCGGCGCACGGGGCGCGATCTTTGGGCTCACCCGGGGTACCACGAGGGCGCACCTGGTGCGCGCGGCGCTCGAGGCGATGGCCTTCGCGACGCGCGAGGTGCTGGAGGCGATGACCGGCGACGCGGGCCTGGCGCTGCCGGGCCTGAAGGTGGACGGCGGCGCCTCGGCCAACGACTGGCTGATGCAGCTGCAGGCCGACGTCCTCGGCCTCCGGGTTACCCGGCCGCGGGTCGTCGAGTCCACGGCTATGGGCGCGGCGGGGCTCGCGGGCCTCGCGACCGGCGTGTGGAAGACCGCCGACGACTTCCTCGCGGCCCGCGAGGTGGACGTGTTCGAGCCCGGCCGGCCCGTGAACGAGGGATGGGAGCAGTGGAAGCGGGCGGTGGCGGCCACCGTGGGCTGGGCCGCCTGGCCGGGGAGTAAGTGAGGGGTGCAAGTGACTGGAATCTGGTCACTTGCCGCTTGGGGCCGGCGCAACGAGACCGACGTGCGCGCCTTTGGGCCGTTCTGCCCCCTTCCACCTGGCAACTGGCCCCTTGGAACGCGGTATTAGATTTGCGGACTAGAACAGTCGGATTTATCGAGCACTCGCAAACGGGTCATTGGCCATGAGAGCCCGCACCAAGTTCATCATCGGTGGTTCGCTGGTCCTGGCGACGGTCGGCTACCTGATGGCGTCGGGGATCAAGGAGACCGGCGTCTACTACCTGACGCCGACGGAGCTGGCGGCGAGGGTGGGCGCGGACCACTCCTTCTACAACGTCGGCGTGAAGATGGGCGCCCGGGTGGTGAAGGGGTCCATCACGCGCGACGTGGCGACGCAGACCATCACCTTCCGCGCGACGGACGGGGCGCACACCTACCCGGTGGTGTACCGCGGCCTCGCGCCGGACACGTTCACGGACGAGGTGGACGTGGTGGTGGAGGGCCGCCTCCAGACCGACGGCACCTTCCGCGCGACGACGCTGCTGGCGAAGTGCGGCTCGCGCTACGAGGCGGTGCCGTCACCGACCGGGCAGGGCACGCAGCCCGCGACATGACCGACCTCGGCAACATCGCGCTGTGGATCACGCTGCTCCTGTCGGCGTGGACCGTGGCCGTGGGGTTCCTGGGGGGGCGCACCCACCGCCCCGAGCTGATGCGGTCGGCCGAGCGCGCGATGTTCGTGATGTGGGGGCTGCTGGTGATCGCGGCGGTGGCGCTGATGCACGCGCTGCTGACGCACGACTTCAACGTCGAGTACGTGGCGGCGTACACCAGCCGCAACCTCCCGGTGTTCTACACCTGGTCGGCGTTCTACGCGGGGCAGAAGGGCTCGCTGCTGCTGTGGGCGCTGGTGGTGTCCACGTTCGGGTCCGTCGCCCTGGTGGCGAACCGGGGCAAGTACCGCGAGCTGACGCCGTACGTGGCGGCGACGCTCGCGATCGTGATCCTGTTCTTCACGGCGACGATGGTGTTCGCCTCCAACCCGTTCGAGCGGCTGGCCTTCACGCCGCCCGACGGCCGGGGCCTCAACCCGCAGCTGCAGAATCCGGGGATGGTGTTCCATCCGCCGATGCTCTACCTCGGCTACACCAGCATCAGCGTGCCGTTCGCCTTCGCGGTGGCGGCGCTCCTGTCGGGCCGGCTCGACACCGGGTGGCTGCACGCCATCCGCCGCTGGACGCTGACGAGCTGGCTGTTCCTCTCCTGCGGCATCGTGCTGGGGATGTGGTGGGCGTACGTCGAGCTGGGGTGGGGCGGCTACTGGGCGTGGGACCCGGTGGAGAACGCGTCGTTCCTGCCGTGGCTAACGATGACGGCGTTCCTGCACTCGGTGATGATCCAGGAAAAGCGCGGGATGCTGAAGAAGTGGAACATCGGGCTGGTGGTGGGCAGCTTCCTGCTGTCCATCTTCGGCACCTTCCTCACCCGCAGCGGCGTCATCAGCTCCGTGCACAGCTTCGCCCAGTCGAACGTGGGCTGGTTCTTCCTGGTGTTCCTGGTGCTGGCGGCGGTGCTGGGCTTCGGGCTGCTGGCGTGGCGCTGGCCGATGCTCCAGGCGGAGGTGCGGCTCGAGTCGATGGTGAGCCGCGAGGGCGCGTTCCTGTTCAACAACCTGATCCTGCTGGTG
>Ga0187779_10002238_pt1 | contig 11886 bp, 9 predicted proteins | sample 1015_Q2_SP10_10__FD_132435 | JGI IMG/M metagenome (GOLD analysis project Ga0187779, IMG submission 132435) | Tropical peat soil microbial communities from peatlands in Department of Meta, Colombia - 1015_Q2_SP10_10_MG | ecosystem: Environmental > Terrestrial > Soil > Wetlands > Peat | place... | reverse complement strand
CGCTGACCAGGCGCGGCCGAGCCTCGCGGGTCGTGGCGTGGAAGAGGTCCTTGACCAGGCGCAGCTCGTCGTCGCGGCCCACGAACGGGGCTTCGAGCACGTCGGCGTGCTTGCGGCCGCCGACGTCGGCGATGACCCGCACCGCCCGCCACGCGGCGACCGGCGCGGCCTTGCCCTTGAGCGCCTGCTCCCCGGCCGGCTCGAAGGCGATCGCCCTGGACGCGGCCCGCTGGGTCGCCTCGCCGACCAGCACCGCCCCCGGGGCCGCCGCGCCCTGCAGGCGACTGGCGGTGTTCACCAGGTCGCCGGCGACGAGGCCCTGATTCGTGGCCCCGATGGTGACGGCGGCCTCGCCGGTCAGCACGCCGGCGCGAGCCTGGAGCGTCGGGCCCAGGTTGCGCACCGCGTCGACGAGTTCCAAGCCCGCCCGCACCGCCCGGATCGCATCGTCCTCATGGGCGGTGGGTGCGCCCCACACGGCCATCACCGCGTCACCGATGAACTTCTCGACCGTGCCGCCGTAGCGACCGATGACGTCGCGGGCGAGGTCGAAGTAGCGGCTCAGGAGGTCGCGCGTCTCCTCCGGGTCCCGGCCATCGGCGAGCGCCGTCGAGCCGACCAGATCGGCGAACAGGATCGAGACGAGGCGCCGTTCGGCGACCGGACCGGCGGGTGCCGCGGCGGTACGGGCGCCGAACCCGGGCGCCGCGGGGCCCGCGGACGCGGCTGAGGCACCCGCGGTCGAGGCGCCCGCGGTCGAGGCACCCGCGGCAAGCGGGCTGGCGCACTCCGCGCAGAACTTGGCCGTCGGCGCATTGGCCGTGCCGCAGTTCGAACAGACGAGCGCCAGACGCGTGGCGCACTCGGTGCAGAACTTGGCGCCGGCCGGGTTCTCCGTGCCGCAGTTGGAACAGATCATCAGATGCGTGAGCCTATCCCAATGGGCTCGCCTGGGGAACCCGGCTACGTACCGACCAAGCGCTCCACGATCGGCGCCAGTTCGTCGATCCTGCCGGTCATGAACGAGCTGATGCCGAGCCGCTCGCGGAGGTCCTGGAACTTGGCCACGAGCCCGTCGACCGAGCCGATGAAGACGTGCGGCGAGCCCAGGATCTCGTCCTCCGTCAGCTCGTAGCCGGTGCGTGCCAGAAGCCGGTCGCGGATCTTGGCCGCTTCGGCCCGGGCATGGTCGGTGATGATGATCGGCGAGCTGGACGGGTAGACGTTGAACTCCAGGCGGTCGAACCGGTCGCCCGCCGCGGCACGCACCCAGTCGATCTTCTCGGCCGCCGCCGCGAAGGTGATGCTGCGCGGATCCGTCCGCTCGCCGGCGAGCACGCGCGGTGCGAGGCCCACGATGTCGGCCTCGCGCGCGGCCAGCTCCAGCGTGCGCCGCCCGCCGCCACCGATCAAGAGTGGCGGGTGCGGCTGCTGCACAGGTTTCGGCTGGGCGTCGTAGTCGGTGATCCGGTAGTGCTCGCCGCGATAGCTGAACGGCCCGTCGCCGAAGCAGCCCTTGAGGATGGCGACCGCCTCCACCAGACGCGCCACCCGGGCTGGGACCGGCTCGAACGCCAGGCCGAGATGGTCGAACTCGGGCTTGTTCCAGCCGGCCCCGATACCCACCTCCAGGCGCCCGCCGCTGAGGACGTCGATCGTGGCGAGGTCCTGCGCCAGCACCGCCGGGTGGCGCAGCTCGTTGTTCAGCACGAAGGTGCCCACCCGCAGCCGCGAGGTCGCGCCGGCGATCGCGGTCATGGCCGGGATGGGCGCGAGCTGCTCGATCAGGTGGTCGGTAAGCAGGAGGACGCTGTAGCCCATCGCTTCCGCGCGCCGTGCGGTCGCGGCGAGCTCGTCGCCGGAGACGATAGCCCCTGCCTCTGCCATGAACCGGAACGGCCGCATCGGCGGATTACCGCGGCGCGCCAGCGGCCGGGTCCCCCGTGGCTGGTGCCGACTTCCACTGCTCGCGTGTCAGGGCGTACTCGACGTCGCCGTGCTCCTCGCCCTCGATGCGGTCCGGCCACGGCTCGTGGAAGACACGGACGAAACGGAGGCCGGCCTTCTCCATGACCCGCCGTGAGGCGACGTTGACGACCATGGTCGTGGCGTACACGCGGCGCGCGCCGAGGTCCTGGAAGGCCTTGCGGATCAGCGCGCGGCTTCCTTCGGTCGCGTATCCCTTGCCCCAGGCCGAGGCCACCAGCCGGTAGCCGAGTTCCGGCTCGTCGTCGGGATCGCCCGTGTTCGGCCTGAGGTGGAACCAGCCCGCAAAGGCCCCGGTGCGCTTCTCGACCGCCGCCCAGAAGCCGTAGCGATCGCCCCGACGGTAGTAGGCCATCCAGCCGGGCAGGAAGTAGTCGCGGATCTCCTCGCGGGGCGTGGGCCGGCCACCATTGATGTAGCGCATGACCGCCGGGTCGGCGTCCAGCGCCGTCGCCGCGTCCACGTCGTCGACCGTGAACCGCCGCAGGATGAGGCGCTCGGTCTCCAGGTAGATGTGCACCGCACGATGCTATCCGCACCGGCCCGCGCGGCCCCCCCAGACCAGCGCGTAGACGCCGTGCGTACCATGACTGGGAGAAGGAGCCTCGCGCGATGCACTCCGTGAGCGACCGGATCGGACGGACGGGCCGCGCCATGCTCCTCGCCGCGACTGGCACGCTCCTCCTCACGGGCGTCGTGCACGCCGCCTCCCCCGCCCCGAGCGTGGTCGTGCTGCCGACCACTGGCGTGGTGGACCAGGTCATGGCCGGCTACCTGGCCGACGGCATCTCCCACGCCGAGGCGGACGGCGCGGCGGCCGTGATCATCGAGCTGGACACGCCCGGCGGCGATCTCTTCTCGACGAATGACATCGTGGGCTCGGAGCTCAGCGCCACGATCCCGGTCATCGTCTGGGTCGCTCCGGCCGGTGGCTTCGCGGCGAGCGCCGGCACGTTCATCACGCTGGCCGGCAACATCGCCCTGATGGCGCCCGGCACGAGCATCGGCGCGGCGTCCCCGGTCGGCAGCGGCGGCACGGACATCACCGGCACGGAGGGCCAGAAGGTCACCAACGACGCGGCGGCCAAGATCCAGTCGATCGCCGAGACCCGCGGCCGCAACGTGGACTGGGCCCGATCCACGGTCCTCCAGGCAGTCAGTGCGAGTGCCACCCAGGCCGTGTCGCTGCATGCGGTCGATGGCATCGCCGCCACGCTGCCGGACGTGCTCGCCTTCGCCAACGGCAGGTCGGTCACCGTGGGCTCCTCGCAAGTGACGCTCCACCTGGAGAACGCGACCACGACGGAGATCGACATGGGGCCGATCCAGGTGCTGCTCCACCTGCTCAACGACCCCAACATCGCCTTCGTCCTGTTCATCATCGGCGGGCTGGGGCTGGTCGGCGAGCTGTTCCACCCCAACTTCTTCACCGGCACGGTCGGGGCCATCGCATTGGTACTGGCGTTCATCGGCTTCGGCAGCCTGCCGCTCAACATCGCCGGCCTGATCCTCATCGCGCTGGCCATCGCGCTGTTCGTGGCGGAGGCGTTCGTGCCCAGCCACGCGCTGCTGGCCGCTGGCGGACTCGTCTGTCTCGTGCTGGGCGGGGGCACGCTCTATGCCGCGCCCGGATCGCCGACCGCCCCGGACGTCAGCGTCGCGCTGCCGGTCCTGGTGGCCGTGGTCATCGGCGCCGGGCTATACCTCATCGTGGTGATCACGGCCGCGAGCCGCTCACGCACGATGCGCCTTCCTGCCGGCACGGTGGGCCAGCGCCTCGCGCCCGGACTGCAGGGCGAGGTGCGCCGACCGCTCGCGCCCGAAGGTTCGGTCTACGTGGGCGGCGAGGAGTGGTCCGCCCGCACGGTCGACCAACGGCCCCTGCCCCGCGGTACACCGGTGCGGGTCGTCCGCCAGGACGGCCTGGTGGTGCTGGTCGAGCCGGTCGAAGCCGTCCCCGCCGGCTGAGCGGGGGGTCCAGCGCCTCGCGGGGTGGACCGATCACGAGCCACGGAGTCGGGCGGTCATGCAGGGCACCTCACCGAACGCGCCGTTCGTGGTCACGCTCACCTTCGCGTCGCAGCGGCGGGACTCGCCTCGAGGTCGGAGACCTGCGGCTCCGCGGCGCGATGGGGCTCATCGCGCGGCCCGCGGGCTGCTGCGCCTCGAACCGATGATGGAGTCGGGGACGCTCTAGACGCGCCGCAGTCGGGGCCAGACTGCGACCCGTCTTGCCTGACAGGCAAGCAACGAAGTGGGGCACGGGACGCTGGTACCCCCGGCCCCGACATTCGCGTCCAAGCCGGCCGGTTGGAGCATGGGTGGGCGGAATCCAGCCCAAAGGGTCCCTTTGAGGTGGGCGGGCGCGTCGTCCAGTGGCGCGGGGGCCGCCGGAACGGCTCATTCGCGTTCGTTGCTTGCCTCCCGAGCAAGCATGGCCTTGCCCTGGAAGCAAGGATCGCCACGCTCGGTCAGGGCCGGAGTTCGTCAACCAGCTGCTCTACGTCGTCCGAGCTGCGGGTGCCTCCAGCCTGGTGCTCGGTCTCGGCCTCGCGGACCTCGTTCACGACGGCACCCGTGCGTCGGGCGCGCCAACCATCATCAGCACGACGTTGCCCGTCTTGTACCAGGCCTCCACGTCACGATGGGCCTCGACGGCCGGCAAGTTCCGCCCGGTCGTGGGTCGCGCCCATCTATTCGTCCTGGACGACTGCCCTCATGCGGGCCATGGATCGCTGGCCAGCCAGCGTCCGAGCTCACCCGGCGGCAGAACGCGGTGACGACCGGTGGCCGGATCCCACTCGTGGCGCTCGAAGCGTGTCTGGTCGTCGCCGGTGAGGATCAGCACGTACGCCGGAGTGCCATTGCCGGCCAGGTGCCCGTGGTCGTGGATGTCGCCGGGCGGCATGAGCGTGACGACCTCTGTCGATGCCAGCGCGGTGACCTCCACGATCTCGAGCGGCGTGTCGTAGCCGCCGCTGAGGCGGTACCGCCGATGCGTCTCGAGGCCGCTGATCGGGCTCAGGGCCACCCAGGTGCCGTGATCGTGGACCGCGCTGAGGTGCCCGGCGTGCCGGTGGACGATCGCCAGGCGCGGCCCACGATCCGGCGCGTGGATGCGCAGCAGACCGCTCCGGCCGCGCAGGCGCTCGGCCCAGGGCGTGACGTAGTCGACGTCGGCCGCCAGTTCGGCGAGCGCCGCTCCGATCGCGTCGAGGTCAGGCACCGCCCGAGCGGCGGGCGCGGAGATCCGGTCCAGGAGCTCCCGGACCGGGCCGTCGATGGCGGTCATACGGGCATCGTCGTCAGTAACTGATCGCGGTGCGACTGCAGGATGCGGACAGGCAGGGCAGGCCCAGCAGGTCCTGGGTCGTGCGCAGGAGGCTGTAGTGGTCGGCGTACGTGCCGATCCGTGTGCCGGCCTTGATGCCCGGCGCCACGATCAGCGTGGCGATGTGACCGCCGCCGTCACCGTGCGAGCCCGCACTCGAACTGCCTTCGTCGAACGTGATGAACAGCACCCCCGTCCCGAACGCCGGGCTGCCCGTGATCAGGGGCACGAAGTCGCGCAGGAACGTGTCGCCCTGGGCCACGGAGCCATCATGCATGTCGTTGATCAGGTTGGGCGTGATGAAGGCGAACGCGGCGGCGGCGGGGTCGAAGTCCCGCAGCGGCTGGATGTTGGCGCACTGGGTGGCGTCGCCGGAGACGTAGGTGAAGCTGATCGCGGGGTCATGCTTGCGCGCGTAGGCCCCGTCCGTACCGGGGCCATCGGGCTCGGCCTTGGCGGTGCTGCCGGTGAAGCAGCCTGGCTGGATGTCCTGCTCGTACGCGCGCCAGGTCTTGCCGACCGAAGCCAGCTGGCGGAAGACGCTCTCACCAGTGAGGTCGTACGTGCCATCGCCGGTGACGCCCAGCGTCGAGCCGGCGACGATGGCGATGTAGTTCGGCTCGGACGGGTGGGTCGTGGCGTAGTAGTTCGTGAGCAGCGCGTACTTCGCGGCGAGGCTGTTGATGTACGGCGCGGACGGGCTGCCGATGATGCTGCCGTACTCGTGGTTCTCCATGACGATCAACCAGACGTGCGACACGGTCGGGCGGGGCGACGCGGAGGTGCCCGTGGTGGCGGTCGGGCCCGCCGTGGCGGAGGGCTGCGGCGTGCCGGGCGCAAGCGTCGTGCCAGCGGGCGTAGCCGTCCAGGCGGGCGAGGCGGTCGAGCCAGGCGGCCGCGATAGCGGGCCCAGGGCCAGGGCCACGATCACGACAAGGACCACCACCACGACGGCGACCGCCACGTTGGATCGGAGCGCGGGCACCCTCAGACCGGGTAGGGGCGGTCTCGCGGACCCCACCACCCGTTATCCGACGCGCCCGGCGTGGCCGTCGGTGCGGGCGACGGCGCGGCCACGACTGCCGTCGTCCCGATGGCCGGCAGCGCGGCGGCGAGCTGGGGCGCGAGGTACGCCGAGAAGGTGGCGGTCAGGTGGAAGTTGTCGCGGTACACGATCATGCCGTTGAAGACGGCCGGGCAGGGGTCGTACGGGCAGATCGCGGTCGAGAGGTCCACCAGCGTGGCGTGCGGTGTCGCCTTGACGGCGGTGACCTCGAGCGTCCGGTGGCGCCACGAATAGGCGATCGCGCGGGGCGTGGCGCACTGGGTCACGTCACTGGTGTGGGCGGAGAGGCAGGCCGGCACGTCGTACTCGGGCGACGGCGTGTCCACGATGATCGCCTTGGGGCCGGGGATCTGCCGCAGCAGGACGGCCATGGCCGTACCCTGGACGGCTGGTGAATTGTCGGCCGGGATCATGGGGTCCATGCCCTCCGCAGCAGCCACGATCGTCAGGTCGGGCTTGAGGGCCTGCAGCCGCTTGACGACCAGCGGGCGCCACGCCTCGCACTCGGTGTACTCGCGCTTGAGCACCCGCGAGAAGATGGGCAGGTCCACGAAGCGGCACGACAGCTTGACGAACGGCACCAGCTTCCAGTGCTTGGCCAGGGCGATGCGCTGCACGGCCGGGAACCACTGCGACGCGTGCGAGTCACCCACCAACGCCACCGTGATCGTGCCGTTGGGGTCGCCATAGACGCAGTTCGCGGGCGTGATCTGCAACTCCTGGACCAGGCAGCCGTCACGGAGCAGGCGCTCCCAGTCGTTGGAGGCATCGGCCAGGCTGGGCCGCACGTTGGCCGGCAGCGGTACCGGGCCCTTGGGGGCCTTGAGCACGACCGGCCTGGCGGTCGCGGTCGCGGTGGGGCTCGTCGTCGGGCTACCCGTCGGGCTGCTGGTCGGCGTGGTCGCGGCGGACGGCGGCGGGCTGTCCAGCGGGCCCTCGCCGGTGGTGCCCTGGATGGCCGCCAGGGCCGAGTCATCGGGCGAGATCGTGCTCGTGGCATCCGGTCCCTGCCCGGACCCGACCGACGCGCTGATCGGCGCCGAGCTGCCTGCGTCGAGCATCCCGGACGCGGCCGTCCCCAGGCCGGCCGTCAGCAGCACGAGTGACGCGATCGTCACGCCCGCGGCCTCCAGGATGCGGCCCGTCGGCAGCCGGAAGCGTGCCCCGCGGTGGAACGGTTCCTCGATGGCGTAGTGGAGCCCCGCCGCGACAGCGATCGAGACGCCGGCCAGGGCCAGGGACGAGGCCAGCGTGAGCGTCTGGCCGGCCGGCAGCAGCGCCGCCGGCAGGATGAGGATCGGCCAGTGGACCAGGTACAGCGAGAACGAGATCTGGCCCAGCCAGCGCATCGGCGCCAGGACCAGCAGGTGGCCTGGCGAGAAGCGGCGCGTGCCGGAGAGGATGAGCGCAGCACTGCCGAGCGTCGGCAGGAGGGCCGCCCAACCGGGGTACGCCGTGTCGGCGTCGAGCAGGAGCGCAGCGGCGATGATGGCCCCCAGGCCCGCCCATCCGGTCAGGACCAGGCCCACGTGGCCGAGCGAACGAAGCACGCCCGGCAGCCCCATCCGGCGGGCCTTCCACCGGGCGATCCGCACCCGGCGACCACGCTGGGCGGCGAACCATGCGGCGGCGCGAGCGCCGGACCCGGCCCCGACCGCCAGGAGGCCGCCCAGGCCCAGTTGCCAGGCACGGGTGGGCAGGCTGTAGAAGGCCCACGGGGCGGCCCAGTCGGTGAGCCAGACCGCGCCCGCGAACGAGACGATCGTCACGATGGTGAGGACCACCCCCGCGCTCAGGCGCGGCCTGCCCAGGCGCGTGGCCACGATGAGCAGGGCCGGCCAGACCAGATAGAACTGCTCCTCGACACCCAGCGACCAGTAGTGCAGGTAGGGCGAGGGGCTGACCCCGGCCGCGAAGTAGTCCATGGACGTCGCTGCGAAGCGCATGTTGGCGGCGCTCAAGGCGGCCGCCATCGCGTCGCCGGCCACGCGCGGCAGGTCCAGCGGCGCCATGATCGCCCAGGCGAACGGCAGGGTGGCCACGATGACGACCGCCGCCGCCGGCAGGATGCGCCGGGCCCGACGGGCGTAGAAAGCGGGGAGGTCGATGCGCCCGGTGCGCTCGCGCTCGCGCAGCAGCAGGCCGGTGATCAGGAAGCCGGACAGGACGAAGAAGACGTCCACGCCGATGTAGCCGCCGGTGATCCCGGGCACGCTGGCATGGAACGCCAGGACCAGGAGGATGGCCAGCCCGCGCAGCCCCTCGAGGTCGGGTCGGAAGGTTTCGCCGCGCCCCTGCTCGGCGCCCTGCACGCCAGTGACCCCCTTATCCGTTCGGTACCCGCCGCGGAGCGCCCGCTTCGGGAACTGATTCTACGCCACTCGACGAGCGGCTTCGGGAGGGTGATGCTAATATGCACGTATGAAGCGCACAACGATCAGCCTGCCCGATGACCTCGCGGCGGCCGTGAAGCGGGAGGCTCGGCGGCGACGCATCCCCGTTTCGCAGGTAGCCAGGGAGGCTCTGGAGGCGCGCCTCGGCCGCCCAACGACAGACCGTCGCGAGATCCCTTTCGCGGGGCTGGGCCGAAGCGGCCATCGGACGACCGCCCGGGATCTCGACGAGATCCTGGAGACCGAGTGGACGCATGATCGCGATCGTTGACTCGGGCCCGCTCTACGCGACCGTGGACGCGGATGACGACGAGCACGCTCGATGCCTCGAGGTGCTCCAGCGCCCTGACCTCCAGCTGGTCATCCCGGCGCTTGTAGTCGCCGAGGTCACCTATCTGGTCGGCCGGCGGCTAGGGCCGGAGGTCGAGGCCCGCTTCCTGGCCGGGCTGGCGACCCTCGAGGTGGAGGCCCCATCCGGTGACGACTGGCTGGCCATCGCGGCACTCGTCAAGCGGCACCGGGACCTCCCGCTTGGCGGGACCGATGCGTCCGTCGGAGTCATCGCCGATCGTCTGGGCACGGACGTGATCGTGACGCTGGACCGCCGCCATTTCGGCTCGATCAGGTCCGGGCAGGGGAAGGCGTATCGGCTGCTGCCGAACTAGCTGACACGATCCGGTCGGGGTTGCCCGAGGCGAGCACCGGGACAGCGCTGGCCGGACGGGCGGCTCGGCAGGCGCGAGCCCGATCGCGAGCCCGGACGTGGACACGGCCGAGGCGACCGCGCATCATGCGGCCGATCCTGCCCCACGGATCGGGAGTGACCGCGCGTTGTATTCGACCCTGCTCGTGCTCGTGGTCGCCGGCCTTGCCGGGCCGGTGCTCTCCGCCTGGAAACGGCCCCTGGTGCCGGTCGTCGTGGGCGAGCTGCTGGCGGGGATCATCCTGGGACGCACGGGCCTGGGCTGGATCGACCCGGCGAGCGGCGCCATGCCCGCCTTCTACGGCCTGGGCTTCGGACTCCTCATGGTCACCGCCGGGCAGCACGTCGACATCGCCTCGCCGGGCTTCCGGGCCAGCCTGGCCATGGCCATCCGATTGTTCGTCGCCGTCGCGATCGTGGCCGTGCCGGTCGGCCTGGCGATCGCCGCTGTCGTGGGTGGTGTGCCGGCCCTGCTCGTGATGATCCTCCTGTCGGGCAGCTCCGCGGCCGTCGTGATGCCCATCGTCGAGGAACACCAGCTCGCCGGTCCGGCCGTGACGACGCTGACCGGCTGGATCGGCCTGGCCGACGGCCTCACGGTCGTGGCCATGCCCCTCGCCCTGACCGGGGCCGGCCGCGTGGCACCGGCCCTCGCCGGCGACGGCGCCATCATCGCCCTGGCGGCGGCGTTGCTGTGGCTGACCATCCGGTACGAGGGCAGGCTCCTGGCGGCGGATCTGGTCGAGCGGTCGCGGCAGCGCGCCTGGGCGCTCCAGCTGCGCCTCTCCCTGGTCGTGCTGCTGGTCCTGGCCTGGGTCGCCGAAGCGACCGGCGCCAGTCTCCTGGTGGCCGGGTTCGCCACGGGCGTGATCCTCGCCCGGGTGGCCCGTTCCGACCGGCTCGCCCTCCAGTTGATGGGCCTCGCCAACGGCTTCCTCGTGCCGGCCTTCTTCGTGCTGCTCGGGGCGACGCTGGACATCCGAGCCCTGGCCGGCTCGCCGTCAGCCATCGCACTGGCGCTCCTGATGGGCGCCGGCTCGGTCGCCGTGCACCTGCTGGCCGCGCGCGTCGCGCCGGCGGGCGAGCGCGTGCCGCTGGGCTTGTCCGCGTCGGCGCAGCTGGGCCTGCCGGCTGCCGCCGCCGTGCTGGGCCTGGGGACCGGGGCGCTCAGTCCCGCCGCCGCAGCTGCGTTCGTGGCCGGCGGCTGCCTGACGATCGTGCCTGCGGCCATCGGCGGCGACCTGCTGGCCCGCCACCTGGGCGGCTCGGGCGCGACCGTGCCCGTCCCCGAAGCACAAGGAGCGGCCTCGGCATGACCACGACATCGGCGCCTCGCGCCGGGACGGCCCCGTCGGCCACCCCCCGATGGGCCGCGCTCGACATCGGCAGCGACACGATCCACCTCCTGGTCGCCGACGTCCGTCGCGGTCCGGGGGGCCGACTGACCGTGCGTCAGCTCACGCAGCGCTCGGCCCTGCTGGAGCTGGGCCGCGAGGTCGCCCTGCACGGAGCCTTCGAGCGTGCCACCGTCAAGGCGCTGCAGGCGGCGGTCGATCGTTTCGTGACCGTGGCCCGTCGTGCGGACGCCCGGCTCGTGGTGGCCGCGACCGAGGCCGCCCGCGAGGCGTCCAACGGGGCGGCGGTGCTGGCCCGGCTGGAGAAGGCAGCAGGCACCCCGCCGCGCATCATCTCCGGCGCGAGAGAGGCTGCCCTGGGGTTCCTGGCCGTGCGTGCCGTCCTGCCGCGATCGGGGACGCACCTGCTGGTGGACTCGGGCGGCGCCTCCACGGAGACCAGCCTGGTGGTCGGGCATCGGTTGACGGCATCAGCATCCCTGCCGGTGGGCGCCGCCCTGCTGGCGGCGTCCGTCCCTGGGGACCCGCCGCGGCCCCTGCCGTGGGCGCTTGCGGCGATCCACATCGCCGGCGTCCTGGGCAGCGCCCCGGTCGGCCGTCCGACGCGCCTGTTCGCCACGGGCGGCACGGCCCACAACCTGGCCGGCCTGGACGGCGATCGCAAGGGCCACCCACTCCCGGTCACGCTGTCGATCGACGAACTTGACCGCCTGACCGCGCGGCTCCTCCGGTCGCCGGCGGCCAAGATCGCCCGCTCGAGCGGCGAGGATCCCCGCCGCGTCGCCCTGCTTGCGCCGGGTGCCCTGATCCTCGGCGCGATCGCCCAGCACTACGGGCTCGAGTCGATCACCGTGGTGCCCGAGGGCGTCCGCGACGGCATGATCCTCGCGGCCGCCCGCGACCCCGACGGGTGGTGGCAGGACCAGCCATCGAACGCCTGACGCCCTAAGCGACCGGCCCCACCGGCGGGCGTTGGCAGACGCGACTCGACGATCTGGCGCAGCCGGTACAGGCCGAGGGGCGCGACCGGCAGCGGTGCATCCCCGGCATGG
>Ga0187779_10002237_pt1 | contig 11887 bp, 7 predicted proteins | sample 1015_Q2_SP10_10__FD_132435 | JGI IMG/M metagenome (GOLD analysis project Ga0187779, IMG submission 132435) | Tropical peat soil microbial communities from peatlands in Department of Meta, Colombia - 1015_Q2_SP10_10_MG | ecosystem: Environmental > Terrestrial > Soil > Wetlands > Peat | place... | reverse complement strand
TGCGGAAACATACAAGGTGTCTGCACTGCGAAACTAGAACGCGGTTTCAAACGGTAAACGTGGAAGCTGGACGGTTCTGATTTCTCGGAAGCGGTTTCAAAAAAGAGTGAAAACTACGATGAATCAAAAGTTCGAACAACTGCCGATTAAGGCAGAAATTCTGCGCGGTTTGAACAATCTAGGGTTTACAGAGATGTTCCCGATCCAAACTGCCGCAATAAGTCCACTTCTCGAAGGAAGAGATGTAATCGGTCAGGCGAAGACCGGCACAGGGAAGACCGCTGCTTTCGGAGTTCCCATAATTGAACGAATCAATACTCGAGAAGATGCCGTTCAAGCACTCGTTCTTGTTCCTACAAGAGAACTTGCACAGCAAGTGGCTTCAGATTTGAAGGATTTCGGAAAATATCTTGATGTGAAGGTGTTAGCGGTATATGGTGGAGTTCCCATCTATTCACAAATGGAGGCCCTGCAGAACACCATTCACATTGTCGTCGGGACACCAGGGAGACTTATCGATCATCTCACTAGGGGAACTATGCTGCTTGATCGAGTAAAGTTCGTCGTCCTAGATGAAGCTGATCGAATGCTGGACATGGGTTTTCGAGATGAAATGGATTTCATCCTCAGTAGAACATCGGAAGAAAGACAAACAGCCATGTTCTCAGCCACAATGCCTACTGAAGTGCTGACTCTCGCATCACGCCATATGCACACGCCTGAAGAGATCTTCGTAAGCAAGGATGAGATTGCGGTTGAAGATATAGACCAACTCTACCACATGGTAGACCCTGAACGAAAATATCAAGCACTGTGTGCCATTATGGGACAGAAAACAGTCACTCGCGCACTTATCTTCTGCTCCACGAAGCACGGAGCTGACAGGCTAGTCCAAAGGTTAAGTCGAAACAGAAGAGACGTAGCAGTAATCCATGGAGATTTAACTCAACCTCAACGGGAACGAGCTCTGAATGATTTTCGGCGAGGCCGCATTCGATTCCTTGTTGCTACTGACGTAGCATCTCGAGGATTAGATATCGACGGCGTAACTCATGTCGTAAACTATGACATACCTCATGATCCGTTGCAGTACTTCCACAGAATCGGAAGGACTGGCAGAGCGGGAGCAAGTGGGACTGCAGTCACATTAGTGTCCCATCGTGAAATGCCTGATTTGAGACGGATACAGAACATGTCAAATGTCCGTATGAGAGAATGGAATCGGCCATCTCTCACCAAGGCACATCAGGCTGATTTCGGTTGGAAACCCAATGTTGAATAGTGACGCTACGAAGCATCTGAACTGAGGGTGAAAAAGACGGCCCGACGACGATACGGAAACAGAAATGCACGATCTGAGATGAAGAGCTTAGAGTGCGTGCGATGCCACCGGTTAATCAGACTGGACGAATATCAAGCACACCTTCCAAGCTGCCAAGGCGAGACTAAAGAAGCGACCGGCGAGCAGAAACCTCAATAGATTATCTGCGTTATGTAGACTTCCCTCAAATTCTGAGCTTGTCTTTGAGACGACTTACCGAGCACACGCTTTGTCCAAACTTCTGTATCACCAACGCAGATGGTAATTCCCTACAGTTCAAGTCTAAATCTAGAATCTCACATGGCAGCGTTTCCTTTCTCAATTGGAGTGCACGTCGAACAGACTTCCGCGCGCGGCAGCACTTCACACATACCTTCCAGCATAGTCCGATGACCATCAGACCAATAACATGGTGAATGAATAATGTTACCGAGTAAATTGACCGGAACTCTCGCGCGATTAGGAGAGGTGCGGATAATTCAGATCATGGAACGGGCCTTCGGGGAAAGCCGTAACACTGTGGTAGGTTTCGGCGATGATGTTTCCGCTGTTAGACTATCCGCAGACAAGATTGCTGTTCTGAAAACAGACATGTTTGTTGGAAGCACGGATCTTCCGCCCGGCATGACACTACGTCAGGCCGCGAGTAAAGCGGTGGTTGCTAACGTGAGTGACCTTGCTGCTAAAGGTGTGCATCCGATGGCAGGACTCGTTGCGCTGGGGCTTCCGCGCTCTCTGCATCGGTCAGACATTGAACAAATCGCAAGAGGCCTAAGCCAGGCTGCGAAACGTTACGGATTTCCGTTGGTTGGTGGAGATACAAACGAATCAGAAGACTTGACCATATCGATCGCCCTGTTTGCTATCGCGGTCAGAAGCCGGATGATACTCCGCACAGGTGCAGGAATTAATGACCTAGTTGCTGTTACAGGCGAGTTCGGTTCAACTTCCGCTGGTCTTCAATCAGTGCTCAATTTTGGAATACCGCCGAAGAAACTGGCTAAGGACCTCTTTGAAGCTGTGTACAATCCTACAGCTCGTCTGGACTTGGGATTGCGACTAGCAGCCTCCCGAGTTGTTACATCATCGATCGATTCAAGCGATGGACTCGCATGGTCTCTGCATCAGATTTCGAGTTTGAACAGAGTGGGTATTCTGATTGATAATGTTCCCATTAGCAAACCTGCACGCGAATTCGCGGCGCGCCACGATCTGCGAGAGAGAGATCTTGCTCTTTATGGAGGTGAGGAATACGAGCTCGTTGTAACGATTTCCCCCCGAAACTTCTCGAAAGCCTACCGAGCAACTAAAGGGAAATTGAAGAAGATCGGTTACGTTACTGATGAATTCTCAGGAGTGCGGCTGAGACTCGGTGGGCGCATCGTTGAGGTCAAGAAGAAGGGATGGGAACATTTCAGGAGTTAAGCTTCATCCTCTGGACATCTTGTTGAATACGTAGGGCAGAATCCCACCAGATCGGTAGTATTCTATCTCCATCTCATTATCTAGACGTGCCACTACTTCGAACGTAACGGCTCCTGACGCTGAATAAGCGTCCACTGTCAGTTTGGGTTTTACTTGGTTTAGGTCTTCGATGCCCTTAATGTCATACTTTTCGGTTCCGTCGAGTCCAAGGCTTGTGGCATTCTTGCCGTCAGAGAACTGTAGCGGGACGATGCCCATGGCAATTAGATTACTTCTGTGGATTCGTTCGTAGCTTTCGGCAATTACTGCTCTTACTCCCAGCATTAACGTTGCTTTCGCTGCCCAATCCCTTGAACTTCCTGCTCCGTACTGTTTTCCCGCGATTATTATGAGTGGAACTTTCTCCGCGCTGTACCTTAACGCGGCATCATATATTGACATGAGTTCGCCGGATGGAAGATAAGTTGTCCATCCTCCTTCCTTCCCTTTCGCAAGCAGATTCTTCAGCCGTATGTTGCTGAATCCGCCTCTTACCATCACTTCGTGATTTCCTCGTCTCGCTCCGTACGAACTGAACATGTTGGGTGGAACACCGTGTTCCTTTAGGTAGGCTGCGGCGGGACTATCTTTGGCGATCGTTCCAGCTGGGGAAATATGGTCCGTTGTTACTTTGTCGCCGAAAAGGGCGAGAACTCTCGCATTCTTGATTTCACGGTTCGCTGCTGACGACTGATTGAACCATGGAGGTTCTCTTATGTAGGTTGACTTCTCGTCCCAGACGTAAACTTGTCCTGAAGGAGCTTTCAACGTCGTCCATTTCTCATCTCCCTCTTGTGCGTGTGAGTATCGTTTTCGGTATATCTCTGGAGAGAGGGCTTCACTTTCGAGCTTCTTTATTTCGGATAGGTGAGGCCAAATGTCTTTAAGGTATACTTTGCTGCCATCTCTTGCTGATCCGATCGGCTCCTTGTAGAAATCAATATCTATTCTTCCGGCCAGCGCATACGCGACTACGAGTGGGGGTGACATTAGAAACGACCCCCGTGCTAACGGGTGAATTCGGCCGTCGAAGTTTCGATTGCCGCTTAAGACAGCAACTGCGTAGAGGTCATTATCTCGGATATCCTTCTCCACCTCAGCTGGAAGGGGCCCGCTATTCCCAATGCAGGTTGTGCATCCGTACCCTACGATGTTGAATCCGAGTCTTTCCAGTGACGGGAGAAGTTCTGTCTCTGCGAGGTAGTCTTTAACAACGTTGGATCCGGGAGCCATGCTGCCTTTCACGTAGGATTTTGTTCTCAAACCCAACTTGTTCGCTTTCTCAGCTAGCAATCCAGCACCTAACATTACTGTAGGATTAGACGTGTTGGTGCAGCTCGTTATGGCTGCGATTACGACCGAACCGTCACTCAGACCGCTCGGGCTGATGGTTGATCCGGTCCGGTTCGATTTCCTCCTGTATTCTTCAAGCAGCATTAGGATAGCCTTGGAAGCGGACTTGAGCGAGATGCGTTCGTCTGGATTTCGAGGACCTGCGATTGAAGGTTCAACGTTTGACAAGTCAATCTCGAGGACTCTCGAGTAATTGGGCTGAGGAGCGTCCTTGTGGAGATATAACCCTTGGATTTCGCAGTACTTCTTAACGAAACTAACGTGATTGCTGTCTCTTCCTGTTCCAAGAAGGTATTCGACGGTTGAATCATCTACTGGTGAGAATCCGACTGTTGCTCCATATTCAGGTGTCATATTGCCGATGGTTGCTCGGTCTGGAACGGTCAGTTCGCTATATGTGTCACCGAAGTACTCGACGAACGCATCGACTACGTTCTCTCTTCTCAGCACTTCAGTTACGGTGAGCACTAGGTCAGTGGGTGTGGTTCCTTCCGAAAGTTCTCCGGCGAATTTTACTCCTACAACCTTGGGGATCGTGAACGAGTATGGTTCCCCTAACATGACTGCTTCAGCTTCAATTCCTCCTACGCCCCAACCTAGGACGCCGAGACCATTCACCATAGTAGTATGCGAATCCGTTCCTACCAGTGTATCGGGAAAAGCGACCAACTCATCGTTCATTTGGTCTACGGCTACTACACTGGCTAAGTATTCGAGATTGAACTGGTGACAAATTCCCTTTCCTGGAGGAAAGACTCTCATCCGATCAAACGAGTTTTGAGCCCATTTCAGTAACGAATATCGTTCCGAATTCCTTTCAAATTCTTTTTCCAAGTTAAATTGAATCGAGGACTGATTACCCCAAGCGTCGACTTGAATCGAATGATCGATTACAAGATCTACCGGTACTTGCGAGTTCACAGCCGATGGATTCACGCGACGGCTTGCTCCAGCGCTTCTCATCGCCGCCAAATCAACAATCAAAGGCACACCAGTGTAGTCCTGCAACAGGACTCGACCCGGCATGAACGGAAGATCCTGGCCAATGCTCTTGGGCCACTCTGAGAGAAGATGAACCGACTCGCTTGAGCCAGGAACGCGGCCTGAAAATCTTAACGAGTTCTCAAGTAAAACGCGTATTGAGTATGGTAGGGAGCTTAAGTCATGTCCGAGCTTTTTGCTTGAAAGTTCGTAGTAAGTCGCTTTGCCTCTCGGCGTATCTATCTTTGCCTTTACCGAGTCAAACTCGCTTTGCACGGTGATCGATCAGATCATCGCCATTTCTCTATTATTGCGTTTCCTTTTGCGAAGCGTTCATCAAGTTGTGAGGAATCGAAGGGTAACATATAAGAAGTTCAATCCGAATCGCCGAGCCATCAGGAGTTCGTAAAGTAACCTGCTAGTTGGCGGACTGGAAATGAAGTTCAACGTTCCATACTATGAACAAACTTCTGAATTCACATGTGGCCCGGCGTGCATACTGATGGTGATGAAGCATTTCGATTCCAGAATCGAGTTGACCCGCCAACTCGAGTTTGAAATTTGGCGAAACTGTAACATGATTGGTACCAAAGGCGCGGACCCTTTCGGGTTAGCTGTTCCGCTAATTGACGCTGGTTTTGAGGTGCGTCTTCTCACGCAGCGCAGAATAATGGCCAACACGAAACGTTGGAAACGTAGGTTAACCCGAGCAGGATTCACACTTCAAGAAGCAGAATTGAGCATTTTTGGAATTCGACAAAACAAGCTTAGAGCATTATCCAGAAACTTGGCAGTCCAATACAAGCGACCTGCAGTTCTCGATATGGCCATCGCTGTGGGCGAAGGATATGTCCCGATAGCGCTAGTTCACATGGGAGTTGTACATTCATTGAACATCCCTCATTGGGTAGTCGTGACTGATGTGACTGACGAATCAGTTACGTTCAACGACCCGTATCCGCCAAAAGGTAGAAGAGGCCTGCGACTCTCACAAAACAAATTCCAGGAGATTCTCGACAATATTGGTATCAAGATTGGCATGAGCCCTTCCGTGCTGTTTATACGAAAAGGATGACCATACCAGAATGGCAGAAGACTCACAGCGTGTGTTTCATTCCCACATGTTGAAAAGCAGGCACCACTGTTAATGCCACTGACACGGTCACTCATACTGGTTACCTATGACTCGCCAGTTCATTAATGGCGGCCAAGCGATAGCTCAGGGCGCAATATCAGCCGGCTGCAATTTCTTCGCCGGATACCCGATCACGCCCGCCACGCCTATCCTCCATCACATGTTCCGGGAACTACCGAAGGTCGGAGGTGTCGCTATCCAAGGTGAAGATGAGATAGCTTCGATTGGCATGTGCATCGGAGCAGCCATGGCTGGAGCTAAGTGCATGACTGCAACGAGCGGCCCAGGTATGAGCCTGTACAGCGAAAACGTTGGACTCGCCATTATGGGAGAGGTCCCTCTTGTCATCATAGATGTGATGCGACTTGGACCAGCAACTGGAGGAGCGACCACAGTGGGTCAGGGAGACGTCCAGTTTGCCCGTTGGGGAACCCCTGGCGGCTATCCGATCATAGCGCTATGTCCGACTAATCCATCCGACTGTTATTCTCTCACGATCCGCGCCTTTAGACTAGCAACGAGATTCCGCTGTCCAGTTTTCTTGTTGACCGACCGAGAGGTAGTGGCGACGATGAGCACAATCGAAAGCGACGATCATAGTGATTCGCAAAGAGGAACAGAACTCAGAGAGGCGAGAGAGCCTGAACCTTTCGTGCCGTATTCAATTCATGAGCCTAGCGACGTACCATTTCTCTCCGGATACGGCGGTAAGAATATTGTCAGATTCACCGGATCCACCCATGATGAAATGGGATTTTTGACCAAGATTCCTGAGAAAGTTGGAAGACTCAACGCACACCTCGCAGCGAAGATCGACAAATACAATGAGGAAATTGAATCGGCGACGGCAGACATACAGGAAGGTGGCCGCACCCTTCTCGTCAGTTATGGAATTAGTGCTCGTAGCAGTCTTGAAGCAACCCGACTCATTCGCGAGAGAGGAGGGAAGATCTCGAACCTTATTGTTCATTCCCTCTGGCCTGTACCAACCCTTTCATTCACCAAAGCATTGCGCGGAATCGAACGAATCATCGTGCCCGAGCTTAACCTCGGTCAATATAAGTTGGAAATAGAACGCGTCGCTCAGAGAGTAAACCATGGAATAGAAATCGTGGGGGTAAACAGAGTCGACGGCGAGTTAATCAGCCCCCAGCAGATCATGGAGGCAGTCATATGACTGATCAGTATGTCTCCTATCGCGATACGAAACCGTATCCGTTCTGTCCCGGGTGCAGTCACTCAATTGTATTAGATTGTCTCAACACTACGTTGGTCAAGCTCCAACCCGATCCGCACAAAATAGTAATCGTGACAGACATTGGTTGTTCGGGACTTTCGGATCAATACTTCAACACAAACGCCTTCCACGGCCTTCACGGCCGCGCAATCACTTACGCTACCGGAATAAAATTAGCACATCCAGACCTGAAGGTAATCGTCATCATGGGTGATGGAGGATGTGGAATCGGCGGTCATCACTTGATAAACGCAGCTCGAAGAAATATCGGAATCACAGTGCTGGTCCTAAACAACTTCAACTACGGAATGACCGGTGGTCAGCATTCGGTTACTACTCCTCACGGTAGCATCACGACAACGACGCGTTTCGGTAACCTGGAACGTCCGTTGGACGTAGCTGGAACCGTTGCAATGAACGGAGCCACATTCGTTGCGCGAACTACAACATTCGATAGCAATATCCCTCACTTAATCGAACAAGCTATTCTCAACGACGGCTTCTCGTTGATAGATATCTGGGAACTCTGCGCAGCCTATTTCGTCCCCAACAATGCGTTTAACCGAACGCAGCTGGAGGAATTAATGTCCAAACATGCGTTCCAAAAGGGGATAATCCGACAAGAACCAAGAGATGAATACACCCGCGCCTATCGAGCAGCAATCTCCAGAACAACTCCTCCAGTCGTGCAGCCACCATTAAGACCCGCCTTCAAATCAAATCTCGATCACACTGTGCGCATAATTCTCGCGGGCGCCGCCGGCCAGAAAGTTGCATCAACCGCATCCATCCTAGGAACGGCATCAGTTCTCTCGAACCTCTGGGCAACTAAGAGAGACGATTACCCAGTCACAGTACAGACAGGCCATTCCGTATCGGAAATAATAGTGAGCCCAAGAGAGATCTTCTACACAGGGATCGAAAAGGCTGACATCTTTCTTGCATTGGCCCCCGAAGGCATAAAGACATGCAAGAGCCAGATTGACTCGCTAACAGAAAAGAGCGTGCTTTACGCGCCGAAGGATCTGCTCCCCATACAAACAGTTGCTCGAGTCTCTCCGCTCAACCTCGACAGAATATCCCGTAAGGAGATTGCGCTCGCGGGTGTAGCGGCGATGCTAAGAGAAACTGGCCTCATTCCGCTAGAAGCATTGAAAGAATCGATTCGACTGACTCAGAGACCTCTATTAGCGAATGAGAGCTTCAGAACTCTAGACAAAGTCACCTCTCTGCATGAGACGCCGTAGAGTCTCGTCTTCTGCAGTAACTCTCTGAGGACCCTAGCCAGCCAATGTTACCGAAGGTGGGCAGTGAGCACACGATTCACCTGGAGGTGTACCGCATATCGTGCAGACTGTGCAGTCATCGCCGTATGCAGTGCGGCACTCTGCGCATCGTCCAATAGTCATCTGACCTCACCTCCATCGAGTACGATCGTTAACTCTTCATGTACGCTATATCATCCCACGGATGCCGGTACAAAGGCTGCTTCAGTCGATTCTGATCCAAGTAGTGTCCCATCAAACCAATGGTTCTTCCCAAAACGAATAAACCATTGAGAGCCCCCATGTTGATGTATTCGCCGGCGAGTTCATTTCCGAATTCGGCTCTAAGTAAGTCTGCAAAACAAATTCCGATGCACCCGTCCACGTTGAGGATTAAATTATCACGTTTAGCTGTCGTAATCTTTTCGACTTCCAGCGCGTAGTCGAGTAACGGCGTAGCTTTGAAGTGCGACTTTGCGTATTCCTTGATGATCGTGACTCGCATATCCGGATTATGAATCGATTTTATTCTATGCCCGATACCCTGTATTAGTACACCTCGCGATTTCATATCGTCGACGAACTGCTGAGGTGTCAGTCCCTTGTCTAGAGCCTGGGAGAATTGTTGTGCGGCGCCGTCGAGGGCTCCGCCAAATCTTGGTCCAATGGTTAACATACCAGATACGATTGACGAGATCAGGTCTTTGCCTGCTCTTGCGGCCACTATAGTATTGTGAGCTCCGGAAACTGCGGGACCATGATCCGCGGTTACCATAATTGCCATTTCTATGAATTTCGTAGCATACTTGGGCAGGAGCTTCTTGAACCAGAGGATTGAGAGGACTCCTCCAATGCCTATATCCTTAGCGAAAACATCAGAGATCGTCATGTTCCCGTAGAGCAGTTCTTCGCCTCTGTCGTCGGAGATTGTGGAAACGAAATTCGTTGATTTCCTTACGAGTCCCTTCTTTACGGCAGTGGCGTAGTCCATAGGCATTGATGGGATAACTGGTTCTGCTCTTGGTACGATGATTCCTTTGTCTAGTAAGTTCTTGTACACTCTGTTGATGGTCTCGGCGTAGTCATCGAAGGAGTAAGGAACTGTTGCTCCTGCGTCTCTGAGGGCAGAATTTTTCGCGTAAGCGCTCTCGGTTTCCGATTTCGCTCTGGCTCCTGCATGTCCGAACTGGACATCGGTCTTGAACGCTTTTGCGCACGTTCCTGTCACCCAGATTACTAGAGGCTTCGTGATCTGCTTCTTCTTCAGTGCCTCCACTACTGCATATTCGTCTGTTCCGCCAACCTCACCGAGGCAGACGAGCATCTTGATTTCAGGGTTCTTTTCAAATCTTAGTAAATGGTCGAGGAGAGTTGTACCTGGGTAGGTATCTCCTCCGATAGCAATGCCTTCGTAAACACCATCGGTGTTTCGAGCGATGATGTTGTAGGCCTCGTTGCTTAGACCACCTGATTTGGAGACGAAACCCACGGAGCCGGGCCTGTGTAATTTCGATTCAATGATATTCTCAATCGTTCCGCCGGTGTTGCCAATCTTGAAGGCTCCTGCAACGATACCTCCGACTGTTGCCGGTCCGATGATGATCTTGTTCATCTTCTTAGCTTTGATAGCGAGTATTCTCATTTTCCTTTCCGGGACACCTTCGGCAATGATCACGTAGGTCCTTAGCGTGGGAATTTCGAGAGCTGCATCGGTCGACGACGCTGCGGATCTAAATGACGCGAAATTGATTAGAACATCTGCGTTGGGATGATCTGCGGCTGCGGTTTTGAGAGAGTTGTATATTGGAATGAGGACTTCGCTGGTGCCGAAGAAGAATTTCTGGAAACCATCAGTTCCTGTTGGATCAATTAGGGCAGCTACCGATGGTTTCTCTCTACCGGATACATAATCGAAATCGAGCATTCTCTGTACCGCATTTACTTGCATATTGTAGATGAATGCTTGCGTATTCTTGTCAAAGAGAATGTAATCGGATTTCTTCGTGGGGGGTTTCATTTCAACAGTTAATGTGCCCAAGCTTCTACTCCAACTCCTTGATTGACATGCTGACGATTTTCGTCACGTGAGTTTCGGGTCCGTAGACTTCGATTGGGATCTCCAGCTCGCTTCCTAATTCCCTCATGATTTTCAAGCCTTCTTTGTAGTTTGGTCCACCCCTTCGGACGTAGATCTTCACATGGTTCTCTCGGAGAAGTTCTTTGTACTCTCGAAGTGCGCGAACTATCCCCTTGAACGTTTGTGCAACGTCAGTGAAGTTGGCTATTCCGCCGCCTATCAGGAGAATCTTTCCTTGTGGTGTCTTTTTCCTTGTCATGAGGTCGAGGACAGTCTTCGCGTAAAGGTAAGTGAACTCCTCGTTGGGGTCTCCAGAGTATTCTCCGTAGTTTGCCATTTCACTCATGAAACCAAGGTCTGTAATTGTGTCAGCGTAGATTACTGAGGCTCCTCCACCCGCGACGAGGGTCCAGATTCTGCCCTCAGGGTTGAGCACTGTGAGTTTTAATGAGGCGCCTGTCTTCGAGTCGAGTTCTTCAACGTATGCTTCTTCTTTCGTGAGGGTTCGACCGAACGGTGGAGGAAATTCGATCGGTCCCCATTTGGTGCCACTTTCGAACTCTGCGGTGTCATCCAATTCAGCTGCGACATCTAGCGGAAACGCGCAGCAGTCTCCGGTACATGATGCCAATTGCTCGCATGTTGGTACGAAAGGGTTGATTTCTAGATACGTGAAGTTCAGGTCCGCGTAAAACTTGTACATTCCTTCGATGAAGCAAGCCATGAACGGTTTTCGTTGGCTTGGTATCTTGGATAAGAGTTGTGAGTCAATCTCTTGTTTAGATGGAGTTTGGCCAATTGGCACACGCAAGACTGAGGCTTTCTGATCGACATCACCAATATCGATTCCGCCTTTGTGGTAGAACATTATGTGATCCTCATCTCTTGACGAGGTTATGGCCAGGTAGTATTCGTCGTTTGGCGAGTGGGGAACGAAAGGTTCAATGATGAAGTGAGTTAACACGCCTGTGACGTTGCCTATGGTTATCGGTTTGCCCTGGCGCTCTTGAATCCACTTCTTAGCGTTCTGCCAACTAGAATCGAGCAGGATGAG
>Ga0187779_10002236_pt1 | contig 11889 bp, 9 predicted proteins | sample 1015_Q2_SP10_10__FD_132435 | JGI IMG/M metagenome (GOLD analysis project Ga0187779, IMG submission 132435) | Tropical peat soil microbial communities from peatlands in Department of Meta, Colombia - 1015_Q2_SP10_10_MG | ecosystem: Environmental > Terrestrial > Soil > Wetlands > Peat | place... | reverse complement strand
GACGGTGTCTCCTCGACGAGCTTCTGGTGGCGGCGCTGGATCGTGCAGTCGCGCTCGCCGAGATGGACGACGTTGCCGTGTCCGTCTGCGAGGACCTGGATCTCGACGTGTCGAGGATCTTCGAGGTAGCGCTCGACGTACACCGTCGCGTCGGCGAAGTACGCCTGGCCCTCTCTCCGCGCCGACTCCAGCGCGCGTTGCGCCTCCTCCGGCGTCGCAACGACCTTGAGCCCTTTCCCACCGCCGCCGGCGGACGCCTTGATCGCGAGCGGCCACCCGAGGTGCTCGCCGAGGTCGACGAGCTCGTCGGCCGACTCGAGTGGCACAGTCGTTCCGGGGACAACCGGCACCCCCGCCGCGTGCATGCGCGCACGTGCCTCGATCTTCGAGCCCATCGCCTCGATCGCCTCGGGCGGAGGACCGATCCACACGAGCCCGCGCTCGGCGACGGCGCGCGCGAACGACGCGCTCTCGGCGAGGAACCCGTACCCGGGATGGATCGCGTCGGCGCCGGCGCGCTCGGCCGAGTCGAGGATCGCCTGCTGGTTCAGGTAGCTCTCGGCGGCGGGACCTGCGCCGACCAGGAACGCCTCGTCGGCGTAGGCGACGTGTGCCGCCGAGCGATCCGGCTCGGAGTAGACGGCGACGCTCCCGATCCCCTGCTCCCGGAGGGTACGGAAGACCCGGATCGCGATCTCCCCACGGTTGGCGACCAGGACCTTCCCGAACAGGGCCACGCCGTATTCTCCATGCAATGAGCGCAGCCGACGGGCTGACCCTGGCACGCGCCGCCTCGGTGCCGTTCGTCGTCGTCCTCTACGCGTGGAACTTCCCGAACCACGACTACTGGGCGACGGCGCTCTTCTGCGTTGCGATGGCGACCGACTGGTTCGACGGACGCCTCGCCCGCCGGCACGGCCGCACCTCGCCGCTGGGCTCGCTGCTCGACCCCGTCGCCGACAAGCTCCTCGTGCTCGCGGTGCTGGTGATGCTGGTCGGGGAAGGGGTCGCCCCCGCGTGGATGGTGGCCGCCATCGTCGTCCGCGAACTGCTCGTCACGGGCTTGCGACTCGCCGCTCTCGAGCGCGGCGTCGTCCTGCGGGCGCGGGATCTCGGGAAGCTGAAGACCTGGTCGCAGGCGATCGCGGCGGCGCTGGCCGGCTTCGCGGCCGCCGGCGCCTGGCGGGACGACATCGCCTGGTGGGCGCTGCTCGTCGCCGTCGTGCTGACCTGGGTCTCCGGCCTCGACTACGCGCGCGTGGCGCCGCGGATCTGGCAGCGAGACGCCGTCGTCAGCTGATCGGATCGTCAGGCTCTGCCCAGGCCGCCCGGAGACACAGCGGCTCGCACGGTCCGGGGTCGAGCGCCGCCCGCCGCCACGGCGTCGGCGGATCGGCCGGGGGCCCGTCCGGCGCGAGAGCCCTGAGAATCGCCTCGCGCTCGTCCTCGTTCGGCTCGGGCGTGATCCGCGCCTCCACGTGCGAGAGCCTAAAGAGATCCGGGCCAGAGCCGATACGGACCGGGTATGCGCCGCCGCCTGCTCGCCGCCTGCGTGCTCCTGTGCGCGCTCGTCCTCGCGCCGTCCTCGGCCGGGAAGACGCAGCCCTCGTGGGACCTCCCCCAGATCAAGGCAGTCGTCGCCGCCGGGTTGATGGGGCCGAACGTCGCAACGTTCCATCCCAACGATCCGCTCACGGATGCCGCACTCGACCAGCTCGTCGCCGGTCTGACCCAGCAGCCGCTCGCCCCGTCCGTCTCGCCGACGGCGACCGTGACCATGGCCCAGCTCGACGCACGGCTCGTCGACGCGCTCGGGCTCGACGACGCGGCCGCGATGTTCGAGCAGTCGGCGGTGATCGCCGGCCTCGCGCCTCCCGGCCGGTTCGGCACCGAGGCGGTTGCCCGCCTGCTCGGCCTGCGCACCAACCATCCCGCCGCACAGGACTCGCTCGAGCTCCTGCCGGGTGAGACCGCGACGCGCGCGGAGGCGGCGTTCTCCGGCGCGCGGATCCTCGCGTTCAACGGCACCGAGGTCCCCGCCGTCGAGGATGTGTCCCTGAGCTTCACGTTGCCGACGCTCACGACCTGGCAGCAGCGGATCCTCCACACCGCAGTGCGTTTCATCGGCTACCCGTACATCTGGGGCGGCGAGAGCGAGACGACCCAGTCGCCGTTCGGCAAGCAGGTACAGGGCGGATTCGACTGCTCAGGCTTCGTGTGGCGCGTCTACAAGATCCAGAAATACGCGGGCGAGGGAAACCTCGCAAGCGTCCTCGAGGGGCGAACGACGTACGCGATGAGCGGCGAGGTGCCGCGGTCGAAGCGGATCCCGTTCGCGAAGCTCCAGCCAGCGGACGTGATCTTCTTCGGGTCGCAGGGACCGAAGTCGAAGCCGTCGCAGGTCGGCCACATGGGCATCTACCTGGGCAACGGGTGGTTCATCCACTCGTCCGACTACGGGGTCGCGGTCGCGCAGCTCACCGGCTGGTACCGCACCAGTTTCGCGTGGGCGCGCCGCCCGTTGGCGGAAGCAGGGCTCGCTTCATCGTGAGCAGTCCGCACAAATCCCCCGGCCGGGGGATTCGAGCAAGAGCGGCCGCGGGGGACAATCGCGCGGTCTAGGCGTTCTGGTCCTTTCGGAGGTCGGTTGATGTTGCAGTGGAAATCTCGGTTGATCGTGCTTGTCGTGGTGTTGGCGCTCGTCGCCGTCGTGCTCGGGCAGCTCACCTGGGACAGCCTCGACCAATTCACCTGGCTGTAGCCGACTGACGTGAGCAGCTTGGCGGTCACGCCCAAGAGGCTCGCCGCTCTGATCTATCCCGTCTGCTTCGCCGGCCTCGCGGTACTCGTCGCCGCGGCCGTCGACTTCGGGACGTCGGAGCACAGCGGGCGCCAACTCGCGGGTCTCGCGGCGCTCACGGCTGCCGCGACGCTCGCCGAGCGCTTCCCCGTGCCGATCAGCCCGGAAGGCGGCGGCGTGCTCTCGCTCACGTTCGTCTTCGCGGTTGCCACGATCGTGCTCTACGGCTGGGCCGCCGGCGCGCTGCTCCTGCTCGTCGCGACGTCGGTGGTCCAGCTCGCGCAGCACCGTCCGTTCCAGCGCATCGCCTACAACGTCGCCGTGCTGGCCATCGTCGCGCTCGCTGCGGGAGCGCTGATCGCTCCGATCCACGGGGACGGCGTCTCGGCGGTGACCAGCCGCGTCGTCATCGCAGCGACCGCGGACAACGTCGTCAACGTCGTGCTGATCTCGGCGGCGATCGCCCTCAGCACGAACCAGCGGTACCGCGTCCTCGTGGGCGACAACATGCGCGCGACCTTCATGCCGTTCGCCTTCATGGCGTCCGCGGCGCTGATGCTCGTCGTGCTCTGGCAACGCTCGCCCGTCCTCGCAACGGCGCTCATCGGACCGCTGCTCGCGATCTCGCTGTACCAGCGCTCGACCCACCGCGCGCTGCGCGCGATGCGGCTCGCGCTGACGGACCCGCTCACCGGCCTCGGCAACCATCGCCACTTCCACGAATGCCTGCAGCGCGAGCTTCGCTTCGCCGAGGAGCACGGAACCACGCTCGCGCTCTGCTTCATCGACGTCGACGACTTCAAACGCATCAACGACGGCTTCGGCCATCCGTCCGGAGATCGCGTGCTCTCACAGGTTGCCGGCAAGCTGCGCCAGGGCGGCGAGGCGTTCCGACTCGGCGGCGACGAGTTCGCGCTGATCATGCCTGCCCACGACGAGACCATGGCCCTCGCCGCAGCGGAGTCGGTCGTAGCGCGGATCGCGGCGCTCGAGCTCGAGCGCGTCGGACAGGTCACGGTCAGCGCGGGCCTGGCGACGTTCCCCGTCCAAGGACACGGCGGCGACGAGCTGGTCAAGCTCGCCGACTCGGCCCTCTACTGGGCGAAGGAGCACGGCAAGAACCGCGTGCGGCTCTACCGCCCGGACGTCGTCGAGCTGGCGGAGCTGAAACGACTGACCTCCGGTCCCGACCTCGCGGCCCGCTACCGCGCAGCCGCGTCGCTGGCAAAGGCCGTCGACGCGCGGGACACGTACACCGGCTCCCACTCCGCCCGCGTGGCCGACCTCGCGGCACGTATCGCCGTCCGGCTCGAACTCGACGCGGAGCAGGTCGAGCTGACGCGGCTCGCCGGGTCGCTGCACGACCTCGGCAAGCTCGCGATCCCCGAGGAGATCCTCCGCAAGCCAGGAGATCTCACCGACTCCGAGCGGCTCGTACTCGAGCGGCATCCGCAGATCGGCTTCCGCATGCTCGACAGCCTCGGCGTCGACCCGATCGCCGACGTCGTCCTCCACCACCACGAGCGCTGGGACGGAGCCGGTTATCCGGACAGGCTGCGCGGCGACACGATCCCGCTCGGGGCCAGGATCATCTTCGTCGCCGACGCGTACGACGCGATGACGTCGGACCGCGTCTACCGCTCGAAGCGATCCTCGGGCGATGCGCTCGCGGAGCTCACTCGCTGCGCCGGAACGCAATTCGATCCGATCATCGTCGAGGCGTTCAGGGCGGAGTTCGAGGACGAACGTCGCCCGACGCCCTCGCTCGCGGCGATCGCCTCCTAGACGACGCCCGTCGCCGCAGCCTAGAGCGGGATGTTCCCGTGCTTGCGCCGGGGGCGTGGCTCTTGCTTCGTCAGCGCAGTCTCCAACGCCCCGATCAGCACAGGCCGGGTGCGACGCGGCTCGATCACGTCGTCGACGTAGCCGCGCTCGGCGACCGTGTACGGATTCGCGAAGCGCTCGCGGTACTCGTCGATCAGCTCGCTTCGGCGCGCGTCCGCGTCGTCCGCCGCCTCGAGCTCCTTGCGGAAGATGATGTTCACGGCACCGTCAGGGCCCATCACGGCCACCTCGGCCGTGGGCCACGCAAAGTTGAAGTCCGCACGGATGTGCTTCGAGCTCATGACGTCGTACGCGCCGCCGTAGGCCTTGCGCGTGATCACCGTCAGCTTCGGCACGGTGGCCTCCGCATACGCGTAGAGCAGCTTCGCGCCGTGGCGAATGATCCCGCCCCACTCCTGACGCGTCCCGGGCAGAAAGCCGGGGACGTCGACGAAGGTGACGAGCGGGAGGTTGAACGCGTCGCAGAAGCGGACGAAGCGCGCGGCCTTCACCGACGAGTCGATGTCGAGCACGCCGGCCAGCGAACGTGGCTGGTTGCCGATGACGCCGACGGGATGACCGCCGAGACGTGCGAGCCCGCAGACGATGTTCTCCGCCCAGCGCTCGTGCACCTCGAGGAAGTCGCCGTCGTCGACGACGCGCCGGATCACGGCGTGCATGTCGTACGGCTTGTTGGGGTTGTCGGGGACGAGCGTGTCGAGCTCGGGGTCCTCGCGCTCGCGCGGGTCGGACGGCTCTGCGCACGGCGGCGGGTCGAGGTTGTTCTGCGGCAGGAACGAGAGGAGGTAGCGCGCGTCCTCGAGGCATGTCTGCTCGTCGGCTGAGATGAAGTGAGCGACGCCGGACTTCGAGGCGTGCGTGGAGGCGCCGCCGAGCTCGTCGAACGTCACCTCCTCGCCGGTCACGGTCTTCACGACGTCGGGGCCGGTGATGAACATGTACGACGTCCCGTCGACCATGAACACGAAGTCGGTGATCGCCGGCGAGTAGACGGCCCCGCCCGCGCACGGCCCCATTACGAGCGAGACCTGCGGGATGACGCCGCTGCACTGCACGTTGCGCCAGAAGATCTCCGCGTAGCCCGCGAGTGAGACGACGCCTTCCTGGATCCGCGCGCCGCCCGAGTCGTTGATCCCGATCACCGGGCAGCCGTACTTGAGCGCGAGGTCCATCACCTTGCAGATCTTCTCGGCGAAGACCTCGCTGAGCGACCCGCCGAAGATCGTGAAGTCCTGCGAGAAGACGAAGACCTTGCGGCCGAGGATCGTCCCGTGCCCCGTGACGACCGCGTCGCCGTAGGGACGGCGCTCGAGCATCCCGAAGTTCGACTCCCGGTGGCGGACGTAGCGGTCGAGCTCGACGAACGATCCCTCGTCGAGGAGCGCGACCAATCGCTCGCGCGCGAGCAGCTTCCCCTGTCCTCGCTGACGCTCGACCGCGTGCTCGGCGGCGGCGTGCTCCGTCTCCTCGCGCAGCCGCTGGAGCCGCTCGAGCTTCGCCTCGGTGGAGTCGCGGTCGCTGATCGCCATCGCTTCGGAGCCTAGTATGGCCACGTGTCGGTCGACCGCTCCACGATCTGGCCGTATCTCGACGGCGAGGCGGGCGAGTTCTACTACCAGCGCTTCGCCCATCCGACGGGCGTCGAGGCGGAACGCGCCCTGGGCGAGCTCGACGGTGGACATGCGCTCCTCTTTCCGTCCGGCGCAGGTGCGACGACGGCGCTCGTGCTCGCGTTCTGCAAGCCGGGCGACACGATCGCGCTCGCGGCCGGTGCGTACTTCGGCACGGCCGCAACGTTCCGCGAGCTCGAGCCCTGGGGCCTGCGTTTCGTCGAGTTCGACCAGACCGGACGGCCACCCGACGGCGTCGACCTCGTCTGGGTGGAGGCCCCGTCGAACCCGTTCCTGACGATGCCCGACCTCTCGGCCGCCGCCGCGCATCCCGCGCGCGTCGTCGTGGACGCTACGGCCGCAACGCCGGTCCACCTCCGGCCGCTCGAGCACGGCGCGGACTTCGTGCTGCACAGCGCGACGAAGTACCTGGCCGGCCACGACGACGCCCTGCTCGGGGTCGTGGTGTCGAGGAGCCCGGACGACGCCGCGCGGCTCCGTGAGCTCCGCGGCCGGACCGGCATCGTCGCCGCTCCGGACGCGTGCTTCTTGCTGCTCCGCGGCCTGAAGACGCTCGAGCTGCGGGTGCGACGCCAGACGGAGTCGGCGGACGAGCTCGCGCGCCGCCTCGGAGCGCATCCGAAGGTGCTCACGGTCCGGTACGCGGGGATCGGGGGCCTGCTCTCGTTCGACGTGGCCGGCACGGCCGAGGCGCACACGGTGGAGACCTCGCTCCGGACGATCACGAACGCCACGAGCCTCGGCGGCGTCGGATCGGTGCTCGAGTCGCGGGCCCGCTGGGAAGGCGACCGGGTCCCGCCCGGGCTCCTGCGCCTGAGCGTGGGCCTGGAACCGGTCGAGGAGCTCTGGGCCGACCTGGAACGGGCTCTGGAGGCTCTCTAGCGCCCGGAACCGGTGTGGCTAACCGTATTGGCCGGATCGGCGATCTCGGCGACCATACGGGCGTGAGAGTCCTCATCGTCGACGACCACCCGAGCTTCCGGGCGAGCGCCCGCGGTCTGCTCGAGGCCGAGGGGTACGAGGTGGTCGGCGAGGCCGCCGACGGAGCCGGGGCGCTCGAGGCGGTCGAGGAGCTCCACCCGGACATCGTCCTCCTCGACGTCCAGCTTCCGGACGTCGACGGCTTCGAGGTGGCCTCCCGGCTGACGACGAACGAGGACGGCCCGCAGGTCGTCCTGACCTCGAGCCGGGACAGCGCCGACTACGGCTCCTGCATCGACGACTGCGGCGCGCGCGGCTTCGTCCCGAAGGGCGAGTTGTCGGGCGCGGCGCTCGCCCTCCTCCTCGCGTTGTGACCGTGCTGCTGCTCAGGCCGTGGCTCGCGCTCGCGCCCGGGGCGCTCGGCGCCGGCGGTCTCTCGGCCGCCTTGACGCTCACGAGCCGTCACGAGCAGGACAAGTGGACGTCCCTCGCGCTCGTCCTCTTCGTCGGCTGGTCGTTCGCGTTCGCGGGGCTGATCGGCTGGGCGCGACGGCCGAACAACCGCACGGGGATGCTGATGGTGATCGTCGGCTTCGGCGTGCTCCTCGGGAGCCTGGCCCAGTCGAACTCGGCGCTCGTCTTCACCGGGGCGAACATCCTCGGCAGCATCTTCATCGCCGCGTTCGTCCAGCTCATCCTCGCCTACCCGACCGGCCGCCTCCTCAGCACGTTCGCACGCCGCCTCGTGATCGCGGGATACGTGACGGCGCTGCTCGCACCGCTGCTGTCCTCGATGTTCCAGCCCCACGAGACGTGCAAGCCGCACGCCTGTCCTCGGAACCTCGTGCTCGTCTCGCACGATCACGCGTCGTATGCGATCACCACCGCGATCTGGACGATCGCGGCGGCCCTGATCTTCGCCGGCGTCCTCTACCTGATCATCGGGCGCTGGCGGGGAGCAACGCCGGCGATGCGGCGCATCCTCGGGCCGGTGTACGTCACGGGCGGCTTCAGCTTCGTCCTGCTGACGATCGGCTTCATCGTCCAGCCGTTCTCGAACGTCGGCGACGTCGTCGTCACCGTCGCGCTCCTCTTCACGTTCCCCGTCCCATACCTGTTCCTCGCGGGCCTCTTGCGGAGCACGCTCGCGCGAGGCGCCGCGGCGGAGACCGTCTTCCAACGCATCCCCGAACGCGCGTCGCCGGACGAGGTGCAGGAGGGGTTCCGGCGCGCCCTCGGCGACCCGACGCTCGAGGTCGCCTACTGGTATCCGGCCGGAGAGCACTACGTGGACGTGAACGGCAACGCGCTCGAGCTTCCCGAGGACACGCGCGACCGTATCGTCACGCGCCTCGACTACGCGGACAAGCGGGTCGCCGCGTTGATCCACGACGCGGCGCTGCGCGAGCAACCGGAGCTGCTGAACGCGGTTGCAGGCGCGGCGCGCATCTCGCTCGAGCGCGACCGGCTGCTCGTCGAGGACCGCGCGCGCGCGGAGCGCTATCGCGCGCTGCTGAACGCGATGCCTGACCTGATGTTCAGGATCTCGCGCCAGGGGCGCTACCTCGGCTTCCGCGCGCAGAAAGAGTCGGAGTTGGTGGTGAAGGACGTCGTGGGGCTCACGGTCTGGGACCGGCTTCCGTGGGAACTCGCAGACCGAGTCATGGAGCGGGCGTACAGCGCGCTCGAGAACAGGACGACCGAGACGCTCGAGTACGAGCTCGACCTCGACGGCGCCGTGAACCACTACGAGGGCCGGATCGCGGCGGCAGGCAAGGACGAGTTCCTCCTGATCGTCCGCAACATCACCGAGCGCAAGCTGCAGGAGCACGAGCTGCAGGCGTCCCGGGCGAGGATCGTGGCGGCCGAGGACGCGGCACGACGGCGCCTCGAGCGCAACCTGCACGACGGCGCCCAGCAGCGGCTCGTCTCGCTGTCCCTCTCGCTTCGCCTCGCGCAGAGCCGCCTCCGCTCCGATCCGGAGGAGGCCGATCAAATGCTCGAGGAGTCACGCACCGAGCTGGCCCAGGCACTCGAGGAGCTCCGCGAGCTCGCGCGCGGCATCCATCCCGCGATCCTCACCGATCGCGGGCTCGACGCAGCGCTCGACGCGCTCGCGGCGCGTTCGGCCGTCCCTGTCGAGCTCGACGTGTGCGAGGCGTGCCTGTCGCCGTCGGTCGAGGCCGCCGCCTACTACGTCGTCTCGGAAGCGCTCGCGAACGTGACGAAGTACGCGGACGCGTCGCTCGTGCGCGTGACGGTCGGCGCGACGAACGGCTCGGCCGAGGTCGAGGTCGTCGACGACGGCATCGGCGGCGCGGACCCGGTACGCGGGTCGGGGCTCAGAGGCCTGGCCGACCGCGTCGCCGCGCTCGAAGGGACTCTCGAGGTCGACAGCCCACCCGGACGCGGAACGGTCGTTCGAGCCCGGATTCCGATCGAGATAGGCTGAGGAGCCCCGGAGTGTCCGAGCTTCCCAATGGAACGGTCACGCTCTTCTTCACCGACGTCGAGGGATCGACCCGACTCCTCTCCGAGCTCGGTGACGGCTACGAGCACGTCCTCGACGAGCACCGCCGTCTCTTCCGCGACGCCGTCGCCGCCTCGGGCGGGCACGAGGTCGACTGCCGCGGCGACGAGTTCTTCGTCGCGTTCCAGGACGCAGATCGCGCCGCCGAGGCCGCCGTCGCGGCGCAGACCGCGTTCGCGGGCCACGACTGGCCGGCAGGAGTCACGGTGCGCGTCCGCATGGGCCTCCACACCGGGAAGCCCTCGCGTGCGAGCGAAGGCTACGTCGGTCTCGACGTGCACCGGGCCGCGCGCATCTGCCAGGCGGGCCACGGCGGTCAGATCCTGCTCTCGCAGCAGGCTCGGAAGGCGCTCGACGGCCGCTACGAGATCGAGGATCTCGGGAGCCACAACCTGCGCGGCCTGCCGAGGCCCGAGCGGATCTTCCAACTCAACGCCGCCGGACTGCACACGCGGTTTCCTGCGCTCAACACCTCGCGACCGAGTGCGTACGGCATGCGCGTAGTCCTCGCCGACGACACGGTGCTGCTGCGCGAGGGGATCGCGCGGCTCCTCGAGGACGCCGGCTTCGAGATCGTCGCGCAGGGAGGGACTGCCGAAGACCTGCTCAGGCACGTTGCGATGCACAAGCCCGACGTCGCGATCGTCGACATCCGCATGCCGCCGACCCACAGCGACGAGGGCCTCCGCGCGGCCCAGTCGATCCGCGAGCGCTTTCCGGAGACCGGCGTGCTCGTCCTCTCGCAGTACGTCGAGCCGGGCTACGCGATGGAGCTGCTCGGAGAGAACGCGGAAGGCGTCGGCTACCTCCTCAAGGACCGGGTCTCGGACGTCGACGAGTTCGCAGCCGCCGTCCGGCGGGTCGCCGACGGCGGCTCGGCGCTCGATCCGACGATCGTCTCGCAGCTCGTCGGCCGCCAGCGGCGCGACGACCCCCTCGCGGCGCTCACGCCACGCGAGCGCGAGGTGCTCGCGCTGATGGCAGAGGGGAAGTCGAACCAGGCGATCGCCGAGCGGCTCGTGATCACCCTCCGGGCGGTCGAGAAACACGTGACGAGCATCTTCGGCAAGCTCGGTCTCTCGGCGAGCGACCAGGACCACCGGCGCGTGCTCGCGGTCTTGACCTTCCTTCGCTCCTAGCCGGCGGCGCTTCGGCCACCGCCCGGCCGGAGGTGCGGCCCGCCGCACCCGAGGACACCAGGAACCCGCATTTCCGCCGCTTCGGCGCGAGTTCATCCTCGAAATCACACCCGAAGCGAAGGAGATCCACCCAATGTCACCGCTCAAGAGATCCAACAACCTGGCAGCAAGGATGGGCCGCTGGAGCGCAAGCCATTGGAAGACTGCGGTCTTCGGATGGCTCGCATTCGTCGTCGCCGCCCTCGCGATCGGCACGATGGTCGGCACGAAGCAGATCAAGTCGACCGACGCCAACGTCGGCCAGTCGCACCGCGCCGACAAGATCCTCCAAGAGGCAGGTTTCCAGTCGGACCCGCAGACGGAGATCGTGCTCGTCCAGAGCAAGACGCTCACCACCAAGGATCCGGCCCTCCGCGCCGCGATCCAGGACGTCGTCACGACGGTCAGCCCGTTCACGGCGATCAAGAACCTCCGCTCGCCCCTCGTGGCCGCGAACGCGGACCAGATCTCGGCCGACGGTCACTCCGCGATGGTCGAGTGGGAGATGAAGGGCGACGACAAGGTCGCCACGAAGCACATCGGCGCACTCACGACAGCGACGGAGAACGTCGCGAAGGCACATCCCGGCTTCACGATCGGCGAGGCCGGCTCGATCAGCTCCGGCAAGGCGCTGAACGACGCGTTCAACAGCCAGCTCGGGAAGGCCGGTGAGCGGTCGATCCCCTTGACGCTGATCGTGCTGCTGCTCGTTTTCGGCGCGATTGTCGCCGCCGGCGTGCCGCTGCTGCTCGCCCTCTCGGCCGTCGCCGCGACGCTCGGACTGGTCGCCCTGCCGAGCCATCTCGTGCCGATGGACCCGAACATCAGCGCCGTCGTACTGCTCGTCGGTCTCGCCGTCGGCGTCGACTACTCGCTCTTCTACCTCAAGCGCGAGCGTGAGGAGCGCGCCGCCGGCAAGGACCACCGGGCCGCGCTCGAGGCCGCCGCCGCGACGTCGGGCCGCTCCGTGCTCATCTCGGGCGT
>Ga0187779_10002235_pt1 | contig 11890 bp, 9 predicted proteins | sample 1015_Q2_SP10_10__FD_132435 | JGI IMG/M metagenome (GOLD analysis project Ga0187779, IMG submission 132435) | Tropical peat soil microbial communities from peatlands in Department of Meta, Colombia - 1015_Q2_SP10_10_MG | ecosystem: Environmental > Terrestrial > Soil > Wetlands > Peat | place... | reverse complement strand
TAATGCGAATCGTGAGGGCCGGGCGAAGCCTCCGGGTGATACTGAACGCAAAACAGCGGCAGGTTCCGGTGGCGCATGCCTTCCAGCGTGTTGTCGTTCAGGTCCATGTGCGTCAACTCGACTTCGCTCGAGGGCAATGAATCGGGATCAACCGCAAAATTGTGATTGTGAGCGGTGATTTCGACTTTCCCATTTCCCAATTGCTTTACCGGATGATTTCCGCCATGGTGGCCAAATTTGAGTTTGTAAGTTTTGCCCCCTAGCGCGAGCCCAGTGAGCTGGTGTCCCAGGCAGATTCCGAAAATCGGTTGGCGTCCCATTAACCGTCGGATGTTATCGACGGCGTACGTGCACGGTTCAGGATCGCCGGGCCCGTTCGACAGAAAAACGCCATCCGGTTTGAGGGCCAGCACGTCTTCGGCGGGAGTTTGTGCCGGAACTACCGTCACTTTGCATCCTTCAGCGCGCAGTTTGCGCAAGATGTTCTGCTTGATCCCATAGTCGTAGGCCACGACATGGAAGCGCGGCGGCTCGTCTTTGACGCCAACTACCTGCACCGGCTCGTGTGAGCGCTCGCCAACTTCCCACACATAAGGACGATTGGTAGTGACGACCTTGGCCAGATCTGTGCCATCCATCTTTGGAATGGAGCGCGCCTTCGTGATCAGCTTCTCGGGTTCATTCTCGATCGTCGAGATCACGCCGCGCATGACGCCGTGATCGCGCAAATGCCGCACCAGTGCGCGCGTATCGATATCTGCTAAAACAGGAATCTTGAATTGTTCCAGGTATTCTTCAGCGACTTGCTGCGAGCGCCAGTTGGAGCTCACACGCGAAAATTCGCGCACGATCAGGCCCTCGATATAAGGCCGTGTGGCTTCGTTATCCTCGGGATTGGTGCCGTAATTACCGATTTCCGGGTTGGTAAGGACTACAATTTGTCCGCAGTAGGAAGGATCGGTGAAGATTTCCTGGTAGCCGGTGATGGAGGTATTAAAAACGACTTCGCCGTAACATTCGCCTTTTGCGCCGTACCCTTTGCCTCGGAAGACCCTGCCGTCTTCCAGCGCAAGGATTGCTTGCATTCTGTCTCCAGGGAGTGGATTTCTTAGATTTTAGCAGGGATGCGCAGTCCGGCAAAGAAATTCCGCCATTTCAGCTGTGGATTCCTGTGGGTCGAAGGAGAAACATGACGGACATCGATGTGGATGCGTCGGCGCGCGAAGTGATGTTGGCTTACGAAACCGGAGAGCTGACGTTGGCGTACGAAAGCGGAAAGATGGTGGCGCCACCACCGTCCGCGCGTCCGGGATTCGACCTGGATGCTGCTTATGCTGTCGAAACGAGATTGAAGCAATGGCGCGAAGCTGCTGGGCACAAGTCAGTTGGCCGGAAAGTTGGTTACGCCAATAAAGCTATGTGGCGAATTCTTAAGCTCGAGACTCTGGTATGGGGACACATGTATGACGACACCGTTCACCAGAGCTCAGGAAATTCGGCGACGCTGAGCGTGCCGCGTGCGCGCTCGTTGAAGATCGAACCGGAAATTGTGTTTGGCTTGAAGCAGCCGATCACTCAATCAGGGTTGGATGCCGCTGCAGCGCTCGCCGCCGTAGATTGGCTCGCGATCGGTTTCGAAATCATTGACTGCCCGTATCCGGAATGGAAATTCCAGCCGAGCGACTTCGTGGCTTCTTTCGGACTGCATGCCGCACTGGTGATCGGTGAGCGCGTGTCGGTTCAGCCGGAAATGATCCCCAAGCTGGCGGATGACCTCGCAAAGTTCAAGCTCAGGATGTTCAAGAAAGGCGAATTCATCGAAGAAGGATCCGGAAAGAATGCCCTGCGCAGCCCGGCTCTTTGCCTGGCCGAACTTGCTGCCGCGATTGCCAAGCGTTTTCCCGGCGAACCTCTGAGCGCGGGAGAAATCGTGAGCACGGGTACGTTGACGGCGGGACATCTCACGACGGCGGGCGATGAGTGGAAGGTTGAGGTGGAAGGAATCGATCTGCCTTCGTTATCGCTTGCTCTTACCTAGTGCTCAAAATCAACCGCAGAGGCCCCAGAGAGCACAGAGGAATGAATCTCAGCGCACTCTTCCCATTTTGTCCATGGGCCAGTAACCGAACACGGCCTTACCGTAGATATAGCTCTGATTCACAGGCCCGAAGTCCCGGCTGTCATTGGACAGGCTGCGGTGGTCGCCAAGCACGAAGTAGGAATCGGGGGGTACCACAATGTCAGGATAAGAGCGAAGGTCCTCGTAAACTTGCGGAACGTAATCCTCGTCAAGACGCGTGCCATTCACGTATACGCGCCCCTCATCGATTCGGATATGGTCTCCAGCCAGCCCTATCACGCGTTTGATGAAGCTCTTGGAAGGATCGCGGGGATAGCGGAAGACCACGATATCGCCGCGCTGAATCGGCTCCAGCCGATACACCAGCTTGTTCACGAAGATTCGTTCCTGATCCTCGAGCGAAGGCATCATGCTCGTGCCTTCCACTTTCACCGGCTGATAAAGAAAAATGATGATGAAGCAGGAAATCGCCAGAGAAATGACTAGGTCACGGAGCCAGACCGATAGCAGCATGGCGCGCGGCACTCTGGTAGAGGCTTGCACTTGAGCTGTTGCAGTAGAAGGTTGCGCGTCGGCTTGTTCGGCCATGTGCTCTTATTATATGGATGACGCGCAAGTAGGAGTGATCTATTCGCTGATATCCGTGGCCCGAGGCAGATCCACAGATTAGGGTACAATATCGGTTTCTAAAGGATTCCCATGTTGAAGCGTTGCCTTGCATTGTTTTTTGTTTTCCTGTTGACCTTGGTCGTCTCCGCTCCGTGGGCCAGTTCCCAATCGGAGGGTGTTGTGCCAGCTTACAATGCCGGTCCGCCGCCGAAAGACACCAAGCTTCCGCCGATTATGGCAAAGGACCAGCTATGGGGGGACAATGCCCAGAGCCCCTATCAGACGCATGCTTATGATTTGGCGGCGAGGATCCCGGTGGTGTTGCATCAGCAGCCTTGCTACTGCTATTGCGACCGCATGGGGCATAACAGCTTGCACAGCTGCTTTGAAAACGCACATGGCGCTCGTTGTGACATTTGCTTGAAAGAGTTGTATTACGCTTACGCACAGCACAAGCAGCGCAAAACTGCGACCCAAATCCGAAAAGGAATCATCGCAGGGGAATGGCGTCAGGTGAACCTCGAAAGTGCTGCCGCAATGAACTAATTTCGCCTGGGTTGACGGGAAGAGAATCTCCGCGTATAACCTGCTTTCGTCATCCCATGTGCGGTTTCCACAGGTAACGGGTTGCGCTCTCGCTTACGATTGTAAGTTCCCCTGAAAACCCGAGGGCTGCCAATCGTCAGCAACAATTGAGGTATTCATCGCAACTTAAACACAGGGAATAATTTATCATTGCAAGAGGAAGAGTTTTACTGATGCCACAGAAGACCACAAACAGAAAAGCCGTCAGTGAAGATCCGCAGTTTGCACAGGCCGTGCAAAACTACGAGGCCGGCCTGCGAGCGATGCAGGAGCACAAGTTCGACAAGGCCAAAGGCCACTTACAGAAAGTGTTAGGTGGCCCCAGCAAGGAACTCGGTGATCGAGCCCGGGTGCACCTGCAAGCTTGTGAGAACCAACTGGAGCGGACCGCTACTCAGTTCAAGACTCCGGAGGAACACTACGATTATGCGGTGTCGCTGATCAATCTGGGCGATTACGTTGGCGCGCGCGAGCATCTGGAGAAGTTGGCGAAACAGGTTCCCAAAGCCGACTACGTTTCATATGGCCTGGCCGCTCTGGATTGTCTCACCGGGCATGCAGAAGATTCGCTGAGGCATTTGGAAGAAGCTATCCGCATAAACCCCACCTTGCGTTTTCAGGCGCGCAATGACTCGGACTTCCAGAATCTGAGTGAAGATCCACGCTTTACCGAGCTGCTCTACCCTGACCCGGGAGCCGAGTTGGCTGCCTCGCCTGGCTTCGGTGAGGAAGTTTAGAAGGCAGCAATGGTTCAAGAGACCGGTGTTCCTGGCGGCAATCGCGCATTGCGTGTGGTCGCGATTGGAGGAGGTACCGGCCTGTCCACGATGTTGCGTGGCTTGAAGCATTACGTCGCCGGGCCCGAGAAACCCCTGCCTTCTTCCAGCCAAGTTTCCAGTCTTTCTGCGATAGTCACGGTCACTGATGACGGGGGTTCCAGCGGCCGGCTGCGCAAAGAGCTGAATATGCTCCCACCGGGCGACATCCGAAACTGCATCGTGGCCCTTTCCGAAGATGAGGCGCTATTGTCCAAGCTGTTTCGTCACCGCTTCGAAAAAGGTTCCGGTCTGGAGGGCCACAGCTTCGGCAACCTGTTTCTCGCGGCTCTGACATCCATGACCAAAGATTTTGCCGAGGCGGTGAGACTCTCTTCTGAGGTGTTGGCCACCCGCGGCCACATTTATCCTGCAACCACATCGAACGTGGATCTGGAGGCTCTACTGGAAGACGGTACTCGCGTGCGCGGCGAAACCAAGATTACGGCGAGCAAAGGGCGGATTCGAGAGCTATTTCTAGTTCCGCCAAATCCCGAGCCCTTACCACAAACCCTCGAGGCGATTGCGAACGCGGACTTAATCACTATCGGTCCTGGTTCCCTGTTCACCAGTCTCATCCCCAACTTGTTGGTGCGAGGTATTCCCCAGGCAATCACCGAGTCTCCGGCGACCAAAGTCTACATCTGCAATTTGATGACACAAGCCAATGAGAGTCTCGGGCGTACTGCCGCCGATCATGTGCGGGCCCTTAATGCCCATGCCGGCTGCCAGATTTTTGATTATGCGCTCCTCAATAAAAAGATGGCTTCTGCCGAAATGAAGGCAAAGTACGCGCTGGAAGGTGCGACGCAAGTAGTTGCAGATTGCGGGGAAATGCGTGAGTTAGGAGTCGAGGCTGTGCTGGGCGATTATCTCTGCGAAGATGGAGTGGCGCGACATGATACGGACACCATCGCGCGCGATCTGATGAAGTTAGTTACTCACTGAAGTATCTTTCCTCTGAAGCCGTTCTTCGAAACAACATGCGACCACCGTTTCGATCCAAGCAGAACGTCATAATCAACGCGCCAGTCTCTGCGGTCTGGGCTTTCAACATGGATCTCACGAAAATTCCAGAGTTTCATCCGCGTGTCTCGAAAGTGGATTTGCTGAGCGGTCAGAGATTTCGGCAAGAGGGGGTTTCCTACCAGTGTCACCTTTTAGGCGGGAAGCATACGTGCGTCGAGAAAGACGTGGAGATCATCCCAATGCAGAAGATCGTCACGGTGCTGCCGGAAGACACCATGGGAATTAGCAGGATTCTGAATGACTATACGGTGGAGACAACTGTTCAAGAATTAGGACCTGCGTTCACCAGGGTAGAAATCAGCCACTACTACTCGACCAACACGCTCAAAGCCAAGCTGATCAACCTGATTGTACGACGCAGGATTGCACGCGAAACTCAGGCTACCTTGAATGCAATCAAAACGGCCGTTGAATCTGCCCAAGGAATTAAATAAGTCGCCGTGATGCAGGGCCGTAATTGCTGTTGTCGCTGAATGTTCTTCGGTATGAGCGCTGCTTGCGCACGCGGTATATTGGAAGAAGTGTCGAAATCCACAAGAAAGTCCAACAGAAGTTCGATTAGTAGCGACTCCGACCCTTTCACAAAAGAGGCGAAAAGGGTGGGGCACCCGGCGCGTGTTGCTATAGCAATTATGGCGGCTGGCAAAGGTACGCGGCTCAAATCCAAACACCCGAAAGTGCTTCATGAGGTGGGCGGCAGACCGCTCTTGGCTCATGTGATTGCAGCCGCAAAGCAGGTGGTACCTGCAGCGGATATCTACGCAATCATCGGTCATGAAGCTGAGCGAGTCCGCCAGGCAGTCGGCCAAACGGGCGTGAATTTTGTGCTGCAGAGCGAGCAGCGCGGCACTGGCCATGCGCTGATGGTCGCTCGTGACGCTTTAAAGCCGTACGATCAGGTTATCGTGCTGTACGGGGACGCACCGTTGATCAGCGCGGCAACCATCTCCATGCTTGGCGATTTCCATCAATCAAGAAATGCGGCGATGACGATCCTCACGGCGCACCTGGAAGACCCTACAGGTTACGGTCGCATTCTTCGAAAGAGTGCGAAGAGTGATCAGGTAGAAGCCATCGTGGAAGAGAAGTCGACTACGCGGGAACAGAAAAAAATTACCGAGATCAATTCAGGTTCCTACGTGTTCGATGTCCCGGCCCTTTACGGTTACATCGACCAACTCGGGACGGCCAATCCGCATGGCGAGTACTATCTCACCGACATGGCATCGATTTTTCGCAAAAACAAAAAACCAGTTTGCGCGCTGCTAGCGACCGATGCAAACGAAATTCTGGGCGCGAACACGCGGATTGAAATGGCACAGATCGACCAGCACCTGCGCATGAAAAAATGTCGCGAATTGATGACTGCGGGCGTAACGATTTTCTATCCGGAGACTTGTGTCATCGACTCGGACGTGCAGGCAGGCAGCGACACTGTGATTGAGCCGTTTGTGCAGTTGCTCGGCGCCACCCACGTTGGCAGCGATTGCCGAATCCGCTCTTACTGCGTGATTCGCAACACGAGCATGGGCGATGGGGTGGAGATCCTTCCCGGGTGCGTAATCGACGATTCGAAAATTGAAAACCGCGCAACCTTGGGTCCCTATTCCCGCCTACGACCTGGAAGCGAGATCTGCGAAGGCGCAAAGGTCGGTAATTTTGTGGAGACCAAGAAAATTCGCCTCGGCAAGGGTTCAAAAGCCAATCACCTGACGTACTTGGGCGATGCCGAGGTTGGGGAAGGCGTAAATATCGGTGCAGGCACCATCACCTGCAATTACGATGGCGTGCATAAGCACAAAACTGTGATCGAGGATGGTGTTTTCGTCGGCAGCGATGCAACTCTGGTGGCCCCGGTGCGGCTAGGCAAGGGGGCATACGTGGCTGCTGGCTCGTGTGTTACCGAGGACGTTCCGGAAGATGCACTGGCCTTAGGCCGCGCCCGCCAGACGAATAAGGAAGGCTGGGCCCGGCAGCGACGCGCTGCTCAACCAAAATCACACTAGTCCTCACGCCTGTGCCGGACTTGTCAGTGCAGCCAGCGCGTCATCCACGGTTGGGAACATCAAGAAAAGCGAGTCAGTTCTTGTTACCTCAAATAATTTGTAAACACGTTGATTGACTCCTGCTAGTGCCACATTCCGCCCCGCTTTCTGACGCGAAACGTAGGCGCTGATGAGCGAGCCGAGCCCTGAGGAGTCGATGTACGGAACTTGAGTGAGATCAACGATTACGGTCAGCGATTTTTCCTCGCGCCGGATCGCACTCTGAAACTGCCCGACATTTTCGCCAGTCAAAGGACCATGCAAGCAAAGCACGCCATTTTCCTCGACATTGCCGGGCCGCTCAATCGTGATTGGATCATTAGGCATATATTCGTCAATCTTAACCTACTGCAGCGCCGCGTAAGCTGAACAGCCCTCTTCGGTCGTAACCGGCGGGCCACTTAGCGCGGGAGTAGCTCGGATCACCGCGTCTGAATTCGAGCAAAAGCCACGCACGCCGGTCTGATTGAATCCCGACGGAGCTGCGCCCACTGTGTAAGCAAGGTTTACCCCGTTGTTGGCAACAACTCCCATTCCGAAATAGTAGCCGCTCTTCGCGCTGGCCGGTGAGGTCGCCTGCGACAAGGAAAAATCGATCAGGCAAGCATTTGTCGAAGACGGCGTTGTACAGGTTGGCCCACTCGGACCCAGCGACTGCAGCGTTGCAGCATACCCTACGTTCGGATATGTCGATTGATATGTCACCTGGGTAGTGTTGATCGTGCGGACGGACTGCACCGCCGAAGACTCGTTGGCGGCAATTTTTGCGCGCAGCAAGTTGGGAATGGCAATCGCGGCGATGATCAAAATGATTGCAACCACGATCAGCAACTCGATCAACGAAAAGCCCCGGTTTTTCTTCATAATTTCCCCTGTTGTGCCTTAGAACGCGAAGCGCCGGCGATCTTGCGTCGCGGGTTTCAGTTTACTTCATCGCCAGTTTGAAAGCACCGAGTAATAACGAATCGAACGGACACTTAGAGGCGAAATCATTTGGAAAAAAGTCTCTAGTCTCGCACACGGTCGAATTACTTCTTGGTCCGGCGCAAGCGCACTTCAAAGCTCACGACCCCGTTGTAATCCCGTAATCCCACAATCGAGACTCGGCTGGTGATGTTGTACTCGCCCTGAATAATCTGCTGCGAGGTTTGCGCGAGGTTGGTTGTGTAAGTAAGGGTGGCGTTATCCCGGACCGGCTGCTCGATGGTGACGGCTGGTAGAGGCGAGGTCTGGGTGGGAGCCGTCTCTGTATTCAATCCCTGAGGATCAATTTTGATATGGCTGATGCCGAACAGCCGCTGGGAGCGGTTGCTTAAAGCAGAATTCAGGGCCTCACTCAATACCGCGCTCGAGGCCTGTTGTGCAAACGGTGATGGGGCTGTTTGTTGCTGACTCTGGCCGAATTGCGAAGTGGATCCGATCGGCGATAGGAGGCTGATGATGTCGGCCGTTGCCAAGGGTGGCTCTGAATGATAAGTGAGATTAAGCTTATCGAATTCCCCATTCAGGTTTACGGTGATCTCATATTCACGAAGGCGAGTTGCGGCCTGCAGATCCAGCACCGGAGTCGTCGTCACCGGATTCGTGAAACTGATGTCTCCGCGCTCCAGGCGGTATTTCGTGCCATTGAATGCAATCTGACCTTCCAGGATATCGACACGACCCAATAACACTGGCTTTGCGGCTGTGCCACGCAGCCGTAGATCGGCATCACCCGAAAGGCTGAGTGCTGCCGTCTGCATTTGCAACTGCGGCGTGGTGTTGATCCGAATGTCGAGGCGAATCCGGTTCAGCAGCGGGTTGGTTTGCGATAGCGCTGTGGCTTGCGACCGGCTTTGCAAATATGAACTGAAATCAAAGCCTGGGGTGATCGCAAGCTTGGTGATCGTAGCATCGCCGGACAACGTCGACGCGGATGTGGTCCCTGACCAGCGCAACGCAGCTGTGCTCATCGAGCTTGTACCTGGCGGATAACGCAGGCGGACATCCTGAGCCTGCAAGGTGAGATCAAAATTGAGCTGCCGGTTGTATATGGTTGCGTAGCCACCGAAGCTGATCAGACCGCCTCCGACCTGTCCGGTAAGGGTTTCGACTTGAAGTCGATCCTGATTGAAGACGAGTGATCCGCTGAGATTGCTTAACGCACTGGGCAGATCACCATACTGAATCAAGCCACCGCTGACCTGGAGACGTCCATTCAGTTTGGGGTGCTGCAAAGTTCCGTTTGCGACGACGCTCACCGCAACTGTACCGGAGGAGGTGAAATCGGGATTCAGGCTGTGAATCAGCCCCATGTCGGCATGACCCTCGGCGTTCAGGTTGAGCATCTGCTGGTCATTCAGTTGCACGCTTCCCCCAATCTCCAGGTCGGTGCCTACTCCAATCAATCGGAATCTCTGGATCTTAAACGTCTGGTCGGAAATCTCGAAGCGGAGGGGATCGTTGTTACGGAGTTGCACATGTTCGATCTCGGCAAAGAAATTCTCGACGTTGCCCGTGACCAATAGTTCACGTGGGCTTCGCAAGGGCCCGATCAAATGAAGGTCGCCACTAACCGCAGAGTGTTCCGTTGTGCGCCGGCGAAGATAAGCCGTCAAGAATGGGTCCACGTCCAGCCGGTTGAAGCGGAACCCTAGCGTCGCCGGCCAATCTCCCTGTAAGTTCACCTTGCCTTCGAGCGTCAGCTCTTTATCAGCGAATTGCGAGTGCCCGTTAAGTTGCACTTCGGAGCCGTGGGACACCGCATTGAGAATGTAATCCCCCGCGCGCTCGTTGCCGAATGTCAGATCGCGCAAATGAACTTGTGCATTAATGCTGGGTTGCTCGGCCGTACCGAAAGCGTGGGCAACGAAATCCATCTCCCCGAGCACGGGAACGCGGCTGGTCTGCAACTTGGTGATCCGGGTCAGGTCAAAGTTGTTTCCGGCAAGCTGGAAATCAAACGCATGCCCGGAGAACTGGTAACTGCCACTGCCTGTAAGTTGGCTTTCCAGGTAAACAGCCTGTGCATTTTGGAAAGAAAGGGTGTCGCCCCTTAGCGTGAAATCAGAGGTGACCCGCTGCACTGGCTCACCATGGATTTTTGCGTCCGCAATCTGAAACGACCCTTCGGCCTCAGGTACGGCCCGGGTTCCCGATGCGTGCATTGACAGATTGAGCTTGCCGGTCAACGGATATTGGTAACCTATAATGCCCAACACTTCTGCGGCATCCGCATCGCGCATCTGCAGTCTGGCTTTTAACGGACTGGTGTCAAGGAACTGGCGCTGGCTGAGCACCGCGTCGGCATCAAAATGAATGACCGCCGTGCCGCGATGCAAGACCCCGTTATGCATTGCAAAGGCCCGCGGTGAGAGTTGAACATCGCCGGATAGTGAATCCCAGCGCACAGTGCGACGAGGCGGGCCTGAACTGCCAGGAACTACCACCTCGAAACTTTGTGATTGCAGTTTTCCCGTAACAGCAATTTCCGTCACCTTCCCCGTTGCCGTTCCGGTGAACGATGCCCGGCCCTGCATGGAAAATGGGAACCTTTCCTGATATCCAAGCGCCTCCAGGACCTGCTGCCATTCCCCGAAATTCGAGGTCGAGACGGAAAAGTTCAAGGCCGCTCGCGTGGACAGCGTTCCCGAGGCCTTGACCTGGGTTGCACGCGTGCTGGCGTTAAGCTCAGAAACTTCCAGTTCGCCCGCAGCTGCGCGATAACTTGCCACCGCCTGCGCATTCACGGGCAATTGATCGGGCCTGACGTTCTCTGGAGTTACAACATTCAATTTGATTTCACTTACGGAGTTCCCGGGCGCTCCTCTCCACTGCGTAGCCACAGACCCGCTAATGACGCCAGCCGGCTTCACTCGAGAGAGCGGCCGGGAGGGTGAGGACAACGCCGAAGCGAGCGCCTCAGCCAAGATACCTTTCATGACGAGGTGAAAACTTCCCCGCTGCTCGTTGGGGTTGGCACGCTTCGTCACCGAAGGGTTCTGCCAATTGAAGATCTGTGCTTCGCCGCTTAATTCCCCGCCGAGCAGAATCGCTTTAAGATCGCCCAGGGTGAGTTGTTGCGGATTAGCCGTAAACTGCGTCGAAACGCTGGCGTGCTGTACGCGAAACGACGCATCACGCCAATCCAGATCGTTAGCTTGCAGTTTGCCGCTCGTGGAAAACGCGCTCTTCGACCAAGAGCCAGTGCCGGAGAGGTGCAGAGTGCCGGCTTGCATTTGGGCTCGGCGAGTCACCGCACCAGCTTGCCCAAGATCGATACTCAAATCATATTGCCCGACTATATTTGGATTGCTGAAATCCACCATGCGGCCACTGGCAATCACCTGAGAGCGCCCCGAAATGGCTTTGAGGGAATTCAACACCAGCCCGTCCCCGCTCAGCTCGAAATGTGCTTCCCCGGCCCAAGCAACGGGACGATACCCATCAAAATGCGTGTCCGCCTTGCCTATCCGCAGATTCCCGTTATATCTCCTGTGTAGGAGTGAGTAATTCAAGGTGGCGGAAACATCACTCGCTGCAAAATCGAGTGGAATTTTCTGATCATTCCACAACAGCATTCCTTGGCGAACATCCAGGCGGCTGATCGAAAAAGAAAATAAACGCTCCAGTTGCGCTGTGGCACCCAGCCTGCCCGGAGCAGGCGCAGGCTGATTGGTGGTGCCATTGGGATAAGTAATCAGGTGCACGACCGGTCGCTCTAGGAGCAGCCAGCGAAATCCGAACTC
>Ga0187779_10002234_pt1 | contig 11907 bp, 11 predicted proteins | sample 1015_Q2_SP10_10__FD_132435 | JGI IMG/M metagenome (GOLD analysis project Ga0187779, IMG submission 132435) | Tropical peat soil microbial communities from peatlands in Department of Meta, Colombia - 1015_Q2_SP10_10_MG | ecosystem: Environmental > Terrestrial > Soil > Wetlands > Peat | place... | reverse complement strand
CCCATGAGGGCCAAATGGACTGGAATTATACCTACACAAATCCTAATACCACTTCCCCCACCTGCAATGGCCCCAACTCCAGTTTAGTGGGGGAGGACAGTATAGGCGGAGCCAACGTGGGAAGGTGTTTCACGCTTTCCGCGCTTCCAGATCCCAACTGGCAGCACTACAGGTGGAAGGTTTACATGATTACTGTGAAACTGCAAAACATGAGGTATTGATGAATCGCGTACGTCGTGACGAACGAGGCATTGCGCTGGTAATGGCCCTGATCCTCTCTTTCATTGTCCTTGCAACGGTCTCTGCGCTGCTTTACATACTCACCCAGGGGACAACCATGTCCGGATACCAGAAAAGGTACGAGACTTCCCTGGAGGCTGCCAAAGGCGGAGTGGACGTCATAACCAAAGACATCATGCCATCGACCATTGCAACGGTATGGTCGGTAACTCCGGCCCCGTCAGCCGCTTTGGCTGCCTCGAAGGCAACAATCGTTAACGAGTACCAGTCGGGAGCCTACCAGCTCAATATGACTTTCCTTCCGGGCACCAGCACCAATTGCATGCTGGCGAAATTGGGCACAACTACCAAGCAGGGGCCCACGGATAACTGGCTAAACGCGGGTTGTACCAGCGACAACGAATCCTCGTTACTGAAGAAGAGCGACGGCACTGTCATCGCGGACATGCAATTCACGCTTCCGGGTCCCACCCCAGCGCTGAACTACAACGTGTATACAAAAATCGTGGACACCGTGGGCTGTGACCCCGCGAAGGTCAATTGCCCCAATACCTCCACAAGCGGGTTGGACCTGTCAGGCAGCGGGACGGTGGAATCGGGCTCGGGCATGGTCACCCCCAAACACGTTCCCTTCGTATACAGGATAGAGCTTCAGGCAGAACGACAAACCAATCCCGACGAACATGCCAATCTGTCGGTCCTCTACGCCTATTGAGTATATGAGGAGGAAGACCACCCAGTTCCGCTTCCTTTGGTTTGCAATCGCCTTCACGGTTTTCCTCTGCGTTTGTTCATGCAGTTCCAACAGTCCGGAAACCACAAGGAGCGGACAGCAGACCGGCGGCGGCAGTGTTGTTGCCAAGCCCATTGAGAGCCCTGAACCATCAGGGTCCAGCGTCTCCTCTTCGTCTGTGAAAGAAGGTCAGGAAGCGAGTGATCAGGGAAAAGTGTCCCGGAATGGTCTGCAGGTCAAAAAGGCCAGGCTGCAGTTCACAACCGTTAACGGCATGGATACCCTGAAGGTAGTGGCCGAGGGTAGCGACAAGGGCGGGAACAAGGTTTCCCTGAGGTACGAGTGGACAAAGAATGGGCAGCCCGCGGGCGAGGGAGACACGCTGAGCGGGTTTAAGCGGGGAGACAAGTTGTCCGTCAGAATAACACCTTTTGACGATCAGCGCACCGGCACCGTTAGCACGGTATCAACTGAAATACACAATACCCCTCCGAGGATTACCGAACATCAGCTCACAAATTTCGATGGCAAGGTTTGGACCTACCAAGTGAAGGCCGTGGACGCAGATGGAGATCCCCTCACCTATGAGCTCAAACAGGCGCCACAGGGGATGGTCATCGACAGATCAACAGGATTAATCACTTGGAAACTCGACAAGGATACGACAGGCAGGTTTCCGGTTTCAGTTCAGGTCAGTGACGGTCACGGCGGCGAGTCTGTCTATGATTTTGAAGTGGCCATAGGCCCCGAGAAACCTCGGAAATGATCGCCGTTGCTCCCATTCTCCCGCAGCGTCATCGCAACTGAGGAGAAGCTTTCCCCCACCCGTTAATCCACGGATGGCATACATTCATTCCGCACGCGAGGAAGGTGCCACAGAATGAAAAAACCGCACCCCATTATTTGACCACGCTTTTTTTCAACCATTCATCCCACTTCTCTTTGTCCTTGCGACCATAGTCTTTACCAGTGACCTCACGAAGGGCAGCGGCAGCCCACTCACCTTCTTCATCGTCCAACCGGCTGTATAAAAAAGGTGCCGCCCCGAGCGCAAAATGGCCTAGCGCACCCAAAGTCTTCGCGACTTGTATCCAGATTTCTGAGTCACTAAGGGCTTCACAAAGAGCAGGCAGGCAGACCTTTGCTATACGCTTTTTGAGCATATCGTCGGCTGACCTCGCATTGTTCTCAAAAAAACGGATCGAAGCAATTTTTATGCTAGTGTTTTTGTCACTGAGTCCATGGGCAAACAACTCAAGCAGCTCATCATCAATCACTAAAGGGGCTATTCTCGATATCGTTCTGAAAGCCATCTGCCGGAGTTCCTTCAAGTCCTCACTACTGCTTTCGGCGATTCCTTTCAATATCGGCATGGCGCATCCTGCAACCAAGCCTGCTTTTTGGCCCCCACCCATCTCGATGATTGTGTCAAAGGTGGTGAGTGACATTTCCCGTATCTTAGTGGATTCATCGCTCGACGCCGTTTTCAGAATCAACTGCGCAATCGCCCTCAGGTCATCCTTGCTGCTGGAGGCTAAGAAAATAGATTTAAGCTTCGTCAGGCCACTCACACGCTCTTGATGTGATAACCCGCTGTTGCGTAAAATCTTCAGGGCATTGTTGATCTGAGTGTTACCGGTTGAGACATCACCCTCCGCTTTAAACAATTTACCAAATATAGACATCCCTTATTTCCTCCCTGTTCCCGGCATGAATAAATATCTTCTCCACATGAAGCTACAGGTTAACTTTCCTTGCGGTGTAAGGTGAAAAACGAAGTTTGTCGCCTCTGCTCATATTACTGATAAGTAAAGCACTTTTCATAGTTTTTGTCAATCAGAACTTTAAGCTTTCATTATGCAGATTTCGAGGCCCCCTGACCCCGGAATAGAAGGATATCCCGTTTCCGAAGCAATTCAATGATAATCATCTTATCGCACTCTTGATGTATTCCAAAAAGGGGGAAAGGGGGAATGAACAGAACCAGGACTTCAGCCTCATCGAACCTTTTTCCCGAGCACCACGGTCATAGCACGCCAGTTGGGACCTCGGGACCCCTTTCAGGCGTGCTCAGCAACAGGCATGCACCTGTACCGGCCATCCTCCTTCCGTGGATTGACGCAAGGCAAGCAGGTCAGTCTCCAGTTGCTGCTGCCTTCCTCATCCTTTCACCACGCCGATGGGCCTGAGCCGTGCAACCTTCCTTGAGATCCCCGCATTGTGCACCACATTGACCACATTGGAAATGTCCTTGTATGCCTCGGACATCTCCTCTGCAAGGGTCTCCCTCCCCGCCGACTTGACGATAATCCCTTTATCTTCCATCTCCCGCCATATTGCCCTTCCCTTTGCCTGGCGTATGGCCTGATGTCGCGACATTACTCTTCCCGCACCGTGACATGTGGAACCAAATGTCTCCTGCATGGCCCTTTCGGTACCAACCAAGACAAAAGAAGCCCTTCCCATGTCGCCCGGGATGAGCACCGGCTGGCCGACCTTTCTGTACGCATTGGGGAGCTCGGGATGTCCGGGAGGAAATGCCCGTGTGGCCCCTTTCCTGTGGACAACGAGCTGTGTTTCCCTGCCATTTATAGTGTGTTTCTCCACTTTTGCAATATTGTGTGCCACGTCATAGACAAGGCTCATACCAAGGTTTTTCGGTGTTACCCCAAAAACGTGCAGAAACGCTTCCCTGGTCCAGTGCATGATGCACTGCCTGTTAGCCCACGCGTAATTGGCGGCAGCCCTCATGGCAGCAAGGTAATCAGCGGCCTCAGGGCTCCCCGCCGGTGCGCATGCCAGCTCTCTGTCAGGAAGCCCTATTTTGTATTTGTCCACTGCCCTACCCATTACCTCAAGGAAATCTGTGCAGACCTGGTGTCCGAACCCGCGTGAACCTGTGTGGATCATGACTGTCATCTGGTCTTTAAAGAGGCCAAAGGAATTCGCTGACTGCTCATCGTAGATCTCATCAACATACTGGATTTCAAGGAAGTGGTTGCCCGACCCGAGGGTGCCCTGTTGCACTCTGCCCCTCTCATATGCCTTTGCACTAATCAGGCCTGGGTCGGCACCCTCCATACAGCCTCCTGACTCTATCCTTTCCAGGTCAGAGGCGTCTCCGTACCCGCTCTCCACAGCCCACCGAGCCCCTTTGATAAGCAGTTGCCTTTCCTCATCAGGACCGAGTCGAATCTTTCCCCTTGAACCTACGCCAGAGGGAATTTCCCGATAAAGAACCCCCACGAGGTCCTTCAATCTCGGAACAACCTCGCCCCTCCTGAGATTGCTCCTGAGAAGGCGGACACCTCAATTAATATCGTATCCGACCCCTCCGGGCGAGATGACCCCCTCCCTTGCATCAAAGGCTGCCACCCCCCCTATGGCAAAGCCATAGCCGGTATGGATGTCAGGCATGGCCATGGATGCCCTGACAATCCCCGGCAAGGTGGCCACATTCGCGACTTGGTCTATGGATTGGCTCTCAAGTGCCCTCTCCAATATATCATCAACATAAATGACCCCTTTTACCCTCATGCCTGGCTTATAATCCACCGGGATCTCAATCTTCACAGGGTCGATCCTCATCAGTTTCTCGATGCCCATAACGTCACCCCTTTCTGTTCAGATGTCAAAGATCACATGGGCAGTCCAGCGCCCCTCTTTCTTTTCCACGCTCAGCTGATGGTATGTTGCCGCCTTGATGAGCAGCCTCCTTTCGTGCCGCTCCGGATCGAAGTCTTCTCCCGACACCTTTGCGAGGATTCTGCGATTCTCCAATTTCTCTATCATTATTCTCCGGCCAACGAAGCCATAGGCATCGAAGTGGAATATCAGCTCATTGAGCCAAGACACAAGGAGCCCATCCAGAGAATGGCTTCCCGCAGCCGTACCGATTTCTTTTATCTCTCCTATTCCCTCGGGATCCGTGATAAGGCTGTACATGCCCATGGCAGTGTTGGCAAAGACATCTTCGAGGCTTTCCCCGTACGCCCTTATCCCCACATCGCCGGAGATATCCACCACCTCGAACTTCTCCATACCAAAAGGGTATCACCGAACAGGACAGCAGTCAAATCCACCCGGGATAGCCAGTCATGATGCCCGCACTCTGCACGATGCATTTTTTTCTAGCTTCTTGCGGTGTCTTCCAGAGAGGAGACTTAACATTACGATCCACTCGCTGATAATTCGTAAGAACGAATACTGAAAAGTCTCGCCACGTTTCGGGCAAAACACCTGGAGTTATTCGTACTTCGAGACATGAGGCTACATGAGTTCAGCAATGCACAGGCTGTAATAGGGGATTCTGCCGGGTAGATAAAGGGGCGCCGACTTCTGCCGTGTTTGGACTTGGAGCAGAAGAGCCCAGAACAACAATGCAATTCATCAGCCCGACAGGTCGGCAACGGCTACCAGATAAGGCGGCCTCTCCTGTTTGCCCAGCAGACCAGGGAAACATGCACAAGAAATGATTCGGGGTGTCTGTGATTGATGCCCATCTTCACCCCAAGCGCACTAGTGGCACGGCCAGTGCCCACGGATCCTGTACCCTGTTTGTTTATCTCATTGAGAACTTCCTTCTCGAGTTCCGCAATGGCAGGATACTCGCTCCCGTCAGGAATCTTCCTGAAGAGCTGATGGATCGCGAGGACAGAGACTTGGTCATGGGTAGCTCCGATACCCACCCCCACGGTATAAGGAGGACAACCCTTGCCTCCCGCTTTTCTGACACAATCGACGACGCACCTCCTGACCCCGTTCAAGTCACGTCCTGCCTGCAGGTCTTCGACCGGAAGCTGGTATGTCTGCCCGTAGTTCTCACAATCCCCTGCCCTGAGCATGAGGTCCACCGAGAGCGTGTCGTTGACGGCCTCCTCAAGATAGATCACCGGGAAACCGATGCCCGTGTTGTCGCCGGAATTCTCCCCAGTGAGCACGTTCACGGCACTGAGACCGAGCGGCACTTTGCGTGTGGCAATAGCGGTAGCTTCCAGTATGGTGTTCTTTATCTCATTATGGCTTAACCCCCGGGGGACCTTCACCTTGAATATAGGGATGCCTGTCTCGATGCAGGCAGGTCTGGAGGCCTGCCGCGATTTCCTGATGAGTTCGAGTACGCCCGCAAGGGACTGTTTCGCCCCCGCGTTATCTTCAGAAGCAAATGCGTATTTCATTGCCTCTTCCACGTCAGGGGGGATGGAGGTTGCGACTTTCTTGTACAGTTCCACTAGACCATCACGGAGTTTCAGCACCTCTTCACCTCGTGAAAATTATATCATATTTCTCTATGTGCTCTGCACAAATATTTCTCGAAACGTTTTCTTACCAGCGTTCTTTGTTCCTCCAGATGCGTAAAGAACTCCTCGCCTTTCTCAAAGCCCATGAACTCGGCGACATCTCCGGCCGCAGTCACTGATTTTTTCAGGACAGCCTCACCCCTCAATCTCATGACACTCTCAAGTGTCCGGTAGAAGAGGTAGCTTTCTTTCAAGAAATCGGCCTCATCATGGGCCACAAGCCCTGAGGACGAGAGCCGTTTTATTGCGTCCACTGTGCCCTGCACAAGCAGTTCAGAGCGGTCGCCACTGTTGGCCAATTGGAGATACTGCACCGCAAATTCCAGTTCCTCCAATCCTCCCGGGCCCAATTTGATGTCATAGCCTTCCCTCTCCCTTGAGAGCTCCCGTTCGATTCTCTCCCTCATGCCCTTGACATCAGTTGCGGAAACCTCCTTTCCTCTCTTGCTGAGGACACGCGCCCTCATCTCCGCGAAGCATCGCGCGGTATGAGGATCTCCTGCAGCGGGTCTTGCCTTAAGAAGGGCCTGGATCTCCCACGTATGCGCATTTCGGGAATAGTAGCGCTCCAGCGCATCCACCGTGGAGATAAGAGGGCCCCTCGTTCCGTCGGGACGCAGCCTCACATCCACTCGGTATGCCAATCCGTCCTTCGTATACGAGGTAAGAAGCCTGATGAGTCGCTCTGCGGCCTTCACCTCTTTTTCCTGTATGTCGTCCCTGCATGCAAAGATCAGGTCCAGGTCAGAATCAAAGGTAATCTCCCTTCCCCCAAGCTTACCCATGCCAACAACGATGAGCCCATCCTCTGCCAGCTCATCAGTGCATAGAGAAACTATCGCTTCGGCCGTCTTTGTCAATCCCTTCACCAGTCTGAGGATATCGATCCTCTTGTCAAGAAACAGTACCCCGAGACGTATCTCTTCCCTCTGCTTAAAGATCCTTATGGCTTCAGCCATAGACTGCCCTGTGGCAACAATGTCCCTCAGTTCTTTTTTTAACAAGGTAAGGCTTTTGAGCGAATACATCTCATGACTGAAAAGTTCGAGGTACTCCCGCCGCTTCATGATGCCCTTCGCAAGATATTCGCTCTGGGAGAAGACACGGATAAGGATGGGGATGAGGAGGTTGTTCCGGACAAACAACTCCAAATAGGATTCCTCAGAAGACAAGACCGAGACAAAAGACTGGAGATTGTTGATGGCGGTATCGGGATATCTTGAGCCGAGCGCTGCCGAGAAAAAGGCAGGGAGTATTTCGTTGAGGAGTCGTTGGCCACGAAGTGTCTGGAACAGAAGGGCGCTCTCTCTGATGTGGTGTATGTTCCGCATGGCCCTTTCCCTGTCTTTGATATCATAGGTCGCGAGAAGCTCCCGGAGCTCGCTGTCAGACAAGTCCTCCGTAAGCAGGATCCCGGCCGCGTCACTCCCTCTCGTGGTTATGGTGCTTCCTTCATGGAAAAGTGAATCGTAGATCTTCCTCACCATATTCCGTCTTTGTTCGAGTGCCGCCGCAAAATGATCCCTGTCAGGGAATCCCATTTTCCTGCTCAATGGAGTAAGTTCACTGTCCGCTTTCGGAAGGGAATGAGTCTGGAGGTCATTGAGCTCCTGGAGCCTGTGTTCAAGCGTCCTGAGAAAGCGATAGTTGTCACTCAGGGCAGAGTAATCTCCGTAGCCAATGAGGTTCTTCTGGACGAGGAGATGAAGACCCTTGAGCGTGCTTCTCTCCCGCAGGATCGGCTCTTTCCCCCCGTAGATCATCTGGAGCGCATGGACAAAAAATTCTATTTCACGGATGCCCCCGTATCCCCGCTTGATGTCGTCCTTTTTGAACGTCTCATTAATCTTTGTACGCATCTTCCTTATCTCGTCTATGGCATTGAAATCGAGATATTTACGGTACACAAACGGTCTGACCATCTCGAGAAAGTCTTTCCCGAGGGCTCCCTCACCCGCAATAGGCCGCGCCCGGAGGAGCACCGCCCGCTCCCACGGCCTTCCCCATGACTCATAGTAAATTTCGTATCCGGCCAATGACATCGCGAGGCTCCCTTTCTGCCCCTCAGGCCTTAGCCTCAGATCCACTCGGTAGACCATCCCGTCCCCCGTATTCAGCGAAAGGAGCCTGTTTAGATTCTCGCCTAGCTTGCAGTAGTATTCGTGGTTGCTTATCCTCTGTTTGAGGACGCCATGGGATGTGACGATGCCACTTGACTCTCCTGACTCTTTTCCATACACGTAGAGGAGATCAATGTCCGAACTGAAGTTAAGCTCCCCAGAACCCAGCTTTCCGACCGCTATCACTGAAAATGCATCCCCTTCCGGATCGCCATAAGCCTCCCTCATTTGAGATTGGGCAAAAGCAAGTGACCCCTCCACAATGACATCGGCGAGAATACTCAATTCAGACATGCTCTCTACAATGTCGGCTTTACCCAGCAGGTCCCTCAAGGCGATCAATAAAAGAACCTTCCTTTTGAACATGCGCACTCTGCTGAGGAGGGCCTCCCCGGACGGCATCGGTAAATCGAGGACATGTTCCTGGAAGGACGAAGCAAGCGGCTCCTTCTGCAGCGGAGCATCAATTCTCTTGAGGGCACCAAAGAGGGCGTCAGGATGTGATGAGGCAAAATTCGCAAGGAACTGGCTGCTACTGAAGAGGATTGCTACGGGTCGTATATTGCTTTCCAGTTCATCCCTCAGGCGAGGATTGCTCTCACAGAAAGCATGAAGGTTGTTGAGCGCCCTCTCGGGGTCTGGAGTCGACGCAGCAGCGTCCCTAAGACGTTCGTCACGCATGGACGCACAACATACGGCTCGGAAGCGCTGCGCAGTGCCCGCTGTTTCGGAGCACCGGTCTGCTCCTCACCGCCTCTCTGTTTCCCATAATCTCGGGTCCAGTGCATCCCTGAGGCCCTCGCCCACAAGATTGTAACCCAGCACGGTTGTGAGGATAGCGAGACCGGGGAATAGGGAGAGCCACCATGCAACCTCTATATAGTCTTTGCCTGAGGTAAGGATATTGCCCCAACTGGGGTTAGGAGGCTGTACTCCTAGCCCCAGAAAGGAGAGTCCGGATTCTGTAAGAATCGCCCCTGCAACCCCGAAAGTGGCCGCTATGAACACAGGGGACAGCGCATTCGGCAGGATGTGCCGGAAGATCATCCGCAGATTTCCTGCACCTGATGCCCTTGCCGCCACAACAAAATCGCGCTCTTTCAACGTAAGGAACTCAGCCCGCACAAGCCTCGCCACATCCATCCAGCCCGTAAATCCAATGACCACCATGATGGTATAGATGCTCGGTTCGAGTACCGAGATTACTGCCAAGATAAGGAAAAATGTGGGAAATGCCAGCATGATATCCACAAATCTCATGAGCAGCGCATCCACCTTTCCTCCGTAAAAACCCGCGGTTGAGCCAATAAGAGTTCCCATGAATATTGCAAGCCCAACGGCGACAAATCCCACCTTCAGGGAAACCCTGCTTCCCCATATCATCCGGGAAAGCACATCCCTTCCCAGTTCATCGGTGCCGAAAGGATGCGCCATGGAGGGCGGAGAGAGGACATTGTGCACATCAATGATCGTGGGGTTTATAGGCGCAATCACGGAAGCAAACAGGGCAACAAAAATAATTGCCGCCACTACTGCCAGGGCTACCAAGGACAGTCTGTTCCGCGAAAACCTCTTAAATACAATTGATGAGATGTTCACCTGTTCTCTCTTCTTATCCTCGGATCCACAACGGCATAAGATATGTCAGCGAGGAGATTCCCTATAAGGGTGAGAATGGCGCCTATCACAAGTATGCCCATTATCGTCGGATAATCCCTCGACATTGCGGACGAGTAGAACAGCTGTCCCATCCCGGGAATAGCGAAGATTGTCTCGAATATGACCCCTCCTCCTATGAGCCCGGGGACCGAAAGACCGAGTATGGTCACAATGGGCATCAAGGCATTCCTGAGTGCATGGCGGAATATCACTTCCGATTCTCTAAGTCCCTTTGCCCTCGCGGTCCGGATATAGTCCTGGCGTATCACCTCCAGCATGCTGGATCTGCTGTATCTGCTCAAACCCGCGATACCGACGAAGGCAGAGATACCCACGGGAAGGATAAGATGTTTTGACCAGTCCCAAAGCCTTGCGAGAGGCCCCATCTCCGATACATCAATGCTCTGTATACCCGATATGGGAAGAATGCCCATATTTACGCCGAGAAGGATCATGAGAAGGAGGGCGAGCCAGAAGGTGGGAGTCGAAAAACCCACGAATACGAAAATGGTAGAAAGCTTGTCAAAGAGGGAATACCGCTTTGTCGCCGAGAGGACCCCTATAGGTAAAGCGGTAATGAGGATGAGGAAAAGCGAAAGGATATTGATTGTCAGAGTGACCGGCAGCCTCTCAATGATCTTCTTCATGACCTCCCTTCCATCCACAAAGGATTTACCAAAATCAAGCTTCACGAATCTCTTGAGCCATTCCAGATACTGAACATGGAGTGGCTTATCGAGACCGTAGAGTTTTCTCAGGTTCTCCCTTGCCTGAGCAGATGCCTTGAGCTGCATCTCCGTCTGAACCTCCACAGGCCCACCCGGCGCGAGGTGCACGACGCTGAAGGTGATGAGCGTGATACCGAAGATGAGAGGAATCATCATGACAAGCCTTTTCCCTATGTACGGAAGCATATGGGTATTATACAGAAATGCGTGGAGAAGTGGACATCACGCGGACACCATACGGGCAGAGACCATCGAGCTACCCGTGCGCTTTCCCCATTACCCCCTTGACTAAGCATGGTAACCTGTTGAACAATCATGCATGAAACTCCTCATGTTCTATGTCCACGAATGGTGGTACAAAACCGCCTCGAAAAGCCTCCCCGGAGTCCCCGACAAACAAGGGGGGGGATCCTCAACGAATGCCGCGGCGATTTTCTTCCACTCAGAGGCTGAAGACGAGGCCGACGGGGAGCGCATTGTCCAGAAATTCGTCAAGAATGCAAAATGGATCGCGGGAAAGTTCAGCACAAAGAGCGTGGTGCTCCACTCCTTCAACCACCTCTCCTCAAGCAAATCATCTCCTGAGTTTGCAGAATCCCTCCTCAAAGAAGTGAAGGTACGGCTCGAGAGGACAGGGTACGACGTCATGATCACGCCCTTCGGCTACTTCAATGAATTCAAAATGCATGTAGCCGGGGATTCCCTTGCGAAGGTGTTCAAGGAGTTTTAAAGGAGCCTTTCCCCTTTCCTCAAAGGGTTCTCCGGCCTGAGAGAGTGCCTCCCTGGACTTATGTCGTAGAGTGTGTTATTAATAAACCAGCACATAATTCTTGCGGGAGGAGGCTAGAGTGCCACAGGAAAATCACAAGAGGCATCTTTGCATAAGTGATATACATGGCTGCTATCACCTGTTGAGAGAACTGGTGGAAAAACTCATACGGTTTGACCCAGGGACAGACAGGTTGACCTTTTTGGGCGACTATATTGACCTCTCCCCACACAGCATGAAGGTGGTGCTGTACCTCCAGGCCTTAAAGGAGAAATTCCCGGACAGTGTAGTCCTTCTCCTCGGCAACCATGAGGATATGGCCTATGAATTCCTCAAACAGTCGTCCCATGATTCTTTT
>Ga0187779_10002232_pt1 | contig 11910 bp, 9 predicted proteins | sample 1015_Q2_SP10_10__FD_132435 | JGI IMG/M metagenome (GOLD analysis project Ga0187779, IMG submission 132435) | Tropical peat soil microbial communities from peatlands in Department of Meta, Colombia - 1015_Q2_SP10_10_MG | ecosystem: Environmental > Terrestrial > Soil > Wetlands > Peat | place... | reverse complement strand
GTTCGGGCTGCACGTCGCGAGCTGGACGTTGGCCGCTCCGACCACGGGGCCGCAGTAGAGATGGGGCGCGATCTGCGCGTAGTGCGCCTCGGCCAGGCCGGCGATCTTCTTCCCCTCGAGCAGCCCGCCCACCCGCCCCAGGTTCGGCTGGAGGATCGACGCGGCGCCGGCCTCGAGCACGCGTGCGAACTCGTACTTCGTCGCGAGGCGCTCGCCGGTCGCGATCGGGATCGACGTGGCGCGGGCCACCCGGGCCATCTCCTCCGGGGCGTCGGGCGGCGTCGGCTCCTCGAACCACAACGGCCCGTACGGCTCGAGCCGGCGGGCGAGGCGGATCGCCCCCGACGTCGTGAACTGGCCGTGCGTGCCGAAGAGCAGGTCGCAGCGGTCGCCGACCGCCTCGCGAACGGCGCGGACGTAGGCCTCGCAGCGGGAGAGCTCGTCGAGCTCGGGCTGGCGCGGGTCGAGCGTCGTGTACCTCCCGGCCGGGTCGAACTTCACCGCCGTGAATCCGCGCTCGACGTACTCGAGCGCGCGACGCGCGGCGAGCTCGGGGTCGAGGTAGACGTCCGCCTCGTCGCCGTCCTCGGGATAGAGGTACGTGTACGAGCGGAGCCGCTCGTGCACCTTCCCGCCGAGCAGGTCGTAGACCGGCCGCTCGACGGCCTTTCCGACGATGTCCCAGCAGGCTATCTCGATCGCGCTCAAGACCGCGAGGAGCGAGACATCGGGTCGCAGCGAATAGCCGCGCCCGTAGACGTCGCGCCAGAGCCTTTCGATCGCGAACGGGTCGGCGCCGACCGCGTGGCGCTCGCAGACCTCCTCGATCATCCGGGCGACGGTGTGGGCGCCGAACGACGCCGCGTACGCCTCGCCGAGCCCCGTCACGCCGTCCGCCGTGCCCAGCTTCACGAGCACGAAGTAGCGCCCGCCGTAGTGCGGCGGCGGGTTGCCCACGACGAAGGTCTCGAACTCGGCGATCTTCATGGCAAGAAGTTGGAAATCTGTACCAGATGTGGAACGAGGTCGAGCGTGTCAGGCGACGTTCGAGCCTCGCGTCCCGAACGTCGGCAGCCAGGCGACGAGCTCGGAGAGCCGGCGGCCCTCGCGCTCCAGCACCCGTAGCAGCGTCTCGTGCCGCTCGGGGCTCACCCGTGAGAGCGGAACGAGCGTCGTCAGCGCAGCGAGCGTCTTGCCGTCGCCGTTGACGACCGGGACCGACGCGGCATAGAGGCCGTGCGCGGTCTCGTCCCAGTTCTCCGCGTATCCCTGCCGGCGGACGCCGTCGAGGATGCTGCGGAGCTCTGCGAGCCCGCCGAGCCGCCGGCCGGTGGGGGTCACGAGCGACCTGCCCGAGAAGAGCCTCTTCACGTCCTCGAACGGCATGCTCGCGAGGACGACGCGTCCGCTCGCCGAGGCGAACGCGGGCGTCTTGGAGCCGATGTGCGTGACGAAGCGGACGCGCTGGGAGGTCTCCGTCATCGCGATGAACAGGGACTCCTCGCCGTCGAGCACGGCCAGGACGAGCGTCTCGTCGAGCTGCTCGAGGAACTCGGCGGCGACGGTGCGGAAGGCGGTGACGATCGGCAGCTCGGCGGACGCCGACCCGAGCCGGAGGGCGCGGATGCCGAGCTGGTAGCGGCCGTCCTGGTCGCGGACGGCCCACGCCCGGTCGACGAGGACGCTGCAGATCCGGTGCACCGTGCTCTTCGCGATGCCGAGCTCGCGGGTGACGTCTGCGAGCGTCAGGGAGCCGCGGGCGGCAAGTAGGTCGAGGATCCGGAGCGTCGCGTTGACGCCGGTGGAAGCCGAGCGGGAGCCGAGCGTCCCGTCCTCTCGGAGCTCCCGTTCCCGGGCGCTGGTGTCGACCACGGTGCGGAATCTAGCGCCCGCTCGGACCGCTGTCGAGAACGCCGGTCCACATAGGGAACGCTTCTTGACCCGCGGTAACCGATCTGTCATAAACACACGATCCGATGGGACGCCGGTCCATCCGCAGAACGCCGCCGGAGCAGCGAATGCTCCGCCTGCGGCGGACGCTTCGGCTGTGGGGATGCCTCGGGGCACCGGCAGGGGAAACCACGTCGACCGGACATGGCTCGACCGGACAAGGAGAGGATGGCGGATGGATCGTGACGCTCTGAGGTCGCTCGACGAGTACCGCTTCGAGGCGGGGCCGCCCGAGAATGCGCTGTTCGACGAGTTCCTGGACGGCGAGGTCGACCGCGCCGGCTTCCTCCGCCGCGCGACCGTGATCGGCGTGTCGGCGACCGCGATCGGCGCCGCGCTGCGGACGATGGGCATGGGCGCTCCCGCCTACGGAGCAACCGTCGCCGGCAAGGCGGGCGGGCGGCTCCGCCTCGCGATCATCCCCGGCCCGAGCGGCGATCTCGAGCCGATCGAGTTCATGGACCACGGCCGACTCGCCACGGGCAGCATCTGCGGCGAGTTCCTCACGCGCTCGCGCCAGAACCTGACGCTCGGCCCGGAGCTCGCGGTCAGCTGGAAGTCCAACGCGGACGCCACCCAGTGGGCGTTCAACATCCGACGGGGCGTCAAGTTCGCGAACGGGCAGGCGCTCACGGCGGCCGACGTGGTCGCGACGTACAAGGCTCTGACCGACCCGAACGGCAAGTCGCAGGCGCTGTCGGCGTTCAAGGGCATCCTCGGCCCCGGCGGCATCCGGGCGGTGAGCGACTACACCGTCGTCTTCTACCTCCAGGCGCCGACGGCCGGCTTCCCGTACCTGACGAGCAACACGACCTACCAGGCGATCATCCTGCCGGCCAACTACCAGACAGGGACGTTCGCGAAGACGCCGCAGACGACCGGCGCGTTCAACCTGACCTCCTACACGCCGGGTGTCGGCGCCCGCTTCGACCGCAACCCGAGCTGGTGGGGCGGGAAGGCGCCGCTCGACGGAGTCGACGTCACGTACTACTCGGACAACGCGGCGGTCGATGCTGCGCTGCTCGGCAACCAGATCGACCTGATCAGCCAGTCGCTCTACTCGTCCGACCGGCCGCTCTTCAACAACAAGAGCGTGCAGATCTTCGCCACGAAGGGTTCCCCCCACCGCGAGATCGCAATGCTCGTGCAGACCGTGGCCGCGGCGAAGCCGCTGCTCGACTACCGAAACCGCGAGGCGGTCGCCTACGCGTTCGATCGCGACAAGGCCGTGAAGCAACTCCTCGGCGGCTTCGGCGACGTCGGCAACGATTCGCCCTTCGCGCCGGCGTTCCCGTCGAGCGACCTCACCGTGCCGCAACGGCACCAGGATCTCGCGCTGGCGAAGAAGCTGCTGGCACAGGCCGGGAACCCGCGCGGGTTCGGCGTCACGATCACGTTTGCGAAGTTCCAGGAGATCCCTGCGCTCGCACAGCTCCTCGCAAACGACTGCAAGAAGGTCGGGATCAACATCAAGCTCAACATGATCGACTACAACTCGTACTACGGCGGCACGTACTCCGGCGGCGCGACGGGTCGCGGCACGACGCCGTGGCTGAACTCGCCGATGGACATCACCGACTGGGGCCACCGCTCCGTCCCGAACGTGTTCCTGACCTCCGCGGTGCACTCGGGCGGTGTCTGGAACGAGGCCGACTACGCGAACAAGAAGGTCGACGCGGCGATCGCCTCGTATCAGGCGGCGCTGACGCTGAAGGAGCAGCGGAAGTACGCACGGGTGATCGAGCTGCAGATGCTCCACGACACGCCCTACATCTTCCCCTACTTCTTCAACTGGACACAGGCGGGCTCGAAGCGCGTCAAGGGCTTCAAGGCCGACGCGATCGGGACGCAGTACCTGGGCAAGACCTCGCTGGCGTAAGGACGACAGGGTGCCGGGCCACGTGCGGCCCGGCACCCACGGTGTGAGGAGACTCGGTGTATCGCTTCCTGCTCAAGCGCGTCGGCCTCGCACTGATAACGCTGTTCCTGCTGAGCGTGATCGTGTTCGCCGCCGCGCAGCTCCTGCCCGGGAACCTCGGGCGCAACATCCTCGGGCCGTTCGCGAGCGCACACGACGTCGCCGTGTACAACCACGAGCACGGCGTCGACCGGCCGCTCGTCAGCCAGTACTGGACGTGGATCAGCCACTTCGTCCGCGGTGACCTCGGCGAGTCGCTCGAATACAACGTGACGGTCGGCAGCCTGCTCGGGCCCGCGCTCGTGAACTCGCTCAAGCTCGCCGCCCTCGCGTTCGTCCTCGTCGTGCCGATCTCGATCCTGGGCGGGGTCGCCGCGGCGCTCCGGCGCGGCCGCTTCGCCGATCGGGCGATCACGATCGTCGGGCTCTCGCTGACGTCGATCCCCGAGTTCGTGACGGCGATCGTGATGATCGTCATCTTCGGGATCGCCCTGCAATGGCTGCCGGTCGGTGCGACTGCTCCTCCAGGCTCGAACTTCCTCGTCCAGATCAAGTTCCTGCTGCTGCCGAGCTTCGCGCTCGTCGCCGTCCTCTTCGGGTACATCGCGCGGATCACGCGTGCCGGCGTGATCGAGGCCCTCGATGCCGACTACACGCGGACGGCCTACCTGAAAGGGCTCGGGGCGCGAAGGGTGATCGTGAAGCACGTCCTGCGCAACGCGCTCCTACCCACGATCGCCGTGGTCGCGACCCAGACGGGGTACCTGATCGGCGGCCTGCTCGTGATCGAGAAGCTCTTCAACTACAACGGGATCGGTCAGCGGATCTACGTCGCAGCCCAGTTCAAGGACTTCACGCTGCTGGAGAGCGGTGTGATGATCGTCGGCGTCGTGTACCTCGTCGCGACCCTCGTGGCCGACATTCTCTACTCGGTGCTGAACCCACGGATCCGGGTCGGGGGCGTCGAGTGAGCGCGACGGTGACCGCGCCGGCGGTCGGGCGGTCCGAGGCGAAGATCGCACGTCGCGAGACCCTCGGGCGCCTTGTACGCTCCAAGACGTTCCTGATCGGATCTGGCGTCGTGCTGTGGTGGGTCTTCTGGGCGATCGCCGGATCGAGGCTGACCCCGTACGATCCGGTCGCGCAGAACTTCGCGAGTCTTCAGCCGCCCGGGTCGGGGCATTGGTTCGGAACGGATCAGCTGGGCCGCGACGTGCTCTCCCGCGTGCTCGCCGGTGCGCGCGACACGCTCGAGGTCGCCCCGCTCGCGACGCTCATCGGCATCGTGGGAGGGACGACGCTCGGCCTCGTGATGGGCTTCTTCCCCGGACTCGTCGACGAGGTCCTCGGGCGCATGATCGACGCGTTCCTCGCGCTGCCGCTGATCGTGATCGCGGTGACGGCGCTCGCCGCGGTCGGGCATTCCAAGTGGACGCTGATCGCCGTGATCGGTCTCGTGTTCACGCCGATCGTCGGGAGGACCGTGCGTGCGGCCGTGCTCGGAGAGAGGGATCTGGAGTACGTCCAGGCCGCACGGCTGCGCGGCGAGCGCGCGCCCTACGTGATGTTCGTCGAGATCCTCCCGAACGTGATGGGCACGATCATCGTCGAGGCGACAGTGCGTCTCGGCTACGCGATCTTCGCCGTCGCGGGCCTCACGTTCCTCGGCTTCGGCGTCCAGCCGCCCTCGCCCGACTGGTCGCTCCAGATCGCCGACAACTACGCGTTGCTCAACGCGAGGAACTACGAGTGGACGGTGCTCTTCCCCGGCGCTGCGATCGCTAGCCTGGTCGTTGCCGTGAACCTGATCGCCGACGGCCTCCAGCAGGTGCTCGACCGGTGAGCGCGCCCGCCCTCGAGCTCGCGCCGAAGGCGGAGGGCGCCGTGCCCGCCCTCGAGCTCGAGGACCTCGACGTCGTCTACACGGTCCGCGGCCGCGACCGGCAGGTGCTCCGCGGCGTGACGCTCACCGTCGGGCGCGGTGAGGCATACGGGCTCGTCGGCGAGTCCGGCTGCGGCAAGTCCACCGCCGCGCTCGCGATCGTCCGCTACCTGCCGCGCAACGGGCGTGTCCGCTCGGGGCACATCCGGATCGACGGGCAGGACGTCCTGGCTCGCTCCGGCGGCGACCTGCGGACGATGCGGGCGGAGGCCGTCTCGATGGTCTACCAGAACCCGGGCACGGCGCTGAACCCGGCGATCCGGATCGGCAAGCAGGTCGCCGAGGTCTTCACCGTCCGCGGGGCGAGCAGGGCCGAGGCGACCGAGCGCGCCTTCGAGTCGCTCAAGCTCGTCCAGATCGCGGACCCCTCGTCGGTGATGCATCGCTACCCGCACCAGCTGTCCGGGGGGATGCAGCAGCGCGTCGTGATCGCGATGGCGCTCGCGAAGGACCCGGCGCTCCTGATCCTCGACGAGCCGACGACCGGGCTGGACGCGACCGTCGAAGCCGAGGTGCTCGATCTCGTGGCCGGTCTGCAGGCGCAGCTCCACACGTCCGTGCTCTTCATCAGCCACAACCTCGGCGTGATCGCGAAGATGTGCGCCCGCGTCGGCGTCCTCTACGCGGGCCGCCTCGTCGAGGAAGGGCCGGTCGAGACGGTGCTCCGCGACCCGCGGCACCCGTACACGGTCGGGCTGCTCCGCTGCATCCCGCGCGGCGGCGTCCGCAAGGATCACGGCCGGCTCGACACGATCGCGGGCTTCCTGCCGAACCTCGGGGAGGACCTCCCCGGGTGCGTGTTCGCCGCTCGCTGCGCGCTCGCGGAGGACGTCTGCCACACGGAGGAGCCGCCCATGCACCAGGTGGCCGGCGGGCACCTCAGCCGTTGCCACTTCCACGAGCGCGCCCAGACGCTGCCCCGCGAGGAATCCGCCGATCTCGAGCTGCCGCGCGTCGATCGCGGCGCCTCGCCGCTCCTCCAGTTCGACGAGCTCGGCAAGGTGTTCCAGCAGCGAGGCCACTCGGTGCACGCGCTGACGGGCGTCTCCGCGGCCGTTTGGCCCGGCGAGACGCTCGGCCTCGTCGGCGAGTCGGGGAGCGGCAAGACGACCCTCGCCCGCACGCTGCTCGGGATCATCGAGCCGAGCGAGGGGAAGGTCAGCCTCGCCGGCCAGCAGCTCGCCGAGCGGCTCTCACAGCGCTCCACGGACGAGGTGCGAGACCTCCAGATCGTCTTCCAGAACCCGGACGCGGCGCTCAACCGCCGCCACGCCGTCCGTCGGATCCTGCGGCGGACGCTCTACAAGCTCGCCGGGCTCGGCGGGGCGGCGGCCGACGAGCGCATGCTCCGCCTGATGCACTCGGTGCGCCTGGCCGAGCGATACGTGAGCGCGAAGCCGAGCCAGCTCTCCGGCGGCCTGAAGCAGCGGCTCGCGATCGCCCGGGCGTTTGCCGGCGACCCGAAGCTCGTCGTCTGCGACGAGCCGACCTCGGCGCTCGACGTGTCCGTGCAGGCGGCGATCCTCAACCTCCTCGTCGAGCTGCAGGCGGAGCGACAGGTCTCCTACGTCTTCATCTCGCACGACCTCGGCGTCGTCCGCTACGTCTCCGACCGGATCGCCGTCCTCTACCTCGGCCGGCTGATGGAGCTCGGGCCGTCCGAGGTCGTCTTCGACGGGCCGCACCATCCCTACACGGAGGCGTTGCTCTCGGCCGTGCCGACGATCGACGGCGGCGGGCGGGAGCGGATCAAGCTCGAGGGGGACATCCCGAGCGCGGCGTCGCCGCCGAGCGGCTGCGTCTTCCACACGCGCTGCCCGAGGGTGCTCGGGGCGATCTGCGAGGAGACGGAGCCACCGCTCGTCGAGGTCGAGCCCGGACACCTCATGCGCTGCCACATCCCGCTCGAGGAGCTCCGCCGACTGCAGAGGGCACCTACGGAGACCGTGCGAGCGTGAAGGTCCGTGCGGCGGTGCTGGAGCGGACCGGTGGCGAGCACACGGTCCAGGAGGTCGACCTCGCTCCGCCGGGGCCCGGCGAGGTGCTCGTCCGGCTCGCCGCGAGCGGCGTCTGCCACTCGGATCTGAACGCGATCGACGGGACCGCCGAGACCCGCTGCCCCGCCGTTCTCGGTCACGAGGGCGCCGGCGTGGTCGAGCGGGTAGGGGTCGGCGTGACGCGCGTCGCCGTCGGCGACCACGTGGCGCTGTCGTGGACGCCGTCGTGCGGCGAGTGCGTCGAGTGTCTGCGCGACCTCCCGCATCTCTGTGCGGTCGCCTGGCCCGCGATGGGCACGGGCGGCCTGATGGACGGGACGCCGCGGCTGTCGCGCGACGGAGAGCCCGTCTACCACTTCTCGTTCCTCTCCACGTTCGCGGAAGCGTGCGTCGTCCCCGAGCGCTCGTGCGTGCCGATCCGCGACGACGTGCCGTTCGACGTGGCCGGCCTCGTGGGCTGTGCCGTGTCGACGGGGGTCGGGGCGGTCTGGCGGACCGCGCAGGTCCGGCCGGGCGACCGGGTCGCGGTGATCGGCTGCGGCGGCGTCGGCCTCTCGGCCCTGATGGCAGCCGTCGCCGCGGGCGCCGAGCCGGTCGTCGCCGTCGACGCCGCGGCCGGGAAGCTCGAGGTGGCGCGGAGCTTCGGCGCGTCGACCGGTGTTCTCTGGGCCGGTTCCGCCGAGGACACCGCTGCCGCGGTGATCGACGTCACGGGTGGCGGCGTCGACTACGCGATCGAGGCGACGGGCAGGCCGGAAGCGATGCTCGCCGCGTTCCTCTCGACCCGCGTCCGAGGGGCGGCGGTGCTGATCGGGATCCCCCGGCCCGAGGCGCAGCTCTCGCTCCCGGCGCTGACGATCCCGCGGCTGGAGCGCCGCGTGCTCGGCTCGATCTACGGCTCGACCCGGCCCGAGCGCGATTTCGCGAAGACGCTCGACCTCTACCGCAGCGGCCGGTTGCCGCTCGACCGTCTCGTCTCGCACCGGCTCCCGCTCGACGAGGTCGACCGGGCATTCGAGCTGATGAAGAGCGGCGACGCGCTGCGCGTCGTCCTCGACCTCTCGGGAGCAGCATGAACCTGGTCGAGCTCGACGGCCGCATCGGCGAAGGCTGGAGCGGCGTCGCACCGAACGGCAGCCACGTCAACGTCGTCCTCGCGCGCCGGGGTTCGCCGACTGCGGCCGCCGCGGTCAGCATGTTCGCCCATCCGTCGCCGGGGCACACGCCGGTTCTCTGTTGCGTCGGGCCGACCCAGCAGCAGTACGAGCCGATCTGGCCGCCTACGCTGATGATGAACAAGGCAACCGCTCTCGACGATCGGCACCAGACGATCACCTGGGGAGCGGCCCAGCTCGGGATCGGCCAGGGCGTCCTCGACGCCGTGGCGGACGGACTGCTCGAGGCGACCGGCGATCTCTACGTCCTCGTGGCCGTCTGGGTCGACGCCACGGCGAACGACGAGACGGCGGTGCGCGAGGCGAGCCGGGCCGCCGTCCGCAAGGCGATCGGAGTCTGCGTCGACGGGCGCGATCCGGCCGCTGCCGCGCGGCTCGTCGCCGAGCGGGACCGGCTCGAGAACCCGTTCTACGGCGGGCGATGAAGATCACGGGCGTCGAGGCGCGCGTCTACCGCTACCCGCTCGACCCGCCGTTCGTCGCGGCGTGGGACCCGGTGCCGCGGGCCGAGCAGGAGGCGACGGTCGTGCTCGTCCACACCGACGAGGGCGTGACCGGGATCGCGTCGGGTGGAGACGGGCTCCCTGACCGCGCCCTGCTCGAGCGGCTCCTCGTCGGGCTCGACCCGCTGCGCACGGAAGCGGTGCGCGAGGTCTGCGAGACGGTCGACCTGCACGGTGGGCGCCCGTGGGCCGTCGAGATCGCGGTGTGGGATGCCGTCGGCAAGGCGCTCGACGTCCCGTTGTGGCGGCTGCTCGGAGGGCGCAGCGACCGGCTCCTCGCGTATGCGTCGAGCGGCGAGCTGCTCGAGCCGGCCGAGCGGGTCGAGCGCTGCCTCGAGCTGCGCGAGCGGGGCGTGCGGGCGGTCAAGATCCGGTTCCATCGGGCCGACTGGCGGGACGACGTCGCAGTCGTCGCGGCTGTACGCGCGGCCGTCGGCGCCGAGCTGGAGATCCTCGTGGACGCGAACCAGGGCTGGCGCATGCCGGGCGACCGCGGGTCGCGCTGGGACGTCGCGACCGCAGCGCAGTGCGCACGCGAGCTCGAGGCGCTCGGCGTCTACTGGCTCGAGGAGCCGCTTCGCACCGACGACGCGGAGGGGTACAGAGCGCTGCGTTCCCGGACGGACGTGAGGCTCGCCGCGGGCGAGCTGGTTCGGACGACCGCCGAGGCGCGCGACCTCGTCGTGCGGGGCGGCGTCGACGTCGTCCAGGCCGACGTCCTCTTCGTGGGCGGGATCGGGGGCTGCCGCCGGGTGGCGGCGCTCGCCGACCTCCACGGGCGCGCCTGGTCGCCGCACACGTGGTCGAACGGGCTCGGGCTCGTCGCGAACCTCCATGCGGCACTTGCGTTCTCGCCCGTTCCCTACGTGGAGGTGCCGTTCGACCCGCCGGCCTGGTCCCCGGAGCGGCGGGACTGGCTCCTGGCCGAGCCGCTGGCGATCGCGGTCGACGGGACGATCGCGCCGCCCGACGGACCGGGCCTGGGCGTCGATCCCGACTTCGACGCGCTCGAACGCTGGAGGATCGCATGAGGATCAAAGCAGCGGTGCTCCACCACCCGAGCCGGCCGGTCACGGTCGAGGTGGTCGAGCTCGACCCGCCGAAGGCGGCAGAGGTGCTCGTCCGCGTCGCGGCCGCCGGGGTCTGTCACTCCGACGTCCGCTACGCCGACGGCGACCTCGGCGCGGGCCGCTGGCCGATCGTGCTCGGGCACGAGGGTGCGGGCGTCGTCGAGGCCGTCGGCGAGGGCGTGACCCATGTCGCGCCCGGCGATCATGTCGCGTTCTGCTTCGTCCCCGCGTGCCGTTCCTGCCGCTTCTGCCTCGCGGGTAAGCCCAACCTGTGTACGGAGGTAGCGAGGCACGGCGCGCGCGGCATGCTGATGGACGGGACGAGCCGGCTCCGCCTCGACGACGGGACCACGCTGCAGCACGGGTTGAGAACGGCGTGCTTCGCGGAGCGTGCGGTCGTCGCTGCCGGAGGCGCGGTGCCGATCCCCCGCGAGCTGCCGCTCTGGCAGGCGGCTCTTCTCGGGTGCGGCGTCGTCACCGGCCTCGGCGCAGTTCGCAACGTCGCGCGCGTGCAGGCCGGCGACGCGGTCGTCGTCGTCGGCTGTGGCGGCGTCGGACTGCAGGTGATCGCGGGCGCGCGGCTCGCCGGCGCGGACCCGCTGATCGCTCTCGACCGCGTTCCGGAGAAGCTCGAGCTCGCTCTGGCGCAGGGCGCGACGCACGCGGTCGACTCCTCGGCCGACGACAAGCCGCTCGCGACCATCCGACGGCTGACCGGCGGCGGCGCCGACTTCGCGTTCGAGGTCGTCGGCCGCCCGGAGACGATCCGGATCGCCTGGGACGCGATTCGCCCCGGCGGAACCGCGGTCGTCGTCGGGCTCGTCCCGGACGGGGTAGAGGCGAGCATCCCGGCGATCGAGTTCCTGTCGGACAAGTCGCTCCGAGGCACCTACTACGGGTCGGGCGACCCGGCGGCGGAGCTACCAGGTCTCGCAGAGCTGGCGCTCCAGGGCCGGCTCGACCTCGCCGGGGTGATCACGCACGTCGACGGGCTCGACGGGGTGGAAGCCGCGCTGGACCGGCTCCGGCGGGGCGAGGGCGCACGTACAGTTCTCGTCGTCGACGCCGACTTGGCCGGCGCGCCGCAGCTTTGAGACTCCGGAGGGAGCCATGACCACGATCCAGGAGAGCCCGCGCTCGGTCGCCGAGGTCGTTGCCGATCTCCACATTCGCAGCCGCGCGTTCATCGACGGCGAGTACGCCGACGCCGTCTCCGGCCAGACCTTCGACTGCGTCAGCCCCGCGACCGGCGAGACGATCGCCAAGGTTGCGGCCTGCGATGCGCCCGACGTCGACCGGGCCGTCACGGGCGCACGCGCGGCGTTCGAGTCCGGCGTCTGGTCGCGGCTCGCGCC
>Ga0187779_10002231_pt1 | contig 11912 bp, 13 predicted proteins | sample 1015_Q2_SP10_10__FD_132435 | JGI IMG/M metagenome (GOLD analysis project Ga0187779, IMG submission 132435) | Tropical peat soil microbial communities from peatlands in Department of Meta, Colombia - 1015_Q2_SP10_10_MG | ecosystem: Environmental > Terrestrial > Soil > Wetlands > Peat | place... | reverse complement strand
TGCAGCCCACCTTTCTATAGGCTTTATTAGAAGTATGAAACTTGCCTATTACTCCACCGAGAACATCGGCCACTATGGACTTTCCTTGGAAAACTACTGTCACTTTACAAGCCCCATACGAAGATATAGCGACCTCGTCATACAAAGGCTTCTCTTCGATGAAGAGGGAGATATCGATCTCGAGAAAATAGCCCTTTTAACTTCCGCTCAGGAAAGAGTCAGCTTTAAGGCGGAAAACACGGTTCTTACCTTAAAAAAGATGCGCCTTTTAAAAAAATGGAATGAGGAAAAAAGAGGACGTATCTTTACAGCTCGCATCAATCGCATAAAACCTTTTGGTCTTTTCTTTGAACTCGATGAAATCTCCTTTGAAGGATTCTTACATATCTCAGAACTTGGCAATGAATATTTTCATTTTGATGCCTTTGTCCCCAAAATTGTTGGAAGTATGACAAATACCTCGTTTCGCATCGGAGATACTCTTAAAGTGATGATCGTGTCTCTAGATCTTATCACGCTCGAATCGAAATGGCGTTTATTAACCAGGGCAACAAAAAGACGATGATACTGAACCTTGATTTTTATCTTCGAGATGATGTCATCACTATTGCAAAAGAGTTAATTGGAAAATGGCTGATGACTAATATAAATGGGAAAGTAACAGGTGGCATGATTACTGAAACGGAAGCCTATAGAGGACCTGAAGATCGCGCCTCTCATGCCTATAGAAACCGGCGAACTAGTAGAAACGAAGTGATGTTTCATCAAGGAGGAATTAGCTACGTCTACCTCTGTTATGGCATCCATCACCTTTTTAATGTCGTTACAAATAAGATGAATCAACCTCACGCTGTCCTGATACGTGCCATTGACCCAACAGATGGATTAGACGAAATAAAACAAAGAAGAAACTTATCTCATTCTAATGCACCTCTCATATCAGGACCTGGTACCGTCACTCAAGCTCTAGGTATTAATCTCGACCATAATGGTCTTTGCTTGACAAACTCATTCATTTGGATCGAAGATCGTAAAAATAAATCGTTGGAAATAATGGCTACACCCCGCATAGGCATTGATTATGCTAAGGAAGATGCTGCCCTTCCCTGGCGTTATGTACTTAAACCCTCTTAAAAAACATGAAAAAATATTTTATCACTGGTCTCGTCATCCTTCTTCCCCTTGCTGTCACGATCGCCATCGTCATTTTTCTCATTAACTTTTTAACAAAACCCTTTGTTGGGCTTGTTACTTCAATCTTGAACCAATTTGATTTTCTACATAAAACTTTTCTCTTCCTCACTCCAGATCAGATCATCCTTTACACCAGCAAAATCCTCATCCTCATCACCCTTTTCTTCTTCACGGTACTACTCGGAGTTATCACTCGCTGGTTTTTTATTCATTCTCTCATACGTCTCGGGGATAGGATTCTACACCGTATTCCCATCATCAACACGGTTTATAAGACGACACAGGAGATCATAAAAACTCTTTTCGCTTCCGATAAAGAGACTTTTAAAAAGGTAGTCATGGCCCCTTTTCCTCACACCGGAGCTTATGTCATCGGACTCGTCTCTCGCGAATCTCCCCCAGAATGCGCTGATAAAACCAAAGAAGAACTCGTCACAGTACTCATTCCAACAACTCCGAACCCAACGACTGGATTTCTACTCATGTACAAACAGGAAGATCTCATCTATCTCGATATGAAACCTGAGCAAGCCATTAAATATATCGTCTCCTGCGGCGTGATCGTTCCCTCCACGGAAATCAACGAATTGAAAAGATCATGAAAAAATGTTTTATCACCGGATTGATCATCCTTCTTCCCATCGCTTTTACTCTCTGGATCCTTTTTTTCTTTTTAGATTTTTTAACTGAGCCTTTTGTAGGGATTGCGGAAGAGCTATTTCATTCCATTCTTCCACGACATCAAGGACTTATTATTTTTGCTTCTCGTTTGATCATTATTGCGGGTTTTATATGTCTCATCTTTCTTTTGGGCTTCATAGGACAAAAGTTCTTTTTTCGAACCCTTCTCCGTTTCACTGAAAAAATTTTCTCAAAGATTCCTCTTGTTAAAACCATCTATCGATTATTCAGAGAAATCACTCATGCTGTCGTAAAAACGGAGTCCAAAGCCTTTAAAAGCACCGTATTAGCTCCTTTCCCCATGGAAAAATCCAAAGCCCTTGGGCTCGTAATTAACGATTTGCCAACTCCTCTCCTAGAAAAGGAGAAGCTCAAGTCTGTCTTCATACCCACCTCTCCTCATCCGATTTCAGGCTTCTTACTCATGTTTCCGGAAGATAGCCTCGAGCCTCTCGACGTCTCCACCGAAGATGTGTTTAAGATTTTACTCTCGTGCGGCATTGTTCAACCCAAATTGGAACCCGAGGATAAGACCAAATGAGTCTTCCTGAGGTACATTTTTTTACTGTTCGCTCCAAAGAGCAAAAACTGGAAAAATTCATTGAAAAAGTGACTTTCCATTTTCAAAAAAAAATTCCACTTCTTATTAAATCACCTGATCAAGTGTCTCTCGAATTTTTAAATCGCCTTCTCTGGAGCACTCCTTTTGAAGGATTTCTTCCCCATAGCATCGATCAGGATGATCTCATCACGCTTACTTTTGGCTCTTTTCAGCAAAAAGAGGTAAATTCTCTTTTTAATCTCGCAATAAGCCCAGAGCAACTACCCACCCGTTATAAAACTATTTATGAATTCGAAGATCTGACTTCTCCTAAAAAGGGAGAAATATTTAAGCAACATTTTCAATTTTACCGACAAGCAGGTTGTCACCTTATATCTGTTTCTCCTTGAAACTTTTCTCTTTCCAAAAGTATAATGCTAGTCTCAGAGGGTGTTTAGGAATTGCTTTCCCTCAAGATAAGAGAGATTTTCGAAGGAATTTAAAATAATCCGACGAGCCAATATCGGGACGAGCATATTGGCGAGGAGGATTGTTTTAAAGTCACCGAAAAGATCTCTTATCTTGAGGGAAATGAATTCTTACAACACCCTCTCAAAGAAGGAGTCGACTTTTATGGTTCGTATCAGTAAGCAGCAGGAAAAAAGAAATCGGAGATGCCCTCATGCCCCTAGGCCTCCAAGTCCTAAAACTGGGCCTCTTAAAAGCCCCTTCTCTGAAGGCTTTAAACCACACGCAAATGCCATAACTGGCGACAAGGCAGCTTTCTGCTTCATTCCAAAAATAAATAAGAAAAGGGTCTAAAACATGTCACGACACCCAAGTTATGGTAAATCGAGCAAAGCCGCAAAAAAACGCAACGTTTTAAAGCGCTTCGAAAGAGTAAAAGTTCTCAAACAACTTGGAAGGTGGAAAGAAGGTGTAGGAGCGCGTGTCACAGGCCTACCCAAAACACCTACCGGCCCATGAACCTATCTTAATAAAAAAAACTCTTTGATTTTTGAAGGTTTTTTAGCATCTTTTAAGACACCTTTGCAGGACATACTTAAATTAAGTAGGCCAAAAAGTTGTCTTAAAAAATGCGAAAAAAGACTCAGAAAGCAAAGGTTTTTTTTATTAAGATAGGTTCATAATCCTTTTGGAAGTTCAAATCTATAACAAGCAAAACCACCTGCCGATCGATTCTTCATGGATAAAGGGAATCGTCCAAACCGTTTTAGAACGGGAAGGAGTTGCCTGCGATGAAGTGATCATCCACTTTGTAAGCAAGAAAAAAATCGCTGATCTTCATCTCCAATTCTTCAATGACCCATCCCCAACCGATTGCATCTCTTTTCCCATGGACCAGCCCCATGGTTCTATTCCCATCTCTCTGCTCGGAGAAATTTTTGTTTGTCCTCAAATAGCCCATGAATATGTTAAAAAAAATGGTGGAGAACTCCGGGATGAAGTAGCTCTCTATATCATCCACGGACTTTTGCATTTGTTAGGCTATGATGATCTCACAGCAAAATGCAGAAAAATCATGCGCTCAAAAGAAAAAGAACTTCTTGGAGGGTGTTTGTAAAAATTGCTTTCCCTCGAGATAAGAGAAATTTTCGAGAGAATTTACAATGATCTGGCGAAGCCAATATCGGGACGAGCATATTGGCGAGACAGATTATTTTAAAGTCACCGAAAAGATCCCTTATATAGAGGGAAATGAATTTTTACAATACCCTCTTAAATTTCTTGCGGGAACAAAAATTTAAGTTTATCCTTGATCTATGATTATCTGTATTTTTTTGTTTTTTGTCTTCCTTCTGGGGATGGCTGCCATAAGTGGTTTGACGACGGCACTCCATACACTGGGTAAGTGGAGATGTCGCCATGAATATCCTCAAAACTACCCCTTTTTCTTCTTCCAGCCCATATTGACTCGCCTTTTTCCTGACAAAGAATGGGAAGGCCTTTTTTTTAATACCAGCTCGACAAAGCTTCTCCTCATTCTCTGCTATTCCTTTACCTCCTTTTTCTATCTCATGAAAAAGCGAGGTACAGAAGATCTTTTCATGCTTTTAATGAGCTATCTTGTGGTCATTTTGATCGCTTTTTTCATCGATGTATCCATGAGACTGTGGGCAACTGCTCACCCTAAGACAGTGTTAAAGTCATTCTCTTTCATCGCTTCCATTTTTCTCACCCTCTCATTGCCCATCAATTTCATCTTCAATGAAATACAATCCTTCTTTATCCAAAGAGCCATTCGCCTAAAAAGTCACGCCCCCTCCTTCAACGTCAAAGATCAGATCCTCGAGATGATTTACGACACCGACCTTAAGTCTTATTTAGATCCTCAGGACCAAAAGCTGATCGCTTCGATGGCCTCTTTCCGCGAAAGGATTGTGAGGGAAATCATGGTTCCAAGAATCGACATCTTTAGTTTGGATGCCAACTTAAATCTAAAAGAGGTTATCCCCTTTCTTCTCAAAGAAGAATATAGCCGTATCCCGGTCTATGAGACAAATGTCGATCACATCATCGGAGTCCTCCATTATAAAGACGCTTTAGGCCTCGCTGTCAAAAGCATGACAGATCCCGGAGCCTCCAAACTTCTCGAAACCCCTATCAAGTCTCTGCTAAAACCTGTTCTTTACGCCCCGGAAACCAAAAAAATTTCTCAGCTACTTCAAGAATTTAGAATCAAACAGATCCATTTAGCCATCGTTGTCGACGAGTACGGAGGCACTGAAGGCATTGTGACAATCGAAGATATCCTGGAAGAATTGGTAGGAGAAATAGCGGACGAATACGATATCGGAGAGGAGCATCTTTTTATGCCAACCCCAGGAGGATGGATTGTCGATGCCCGCATGAATATTCTCGATATCGAAGAGGAGTTAAACATCAAGATTCCGCCCAGTCCCGAATACGATACGATCGGAGGATATATCTTTCATCAAGCGGGGACCATCCCTTCCAAAGGATGGAGAATGGATCACGATGACTTTGAACTCGAAATCCTCAGCTCCGATGAGCGCTCCATTGATAAAGTAAAGATTATCCCTCGAACTGCTCCCCCCTCCGAGGGTGTTTAAGAAGGTGTTGTAAAAATTCATTTCTCTCTTTTCGAGGGAAATGAATTTTAAAATGCTTTCTCAGAAGAATAGATTTAAAAAAATGATCTTTTTGAGCAAAATCTATCGGATGATCATCATATCTTGAGGAACCCTCATGACACTGCGCCGTTCGATTTGCCTCATAGAACCACACTACGCTTTTGCTGGGACTATTCATACTTGGAAATTTAAATACACCACACACATTCTGCTTCCTAAAGGGACTAAATTAAAATTTGATCTTCTCTCCAAAGGACGGCCGATCGACTGGCAGAGGCCTCAAATCAACCTCAAAGAAAAAGAAAATTTAATCTGGGCTGAACTTTCAGACGGTAAGCCGATCACCGCTAAAGAGATCGCCGCTAAAGATTCCATTCCTCAATATGAATTCTCACTCCCTCAAGACCTCAAAGCAGGCGATACACTTACAATCTTTGTCGGTACTCCTCTGAAAGATCAAAGTACCAAAAAAGGCAACCGCTCCCAATGTTTCATTCAGAGAAGGCGCCCCTTTTATCTCTATATCGATCCCAAAGGAAAGGGTGACTACAAAGAGCCAGAAATTTTCAACTTGGATGTGCGAGGTAACCAGCTTCACACGATTAAAATTATCGCTCCTTCGATCGTCGCCAAAAATAAGCGTTTTGACGTAGTCGTCCGCTTTGAAGACAAATTTGGCAATCTTACCAATAATGCTCTAGAAGGGACGCTCATTGAACTGACTCATGAACACTTAAGAGAATCTCTGAACTGGAAACTATTTATTCCAGAGACAGGTTTTATCAATCTGCCCAACCTCTATTTTAATGAACCTGGTGTCTATAAAATCCGGTTGCGCAATTCGAAAACTCAGGAAGTTTTCTCCTCACCTCCCATCAAATGTTTCTCTGAAACCGATCTCAATGTCCACTGGGGAATTTTACATGGGGAATCTGAAAAAGTGGATGCAACCGAAAATATCGAAGCGTGTCTTCGCCTAATGAGAGATGAAAACGCTTTGCATTTTTTTGCCACTTCTCCTTTTGAAAGTCAGGAAGAGACCTCTAATGAAATTTGGAAGCTCATCTCTACCTATATTGCTGAATTCAATGAAGATGATCGCTTTAACACCTTTTTGGGTTTTCAATGGGATGGAGCAGATGGCGTCGAAGGCCTGAGGCAATTCATCTACACCAAAGACAACAAGCCGATCCTCCGTAAAAAAGAGATCAAAAATAATACCTTGAAGAAATTGTACAAAAGCCACACTCCAAAAGATCTCCTCTCCATCCCCTCATTCACAATGGCGAAAGGGTTTCATTTTAACTTTAGCGATTTCAATCCCGAATTTGAAAAAGTGGTAGAAATTTATAATGCGTGGGGATCTTCCGAATGCACTAAAAAAGAAGGCAATCCAAGGCCCATCACCGCCGGGGGCAAGAAGGGCATCTCTGAAACGGAGGAAGGGTCCATTAGAAATGCGCTCAATAGCGGGCATCGGTTTGGATTTGTAGCAGGAGGTTTCGACGATCGGGGTATTTTTGGGTCTTGCTTTGAGAATGATCAAGTTCAGTACAGTCCAGGACTTACCGCTATCATTACCATGAAAGAACAGACACGAGATCAGCTCGTCAACGCTCTTTCTCTTAGAAACTGCTATGCAACCACAGGCGAGAGAATCATTCTCGGGATAAACATAGCTGGTTCTATTATGGGAGGCGAGCTCTCGACTAAACCAAAACCAGGCCTTGTGATCAACAGACATATTTCAGGGTATGTTGCCGGAACCACTCATCTGAATGAGATCGCCCTCATACGAAATGGGACGATCATCCATACTTATCATCCTAAAGAGTATTTCTTCGATTTTGCCTTTGATGACAGTGATCATCTCGGAGAGGTCGTGATTACTCATCCCTCACGCCCTCCTTTTGTTTATTACTACTTAAGAGTGATTCAAGAAGATGGACATATGGCATGGAGCTCTCCGATATGGATCGATTATCCCGAGTTTACTAATACAGCTCCTCCAAAGAAGAAAAAGTAATTACAATGGTGTTTTAATTCCCATTTTGTTATCATAAACCCATTAAATTATTTAATGGATGATTATGAAAGATAAAATTATAATTGCTTTGACATCAATTTCACTCTTAACACTCCTATTCTTTACAGGTTGTGCCAAATACAACGCCGATACGCTTCCTCTTCTTCAAAATAGTTCTGCTCAATACTCGCAGACAGAAAAAGAGATTACCGTCTATTGTAAAGCCTTTACGACAGGAGATTGCATGCGCTATCTCGATCGCAATGTGCTGAAAGAAGGCTATCAACCTATTCAAATCTCCATTCAAAATGATAGCGATCATGTCCTCTACTTTTCACAAGAAGGCTTTGGACTGCCCACCGTTGCTCCAGAAAGTGTCGCCAAAAAAGTTCACACGTCTACGATAGGTCGTGCAGCAGGTTGGGGCGTTGGAGGTCTTTTCATATGGCCTCTCTTCATCCCAGCTATCGTCGATGGCATCGGTTCAGCAAATGCCAATGTTCAACTCGATAGAGACTTTGCCGAAAAGACGATGCGCGGACAGCCCATACTCCCACACACACGGATCAATGGTCTCGTCTTCGTCCCAAAACCTGACTTTAAGGAAAACTTCACCATCTCTCTTCAAGACCAATCCAATGAAGAAAAAATCAACTTCCAAGTCGGCGTTCAACGCTAAACTGAAGATGTAGCATTCTTTGAAAGCAAAAAATCTATAAGAATTGAATTCTTATGCTTGGCAGCAACTTGAAGAGGAGTAAGTCCACTCCGATCTCTAACATCAATTTCTGCACCTGCATTCACAAGATGTTTGACAATTTCATTTAAATCCAATTTTATTGCTAATTGTAGTAGGCGATGTCCACTTGGAGTCTCGCTATTTGGATTATCTCCATTATTTAACAAAGCTTTTACTAAAGCTGGACCATGTTCACTTTTTAAATATCTTCGATAAAAATTACTCTTAAAAAATTCAGTAAGTTTGGGGTCACTTGCACCCAATTTCTTCATTAATTCTATCAAAGGTGTATAGTCTCTTTGATCTGCACTTTTAAGAGTCTCTATATATTCTTTGCGCACTATTCCTTCCTGATTTAAATGATAAGGCCATAAAGGATAAGTACATCGAAATGATAAAAGAAAACGATCAGCGACTAAACGTGAAAAACGACCATTCCCATTTTCAAAGGGATGTATCAAAACTAATCGATGATGAATTCTGGCCGCCATTTCTATAAACGTTAATTCTACAGGAAATTTTAACCATGAAAGTACTTCATGACAAAATTCTGACAATTGCATAGGGATTAAATTAGGTTTTATCCCTATCGAGGTAATCGATTTTCTATAGTGACCTGCCCACTGCCATACTTCTTTGAACATAGCTCTATGAATATTTTTTAAATGTACTACTTGAAACCACTTTTTTGGATTCTCAATAGGAGCACGAAGATATTTTTTTTGAGCACTTATAATATTTTCTGATTCCACCCTATTCAGTTCATTTAAATTATGAACATTCATTGGAATCAGCTCACTGCAATCTGCTATAGGCGTCGCATGTTCCGGAAACTCAAAATTCTCAACTAAACGCATTCTAGTCTTGCCATAATCTGTTATTTGGTCCATGCAAGAGATATCCTTCTTCTTGCTTGAGTAATTCTCCTATAAATCTTGGATCTGGCTGTTGGTTTTCTAAATTCATTGTTCCTTTTAGATATCTTATCTCTTTTTCAGCTATTTTTCTCGCCTGTTTACGACGAATATTATCTATTGAATCTTTCAATAAAGGAGCGATTATAAGATCGCATGAAATCGCATGGAGGATCTTATTTAAGGTCGTTAAATTTATGTCGCGTCCTTTTTCAAGACGTGAAACCGTAGATTGTGGAACGCCAGCACGTTTCGCTACCGCCGTTTGCGACATTCCTAACTGAACGCGAATAGATTTAATAAGAGAACCTATACCTTGGCCTCGAGTCGCAATCCTCACTTTCCCCGAAGCGTGCATAACCTCTTCGATAAAAAGCTTTTCCGATACAGATGGTTGTTTAAGTCGTTTCATATTAATTTTATAATAGCATAAAAGCTATTAAATCCAATAGAACTTATGCTTATAAAGCATATTTTCTGATTGAAATGATAGTAAATATGCTATTGAGATTTGTTCAAATTACTGAAAATGAATGATTTAGAAAATTGTGCGGATGGCGATGCTCTTCGCTTCGAAAAGGGCGGCCTCTTCGACGGTGAGCTCGAACTGATCGATTCGGACAGTTTCGCCGACGGCGGGATGGTGGCCGAGGAGAAGGATGACGAGCTCACTCAATGTCTCCACACCGTGAGGATCGAGCCGAACACTAAATTGCTGGTTAAAGTCAGCGATTTTCATATCTCCAGGAAAAGTACGATCGATGACGACGGGATGCATTTTTGGCATCATTTCACCAAAGGCGACCCATCGATCTGTCTGTTCAAAGATTTCGTCGACGATCTCATCTAGCGTGAGTATGCCGCTGGCTCTTCCTGCTTGATCTAAAACCACTGCAATACTTTTATTGTTCCGACGAAACTGTTTGAGAATCTGCAAAATAGGACCCTCTTCGGTGATAAACCAGGGAGGCTTGGCATATTCTCTGATCCTCTTATTACCCGGAAGCCGTAACAGGTCTCGCGGATAGGCGATCGCGATCACATTCGTCTTATCGCGATGATAGATCGGGAGGTAAGGGACATATCTCTCTTTCAGGAGCGTTCGCATCTCATCTACGGTACAAGTTGAGGGGACGAGTTGAGTCGTCGATAAGGGCTGCATGAGGTCTTTGGCCCCTTTCGTTTTTAAGTTAAAGATGTTAGTGATGATACCTCCCAAATCATCTCTTTCCAAAGATGATTTCTTCACCTCTTTTGCCTCTACTGCTTTTTGTATCTCCTCTCGCGTCAGATAAAGACCGGCTTTCCCAGGGATATGTAAAAGACGATTAATCCCTCGACAGAGAAGATCGAGAAGCCAAATGATCGGAGTCAAAATCTTGGAAAAAAAATAAAGAATCGGAATGCCTGCCATGGCGACCTGCTCCGCATGCCGACGAGCAGCGAAAAGAGGAGCAAGTTCTCCAAAGATTAGAACGATTAAAACCTGACTTAAAGGTGCCCAGTCAGGATTTAAATGTAAAAGAGCATAAAATCTTCGGGAGGATTCAGAGCCAAACTGCAAAGCAGCATTTATACAAATCAAAGAAGTGCCAAAAAACGTCACAGGATGACTTAATAGATAACTCAGCCAACGTGCGCGGCGATTATTTTTGCTCACATAGTATTGAAGGCGCACCTTATTAAAGGAAATACACGCCATCTCTACCATGGCAAAAAATGCTTCTATGACGACGAAAAGAAGTGTTAGAAAAAGGTAAAATTGCCAATCATTCATTTTCTTTTTTCACCCTTTAAATGGCGTATGTAGACTCTTCGCACACGCGCATGGTCAGATGCTAATATGTGAAAGAGAAAATCGGGCGTCTGGTACTTAGCTCCACTTTTAGGAATATCTCCCATCTGTTCGGTCAACCACCCTCCTATCGTGACGACGTTATGCTTACTCTCTAAATGCACACCAAACATTTCCTCTATTTGCGCAAGCTCCATCTTGCCCGAGCAGATGATCGTATTTTCATCACTCTTGGTATAGAGGCTCGTCTCATCGCGTCTATCTGAAATCTCTCCGATCACCACCTCGACGAGGTCTTCGATAGAAATAAGACCTGAAATCGACCCATACTCATCGACAACAAGAGCGATCGACTCTTTTTTTTGATAAAATTGTCTCAGCAATAGCTTTGCATCTGTCGTCTCTGGAATAAAAAGAGGTTTTTTCATGATAAAGAGAAGGTCTTCTGTCTTGTTTATTTTCTCGCGATAGAGAAAAAATAACCGACTTGTGATGATTCCCTTCACATTTTCTAATCCTCCATCACACACAGGAATCCTCGTGCATTCTTGATCGACAAAAAGATGGATCAACTTGGATAAAGGCTCATCCAGATTAAAAAAAAGGATCTCTTGCCGAGGGCGCATGAGTTCCTTGATTGTAGACTCTTCCAAATAAAGAAAACCTGCAATGAGTTCTGCCTCATCAGCACCTAAAATCCCAATATCTTGTGAAGTATGAAGAGCATGAATCAGCTCTTCGACAGAGATCTCCTCTTCCTTTTTCAAAAAGAAAAACATAAACCGAGATACTGTCGCTGTCAATTTTGAGAGAAGATCTGGAAGATTACCGAGGATCTTCTGCAATTTTAGAAAAAAAGGGGCTACGTAATAAGCAATTTTACTATTTTGAGAAATAGCGATCGAT
>Ga0187779_10002230_pt1 | contig 11913 bp, 10 predicted proteins | sample 1015_Q2_SP10_10__FD_132435 | JGI IMG/M metagenome (GOLD analysis project Ga0187779, IMG submission 132435) | Tropical peat soil microbial communities from peatlands in Department of Meta, Colombia - 1015_Q2_SP10_10_MG | ecosystem: Environmental > Terrestrial > Soil > Wetlands > Peat | place... | reverse complement strand
CTGGGTGGCGATGACGAGGAACGGCTCGGGCATGTGGTAGGTCGTGCCGTCGATGGTGGCCTGCCGCTCCTCCATGCATTCGAGCAGGGAGGACTGCGTCTTGGGCGTGGCGCGGTTGATCTCGTCGGCCAGGACGATCTGGGCCATGATGGGCCCCGGGCGGAACTCGAACTCCTGGGTCTTCTGGTTGTAGATGGAGAGGCCGGTGACATCCGAGGGCAGCAGGTCGGGCGTGAACTGGATGCGCCGGAAGCTGCAGCCCAGGCTGCGGGCGAGCGACTTGGCCAGCACCGTCTTGCCGGTGCCCGGGACGTCCTCGATCAGCAGGTGGCCCTGGCAGAGCAGGGCCACGAGCGCGAGGCGCACCTCGTGATGCTTGCCCACGATGACGCGCTCGACGTTCGCGACGACCTTGTCGACCGACTCCCGGATGGCCACCGGCGACCTCTCCTCGATGGGCCGAGCCGCTGAAGATGGCGCCAAGCGGCCCGGATCCGTTCGCGGATAGTACGTCACGAGCGGCCCGGCGGTTCCCGGCGGCACCCGACCCCGAGCGACGCCGCCTCGCGGATGCGGCCCGCGGCCGCGGGGCCTGGTACCGCTGGGGGCCGTACCTGAGCGATCGCCAGTGGGGCACCGTGCGCGAGGACTACTCGGCCGACGGCGACGCTTGGCGTGCCTTCCCCTATGAGCAGGCCGCGAGTCGCGCGTACCGCTGGGGTGAGGACGGTTTGCTCGGCCTCAGCGATGACGGGGGGGACCTCTGCCTCGCGCCGGCCCTGTGGAACGGTCGCGACCCCGCCGTCAAGCGCCGGCTCTTCGGCCTCGGCAACCCCGAGGGCAATCACGGCGAGGACGTCAAGGAGCTCTACTACCACCTTGATGGGACGCCCACGTCGAGCTACCTCAAGGCGCTCTACCGCTACCCGCAGGCCGCCTTCCCGTACGACGACCTGCGGCGGACCAACGCGGCCCGGACCCGCCTCGAACCGGAGTACGAGCTCCTGGACACGGGCCTCTTCGACGAGGGCCGTTTCTTCGACCTGACCGTCGAGTACGCCAAGGCCGGACCGGAGGACATCGTGGCCCGCTTCACGGTGGCCAATCGCGGCCCGGACGGGGCCCTGGTCCACCTGATCCCGACCCTCTGGTTCCGCAACACCTGGAGCTGGGGCCTGGATCGGCGACGACCGGCCATCAGCGTGGCGGGCCACGAGGGCACGGTGGCCCTGCAGGCCGATCATCACCGCCTGGGCCGTTACTGGCTGGTGGCTCCATCCAGCGACGCCGTCCTCATGACCCACAACGAATCGGACGCGGCGGCCCTGTGGGGCATGGGCGATCCGGCGGCCAGGACGCGCGACCGGCTCGACGCCGCCATCCTGGCTGGCGATCCGGCGCTGGCCGACCCGGCCGAGCCGGGGACCATGGCGGCGCTCCAGTACCGCTGGCAGCTCGGGCCCGGCGAGATCCGCTCACTCACCCTGCGCCTGGCCAGGGGTGCGGCGCCACCCGACCTCCGCCTGGCGAGCCGGACGCTGGCGCGGCGGGCGGCCGAGGCGGAGCGCTTCTACGATGCTGTCGGCTCGCCGCATACGCCACCGGAGGCGCGCCGGGTGATGCGCCAGGCCTTCGCCGGCCTGTGCTGGTCCCGCCAGGCCTACCACTACGGCGTGGCGCGCTGGCTGGACGGCGATCCGGCCGGACCGCCCCCGCCCGCCCAGCGGCTGGAAGGCCGCAATCACGAGTGGCGCCACTTCGAGTCGAGCGAGGTCCTGGCCATGCCCGACACCTGGGAGTACCCCTGGTTCGGCTCATGGGACAGCGCCTTCCACGCCGTCGCGTGGGCCCTCATCGACCCTGCCTTCGCCAAGGACCAGCTGCTGCTGCTGACCCGCGAGTGGTACATGCACCCCAACGGCCAGCTGCCGGCCTACGAATGGGACTTCGGGGCGGTCGATCCACCGGTGCAGGCCTGGGCGGCCCTGCGGGTGTACCAGATCGAGCGGCGCACGACGGGCCGGGCCGACCATCTCTTCCTCGAGCGCATCTTCCACAAGTTGCTCCTGGACTTCACCTGGTGGGTCAACCGCAAGGACCGCGACGGCCGCAACGTCTTCGGCGGCGGCTTCCTGGGCCTCGACAACATCGGCGTCTTCGACCGCGACGCCGGCCTGCCCGACGGCAGCTGGCTGGCCCAGTCGGACGGGACGGCGTGGATGGGCATGTTCTGCCTGTCGATGCTGGCCATCGCGTGCGAGCTGGCCGGCCGCGACCAGGCGTATGAGGACCTGGCCACCAAGTTCTTCGAGCACTTCCTCTACGTGGGGGCGGCCCTCAACGACGTCGGCGGCCAGGGCGTGGCCATGTGGGACCCGGAGGACGAGTTCTTCTACGACGTCCTGCAGATGCCCGACGGCAGCGCCACGCCGCTCAAGGTGCGTTCGCTGGTCGGCCTCATCCCGCTCCTCGCCGTGGGCACGCTGGAGGCCCACCAGCTGGAGCACCTGCCCGACTTCCGGCAGCGCATGCAGTGGTTCCTGGGCCACCGCCCCGACCTCGCCGCCCTCGTCGCCAGCTGGGACGAGCCGGGCGTGGGTGAACGCCGGCTGCTCTCGCTCGTCCACGGCCATCGCATGAAGCGGCTGCTGAGCCGCATGCTGGACCCAGAGGAGTTCCTGAGCGACCACGGCATCCGCTCGCTCAGCCGCTGGCACCGCGACCACCCCTACCGGGTGACGCTCGGCGGGCGCGAGCTGGAGGTCCACTACGAGCCCGGGCCGTCGGAGTCCGACCTCTTCGGCGGCAACTCCAACTGGCGCGGCCCCGTATGGTTCCCCCTGAACTACCTCCTCATCGAGGCCCTCCAGCGGCTGCACCACTACTACGGCGACGGCTACACCGTCGAGTTCCCCACCGGCTCCGGCCAGCACGCCTCGCTCGGCGACATCGCGGATGCCCTGTCGCGGCGCCTGATCTCGCTCTTCCTGCCCGGCCCGCGCGGCGAGCGCCCCGCGCACGGCGGCGAGTCGCGCTACGCGACCGATCCGGCCTGGCGCGATCTCATCCTCTTCTACGAGTACTTCGACGGCGACTCCGGCGCCGGCCTGGGCGCCAGCCATCAGACCGGCTGGACCGCCCTCGTGGCCAAGCTGATCGAGCAGACCGGCCGCCGTGCCGCAGGCGCCCCGCGGTCGGCCGCCGGCGCCATCGGACCGGAGCCGGTCGGGCCTCCCCGGCCTGGGCGCCGCGCACCTCCGGGCTAGGGCCCCAGCCGCAGCCAGTCGCCCATCAGCTGGCCGCCGAGCGGGGCGGCGACCTCGCCACCGTGGCCGCCCTGCTCGACGATCACCGCCACGGCGATGCGCGGCGCCGCGGCCGGGGCGAAGCCGATGAACCAGGCGTGCGGCTCGCCGCTACCGCCCAGCTGGGCGGTACCGGTCTTGCCCGCCGTCGCCACGCCGGGGATGGCCGCACTCCCGGCGAAGGGCTGGCCCCAGGCACTCTCGACCGCCTCGGTCATCGCCTCCCGCAGGACCGCGTCCTGGGTGCTGGGCAGGACCTGCCGCCAGACCTGTGGCGTCGTGTGCTGGACGACCGTGCCACCGGCCGTCTGCACCGCGTCCACCAGGGTGGGCCGCATGAGGGTCCCGCCGTCGGCGATCGTCGCCGCCACGAGGGCCATCTGCAGCGGCGTGACCGCCGTCGTGCCCTGGCCGTACGCGGCATTGGCCAGTTCGACGTCGTCCGCGAACCCGTCGAGCGGACCGCCCCCCGCCGTGACCTGGCTGGCGGCCGTCGGCAGGTCGAACGGGATGGGCGCCTCGAAGCCCAGGCGCCGCGCCCAGTCGCGCAGGGCAGCCGCGCCGGTGGCCAGGCCCACGTGGGCGAAGTAGATGTTGCACGAGACCTCGGTCGCCTGGATCAGGTCCAGGGCGGTATCGCCGGTGAAGTCATGGTGGCCGTCGACCACCCTGAAACCGTCGACCACGAAACCGGAGCGTTCCTCGCCGGGCTGATCCGGGTACGTCGTGGCAGCGGTGATGGCGCCCGAGCCGACACCTGCCACGGCCGTCACCATCTTGAACACCGATCCGGGCGTGTAATGCCCCTGGGTGGCGCGGTCCAACAGCGGCGACGCGTTGCCGGGCGCCGACAGGCTGGCCAGGTACGCCGCACCGGTACCGGGCGCGACGATCCGGCCGGGGTCGAACGAGGGGGTGCTGGCCATGGCCAGCACCCGGCCGGTCGTGGGGTCCAGGGCCACGATGGCGCCCTTCTGCTGGCCCAGGAGCTGCACCGCATCGGCCTGCAGGCGCATATCCAGCGAGGTCACCACGTCGAGCGGCGTGGTCGCCGACGCCCCGAACTTGCGCAGCAGCTCATCGACCGGCGAGGCGCCAGCCAGACCGGAGAGGTCGGCGTCGTACGCGCGTTCGAGCCCGGCCGACCCCAGGGTCGGGCTCCAGTAGCCCACGGCCGGCTCCGCTGCCGGCTGGGGGTAGCGCCGTACCCGCACGCCCCCGATCGTCGCATCCTGGGCCAGCACCGTGCCTCGTGCGTCCAGGATCCGGCCGCGCGGCCCGTCGCGCAGGGCCGCCACGAGGGGATCGCCCGGGTCATTGGTCAGGGCCTGGGCCTGCAGGCCCTGCCAGTAGCCCAGCCCCAGGGCCACGGCCGCGTAGCACAGCACGACGGTCAGGGCCAGGCGCGCCAGGCCACGCTGGACGGGCGGGGCAGCACCGTGGTTCATCGGACGGCCCGCTCCAGGCGGCCCGCCACACCCCGGCCCCGCGCACGCCATCGTTCGCCTCTCGTGAGCGGGGACGGCGGCGCGGGAGCTTCCACCCCTGCGTCGCTGAGCGCCAACAGGAGCCCCACGCAGATGCCGCTCCCCAGGAGCGACGAGCCCCCATAGGCCACGAACGGCAGCGTCACGCCCGTCAGGGGCACCAGCTTCAGGTCGCCGGCCATGATGAGCGCCGCCTGGAGCACCAGGACGAGCGTCAGGCCGGCCGCCAGGAGAGCCCGGAAGTCGTCCGCCCCCCGAGCGGCGATGCGCAGGCCGCGCTCGGCGATGACCAGGTACAGGCCGATCAGGGCGATGGCGCCGGCCGCCCCCAGTTCCTCGGCCACCCCGGCGAAGACGTAGTCGGTATGGAGGGCCGGCACCGCCAGGGTGCCATCGGGAGAGGGCAGGCCGGCTCCGAGACCGGTCCCCAGCAGACCACCCCGGCCGAAGGCGTACAGCCCGCGCACGATCTGGAAGCCGCTGCCGAGCGCCTGGGCGAACGGGTCGAGCCAGATCGCGACGCGGACCCGCACCGTCGGCTCGACGGTGTAGAGGAGGACCGACCCGACCACGGCCAGGAACAGGCCCAGGGCCACGAAGGAAGGCCGCTGGGTGGCCACGTACAGGAGGCCCAGGAAGACCGCGAAGAAGAGGAGGGCCGCCCCCAGGTCGCGCTGGACGACGACGACGGCCAGGGCGATGCCCCACATCGCCAGCATCGGCAGGAGGTACGCCAGGGGCGGCAGATCGAGCGGCCCGATCCGCAGGCTGGTGCCGGCCAGGAGTGGCCGGTTCTCGGCCAGGTAGCCCGCCAGGAAGACGACCAGGATGATCTTGAGCAGCTCGGAGGGCTGACCGGCGACGGGCCCGACCCTCAGCATCAGGCGCACGCCGTTGACCTCTTCGCCGAACACGAAGACCAGCAGCAGCAGCGTCACGCCGACAGCGGCCCAGGTGTACTTGTAGTTGCGCAGCCACGCGTCGCGGCGCACCACGATGGCCAGTGCCGCGATGACCGACAGGCTCAGCAGCAGCCACACGAGCTGGAGGGGCGCGAGCGTCAGGACCCCGAGCGGGCCGGCGTCCTGGGTCACGAGCGTGGGGGGCAGGCGGGACATGAACAGCAGCGAGATGCCACCCAGCAGCACGACCGCGGGGAAGAGCACCTGGTCGGTCCGCCGACCGGTGACGACGAACAGCACGTGGATGGTGCCGGCGGCCAGGAGGTAGACCACCAGCAGGACCGGGTCACCCACGCTGAAGCGACCGGCCTGGGTGGTAGCGAGGCTGAGCCAACCCGTCAGAAGCGCTGCCGCGGCGAGGAGGAGCAGGGACGCCTCACGGCCGCGCGGCCGGAAGTGGAGGCCGGCCAGGTACCGGCCGAGCATGCGCGTCATGCGCGCGACGCCGGCTCGAGCCGGAATCGCGTCTGGCCCACGGCCACCTCGTCGCCGAAGCCGACCGCCACGGCCCCCTGCACAGGGCGGCCGTTGAGCCACGTCCCGTTCGTGCTGCCGACGTCCTCCAGGTACCAGACCCGGCCACGGAACGTGAGACGGGCGTGGCGGTTCGAAGCGAAGGGGTCGTCCAGCACGATGAGGTTGTCCGCGTCACGGCCGAGGGTGGTGATCGTCTCCAGCTCCAGCGTGGCTCCGACCGGGGGCGCTCCGGCCGGCGCGGCGATCACGACCAGCACCCCGGCCGCGCGCGTCGTGCGTCCCGCAGCGGCGCGCAGATCGCGCAGCAGGCTCCGGGCGAGGACCGCCAGGAAGAGGTAGAGCAGGCCCAGGAAGGCAAGCCGCAGGGTCCACACGAGGACCTCGAAGGCGGACACCCGATCAGGAACCCGGACCGACCATCAGCCGGGTGCCGCCCAGGCGCAGCTCATCGCCGATGCCAAGGGCAGCCTCAGTCACCGGATGGCCGTTGAGGAACGACCCGTTGCTGCTGCCGAGGTCCTGGAAGACCCACGTCCCGTGCCTCGGGGCGACGCGCCCGTGGACGCGCGAGACCTCCGCGTCGTCGAGCACGATGTCGTTGTCGCTCGCGCGCCCGAGCCGCACCACGGCGGTGAGCTGCAGGGCCCGCGGCTCGTGGCCCGGCTCGTGGATGATCAGCGTCACTGGCGGGATCGCGTCGGCGGCGGTCTCCACGATCGGCAGGACCGCGGTGCGACCATCCACTGACGGTGACGCATCAGCGTGTGGCGTCGCGGCCACGGCCTCGAAGGCCGCTTCCACGGCCACCTGGCCGCGCGCCAGGCCGCCGTCCTCCCGCAGGACCACGACGGGCCGCTCAACCAGGACGTAGCCAACCGCACGGGCGCGCTTGCTCACGCCCGCTGCCAGGTCGGCCTCCAGCGCGTCGCGGTAGCCGGCGAACGCGGCCATGTCCGCGCTGGACAGGCGCACCGTGTAGCGGTTGGGGGCGTACGTGCGGTCGGCACTGAGGCGCCGCTCGGCGTCCATCGCCCGGTCGATGCGGCGCTCCAGCTGGACCGGCTGGAGCGGCACCCGGAACAGGCGAGCTGCGGGCCGTTCGAGCAGGCGCTCGAAGAAGCCCTCGAGGGCCATCAGAGGACGGGCCATGCGGCCGCCAAGGGTAGCAGAGGCCCCGGGACCATCACCGCCCGCAGGCCAGTACACCTGAAGGGGAGCGCGTTGCAGCCGTGTCTATACTCTGGCTCCCGTGGCGAGCCCTCGCCGCTGCAATAACCTGCGCACCGCCTGGGGATCATGTCCGAACTCCTGACCGAATCCTTCTGCGAACGTTGCGGCACCCGCTACACCTTCGAGTCGGGAGAGCCGGAGACCCGTCGCCCGAGCATCAAGAAGGCCCGGGTCCTGGCGCGGGGCCTGAAGCACTTCGTCCTGTCCGACGATTCGCTGGAGACGGCGCTCGCCGAGGGCGAACGCGATGAGGACCGCGAACGGGCCGCGCTGCAGCTCGAGGCCTTCCATCAGACCTTCAACTTCTGCATGGACTGCCGCCAGTACACGTGCCGCGACTGCTGGAACGACGCCGAAGGGCGCTGCCTGAGCTGCGCCCCCGCCCCAGGTCGGATCGAGTCGGTCATGGCCGTGCCGGTGCACGCCGAGACCGATACCGCCAGCCGCCTCGACGCCTTGCTCGGGCCTGGCCCCATCGCGCCGCCAGCCATCGAGGCCTGGCCGATGGAGGCCGCCTTCGCCCCGCCGGTCGGGGAGGCGGTGGAGGCACCGGCCGAACTCGAGGGGCCAGACCAGCTCGCGGCACCGGCCGAACTCGAGGCGCCAGACCAGCTCGCGGCACCGGCCGAAGCCGGGATCGCGGCGCCCGAGGGCGAGCCATCGGTCGTGCTCGAGCCACCCGTGGCGGCCGAGTTCGCTGGAGCGGCCGAGGCTGCAACGGCCGCGCCTGCCCCGCCCGCAGGGGAGCCGGAGGTCCCCGCCGAAGCCCTTCCCGAGTGGCTGGCGGTCGAGCCAGAGGCGCCCATCCGCGGCCCGTCGCTGGAGGAGTACCTGCTCGCCGCCTCCGCGGCTCAGGGGGTGCACGAGGGACGATCGGCCGCCGAGTCTGCCGGTGAGCCGGTCGAAGCGCTCGCCGCGCCCGAGGTCGACGCTGCGCCCACCCCGCCCGAGCCGCTGGTGCCCGAGCGCGCAGTGGCTGACGGTCACGAGCTCGCGGGGGAAGCCGTCCCGCCCGTCGCCGAAAGCAGCGAGCCCGCCCTCATCGCCGGATCCGCCCAGGAGCCGGCGCCGGAGCCGGTCACGCCCGCGGCACCGGCGCCAGCGACCGAGACCGGGCCGGAACCCGTGCCGGCCGCGACGCCCACGCCGATCTTCACCCCACCCACCGGCGGCGACGCGCGACGGTCGACGACGCGGCTGCCGGGATGGGACATGGTGGCCCCCGACGTGGCCGGCCTGCAGCCGCCGCCGCTGCCGCACCTCACGGCCGCGGCCGATGTCCGACCGGCCCCGTGGTTCGCGGCGCGCACGAACGCCAGCATCTGGGACGCCTCGAGCGCGGACGTCGTCAATCGGCCCGGTTCGGGCGTGCAGTCATGTGTGAGCTGCGGCCTGCCGCTGTCGGCGGCCGCCCACTTCTGCCGCCGCTGCGGAGCGCGCCAGTCGGCCTGAGGGCGCTCAACGGCCTGATCGCATCCGATCGTCACGTCGGGCCCGGGCCCACGCTCCGCCCACGAGGAAGCAGACCGCCAGCAGGTCGAGCCAGATGAGCGCGGCCAGGAACGAGGCGACGACGCCGAAGGCCTGGAGGCGGCTGACGAGGAATGGCGCCAGCACGGCGAAGAACGTCGTGAGGAGGCTCATGGCCGTTCCGGCGACGATCGCCGGCGGCAGCGCCTCCCGCGCGGTCGGGGGAGCCATGGGCACGAACCGGTAGCCGGCGTGGATGAGGGCGATGAAGGCCACGATGGCCCCCAGCGGCTCGATGACCGTGGCGAGCGCCGCGCCGACGCCCAGGTCCACGAGGCCGGCGGCCACCAGCGGCGTGAGGGCCAGGAAGGCCCCCACGACCACGGTCAGCGCCGCGACCGCCACGAGGCCGCGCACGCGTCGATCGAGCTCGCCACGTCGCCGACCGCCCGGCAGGATCATCGACGTCGCCTGGTCCAGCGCCTCGTACATGGAGCTCGCCCCCCAGAAGAGGCCGAGGAGGCCGACGAGGCCCACCGTCAGGCCCGCCCGGCTCAGGGCGTCGACGCTCGCGGTCAGTGACTCGTGCAAAGGACCCGGCAGGACCGTCACGAGGGCGTTGATGAGGTCGACCCGCCGGGCCGGGTCGCTGATCACGATGCCCGCCAGACCGGCTGCGAGCACGAGCAGGGTGAGCGTGGCGAACATCGTGCGATAGGCCAGCCCGGCCGCCACGATCGGGCCGCCGGAGGCGCCGTAGTCGGTCCATGCCTGGCGCAGCTCCTTCACCAGCCGGCGTCGCAGCAGGGGCCGGGCCAGCCGCCCGATCCGCGCACCCTGGACCCGCACCACCCCTTCGATGGTGCTCGGCAGCCGGGTCAGTCCTCCAGGTCCTGGAACAGGCCCACCATCAGCTGGCTGGCGGGGACCGCCCTCCGCCCGCGCGGCCGGAGCATGCTGCGGACCTGGGCCCGTCGCACGAAGATCCGCCGCCCCGGGCGGATGCTCTGCAAGCGGCCCGTGCTCGCCCATCGGCGTAGCGTACTCGTGCTGATCCGGATATTGGCCGTGGCGAAGATCTCGGCCGCCTCGTTCAGAGTGATCCAGTCGGAGACGGGCCGTGGCACGCGTCAGGCCTCGTTGCGGCCGCGCGACCGCGAGGCGGCCCGAGGCGCCGCCTCGGCTGCGGACGCCTCATCCGAGCCGCCACCACCGGAAGCCGGCTTGGTCGGCGGCTCGTCCTTGGTCGCGCCGTCGCCGGCAGTGTCGTCGGTGCCGCCCGCCCCGCCCGATCCATGGCTGCGACCGCTCGATGGGCTGTGCCCTTTCGCGTCCACCTTGGCCCACCCGGAGCCCTTGAAGTGGATGGCCGGACGGGAGATGACGCGCTGCATCCGGCCACCACAGGCGTCACACCGCTCGGGGCCGGTCGCATGGACGCCGTGCATCACCTCGATGCGCCGACCACACGCCTGGCAGACGTAGTCGTAGAAGGGCACGGTGGCTCGGTCGATCTAACCGCGCAGCAGCCGCATGCCGCACTTGGGGCAGTAGAAGGCGCGCTCGTGGACGGACGCGAAGCCGCAGTGGGCGCAGACCAACCCGCCGCGCCCCGGGGCCGGCACCGGCCGGTCGAGCGGGGTCAGGCCGATGGCGTACTGGCTCGCCAGGATGTTCGTGAGGAGGCCCGCCAGGATGCGCGTCGCCTTCCGGTCGGTATCACCGCGCACGCCCTTGCCGCCCCACCCGGTGAGCGCGCGCACGATCATGTCGCCGGTCGCCTCGTCCCAGTGCGAGGCCACCCCGCCCACGATGGCGTTGTACTCGGGATAGCCGCTCGTGTCGGTCTCGCCGTCGAGCAGCGTCACCACGAAGGTGTCGAACGCCAGGTCAAGGGCGCCGACCGTCTCGAGGACGCTGATGGCATGGCGGGCGATCGGCGAGTTGCCGTGGTGGGCGTTGATCCACTGCATCGCCTCCGAGGGATGGGTGATGTACGGCGATGCCTCGGAGAATTCCACGGGCAGCGGCTCCACGACCTCGATCTCGTTCTGGGTCAGGCCCAGGAGCATGCCGGGCAACTCGCGGCGGGCGTTGGGGCCCGCCTTCATCCGCACCCCCTCGCTGGACTTGCCGTGGTAGTTGAGCCTGACGTCGTAATCCTGGGCGGTGATCTCCTCGGGCGGGGCCTCAGGCGACGGCCCGGCCCGTTTGGTCCCGCCGCCGCGCTTCAGGAACTCGAGGGGCACGCTGACCTCCGTGTGATCGACGCCCGCCGCGATGGCCTGACTGCGGCGGTGTGCCTGCATCGTACCAGTGGCGGTTGCGGCGAACGGCACCGGTGCGGCCCATCGGACCCCGTCCGCCTCACCACGTGTGGGCCGGGCACGGCGGTCTCCGGTGGCTGGATCAGCGGCGGCGGCGAACCCCCGTCCGTGTCCCGAACAGGACCAGCCCGCCGGCGCCCAAACTCAGCACGACGAGGGCCAGCGCCAGCGCGCTACCGGAACCGCCCGGGGTGTTGCCCGTCGTGGTCGCCGGGGGCGTGACGCCGGCGCTGCTCGAGGCCTCGGCCGAGCCCGTCGGTGGCGTGGACTCGCTCGGTGGCGTGGACTCGGTTGGCGGCGTGGACCCGCTCGGCGGCGTGGACTCGCTCGGTGGCGTGGACTCGGTTGGCGGCGCCGTCTCCGTGGGCACGGCGCTGCCGCTCGGGCACGGCACGGGCTTGCCGGTGACATCCCAACAGCCAGTGTCGCTCGCGCTCGGCGCCTCGGACGCCGACTCAGAAGGTGCTTCCGAGGACGAGGCACTGGCGCTTGCCGTGTCGGTCGCCGACTCGCTCGGGCACGCCTCGCCGACCGCACATCCGCCCGCCTGCACCGGCCGGAGCGGACCGCTCGCCGCGATCGTGGGGGCCAGGGACATGAGCAGCAGCACGCCCGCGGCGGCGACCGCCAGAAGGGCCGGCCGACCCAGGGTCGG
>Ga0187779_10002229_pt1 | contig 11914 bp, 9 predicted proteins | sample 1015_Q2_SP10_10__FD_132435 | JGI IMG/M metagenome (GOLD analysis project Ga0187779, IMG submission 132435) | Tropical peat soil microbial communities from peatlands in Department of Meta, Colombia - 1015_Q2_SP10_10_MG | ecosystem: Environmental > Terrestrial > Soil > Wetlands > Peat | place... | reverse complement strand
TTTTGCGGTGTATGTGAACTGGACGGTGAACGGGCGGTCGATTCTTCCGATGGTTCCGGCAGCCGCAATTCTTATTGCGAGGCGAGCGGGCAGAGGGCAAAATCTCCGTCCGATGTCGTTGAAACTGGTGACGCCGATGCTTCTGGCAGCGATCTTCTCCTTGTGGATTGCGTGGGCGGATGCGGGCTGGGCGGAGGCCGGGAAGCAGGCCGCAACTTTGATTCACCAGAAGACGCAAAATGAGCGCGGCACAGTCTGGTTCGCCGGCCATTGGGGATTCCAATACTACATGCAGGCGCTGGGCGCACGACCGGTGGACGTCAGCAGCTTCAGCTCCAGCTTTCATGAGGGCGATTTTGTAGTTCTGCCCAAGAACAACACGAATCTCTTCGAGATTGCGCCCGAGTTTGTGGCGTCGAAGGAGCTGATCGAACTGCAAATGCCCAGGCGGGCAGCGACGATGTGTCCGGAGCTGGGAGCGGGATTTTATTCATCGGTCTGGGGGCCGCTGCCGTTTGCAATCGGACGGGCGACGCCGGAGCGTTACACCTTGCTGCGGCTGGGAAAGCCTCCGGCGGCGAAAGAGTCCCACTAGGTTTGACAACCGTCGTTTGCTGAGTTGACTCCGTCTCACTCGCTACGCTAGCCTCAGAAGTCTGCCAGAGCCTCACTGCGTGAGCGCGATTGCAGAGTCGTGAACTGCATTGGGCCCGCGGGCCGTTGTCCGTTGCACATCTTGGGAAATCCCATGCGAGTGAACCGCAAACTGGTGTTGGTGGCGATTCTGGCGGCGCTGGTTTCTCCTCTGCCGGCGTCATTGCAACCTATTCATGCAACCCATGGCATGGTAGTAAGCGTGCATGAGCTGGCGTCGCAGGCGGGGGTGGAAATCATGAAGGAGGGTGGGAACGCGATCGACGCTGCAGTCGCCACCGGATTCGCCCTCGCGGTCGTGCATCCTCAGGCGGGCAATCTGGGAGGCGGAGGTTTCATGCTGATCCGCGCCGCTGACGGGGCTACTCACTTCCTTGACTACCGCGAAACGGCGCCCGCAGCGGCGACGGCAAACATGTACCTCGATGCACAAGGCAACGTGATTGGGGAGGCCCCCTGGCTTGGGTATAAAGCGATTGCGGTTCCGAGCTCGGTTGCCGGCATGGTCTTCGCCGAGAAGAAATATGGAAAATTGACGCTGAAGCAGGTGATAGCGCCCGCCATCAAACTGGCGCGTGACGGTTACGCACTGACCTGGGAGGAAGCCCGGCAGCTGCGACAGGACAAATATCTGGGCAAGTTTGCCGAATCGCGTCGAATTTTTCAGCGTGATGGAAACTATTACAAGGCGGGAGAGATTTTTCGCCAGCCTGACCTGGCGCGGACGCTGGAGCGAATTGCAGCCGACCCGGATGATTTCTACCACGGCTCCCTGGCGCGCGAACTTGCAGCTTCGGTGCAAAAGGGCGGCGGGCTGATTACGGTAGATGATCTGGCACATTACGAAGTGAAAGAGCGTGAGCCTTTACACGGAAGCTACCGCGGCTATGAGGTCATCAGCGCCCCTCCACCGTCGTCTGGCGGCACGGCATTGATCGAGATTCTGGGGATTCTCGAAGGCTACGACCTGAAGGCCGCGGGAAGCCGCTCGGCGGAATCGGTTCATCTCACCGCGGAGGCATTTCGGCGGGCGTTTTATGACCGGGCAGAATTTCTGGGCGATCCCGATTTCGTCAAGGTTCCGGTAGCGCAGTTGATCGACAAGAAGTATGCGGCCGCGTGGCGGCAATCGATCGACCCTCTTCACGCCAGCAGCAGCAAGGACTTGAAGCGTCCGAGCGTTTTCACGGAACTGGAGCAGTACGCGGCAGAACATCCGTCGTCTCTGCCGCTTCAGGAGTCACCGCACACTACCCACTACTCAGTGGTGGATGCGGACGGGACCGCCGTCTCCGTGACCACGACAATCAACGACTGGTTTGGATCGAGGGTTACAGCGGAGGGCCTGGGATTTCTGTTGAACGATGAGATGGACGATTTCTCCGCCAAGCAGGGTGTGCCGAATGAAGCCGAGCTGATTCAGGGAGTAGCGAACGCGATCGGGGCAAATAAACGGCCGCTGTCGTCGATGACGCCGACCATCGTGTTGAAGGACAATAAGACCTTTCTGGTGCTGGGATCGCCGGGTAGCTCGAAGATTATCACTACAGTAGCCAATGTGCTGATGGGTGTGATCGACTACGGGATGAATGTGCAGGAGGCGGTGGATGCGCCGCGTTTCCACAATCAATGGCTGCCTGATGTGCTCAGTCTGGAAGAATGGTTTTCGCCGGATACGGTGAAAGCCCTGCAGCAAATGGGGCACAGAATCAAGTTCGGCGACGGAAATGGTGACGATTGGACACCTTACTGGAGCGATGCTGAGTGCATCGCGGTCGATCCAAAGACCAGTGAGCGGCTGGGCGCCAGTGATGTGAGAAACAATGGAAAGGCTGTTGGCTACTGATGCTGAAGGCAATCTCCACTTATGTGTATGTGAAGGAGCGGCTGCATCCCGGGCTGCTGGACGGATTGGTGCGTGGCGGGGCGCAGGCGATTGAGATTTTTGCCGCCCGTCAGCATCTGGATTATGCCAACCGCAAACAGCACGTGCGCGAGATCGCAGACTGGTTTCGCAGCAGCGGAACGCCGCTGAATTCCGTCCACGCGCCGCTCTACGCCGATTACGAGTGGGGACGGACCGGGGCTCCGCCGGTGAATGTAGCTTCCACCGACCGGGCGGGGCGAATCGAGGCGATGGACGAAATCAAGCGCGCCCTGGAACTTGCCGAGCACATTCCGTTTCGTTTTCTTATCCAGCATATTGGCGTGCCAGGTGAGTCGTTCGACGAACGCAAGGCCGAGGCCGCGATGACTTCGATCGAGCATTTGCGGGCGTTCGCGAAACCACTCGGGGTCTCGATTCTGCTGGAGAACATTCCCAACGAACTATGCACTCCAGAAAAGCTGGTGGAATTCATTCAGGCTACGCATTTCGAAGACCTGGGCGTCTGCTTCGATTTCGGCCATGCCCACCTGATGGGCGATGTGTCCCAAGCCTTTGAGACGGTGAAGAAGCATGTCCGCTCGACCCACGTGCACGACAATGCCAAAGACCGGGATTCGCATCTGTGGCCGGGCAGCGGGTCCATTGACTGGAAGCAAGCCATGGAACTGCTGCGGTCGGCGCCGCACACTCCTCCGCTGCTGCTGGAGATCGAAGAGAACGAGAAGATCAATCCCACGGAGAAGATGGGGGAAACGTTCGGGAAGCTGGAAGCAGCGTAGGAATTGGTAATTGAGTAATTTGGTAATTGGGTAATTTGAAGATGGGCAGGTTTCAAATTACCCAATTACCCGATTACAAGTTGAACTCATGCCCTCACCTGTCACCACGATCGTCGATGTTGGCAAACACGAGGGCCAAAGTGTCACGATTCGTGGCTGGCTGTACAACCTGCGCGAGAGCGGCAAATTGCTGTTTCCTCAGTTTCGTGACGGAACCGGAGTGATACAGGGAGTCGTAGCCAAAAATGCGGTTGCGCCCGAGGTCTTCGACTCCGTGAAAGGTCTGACACAGGAATCGAGTGTCGTTATAGAAGGCAAGATTCGCGCGGACAAGCGTGCTCCGGGCGGGTATGAGCTGGATGTTTCGGAAGTGCAGGTGATCCAGAGGGTTCCGGAAAGCGACGCTTTTCCCATTTCGCTGAAGGAACACGGGGTTGACTTCCTGATGGAGCACCGGCACCTGTGGGTGCGAACACCGCGCCAGGCGGCGATTCTGCGGGTGAGGGCAGAGATCATAAAAGCCGCCCGCGACTATTTCGACGAGCATGGATTCACGCTAACCGATCCGCCAATTATTACGCCGGCGGCTTGTGAAGGAACTACTACTCTATTTCCGGTGGACTACTTTGACGAGCAAGCATATCTCACGCAGTCCGGGCAGCTCTACATCGAAGCCACGGCCATGGCGCTGGGTAAGGTGTACTCGTTCGGTCCGACGTTCCGCGCGGAGAAGAGCAAAACCCGGCGTCACCTGACGGAATTCTGGATGGTCGAGCCGGAAGTCGCTTATGCCACGCTCGAAGACATCATGGAGGTTGCCGAAGGATTGATCAGCTTTGTGGTCAAGCGCTGTCTGGAGAAGCGACGCTCTGACCTGACAACCATCGGCCGGGATGTTTCCAAACTCGAAAAAGTCGAGGCGCCATTCCCGCGCATCAGCTATGACGATGCGGTCAAGATGCTGCAGGAAGGACATGCCAAAGGTGCTCTGGAAAGCAAATTTGAGTGGGGCGGCGATCTGGGATCGCCCGATGAGACTTACATTTCGTCGCAGTTCGAGCGGCCGGTGATGATCCATCGCTATCCGGCCAAGGTGAAAGCATTCTATATGGAGCCAGATCCGCAACGGCCCGAGTTAGCGCTGTGCGTGGACGTGCTGGCTCCGGAAGGATACGGCGAGATCATCGGCGGCTCGCAGCGTTCGGCATCCTACGATTTGTTGGTGAAGCGGATTCACGAGCACGGTTTGCCGGAGGAGGCCTTCAAGTGGTATCTGGATCTGCGCAAGTACGGCAGCGTTCCGCACTCGGGCTTCGGGATGGGAATCGAGCGCGCGGTGGCGTGGATCTGCGGGCTGGAACATGTGCGGGAGACGATTCCGTTCGCGCGCATGTTGCATCGGCTGTATCCGTGATGATCACCGCCGAGTTCGCCGAGGAGAAATTCTGCGTCTCCTGAGTTCTGTATTTTGAGTTTTTCTGACTATGACGACAACAGCGCCGGTAGTTTCGTCCAACATCTCTCCCAAGAAAATCCGGGTGATCGGGGTTCCGCTGGACCTTGGGCAATCGCGACGAGGTGTGGATATGGGACCGTCGGCCGTGCGTGTCGCTGGGCTCGAGGCGCGGCTAGAGGCGCTGGGACACATCGTCGAAGACGGTGGAAACGTTCCCGTCGCTATTCCGGAGCAGAAGAAAGAAGGACACCCGAACGCGAAGTATCTCAAGGAAATCACCGCGACCTGCACGAAACATGCCGAGCTGGTGCTGAAGACGCTGGAAGCCGGAAAAGTGCCGCTTTCGCTCGGCGGGGACCACTCGATGGCTGCGGGGACGGTGGCGGGTGTAGCGGAGTTTTACCGCCGGCAAAATCAGCGAATCGGGCTCATCTGGATTGACGCGCATACCGATATCAACACTCCCGATAGTTCCCCCAGCGGAAACGTGCACGGCATGCCGCTGGCGGCGCTCACAGGCTTGGGCCCGCCCGAGCTGGCGAACATTTTTGACTTCTCTCCCAAAGTGAAGCCGGAGAATTGCGTGCTCGTGGGAGTGCGGGACATTGACGCCATCGAGAAACACAACGTGCATCGGGCGGGGATCGAGGTTCTCACCATGCGCGATATCGATGAGCGCGGCATGCGCACCGTCATGGAAGAAGCGCTACGCATGGCGGGACGTGGCACCGCGGGTTACCACGTTTCACTCGACATGGATTGGGTCGATCCGGAGGATGCGCCAGGCGTTGGGACACCGGTGCGCGGTGGCGCGACGTATCGGGAAGCCCACCTGGCGATGGAAATTATCGCCGACCACGGACGCCTTTTGAGCTTTGAGATCGTCGAAGTCAACCCGGTGATCGACGAGCACAATCAAACCGCCGATCTGGCAGTGGAACTTGCGCTGTCGGCGTTTGGAAAGAAGATATTGTAGCCAGACTTCTCTTTAGGTCTTCATCCTCGTAGTTTCGAGTTGCAGCTTCACGGAAGGCGCGATCGCGCTCAGGACCGCTTCAGTTACGCTTTTCTGGCTGATCGTCGCGCCGTCGACCTCGACTAGAGCGGCATGGGAAATGTCGGAAAGGCTGCCGCCAGAAAAAATCAGAGCAACCAGTGCGGTCTGCAGCGGAGAGAGGCTTGGGTTGAAGGCGGCATTCTCGATATAGGGGCCGCTGAAGATGCGGCCCTTGTGTGTCGCGACCGCGACACCGGAATGCGACTTCGTGTAAGGAGCGTAGGACTTGCGGGCGGCGTCAAAGGCGGCGTTGGTGAGATCATCTGAGACCTTTGGAACAACCAAAGCAGCTTCTCTCACCGGGAAGGCACCGTGGTTGGATCCGAGATTTCTCGGCCCGAATGAAGCGGGCAAGAGGGCCGACAGTCTGGTCGCCGGGCTTCCGTGAACCAGCACGTCGATATCCTGCACGGGCGACAGCTCATTCATGAACTGGCGGCAGTGCCCGCAGGGCGCGGCAGTCACCGCAATCACCGACACTGCTTTGTCGCCGTGCATGTACGCGTTGGCAATAGCGGACTGTTCACCGTGTACGGAGAAGCCGAGCGAGTGACCGGGGATTTCGAGATTGGCCCCAAGGTAAAGGTTGCCGGAGACACCCCGCACAACCGCACCGACTAGATAATTGGAGATGGGCGGACGGGAATAGGTGCGCGCGAGCGGTAGCAAATCGGGCATGAGCGCATCGACACTCTTGCTTTCCTCGTCGGCCAGGAATTTGACATCGGTTGCGGCGATGCAGCCGCTGAAGGCCGGATCACGCAACAGGCGCTGCAGCCTCTCGCAAGACTCATCACTGAGTGTCGGTAAAAGCTTGCTCAGCTCGTTGGGTTTGAGTTCCGCAGGGTGAATCTGGGGTATTTGCATAGCCCACAATCCTAAACCTGCGGCACCCAGCCTCGCCAACGCGGTGCGGCGACTCATTGTTTTATTCGAAGGAGACATCGCTGTTTGCGCCCGCAATGGGAGAGAGCATCGTGAGTCATTGACGCAAACATTCGGCACGTCCAGACTAGAGTGTCATGAAAAAGCTTCGTGTGGGAGTGCTTTTTGGCGGGCGCAGTGGAGAGCATGAAGTGTCGCTGCTCTCGGCAGCATCGGTTCTCGCTGCGATCGACAAGAACAAGTTCGAGGTTGTGCCCATTGGGATTACGAAAGAAGGTCACTGGGTGACTTCCGGCGATGCGGAGCGGTTGCTGGCAGGCGAGGGCGTGCGCCCGGCTCATGGGCATCTGCGGGCTGGCGATCCGGAAGCCACGCCAAGTGCAGCGGTGCTGGCGAGAGGTGAGGCGGTGGTTGTGCCTCCCGAGCCGCAGGCCCATGGCGGAACCCTTGCGCCGTTTCAAACCGACGCTTCGTCCCATGCTCTCGCGCGGCGTGCGGCCGATCGGGCGATCAACGTGGACGTGATTTTTCCTGTGTTGCACGGAACATTCGGGGAGGACGGCACGATCCAGGGCCTGCTGGAGCTGGCTGACCTGCCGTATGTGGGCGCAGGCGTGCTGGGTTCGTCCGCCGGAATGGACAAAGACATCATGAAGGCGCTGTTCCGCGCTGCGGGACTGCCCATCGTCAAGCACGTGACGATTCTGCGCGGCGACTGGGAAACCGATTCAAAGAAAACTCAGAAGCTGGTGGAAAGCAAGCTGAAGTATCCGGTGTTCGTGAAACCGGCGAATCTGGGGTCGTCGGTAGGAATCTCCAAGGCGCATGATCGTAAAGAGCTAGGCCCGGCGATTCAAGAGGCGGCGAAGTTCGACCGCAAGATCGTGATCGAGGAAGGGGTCGGCGGAAAGAATAGTAAGGCCCGCGAGATCGAGTGCTCGGTGCTGGGCAACGATCAGCCGAAGGCGTCAGTGCCGGGAGAGATCGTGCCGAGCAAGGAATTCTACGACTACGACGCCAAGTATCTGGATGAAGGCTCGGAGCTGATTATTCCCGCGAAACTCACCAAGCCGGAAACAAAAAAGGTTCAGCAGCTCGCGATTGGGGCGTTCAAGGCGGTGGATTGCTCGGGTCTGGCGCGGGTGGATTTCCTGATGGAGCCCAAGAGCCGCAAGATCTATTTGAACGAGATCAATACCATGCCGGGCTTCACCTCGATCAGCATGTACCCGAAACTGTGGGCGGCTTCGGGTGTGTCGTATCCCGATCTGATCGATAAGTTGATCCAGCTGGGCATGGAGCGGCACGAAGACAAGAAGAAAAATCAGTACAGCCGGTAGAAACGTTCTCCCCCTACGCTCAGCTTTGCCCAATAAACTGCCTCTTCCTCATGTCATCCCGAACTCGGGTTCAGCCGATGAGGGAGCTTACGTCAGCCTGAAAACCGTCGATGCCGTAAACAGGCGCACCACTCCTGCAGCCGTCTGTGAGGATGCCAGGGGTTTCGTAAGATCCCTTGCGCCCAGGGCGCGCCGGGATGACATGCTTACCTGGCAAGCCCGAGTTATGAGGCAAAGTTCCTACGCTCCGTCAACTCCGCGGCCAAAAAGAATAAGCACAGAGAGCACAGCGGTCAATCGCTGTAAAGGTTCTTGACGAACCCGGTGTCTCCTTGTAGCATCAGTTCACCAGTTTGCTCTTCTAGAGCAGACCTTGGATTTCATGCAGAGTGGCTGAGGGACGAGCCCGAAGAAGCCACGACAACCGGATTGGGAGTCAGCTCCCGATCGCCCGGTGTCAACTCTCGCCCGGAAAGAGACGGGGAACATGAGATTCGGGGTGCCGCATTTTACGCATCTCGTTAACCTCTTTCCTTCCGGGAAGGAGGTTTTTGATTTTCCGGCTCGTCCTTACGCCATTCGAAAAGGGTGGACGATGACGTACGAACTACGCTGCCGGGAATGCCGCAAAAGCTGGGGCAATCAAGCACGATCGATTTGTGACGATTGCTTCTCTCCTCTGGAAGTCTCCTATAACTATGAAGCCATGCGCGGCGAAATTTCTCGCGAAAGCATCTCGCGGCGGGCTCCCGATATGTGGCGGTATGCGGAACTGCTGCCGCTGCCGCCGGACTTTGAGGCGACACTGGCGGTAGGGTTCACGCCGCTGCTGCGTGCCCCACGGCTGGCGAAACAGTTCAGCGCGGAGAATCTCTATGTGAAGAACGACGCGGTTTGCCTTCCCACGCTGAGTTTCAAAGACCGTGTCGTGGCCGTGGCCTTGGCGCAGGCTCGCGCATTCGGCTTCAACACCGTCGCCTGTTCTTCGACGGGAAACCTGGCGAATGCTGTGGCGGCGCAGGCGGCGCGAAATGGATTGGATGCCTGGATTTTCGTGCCCGCTGATCTTGAGCCAGCGAAGATTTTGGGCACCCAGGTTTTCGGCGCAAAACTGGTGAGGATCGCGGGAAGCTACGACCAGGTGAACCGGCTCTGTTCGCAGATCGCCGACGAGCGTCCCTGGGGATTCGTAAACGTAAACCTGCGACCTTACTACGCGGAAGGATCGAAAACTGTCGGTTTTGAGATCGCCGAACAACTCGGCTGGCGCCTTCCGGACAACGTTGTGGTCCCCATGGCTGGCGGCTCGCTGATCACCAAGATTGGCAAGGCGTTCGAGGAGCTGGTGCAGTTAGGGCTAGTCGAAGCAAAGCCAGTAAAGATTTTTGGGGCGCAGGCGAGCGGATGTTCGCCAATTTCGAGAGCGATAAAGTCGGGAAATGCCGATATCGAACCGCAAAGGCCGGCGACACTGGCTCGGTCACTGGCGATTGGAAATCCGGCCGATGGACACTACGCGATCAAAACCATCCGCAGCAGCGGAGGGTGGGCGGAGGATGTCTCCGATCCGGAAATCGTAGATGCAATCCAGGATCTGGCAGAAACCGAGGGCATTTTTACAGAGACTGCCGGCGGCGTGACCGTGGCCTGCGCGCGCAAGTTGTATCAGCAAGGACGGATTGGGCCGAACGAAACGACCGTGCTGTGCATTACGGGAAACGGATTGAAGACTACGGACGTGCTGGCTGGGAAGTATGCGCTGGAAGATCCGATTCGGCCCAAGGTGACCGAGTTCGAGGAATATTTGCAGAGAACAGTGGACGCTCCGGCGAAGGAATTCGCCGAAATCGTGGAGGCTTTGAAATGACCATCACAGTGCGCATTCCGACGGCGTTGCGCCGCCACACCGGAGGAGCGGGTGAAGTTACCTGCTCGCCGGCCAATCTTGGTGAACTCTTCCTGGTGCTTGACGAACAGTTTCCGAGTCTCAAGCCGCACCTGCGCGACGAAGCGGGCCAGGTGCGGCGGTTTCTGAATGTGTATGTGAACGAAGAGGACGTGCGATTCCTGGGCGGAAACAGTTACACGTTCCAGGACGGAGACGAGGTTCTGCTGGTGCCCTCGATTGCCGGGGGAGTGACGTAAGCCGGCGTTGGCAGCCAACCCATTTCAAATAAGCGACTTAAGAGAACTCGCATCGACAACGGTTGCGGCACCCTCTTTTTTGTGCTAGCATCTAACTAACCGGTTAATTAATATGAACAAAAACCCCTATTCCCGTCTCGGTTCCCGCGGGCAGCCCGACCAGAGCCGCGCCGCTATCCTGCAGGCGGCGTTGCGTGAGTTCGCGCATCAAGGAATCGCCGGAGCGCGGACCGACGCCATTGCTCGCGCCGCGAAAGTGAACAAGGCACTGCTTTACTACTATTTCCAGGACAAGGAAACACTCTATGGCGCAGCGCTCGACCATGCCTTCGGGCAGATGGGCGCGCATATGATGAAAGTTCTCGACTGCGATCTGCCGCCGCGGGAGAAGATGCTGACCTACGTCGGGCAGTACTTTGACTTCATTGCCAGCCACCCTTTCAACCGCAATCTGGTGCAGATGGAGATGATGCGGGCCGGGTACGGCTCGCCGCACCTGAAACGGATTGCCAAACGCTATTTCCAGCCTTTGTTTATCAGACTCGCTGAAGTCATTCGTGAGGGAATTGCCTCAGGTGATTTCCGTCCAGTGAATCCGATGCAGTTCGTTCCTTCGATGGTGGCTCTGGTGGTTTTCTATTTCATCAGCGCGCCGGTGTTAAAGAGCGTGACCGGTTTCGACCCGCTGTCCCAGCCGCGAGTCGCCGAACGGCGGGCTGCTGTGCTGGACTTCATCTCTGCCGCGCTGTTTCAGAAATCCGATGGCCGGATGCCGGGGGTCTCCCCGTGAGCGGCCAGCCTCCATTGACGATGCGCCGGCGTTCGCCGGCACTGAGCGGCGATTCGCCGAAAACGATGAGACGCCTCACCGGTTGGTTGACTAGTCTCCGGTCTGCGCTGTGGTTTGATTCGGAGTTTACAAATGAGTGTCCGCAATAAATTTCTGATACTTCTGGGGACGATCTTCGGTATCGCGCTGGCCTACTACTTTTTCTCCACGCCCAGCAACCGTGATTTAGTGCTGATCGGCACGGTGGATTCCAACCAGGTCATCGTCAGCCCGCAGATTCAGGGACGGATCCAGAGACTGTTGGTTGATGAAGGGACGCAGGTCAAGCAGGGCGATCTGATCGCGATCCTTGACCCTTCCGAACTGGAAGCGGAGGAGCGCGCTGCCGCCGCAACCATCGACAGCCTGAAATTCAAGGTCGCAGAAACGCGATCGACGCTGGAGGCCACGCAAGGATCCACTTCGAGCAGCGTAAAGAATGCGCAAGCCCGGCTGGCCTCCACGCGGGCGCAGTTGGCGCAGGCGGAAGCGACCTTGGAAAGAACTGCCAGTGACAGCCGCCGAACGATCGAACTGGCGAAGCAGGGCGTCGATTCCGATCAGGACCGGGTGCAGGCCGAAATGAACCTGGCCGCGCAGAAAGCGGTGGTCCAGTCGCTGCAGGACCAGGTGACCGCTGCCCAGGAGGATCTCAACACGGCCATTGCTAATACGCACACGGCGCACGCAGCACAACGGACGGTCGAGTCCACGCAGGCGCAGCTTGCCAATGCGGAGGACATGCTGAAGCAGGCGGAGGTCCGGCTGGGTTATACGAAGATTTATGCGCCGATAACAGGGACGGTTTCGGTACGCGCTGCGCGCGAAGGCGAGGTGCTGAATGCGGGTCAGCCGATTGTCACCATCGTAGACCTTAGCGA
>Ga0187779_10002228_pt1 | contig 11917 bp, 10 predicted proteins | sample 1015_Q2_SP10_10__FD_132435 | JGI IMG/M metagenome (GOLD analysis project Ga0187779, IMG submission 132435) | Tropical peat soil microbial communities from peatlands in Department of Meta, Colombia - 1015_Q2_SP10_10_MG | ecosystem: Environmental > Terrestrial > Soil > Wetlands > Peat | place... | reverse complement strand
GGCTGATCGTCCTCTCAGACCAGCTACGGATCGTCGCCTTGGTGGGCCGTTACCCCACCAACAAGCTAATCCGCCGCGGGCTCATCCTCGGCCGGAGGCCGGAGCTACCTTTTCCTGCCGCACCTGAGTGCGGAAGGGCCATCCGGTATTAATCCGGGTTTCCCCGGGCTATCCCGGTGCCGAGGGCAGATTACCCACGTGTTACTCACCCGTTCGCCGCTGTCCCCAAGGGCCGAAGCCCTGGTTCTCGCTCGACTTGCATGTGTTAAGCGCGCCGCCAGCGTTCGTCCTGAGCCAGGATCAAACTCTCCGTGAAGAAGTGGTTTGCCCCGAGGGGCAATCCTTTTCGTCACCTTGAGCTTGTGCTCAAAGTCGGTCGTCCACGAGACCGCGCCGGCAAAGCCGACCCGATTCCGCATCGGACCTGACAGGTTGTTTCGTTTCCTCGCCCGCTCCGAGGAGCGGTCGAGGTCTCGACGTAAACGCACGCTGCTGAGTTTTCAAAGACCGCGCCGCCTGTGAGGTCGGCCCGTAAAAAAACCTCCGACTCGCGCCAGAGGCCTTCAGATCACCGGGAACTTGCGTCGTATCCGAGTGCGTCCGAAGGCGCTCCAATTGTCGAGTTGCAGGGACTTTCACGCGCCGCCCGGCTGGGCAGCCCGCAAATGATAGCAGCGGCTAGTCGATCGTCAAGCGCATGAAATGGCGCCTCCCGGCCTGGAGCACCGCGCCGTCCGCCTCGGCGGCCGGTAGGTCGTAGCCGGTCACGGGCCGGCCGTCGAGTTTGACCCCGCCCTGATCGATCACGCGGCGCCAGTGGCTCGACGACTCGCCGAGCTTGAAGGCGAGGAACGCCGGGAGGTGGATGGTCCCTTCGCTCGCACCGAGGTGCACGACCTCAAGCTCGTCGGGAGCGCGGTGCTCCCGGACGACACGAGTGAAGTGCTCCTCGGCCGCGTGTGCGGCCTCGTCGCCGTGCCAGCGACCGACGATCCGCCGTGCGAGCTCGAGCTTGGCGCCCATCGCATCGCCGGCCGGCTGCGCTTCGCCCGCGAGCATCTCCCACCACTGCGGCAGTGCCTCGTCGGGGATCGACATCGTCTTGCCGAACATCTCCTCCGGCGCGTCGGTGACGCCGATGTAGTTCCCGCGCGACTTCGACATCTTCTCCTCGCCGTCGGTGCCGACGAGCAGCGGGTACGTCATCACGACCTGCGGCTCGAGCCCGTAGTGCTCCATGACGTCACGTCCCGTCAGGAGGTTGTAGAGCTGGTCGGTGCCGCCGATCTCGATGTCGGCCTCGATCGCGACCGAGTCGTAGGCCTGCATCAGCGGGTACAGGAGCTCGGAGATCGAGATCGGCTCGTGCAATCCGAAGCGCTTGGCGAAATCGTCACGCTCGAGGATGCGCGCGACCGTGATCGTGCGCGCGAGCCGCACGACCTCCGCGTACGACAGCTTGCCGAGCCATTCGCCGTTGAACCGGACCTCCGTCCGGGCGCGGTCGAGTACGCGAAACGCCTGCTGCGCGAACTGCTGCGCGTTTGCGTCGAGTACCTCGTCCGCGAGCACGGGCCGCTCCGCCGAACGTCCCGACGGGTCGCCGATGCGGGCCGTGTAGTCGCCGACGATCAGCACGATCGTGTGTCCCGCACGCTGGAACTCGGCCAGCCGGTCGAGAACGTACGCGAACCCGAGGTGGATGTCGGGAGCGGTCGCGTCGATGCCGAGCTTCACGCGGAGCGGACGCCCGCGCTCGAGCTTTCGCTCGAGCGCGCCGTGAGGGAGCACGTCGACTGCATTGCGAGTCAGCTCGTCGACGCCGGCCATGGCGCGCGATTCTAGTGACGCGCCGGTTCGAGGTTCTCGACGCGCACCGGCTCGAGCTCGTCGGCCGGCTCGAAGCCGAAGACCTGGGCGAGGAAGGAGAGCTCCGCTTCGAGGGTCCTCCGCTGGGAGTCCGCCCGGCGGAACCCGTGCCCTTCTCCCTCGAACGCGAGGTACGCGTAGGGCACGCCTCGGCGCTCGAGCACCTCGATGATCGTCTCGGCCTGCGACGGCGGAACGACCTTGTCCTCGAGGCCTTGCAGGATGAGCAACGGAGCCGAGATTCGATCGGCGTGCGTCACCGGCGACCGCTCGCAGTACAGGTCCGCGCGCTCGGGGTAAGGGCCGATGAGCGAGTGCTCGTAGTGCGCCTCGAATTTGTGCGTGTCGCGGACGAGCAGCTCGAGGTCGGCAACGCCGTACTCGGACATCCCCGCCGCAAACTCGTCGCGGAGCGCGAGCGCGAGCAGCGTCGTATAGCCGCCAGCGCTGCCTCCTGTGATCGCAACGCGCCGAGGATCGATTCGCCCGCCTTCACCGAGGAAGCGGGCCGCGGCGACCGCGTCGTCGACGTCGATCTCGCCCCAGCGGCCGTTCAGCCGGCGCCGGTACTCCCGCCCGTAGCCCGTGCTGCCGCCGTAGTTCACGGCGACGAGCGCGATGCCGCGGCTCGTGAAGAACTGGGTCACGAGGTCGAGCGCGTCGGTCACGTGCGCCGTCGGCCCGCCATGGATCGCGACGATCAGCGGCGGCAGCTCATCGGCAGGGCCTTCGAAGTCGGGGTTCGTGGGTCCGTAGAAGAACGCGTGAACCGGCTCGCCGTCTGCTCCCGCGAAGTCGATCGGCTCGGCGATCGACAGGTAATGCTCGTCGACACCGAGATCGCTCGATCTCCTCACGACCTGGGGTGCTCGGCCGAGCTCGAGCGTGAGCACGGCGGAGGTCTCGGTCGGGCTCGCAGCCACGAACGCGAGCATCGTGCCGTTCGAGCGCAGAGGCGATCGGTTGTAGACCGTGTACGGCAGCTGGAGCGAGCGCAGCGCCCGTGATCGGAGTTCGAGGAGCTCGAGGCTGTCGCGTGCGTCGCGCGTGACCACGCAGGCGATCCGTTCGTCGGGAAGGAACGCGTACGTGCTGACTCCGAACACCCATTGGGGGTACCCGAACTCGGCGTCGTTCGGGTACAGGGCCTCGATCGTCCCGCCACGCTCGGCGTAGAGGTTCCACCAGCCGCTCCGGTCCGAGACGAAGTGGAGGATGCCGTCAGGGCTCCATTGCGGGTCGATGACAGACTCGTCCTCTGCGCCGGCGACGTGACGCGGCTCGGTGAGGGTCCCGTCGCCTGCGAGCTCGGCCACCCAGAGATCGGTCCCGTCGAACGGCATCCGCGGGTGGTCCCAGGTCGTCCACGCAAGCCGTCGTCCGTCGGAATCGAAGCGGGGCCAGGCGTAGAAGTCGTGTCCGGCTGCGAGCACGTGCGGCTCGCTCGAGCCATCCGTCGGAAAGGCGACGAGGTCGTTCAACACCTCTCCCCCGACATGCCGCTCGCGGACGCAGACGATGGTCCCACCGTCGGGAGCAACGACGCCGTCGGCGTAGCGAAACGCGCTCGGCTCCGGCGGGTCCGGCGTCACCGGCCGCGGCTCGTCGCCGGGGCGGTCGAAGCGGTAGATGCGACCGTCGTCGAAGCTGGAGCAGTAAACCGTGTCGCCGTGGCGCCAGTACGTCCCGCCGCCGTACTCGTGCACACGGCTCCTGACGTTGAACCCCTGCGGGACGACGTCCACGGGCTCGCCTCCGTGGACCCTGTAGACGAGCACGTTGCGTCCGGCTTCGTGGGGACGTCCCTCGAGCCAGTAGAGACCGTCGTCGGAGATGTCGACGTACGTGAGGCCGACGCTCGTGCCACCCGTCAGGAGGTCCAGCGTGAGCGGCGATCTCCAGGAACCATAGGGCGAGACGGCGGCCATCCCGTCCACTATCGCATGCGCGTTCCCGGGGCGAACCGGCCGCATCTCCTACGCGAAGCACAGCCGATGGGCCAGACTGCTCCGGCAATGCCCCGCCCGTTCGCCCATCTCTCGGATGAGGCAGTCGTCGCGCTCGTCGCGAGGTCGGACGAGCAGGCGCTCGCGGAGATCTACGATCGCCTCGGGCGAACTGCGTACGGGCTCGCGCTTCGCGTCGTGCGAGACGCGGCACTCGCGGAGGACGCGGTGCAGGAGGCGTTCCTCGCCGTGTGGCGGACGGCCGACACGTTCAGGCCCGAGCGCGCGAAGGCATCGACATGGGTGCTCACGCTCGTGCATCGCCGCGCCGTCGACGTCGTGCGGCGCGAGGAACGGCGACGCGCGGAGCCGATCGAAGCTGCACCGGAGCCGGTGGCCGAGGGCTCGACCGACGAGGCCGTGTGGCTGCGCTACGAGCGCGAGCGCGTGCAGGCAGCGCTGCGCCAGCTTCCGGATCAGCAGCGAGAGGCGCTCGAGCTCGCGTACTACGGAGGCTTCACGCAGTCCGAGCTCGCCGAGAGGCTCGGACAACCCGTCGGTACGATCAAGAGCAGGATGTTCAGCGGCCTCGGCCGGCTTCGCGAAGTGCTCGCGGAGCCGGGGCCGGAGGAGAGGACATGGAACCCCAGGCCCTCCACGATCTGACCGCCGCGTACGCGCTCGACGCGCTCACGCCCGACGAGGTAAGCGAGTACGAGGCGCACCTCGCGCGTTGTCCTCACTGCCGCGAGGAGCTCGCCTCGCTCTCCGAGACGACGACGGCGCTGGCGTACGGGATCGACGCGCCGATGCCGCCACCGGCGCTACGTGAGCGCATCCTCGAGAGCGCCCGGAACGAGCGTCCGAACGTCGCTCCGCTGCGCCCGCGCTGGGCGCTCCCCGCTGCGGCGGTGGCGGTCGCTGCGGTGGCGGCCGTCGTCGCGCTCGCGGTGTGGGCGTCGTCCCTGTCGAACAAGGTGAATCATCTGCAGGCGAGCGCGAAGAACCAGCGGCTGGTCGAGGCGATCCTCGCTTCGCCGAACGCGCAGTCGATCGACGCCGGCGGCGGCGGACGGCTGGTCGTGACGCCGAGCGGCGACGCCGCACTCATCCTGACCGGCCTCGCACCTGCACCGAAGGGGAAGATCTACGAGGCGTGGGTCCTGCACGGCGGAGCGCCGCAGCCGGCGGGCACGTTCGACTCGACCGGGGGCGTGACGGCCGTGGCGCTGCAGCGGCCGGTTCCCGCCGGCTCGAAGGTGATGGTGACGCGCGAGCGGCACCGGGAGGACGCACCGACGGAGGCGCCGTTCATCTCGATCAGCACCTGAGTCACCGGGCTCGGAGCTACAATCTGCCGCTTGTTCCGTCGTAGACGCACGGGAGAGGCGTCTGGGAGCGGGCGCCGCCGCAGGATCCGCAAGCTCCGGCTGTTTCTCATCCTGCTCGTCTTCCTGTTCCTCGGGTTCTCGTCGTTCACCTTCGGGATCGTTACGGCGATCGCGCGACAGGTGCCGTCCTGCGATCCCGCGCACGTCAGCCACGAGGTCGACGGCCACATCTACGCGGACGACAACCACACGATTCTCGCGACGCTGCGCGGCTCGGAGAGCCGAATCCTCGTCACGACGAACCAGATCAGCCCGATCATGCTCCAGGCGATCGTCGCGGTCGAGGACAAGCGCTTCTACCAGCACAACGGCGTCGACCTCCGAGGCATCGGGCGCGCGTTCTGGGCGGACATCACGAGTCAGCGCTACGTCGAGGGCGGCTCGACCATCACACAGCAGTTCGTGAAGAACTCGTGCGTCTCCGGGAAGCGGACGATCAGCAGGAAGTTGAAGGAAGCGGCACTTGCATGGCAGCTCGAGCAGCGGTGGTCGAAGGACCGGATCCTCACCGCCTACCTGAACACGATCTACTTCGGCAACGGCGCGTACGGTATCCAGCGCGCGGCGCAGACCTACTTCGGTACGACGGCGAAGAAGCTGACGCTCACCCAGTCCGCGCTCCTGGCTGGGCTCCCCGCCGACCCGAGCGGCTACGACCCCGTCACGAACCCGGTGGCGGCACGCGGACGGCGGCGCGAGGTGCTCACCGCGATGCTGCAGCAGCACGACATCACCCAGTCCGACTACCGCAAGGCGAGCCGGGCGCCGCTGCCGCCGCCGCAGGACGTGCGGCTGCCGGGTATCCAGGGCCCGGCACCGTACTTCGCCAACTACGTGAAGCAGCAGCTCGTCTCGAAGTACGGCGCGCGGCGCGTGTTCGGCGGCGGCCTGAACGTCCAGACGACGATCGATCTCCGCCTGCAGCGGCTCGCGCGCAGGGCGATCCAGTCCGTCCTCACCGATCCGAACGGGCCCTCGGCCGCGCTGGTCGCGGTCAGACCGCAGACCGGCGAGATCGTCGCCATGTACGGCGGCCACAACTACCGGGAGAGCCAGTTCAACCTCGCGGTCCAGGGCGAGCGGCAGGCCGGCTCGTCGTTCAAGCCATTCGTGCTGGCGGCCGCACTCGCCCAGGGAATCGCACCGTCGACGACGTTCGCGTCGAAGCCGGTGTCGATCTTCATCGGCGACAAGTACTGGTACGTGCACAACTACGAGGGCGACTACGTCGGCTCGTCGAATCTCACGAACGCGACGATCAACTCGGACAACAGCGTGTTCGCACAGCTCACCCAGGTCGTCGGCCCGGCGAACGTCGCGCACATGGCCCACCGGCTCGGGATCACACGTCACCTCAACCCCTACTTCGCGATCGGCCTCGGCGCCGATCCGGTCAGCCCGATCGACATGGCGCGTGCGTTCTCGACTCTCGCCGACGACGGCGCGCGCATCGACGGCGCGGCATTCGGCAACCGCCCGCGCGCAATCGTGCGCGTCGACAACGACCGCGGCAATCTGATCGACGACAACGGGCCCGTGCGCAGACAGGTTCTGTCGCCGAACCTCGACGCGCTCGAGACGAGCATCCTCGAAGGCGTGGTCACCGAGGGGACCGGCAAGCGCGCCGCGCTTCCGGATCGACCCGCCGCGGGCAAGACCGGCACGACGGAGAACTACGGCGACGCATGGTTCGTCGGCTACACGCCCGAGCTGGCGACAGCGGTGTGGGTCGGCTATCCGAACAAGCTGATCCCGATGCTGTCGCAGTTCCACGGCCAGGCGGTCGCCGGCGGAACGTTCCCGGCAGAGATCTGGAAGGCGTTCACGGAGTCGGCCCTCGAGGGGACGACGGTCCACTCGTTCCCGTCGTACTCCGTGCCGTACGCGTCGGCCCGACGAGTTGCCTGGCGGAACGGAACGCTCGAGCTGGACAACGGCTTCTGCCGCTCGACGAGCCTCATCGAGTACTTCTTGGGGTCCGGGCCGCCGAGGACTGCGGACTGCAAGCGAAACGAGGTCGACGTCCCCAGCGTGATCGACGACACGCTCCCGCAGGCGGAGCAGCGGCTCGCGCTCCAGCCGCTGCGTGCGAACGTCGTCTACAAGCCTGCGCTCCCCGGTCAGCGCCTGAACACGGTCGTCGCGCAGTTCCCGCGCACCGGGACGGCATCGTCGTTCGACACGATCACGCTCGTACTCGCGAAGCCGCTCCACGGCGTCGTCCCCAACGTCGTCGGGCTCACGCTCGGGAAGGCCCGTGCCCGTCTGCTCGCCGCCGGGTTCTCCGTCAAGGCGCCGATCGCAGCGTCGCCCCGAGCGGTCGTCCGCCGGCAACGACCGGGACCGCACCGCGCGGGTGCCCGGCACATGCTCGTCACCCTGACGGTGCGCGAGGCGCGCGGCTGACGAAACGCGAGCCCTCTTCCGCATAGCGCCAGGGCAACTCCGCCGCCCTGGTGATCCCGATCCGCCTGCTCGTGACGACGCGAGCCGTGCCGTCGGACGGCTCGAGCCGAAACGGCGGCCGGTCGAGCGGCAGTCCGTCGTGCTCCCCCGTGATCGCGAGCGCCTGACAGAGCTTGCCGGGGCCCGAGCAGAGGGCGCGCACGCTCTGGGACCCTCGCCGCGCACGCTGGAGGTCGAGTCCCTCGGTCGGCTCGAGCGCACGCACGAGGACAGCGTCGGCCCGGCCCGCCTCCGCACAGACGAGGTTGAGGCACCAGTGGATCCCATACGAGCGGTAGACGTATGCGTGGCCCGGCGGCCCGAACATCGAGGCGTTTCGCTTCGTCGGACCGCGGAAGCCGTGGCTCGCCGGGTCGTCTTGCTGGTACGCCTCCAGCTCGACGATCCGGCCGCCGATCCCGTCGACGAGGAGCACTGCTCCGATCAGCTCGCGCGCGACCTCGTGGACGTCACGGGCGAAGAAGCTCCGGTGAATCATGCGGTCGCGGTCGCGGTCGCCGCCGACTTCGCCGTCGCGTCGTAGCGGAGCAGTGACGGAATGAATGCTGCGAGCACGAAGCAGCCGACGACGCAGAGGATGCCGCCGGAGACGACCGAGAACTCGATGCTCGTGAGCGCGGCGAGCGCTCCCGCCTCGAGGTTCCCGACTCTCGGCGCACTCGTCACCTGCGCGAGGTATGCGGCGGAGACCCTGCCCTGCAGCGCGTCGGGAGTGGACGCGAACATGATCGTGCTCCGGAGCACCGCGCTGACCGCGTCCGCCGCGCCTGCAGCCGCAAGCAGTACGAGCGCGACCCAGAGCTCGGTGGCGAAGCCGAAGAGCGCGATCGCCACCCCCCACAACGACGCGGAGATGAAGATCGCGATTCCCTGGCGCCGCACGTGGCCGAGCCAGCCGGAGAGCAGGGACGCGAGCAGCGCACCGGCGGCAGGCGCCGCGTACAGGTAGCCGACCGCCTGCGGACCGGCGTTCAGGCGCGTGAGCGCGATCGCCGGGAAGAGGGAGCTCGGCATGCCGAAGACCATCGCGTTCGTGTCGATCAGGAAGCAACCGAGCACAGCGCGCTGGCTCTTGAGAAAGCGGAAGCCCTCGATCACCGACTGGATTCCGGGACGCTCGATGTTGCCGATCGGGACGATCGACGGCAGCAACCAGAAGGCAGTCAGCGACGCGGCGAAGCCGGCGACGCCGACCGCGTACGCCTCCGCCAGGCCGATCGTCGCGATCAGGATGCCTCCGAGCGCAGGTCCCACCACCGCGCCGAGGTTGCTGTACACGTTGTTGAGCGCGAGCGCCGCCGGAATGTGCTCCTCGGTGACGAGCCGCGGGATCAGAGACCGCGACGCACCCGCGCCGAGCGACGAGAAGGCGGCTGCGAAGAACGCCAGCACGAAGCACACGCCGACACTCGGGTGCGCCACAGAGGCGTTCACCACGAGGCCGGCGACGGTGATCATGATCCCCGCCTCGGTCCACACGAGAACGCGACGCCGGTCGACGGCGTCGGCGACGGCGCCGCCGACGAAGCTCAGGGTGAGGATCGGGACGAGCTCGACCAGCGAGATCGCGCCCACCGCGAACGACGACTTCGTGAGCTGGTAGACCTGGTACGGCAGGGCGACGTACGTGACCTCTCCGAGCAGGTACGAGACACCGAGCCCGAACCAGAGGCGACGGAAGTCCCGCGACTCGCGCACAGGCGTGAGGTCGACGAAGAAACGTCGACGTGATCGGGATTGCACGTCTACCGCGACCCGAGGTCCGTCAGCGAGCCGACCGCCACATCGTCGTCACCGGCGTCTCGCCACCGGGAGGGAAGAACTCGCCGATCGCCTCGAAGCCGTGGCGCTCGTAGCGGCGGTTGTTCCCGGGATTGGTCGACTCGAGGTACGCGGGCCGTCCGTCCTCGTCGATCCTCTCCAGGCTCTCCGCGAGCAGGCGCATCCCGATTCCCTTGCCGGCATGGGTCGGATGCGTCGCGAGTAGGGAGAGGTAGTAGTGCGGCTCGTCCCTCGGATGGGCGGCCTCGAAACGTGCGACGAGCTCCAGCACGTCCGGTGCACGCGGCCCGACGAGACGCTCGACCAACGGCACGACCTCCGCCTCGTCCTCCTCGGTGAGCTCGGTACCGCCGGGCGGGATCCATACGGCGGCCGCCTCGCAGTCCTCGGTCACGAGCACCCACGGATAGCGGAGCGCACCAGCGACGAGGAACTGCCAGAGGATCGTGTATTGCTCCTGTCGGCGTGACGAGTCCGGGAACGCCCAGCTCCAGGTCGGATCCTCGTGGAAGGCGAGCGCGATCGTCTCGGTCACCGCGGCCAGATCCGACGGCGTCGCCGTCCTCGCGCGTACCTCGCCCCCCTCAGCTGCCACGCATCGAGTATCTCAAGGCGTCTTTCCGAAGACTCTCTCGTAGAGCGCCTCCCAGTTGCGCGCGATCCCGATCTGCGCTGCGCGGAGACTCATCGAGCCGGCACAGACGAGATCGTGAAGGCGGTTCTCGAGCACGTCCTTGACGTGGTAGCCGGGATCGGCGTTCGCCTTCTCGGGAAAGAGGTTCGCCGCGGCATTCGAGCCGCCGATCTCGAGCGGCACGATATGGTCGACCTCCAGCGTCCGACCATAGCTCGCCGGCGTCATCCCGTACTCGACCTCGACGGCGTGCTTCTCGGACTCGGAGACGTTCCGGATCGAGCCCGTGTGGAAGCTCGACGAGCAGAGCACCGCCTTCGCCAGCCCGCGGTAGTAGGCGCCCGGCGAGCAGCGGCGGTCGGGCAGCGCCCCGAGCCGGCAGCCGCTCGTCCGTGTGCGCCGGCCGACCACGACGGTCGGGCCCGTGGCGACGTGCGACAAGCCGGAAGAGGGCGTGGAGGTCGACGAGGAGCCGCCGCCCGTCAGCCATCGCGCGACGCCGCCGTGATGCGAGCACGTCCCCGAGCGATGCGTCGAGACGCTGTACGTGCCGTCACGGCAGCGGGCGGTCGCCCCCGGCGGCGGCCCGCCGCTCGCGGCGGCCGGCCCCGCGCAGACGACGACGGCAGCGGTCAGCAGCAGCCAGCGCCTCACGTTCTCCCCCGCACCTCACCGCAAAGCTAGCGCCCGCAAAGGACGTGGTCGTTTCGTCCGATCCGGCGGTGGCAATCGACGAGCGGCCGCAGTACAGTGTCCGCGCTTGACTGCCGTCAGCACTCCCTAGGAGGTCGGGACCATGCTCGCGTACGTGGAGCTAGAACAGCTGCGGTGCGACCGGCAAAGCGATGGAGACGACGGCTCCAATCCGTACCTCTGGGTGGAGCTCCTCCAGATCGACGACGACACGCTCAGCTCGGCTGATCCCGTGTCCGCGATCTCGCCCGCGTCGCCCAACTCGGAGGAGATCGTCGTGATGCCCAACATGCACGGCGGCGACGCGTTCGGAACCCCCGATGAGATCTCGCACTTCGCCACTCGGTTTCGATCGGGCCTGAGCCGGAGAGAGCTGATCGTCGTCGCGGCGCTCTGGGATCAGCGAGACACACCGCTCGACGCCGTTGCAGCAGGATACGACGTGTTTCTCGGCCAGGTACACGACTCGGTCGCGGATCACCTGCTCGAGCTCGCGTCCTCGGATCAAGCGACCGTCGACCAAGCGATCGCGGAGGTCAAGAGCGAGGTTCACGACAAGGTGTACGACGCGATCGCCGAGCACCTCAGCACGTTCGACGAGGTCCAGATCGGGCTCGGGCTCGAGAATCCGGACCGGTTCATCGACAGCGCCTTCCAGTCATGGTCCCTCGCCGAGCTGACGGACACCATGGGTTTCACCTTGCCGTTCAAGGACGGCGATGCAGCCAACCCGTCCGATCAGTACGAGGTCGCCGGCGAGCTGCTCGTGCAGGTCGATCCGTGCGAGGACCAGCTCCTCGCGGTCGACGAGGAAGCGCAGAACATCGTCCAGATCGAGGCGGCCATGAAGCAACTCGGACAGGACCATCACGGCGAGCTGACGCAGGCCGACGAGGAGATGCTCGAGCAGCTCGAGCAGGAGCTTGCCGATGCGAAGGCAAAGCTGAAGGGTCTCGAGTTCGCGTTGGCCCGATGCAGAGAGGGCATCGTCCCGGTCGGACCCCCCGTCGGTCCGATCGAGGAGTAGCGCCGCGGGCGGCTAGAACAGGCTGCTTGCTTCGTCCGGGCGCGACGTCGCCTCGAGCAGACGTCGTGCTCGTCGGCCGAGGTCGGCCAGGTCGACCCGGCCGGCCTGC
>Ga0187779_10002227_pt1 | contig 11921 bp, 10 predicted proteins | sample 1015_Q2_SP10_10__FD_132435 | JGI IMG/M metagenome (GOLD analysis project Ga0187779, IMG submission 132435) | Tropical peat soil microbial communities from peatlands in Department of Meta, Colombia - 1015_Q2_SP10_10_MG | ecosystem: Environmental > Terrestrial > Soil > Wetlands > Peat | place... | reverse complement strand
GTTTCGTGGGGTGGACCGCACCGCCTGCCGGAGCCGGACCCGACGGCACGAACGTCGATGTGGGCATGGATGTGAGCGACCCGTCCGCGCCGATAGTGAACTGAGCAATGTTGCCACAGCCGCTATAGTTACAGCCACTGATGGGGCTCGAACCATAATTGTTGCTGACGTACAAGTACCTGCCCGAGGTGTCGACCGTGAGCCAACGGGGATCGTATCCGGTTGTCGTGACCGCGGGCGTGAACATGGGGGTGAGTGCTCCATTCGGGCCGATCGTATACTGAGAGACGGTGCTGTCAGACCAGTTCACAGTGTAGGCATAGCCCCCTGCCCACAATGCATAGAGGGTGGTATTTGCCGAACCCATCGTGAATGTCCCGCCACCCCGATAGGTCGCGCCGGAGCCGTCAGCCTTCGTCTGCCATCCCACGAAAGCATACCCAGGATAGGTGAGGCTGCCACTATTCGCAGGCACCGTGACGGTCTCCCCTGTTACATAGCTGTTCGAGTCAATCGGGACGGTGCCCGTTCCGCCGTTGGCGACATAGGTTACGGTGTAGCCACCTGCGCCGTTTACGGTCCATTGGGCGTACAAGGTGACATTGGCCGTACCCATCTGGCAGCTACTATACGGCATATAACTCGCACCAGAACCGTTTGCTTGAGTATTCCAACCATCGAAGGTAAATCCGGTCCTGACGAGGTTGCCTGTATTTGCGAGCACCGTGGCGCGCTGACCCTGCTGGTATGTGTTTGAGTCGACCGGTACGTTGCCGCCGGTATTGCCGTTGCCATAATAAGTTACGGTGTACGTGGTGGAAGGTGCCGTTGTACCACCGCCTCCGCCGCCTCCACTACAGGCCGCGATAACCGCAATGAGTATGAATGCCACGAACCAACGCCTCTTTGGTGCTCTCATGATGATTCCTCCTTGTTTGATAAGTTTTTCCATGCTGTTCTCCAGGAATGTCACACCGAGTTGTTCTGCTCGAAATGAAAAGCATTTATCCAACCTCCTCGCAAAGAAGGCCTTGATAAATCACACTCACCGCGCGCTTGTTAATGAGCCAGAATATTCGCTGGGCCAACCGCGGCAGCATACCTTGCGCCTTAAAACAGAGCATTGCTGAACGTGAGGCTGCCATGTGCGCTGACTGTCCGTGAAGATCCGCAATGCTTGTTCAGACCGTACATTGTCCGGTCGCGAGACCGGAAACCGCGCCGTCACGGTGCAGGTAGTGATACGCCTCGAGGTGCTTCTGCCTCCCTCGTTGCCTCTCCCAGTATTCTTCAGGAATACTATGCAAGGCGGCCATATCTATACCGACATAAGACTCCGTAGCTTAGATAATTTTTGCAGGCAATTCTTATTTGCTTTTTAAGACAAGCCTAACCTTTTGGTTGAAGCAAAACGCCTTGTTGTATGAACCTGCGCTACCTGAAAAGGGCGAGCTTACCAGAGGGACTCAAACTTCGACAGATAATCCCCCTCGCCTATCGAGACCCTGGCTTGTGAGGAGGCTGGCTTGACCGAGGATAAATTAATATTTGCATAGATAGGATGGGTTGTCAATTGTAAAGAATTGCAACTATATGTTTTTAGCATGCACAGGAATGTGCGGCGCGGGATTGAAAACCCTGCATCGAAAATAATGCGGCATGTTGCGTGGAAGGGTCGTTGAGGAGAAGGTAAGAACGCTTGTGTCCTCCTTATGATAATAACCACCATGTGTCCTGAACATTTTTTAAGTTGCTCTCGTCACCGATATTAGGATAACCAACGCACAACCCGTTATGCCCGGGAAACTGCACCTTGAGCAACATGAGGATCTCCGTGAGGCGCACCGAAACGGGAAAATCCCTGCTTACGGCAAGTGCAAATGATCCCGCACCTATCCTGCACACTTCACATCCCTCAAGAACCGCGATCCATTCGTCGCAAAGTCAGGCAACTTGGCCGTTTTGGTCAAACGCGACCAGTTGATTGGGGAATCGGATTGATATTGTGAACATCCAGAGCGACCAGAATCGGTCCGGGCAGCGGCTTATATCCAAGGAGCAGCGGCAGGACATGCCGCCGGGTAGGGGCCTTGAGCCTGTCGTACGTCCGATATTCCGCGCACAGGTGCGCGGCGTGCGCCCAGCCGCCGACAACTTCAGCCGTATAATCAAGTCGTCGGAGCAATCGCTGATTATCAAAGTACAATATCTGCTCCCGGGAATGCGTCGGAACATCATCGGGGAACGTCACGCGCAATCGGGTGAATTGAGCCAGGGCGCCTTGCAGGGGTTCAAGGGCTTCGACAACGAAGCCTTTGCGTACCAGCAGGAAGGGCGTTGTGAGATAGTTCCAGGTGGCATAACCGCCGAAGTAGGCGAAATCCAGGTCATCCCACAAGAACTGCCGACGAAGCCTCCGGAAGGCCGCGCGCGGATTTTCTCTCTCTGCGAGGATCGTTCCTTCGCTGTCAAGGATTCGGACTTTGTCGGCACCGACGAGTTCGGAGGTCTGGCCGGGTTTCGGGAAATCAAAGAAGGATAATCTCGGCTCACGGGTTGCTGCCCTCACGCGGACGCGGTGGAGAACAGGCCTTCGCTTTGCGGTGAATAGAAAACCGCTTGCTGAGATCTCCACCTCGAGCGCTTCGAGTCCGTTCCAATAATCCAAACCCCCGTGCGCATCGATGGCCTCATAAACAGTCTGCATCGCGTCTTCCGTACCCATAAAGGATATCTCCTCCTTTTCGGAACGCCATGTCGCAACCTGACGAACATGACCTATTCGAGCGGCAACTTACTCTTGTTCTTGTGAAGCCACTGCTCGAACGTCTGCAGTTCGGGATTGAGCGAACGGGATACGTCCAGCTTGCGTACGCCGCACACTTCAGTCTCGAAATCGCGATAGACCTGGAACATGTTGCCCAGATCGTCCGCACCTGGGAAGCCGAAGCCCCGGTAGTCTGCCGGCGTGATCTCATTGTACCGCACCGGCTGGCCGAGCGCCTTGGAGATGGCGGCGGCCATCTGAGCGCACGTCAGGTGCTCGCCTGCGATCCCAATGGTTTTGCCGATAAGGTCCTTCCCTTTTTTGAAGATGCCGTAGGCACACCTGCCGATATCCTCGGCAGCGATGCCTGCAAGCCGCGAGTTGCCCATCGGGAAGGTGATTGCCAATTTGCCGTCTGCCCCCTTCTTCGGTCCCATGCCGAAGTGGATGAGGTTGTCCCAGTAGAACGACGCGAGCAGGAAGGTTGTCGGCACGCCGAGTTCGGCAAAGATCCCATCCGCCTCACCCTTGGCGTCGAAGTGCGGGACCTTGTACTTCCCCCCCAACGTCGGCATCCGGTTGTCGCTCAAGGGAACCAACTTGCGAGTATCCTCGAGCGTGGACCAGATAACGTGGGCGACCCTTGCCTCCTTCGCCGCCTGTGCCAGGTTCCGCGCCTGTGCGAGCTCCCGCTCCGGCTTCATGTGCTCCCAGAAGAAGGTGACGCAGTAGGCACCGTGTGCGCTCTCGTAGGCTCGCCGGAGGCTCGCTACATCATCCACGTCGGCCTTGACGACCTCCGCCCCGAGAGCAGCGAGTGCTTTGGCCTTGTCTGAATTGGGATCGCGCGTAAGGGCACGTGCTGTGAACGGGCCGCCCCGATCGGCCATGATGGCGCGAACGAGTCCGCTGCCCTGTGCGCCGGTTGCGCCCGTTATGGCGATAATTTTTTTCTCAGCCATGGTGATCCTCCCCATTCTGTTAAGAAGGTTGTTAACTCATCCGCGATTCCACAATGTCGATCCCGCAGTGCAGCGGCAATCAGGGACATCGCGTTCTTTCCCCATATTTTATTTTCTCCACCAGTACGCTGGTATGGCTAATGTAAGTTTATCACGTTTAACGATGATATTTCAAAAATCCTCTCCCTTCGTACGTTCCTTCAAGGCTAAGATACGTATCACTTGCCATTCCTGTCCGTTTTCTATATACTCTTACTGTGCAGAGGACGCCCCTGGAGATCACCCTCGTTCCTGAGACAGAAATCGTTGCCGGAGGTACCCTAAAGTGGGACATGTGAAGAAAAGAGCACTCGCATTTATTCTGTTCACCGCCTTGCTCGCCATTCATGCGACAAATGCGCGCGCTGCCGACCAAGACGCATTCAGCGCCGGCTCTACGCGGCTGTCGGTCGTCATTGGGAGCGGTTATGCCTTCGATAAAAGCTACGTGATCCTCGGCGTCGGGGCCGCATATTTCATAGCCAACGGTCTCGATGTGGGACTCGATTTTGAGTCTTGGACGGGATCTAGTCCGGGCATCACCAAGGTCAGTCCTCGGCTCGACTATGTGTTCGGCACTGGTGGGCCGCTTCGGCCCTACGCCGGAGTGTTCTACCGCCGTACCATGATCTCGGGGTATAATGACCTGAACTCAATCGGCGGCCGAGCCGGTTTGTACTACATGTCCGGAAAAGGCGTTTACCTCGGCGCCGGTCTGGTGTATGAGAGTTATTTATCCTGCAATACTGCAACATATTCGTCATGCAGTGATACCTACCCAGAGATCGTCGTCGCGTTCACATTCTGAGGTAGTTCGCGTGGGCGTCTCAAACAGGGCTGTGCACCGTGATTATTGCTCAAGCAGGGCTACTAATAAAGGGCCAATTTCTGAAGAAATTGGCCCTTTATGTTGCTCGGCTCCCGTCACTCTCCCGGGCCGCAACCTTTAACGCTCTCCTCGTGAATCATGCAGTCGCGGAAAATGGCAACCACAATGACTCCGGAAAGGAAACGCTGCCATACAGGGCAACAGAAACAGAAAGCCCGTCAGTAAATCGACTGACGGGCTTCTGTTTCTCATTTGCCATGGCGTGCGCTATCAGTATCGCTTGTTACCGCTGAGGGGGACCGGGGGGTATGGCATCAGGCACCTGGTTCTTGACCGGTTTGATGCTCTTGAGATAGGCAAAGATTGCCTTGAGGTCCGCATCCGTGAGCTTCGCATAGTAATACCAGGGCATGGGCGGAAGAATGTCACGTCCAGAGGCCATGAACTTGCCGGTGCGCAGTATCCTGATAAACAATTCCTCATTCCAGGCTCCCGTACCGGTTTCCGGGTCAGGTGACAGATTTGCTCCATAGCTCGTGCCCCAGGGGCCGACCCACGCTGTCAAATGGTTGTTGGTTATGGCGCCCCATTTGTCCGGGCCAAATATGTTTGGCGGAACCTCTGCCAGTTTTTCGTCCGCGGGTTGCCCTGAAAGAAGCCTAGCCTCGTCCGGGACGGGACCATGCGGGGTCATTTTCTTCGGTGAATGACAGTCATTGCATCCACCCACAGTGACGAGATAGAGACCTCTCTCGATCTGCGATTTTTTGCTGGCTGCCGCTTTCTGTTCAGTTGCAAAGGAGACCTTTGGTGCAAGGAAAAAACTGAATAATCCAATCGTGAGACATACTGCAATAGGAATCTTTCTCATATGCTATCCTCCCTTCGTAGGTGTATGAATCATTTGATTTATTATAGCAGATACCGTTTGGCGTGGTAGGGAAGATGGACTAAGCATAGGGTAATCACGTAGAGCGTTCATTGTGGGATCATTGACGCTCTCTCTGCAGTGTATCTTCTCGAAGTCTGACGCTAGTTTCCCTTTGCTAAACCACGTGTATAATCAGGCCGCCGTCGTGGTGCCAACAAGGACAAAGAAAACTTATCAAATAGTGCCGTAAAACCTCGGCATTCATGCCGGGGATATACGACGCTGGTTGTGAAGCAACCAACGAACTGCTCATGTTATGGTAGTTTGATTTTTTGTTCACGTGCCTGCTATAATTACCACCATGACTGACCCCACCAAAGGGCCCGAAGTACAAACAATGACCGCCTTCGGTAAAGCACTGGCAACTGATGACAGCACAGCTCTGTTGCTCGGACTTCTTGGCTTGTTCGCAAGGAGGATCTGGAACGCAGCCTTGTGGAATACCACGAACGTCTGGTCGGCCATGGGGAAAATCCCCACCTACCCCGAGTTCCTCTTAGCTTTAAAGCAAGAGCATCCTCTCTGGTATCGAAGGCGCCACCCTCAACGCGCTCAGGCAATCCTTGAAGAGCTTCGGCAGTCCTGTCAATCGTGGTTTGCTTTTCGTCGAAGACCCGGATACGATCATCAACGTGGAAACCACCGGAAACTGCGCAGGGGTTGGACTTATCACGCAGGCGACGAGGGAGCAATTCTCCTATATAAGGGTGGAATGACTGAGGCATCAAGACTATGAATTACCTGGCCCATATGCTCTTATCCGACGATACGCCTCGTTCGATGCTCGGGAATTTTATGGGAGATTTCGTCAAGGGAAGCGTAGAGGGGAAATTTCAACAGGAGATCGTTGACGGAATCATGCATCACCGCAGAATCGATCATTTTACCGACTCGCACGTTATCGTTTCATCCAGCAAGAAATTGATCAGCGAAGCCCGACGCAGATTTTCGGGTATTATCATTGATGTTCTGTATGACCATTTTTTAACCAGGAACTGGAACCGGTACTCCGAGACCAGACTTGATGATTTTATCGAACTCGTGTATAAAAACCTGCATAACCAGAGGGGGGGTATTCCTCCCCTTGCTGAGCTGTGTATTGAAAAGATGGTACGAGAAGACTGGCTAAGCTCCTATGGATCCCTGGAAGGAATCGATAAAACGTTCAAAAGAATATCAAAAAGACTGAGAAGAGAAAACAACCTTAAATCGGCAGTTTTGGAATTGGAGAAGAATTATGATGTTATGAATGCCCATTTTCTGCGGTTCTTTCCCCAGCTCATAAACTGTCTGGGCCCGGACCACTTGAAGCACCCGTGTGGCGGCTGCAGAAAGAGCTGCAGTACTCGGGAAATGGAACGTCAGGATTGAACAGGTGGTTCGGAACAGGATCAACATTTTTCGATTTTCTCCTGGCTCAGTCGGGCCGGCCGAACGATACACCTCGATATGCTCGCCGGGAAAATCAGTGCGTTCACTACAGGGCAGGTATCCATCCGTGCGTTTGACTGGTCGCTTCAGATGTGCTACGTTTACCCTATGGATACGGCAGCGTATCTTCGTCAAATAGTAACGGTTCTCGCGAGTGAGATAGGTGTACGGAGCTATCGGGACCATGAACGCCTCACGAGTACGACAGACTACATCTCAGGCCAACTTGCTTCCTTCGGCTACCATGCCACCAGCCAGACGTTCAACTTCCGCAGGCATTCCTACGCTAACCTGATCGCGGAGCTTCGCGGCTCTTCTATGCCGGAAAAGATCCTCGTCATCGGCGCTCACTACGATACGGTACGGACTACGCCCGGTGCCGACGACAACGCAAGCGGTGTCGCAGGTCTCCTCGGCCTTGCACGCCAGCTTTCCAGAAGCCAGCCGGCTAAGACAATCAGGTTCGTGTTTTTTTGCCTTGAGGAGCCGCCGGCCTATCGGACACGGAATATGGGCAGCTTTCACTATGCGAGAAGCTTGAAGGAAAAAGGTGATAGGGTTGAAGGGATGATCTGCCTCGAGATGATAGGGTACTTCTGCGACCGGGAGGGCTGCCAGCATTATCCCCTCCCGTTCATGAATGTCAAGTTTCCGCGGGCGGGCAACTATATCTCGATGGTCGGGAATTTGCGCTCTAGGAGTTTTACGCAGAAGATCGCAAAGGACTTTCGGGAAAGCACCGATCTTCCGGTCGTCACGCTGAACGCGCCGGCGATCGTCATCGGCATCGATTTCTCCGACCACTGGTCATTCGGCAAGTTCGGTTACCGGGCACTCATGGTGACGGACACGGCCTTTTACCGGAATCCGCACTACCACGCACCGAGCGATCTGCCGGAAACCCTGGATTATGAGCGCATGGCAAAGGTCGTGGAAGGGCTTGCTGCTGCTGCAAAGGTGAGTGGGGATGGGGCGTCATGAGAGAGCTTGTTTTTCTCGCTATACGCGAACTTTGTGAAACCGTCTAGGCTGTGGGGACGACGACAAAGAGGAAATAGAGAATAGCTGGCTTAGGGTATCATAGGACCAGGGTTTCAGATCCGTGTCCTCACCTCATATACGCAATCCAAGGGTTTGCATTTGTAATAAAAAACACCGGCAGAAAGAATATACCAACGCCTTTCTACCGGTGCATCGTATTTCTACGGATCCCTTCTGATCGTTTTGAACCACTTGAACACTATCGCTTTCATCGTGAGGTAATGCGTGAGAAAGTCGGTCTTGGAACGAATGTGCTCACCCTGACGCGTGCGAGACGAGTGTTTAATCATCCGTATCAAACCGTGGCCTGTCATCATCAGGGACAGTACAGGCATATTCAACCTCAACATCTGCAGCAAGAAAGTCAGATGTTGTGCTGTCAAAGCCATACAGTTTGACCTCAACCGATGCATTGTTAGCCAGAGTACCCTTGACAACGGCCTTGCTGATATCAACAGTCATTGTCTTCCCTGTATCATAGGTTAGCGTAAACGTTGTCGTTGTTGATGAGCTAAGCGCCGAGACGAGCCCCTCAGTCTTGACGAGGATATTTGAGGCCACGATCGTTTGATGTATATAATCGAATGTCGATGCCGTAACTCGCGTGTTCAGCGCGTCCTGCTGTGCCCGAAGGAGGAGATCATCAAGACCCGGCTGTTGGGTTGTCGTGATGTTTGAGTATAAGACAGTGAAGGACCTATCGTGCTTCGTGAGGTCAAAGGTCTGTGTTGAGGTGGTCAGTGCGGATACCACGCCTGTTAAACTTTGGCGATATCCCAGATTTCTGAACCCATCGCCACAGATCGGTGATACTTTCATCTGGACCGTGCATTGAGGTGTTCCAAAATTGTCTACATCAAAAGCCTTCAAGTTAAAATCAAGAGCGATTTGATTATTCTGGTTCACCAGTATGTTTACCGGACTATTGATGACCACTGTGCATAGATCGCCATTGCACTGAAGCGGATTAGGCCGATCAGAATCATCGAGATAAGACGTAAATGAGCATGCTGACTGTATCCCCTCCGCATTCATGAGCTCGACGGATTTGTTGAATTCGATAGAGATCTTGTCGTACGTTACAGATGGACAAGAAGAAACGTTTAAAAGCTGGAGTATGGTGGCCAGGTTGGCGATGTTAACCGTTGCCGTCGTCGCTGTTGTCAGTAGATCGCAAGAGGTTCCGCTGCCAGTACTGATTATCGTCACCTGGTCGATCGTTGCGATGACTTGTTTGTGATTTGATATATCGTCCGTAGCGTAGAGGGACACGGTGCCTGATGCAGAGCCTCCTCCGCCATTGCCGCCATTGATTGTGCCTACTCCACTGCTGCCACTGCTGCAGGAATAGATGAGAATCGCTGCGACAAAGAGAAGAACCGTCCCCCCTATGATGCTTAATAGTACGCTATTTTTTTTCATCGTATACCTCCGTATATTTGAGACGCAGAGATTTCTAAGACGCGGACCATTACATCAACCGCTAAAGGATTGCAAACAATAGTTTGATCGATTGTCCCATGAGTCTGATAATTCAACGAATTAGTTAGAGACTTTATCGCAGGCAGTGTTATTAACACATTACAATAAAAAAATTATAACTTTTCACTTGGATTTAGTAAAGTGAAAATTACCACAGAAACAAATATATTTATCTTATGTAAAAATGGGCAAAAACGGGAAGAACGTCTTTCACGGTAGAATCCGTCTGGTCGTTGGTTAAGCAGCAAGAATCACCTTGGTAAGGACCAAGCATGCAAAGATGTCGGGAGAAAGAGCGTGCCAATCGTACAAGCTTTACTGTAGCGCAATACCCCATGGTCCGCTTAAGCCTGTGTTTGCACCGGAGATGGTACTTAGCGGGGTGACATTCCCGGTGGCTGTCGTGCTATATACTGTGATAGAGTTGCCGTTTTCGTTAGCCACAAAGATCTGATCATTTACCGTGTCCACGGCAATACCCACGGGTCCGCTCAAACCAGTGCTTGCGCCGGAGATGGTACTTACCGGAGTGACATTGCCGGTGGCTGTCCTCCCATATACCGTGACGGAGTCATTAGTGTAGTTGGTCACAAAGATCTGGTTATTAACCGCGTCCACGGCAATGGCGTAGGGGCCACTCAATGCTGTTCGTGTGCCATAGATGGTACCAACCGGGGTAACGACCTCCGTGGCTGTCCTCCCATAAACCGTGACGGAGTTATTATTGGAGTTGGTCACAAAGATCTGGTCATTAACCGTGTCTACGGCAATGCCGAATGGGCCGCTCACGCCATTGTTTGTTCCAGGGAGGCTGCTCACCGGTACGACATTCCCGTTGTCCGTCGTGCCATAGACCGTGATTGAATTGTTCCCGACGTTAGCAACAAAGATCTGGTTATTAACCGTGTCCACGGCAATGCTGGTTGGGCTTCTCAAACCAGTACTCGTACCGGATATGGTACTTACCGGCGTGGCGTTGCCGGTTTCTGTCGTGCCATATACCGTTATTGAACTGTTTCCCCAATTGGTCACAAAGATCTGGTTATTAACCGTATCCACGGCAATACCCTTTGGTGTGTTCAATCCAGTACTGAGAGCGGAGATTGTATTTACGAGTACAGCACTCCCGATGGCTGTCGTGTCATAGACCGTGATTGAGCTGTTCCCCGAGTTAGTCACCAAGATCTGGTTACTTACCGTGTCCACGGCAATGCCCTGGGGGTCATTCAAGCCAGTACTTGCTGTTTCGAAGATGGTATTTACCGGGGTGACATTGCCGGTTGCTGTCCTCCCATATACCGTGATCGTACGGTAGTTAACCACAAAGATATGGTTATTTATCGTGTCAACGGCAATGAAGTGTGGGATGTTCAAACCAGTGCTTGAGCCTGAAATGGTACTTACCGGGGCGACATTGCCGGATGCTGTCCTCCCGTATACCGTGATCGAGTTGTTCCCCCAATTGGCAACAAAGATCTGGCTATTTACCGTGTCCACGGCGATGCCCTGTGGCATATTCAAACCCGTGTTAGTGCCGGAGATAGTACTTACCGGGGTGACGTTCCCGGTGGCCGTCCTCCCATATACCGTGATGGAGTTATTATTGGAATTAGCCACAAACATCTGGTCATTTACTGTGTCCACGGCAATGCCTACTGGGCCGTTCAAGCCAGTGCTTGTACCGGAGATGGTGCTTACCGGGGTGACATTGCCTGTGGCTGTCCTGCCATATACCGTGAGTGAGCTGTTCCCCGAGTTAGTCACATAGATCTGGTCATTTACTGTGTCCACAGCAATGCCCTGTGGGTTGTTCAAGCCGGTGCTTGTTCCGGAGATGGTACTAACCGGGGTGACATTGCCGCTTGCTGATCTCTCATATACCGTGATCGTATTGTAGTTAACTACAAAGATTTGGTTATTCACCGTGTCCACGGCAATGCCCAAAGGTAAGTTCAAGCCTGTAATATTGCCAAATTGTCTCAGTGCATTCACATTCCCACCCAAGGATGAATCAAATACGGAAACCGTATTGTTCAGTAAATTGGATACATAAAGCTCACGTGCAATCGCTACCCTCCACATCGCGTAGAGAGTGACATTTGCCGAACCCATGGTGAAAGTCTGTCCCGGAGAATACATCGTGCCAGATCCATTAGATACCATGTTCCAACCCGAGAAGGTAGCCCCGATAGTTGCAAGATCGCCTGTATTCCCGGGCACCGTGACCACCTGCCCCGACACATAGCTGGTTGTGTCGATCGGGACGCTACCGCCGGTGCTACCGTTGCCGTTATAGGTTACGGAGTATGTGGGACTTTGGTGTTTTCCGCCCCCACATTTACTGCAGAGAAATAGGAGGGTTGCTGCGAACAGAACCAAAATCGAGAGATTTAATAACTGTTTCGTGTTAAACCTCCAGAGGGTTTCGAATTATCGAGC
>Ga0187779_10002226_pt1 | contig 11931 bp, 9 predicted proteins | sample 1015_Q2_SP10_10__FD_132435 | JGI IMG/M metagenome (GOLD analysis project Ga0187779, IMG submission 132435) | Tropical peat soil microbial communities from peatlands in Department of Meta, Colombia - 1015_Q2_SP10_10_MG | ecosystem: Environmental > Terrestrial > Soil > Wetlands > Peat | place... | reverse complement strand
GGGTTCGCCGCGGTCCTCACGACGAGTGTCGCCGCGGCTGCCGACGCGCCGGGCGCCGCGCCGCTGCCGTTCCGTCCCGCCGCTGCGGCGGGGCTGCCCGCGGTGGCCGCCTCGACCGCCTACACGGATGCCGGCGTCTCCGGCCTCACCCGCGCGCTGGCAGCCGAAACCGCGCCCGTCGCGCCGGCCAGCCCGGCCCGGACCCTCAAGGCGGCGGCGCCGAAGCCCAGGGTGGTGGTTCGCGCCCCTGACGCTGGACCGGTCGTCTACGCCGGCCGCAACCACTTCTGGTTCCCGGCTCTCGGCATCGACCAGGCCGTCTACGGCTATCCCTGCGACAGCAGCGCCGCGCCCGGACCCATGGTCTACCGCTGGGGCTGCGCCGGGGCCGACAACGTCTACCTCCTGGCGCACGCGGGCGGCAAGTTCCAGCCGCTGCACGACGCTTACGTGGACGGCCGCCTCAGAACGGGCATGCTGGCCATCTACGCCGACAGCGCGGGACACGTCCACTACTACCGCCTCGAGTGGGTCAAGGTCACCGCTCCGCTCGCCAGCTCGCACTGGGCGTGGGACCCGCAGCCGGTCAGCTCGCTGACGCTGCAGACCTGCCTGGGCGCCCAGAGCCAGTGGCGGATCTTCGTGCGCTTCCTCGAGGTCCCCACGCCCTAACGCAGGCGGGCCGTCAGAGCGGGCGGCGCGATGGCCCGCGCTACGATGGCCGCGTGGCTTCGCCGGTCTCCGTCTCCGAATGGCCTGTCTTCGGCCGTGATGCCCCCGACGTGGCATGGCGGCCCGGTGCGGCCGACCTCACCGCCACGCGGCTGGCGCGGTTCCTCCGGACGACCGGCCATACCGACCTGACGGCCCTCCAGCAGCACGCCGCGGCCGACCCCGGCTGGTTCTGGGGTGCCGCCGCGGACGACCTGGCCCTGCCGTGGCAGCAGCGGCCACGTGCCGTGGTGGACCTGGCCGGCGGCGTCGAGTTCGCCCGCTGGTGGACGGGCGGCGCGTTCAACTACGCCGCGGCAGCCCTGGCACCTCGCGTCGCGCGCGATCCGGCCGGGCCGGCCCTGGCCTGGGAGGGCGATGACGGGGAGGTCCGACGCCTCAGCAACGCCGAGCTGGATGCGGCGGTGCAGCGGGCGGCGGCGATGCTCGCCGCCCGCGGCGTGCAGGCCGGCGATCGTGTCGGCATCCTGCTGCCGCTGCTCCCCGAGACGGTCGTGGCGGTGCTCGCGCTGGGCCTGCTCGAGGCCGTCTACACGCCGATCTTCTCGGGCTACGGGGCCCCGGCCGTGGCGGCCCGCCTCCGCGACGCCGAAGCGTCCGTCCTGATCACGGCCGACGGGTTCCTGCGCCGCGGGGCCGCCGTCCACCTCAAGGAGACGGCCGACGCCGCGGTGGCCGACGCGCCCACGGTGCGCCGGGTGCTCGTGGTGCGCCGGCTCGGCGACCGCGCCGGCGCGGTGCCCTGGACGCCCGGCCGCGACGCCTGGTGGGATGAGGCGCTGGCCGACCTGGCGATCGGTCGGCTCGAGCCGGCCGGCCCGACGGACCCCGAGACGCCGTACATGCTGATCTACACCTCCGGCACCACCGGCCGTCCGAAGGGGGCCGTGCACGTCCACGGCGGCTTTCCCATCAAGGGCGCACAGGACCTGGCCCACGCGTTCGATCTGGACCGCGGCGACGTCCTCTGCTGGTTCACCGACCTGGGCTGGATGATGGGCCCGTGGGCCATCTCGGGGGCCCTCCTGCTCGGCGCGACGCTCGTGCTCTACGAGGGCGTGCCCGACTTCCCCGGGCCCGACCGCCTGTGGGCCCTGGTCGAGCGCCATCGGATCACCCACCTGGGCCTCTCGCCGACCGTCATCCGGGCCCTCATGGCACACGGCAGGGAACCCGTGCGGAGCCACGACCTGTCAAGCCTGCGCGTGCTGGGCTCGACCGGTGAGCCGTGGAACCCCGAGCCCTGGTGGTGGTACTTCCGCGAGGTGGGCGGAGGCCGCTGCCCGATCATCAACTACAGCGGCGGCACCGAGGTCTCGGGCGGCATCGTCAGCGGCAACCTGCTGACCCCGATCAAGCCATGCGGCTTCGGCGGACCCAGCATCGGCACGGCCGCGGACGTGATCGGGCCGGAGGGGGAAAGCGTGCGCGGGGTCGTCGGCGAGCTGGCCATCCGGGCGCCGCTGCCGGGCATGACGCGGGGCTTCTGGCACGATCACGAGCGCTACCTGGACGCGTACTGGCGCCGCGTGCCCGGGACCTGGGTCCACGGCGACTGGGCCGTGATCGACCCGGATGGCCACTGGTTCATCCAGGGCCGCTCGGATGACACCCTCAAGGTCGCCGGCAAGCGCGTCGGCCCGGCGGAAGTGGAGTCGGCCGCGATCGCCCATCCGGACGTGATCGAGGCGGCGGCCGTCGGCGTGCCGCACGAGGTCAAGGGCGAGGTCATCGTCGTCTTCTGCGTCCTGCGCCCGGGCGTGGCCGACGCACCGGACCTGCGCGCGGCGATCGCGGCGCGCGTCGTGGCGGAGATGGGCAAGGCCCTCAAGCCGGAGACGATCGTCATCGTGCCCACGCTGCCCAAGACGCGCAGCGGCAAGATCATGCGGCGGGTCGCGCGGGCTGCGTTCCTGGGCCAGGACCCGGGTGACACCTCCGCGCTGGAGGATCCGGCGGCCGTGGCGGCCATCCGCCGGAGCGCATCCGCCGTGGACGGGTCCGCCGGGTAGACCAGTCCCGGGGCCGGGACCCGGCCGGGTGCTACCCTGCCCGCCCATGGATCTCGACCTTTCCCCGGAGCACGTCCTGCTCCGCCAGACCGTGCGCGACTTCGCGCGGCGGGAGGCGGAGCCCGTCATCGACGAGCATGAGCACGAGCGCCGCTTCCCCGCCGACGTCGTGGCCATGCTGGGCCCGATGGGCCTCCTTGGCGTGCCGTATCCCGAGGACGAGGGCGGCGCCGGCCTGGACACGCTCGCCTATGCCATCGCCGTGGAGGAGCTGTCCCGCGTCTGGGGCTCGCTCGGCATCATCGTCGCCGCCCACACCAGCCTGGGCTGTGGGCCGCTGCACATCGCCGCGACGCCGACCCAGAAGGATCGCTGGCTCGTGCCGATGGCGCAGGGCCGGGTGATCGGGGCATTCGGCCTCACCGAGCCAGAGGCGGGTTCCGACTCCGGCGGCACGCGAACCACGGCGAAGCACAAGGCGGGCCCGAACGGAGGCACGTGGGTCATCGACGGCCGCAAGCGATTCATCACCAACGCCGGCCAGGCCGGGACCTACGTCGTCACCGCCCGCACCGGGACACGCCACGACGGGTCACCGGAGATCAGCGCCTTCATCGTCGCCGCCGACACACCCGGCTTCAGCGTGGGCCGCCTGGAGGAGAAGATGGGCCTCCACGCGAGCGCCACCGGCGAGCTGCTCTTCGAGGACTGCCGCGTCCCCGCCGATCAGATGCTGGGCGGGCGCGGCGACGGCTGGAAGATCTTCCTGGAGACGCTCGATGGCGGACGGATCTCCATCGGCGCGATGGCGCTGGGCCTGGCCCAGGCGGCGCTCGATGCCAGCGTGCCCTACGCACGGGAGCGCAAGCAGTTCGGACGGCCGATCGGCTCATTCCAGGGCGTCGGCTTCATGGTCGCCGACATGGCGACCGAGGTCGAGGCGGCCCGGGCCATGGTCTACCGGGCGGCCTGGCTCAAGGATCAGGGCCGCGCGTACGGCCTCGCCGCGGCCCAGGCCAAGCTGTTCGCGTCCGAGGTCAGCCAACGCGTCACCAACCACGCCGTGCAGATCCACGGCGGATACGGGTACGTCGAAGAGTTCAAGGTGGAGCGCTTCCTGCGCGACGCCAAGCTCACCGAGATCGGCGAGGGCACGAGCCAGGTCCAGCGCCTCGTCATCGGTCGAAAGGTCCTCGGCCTGAAGATCGACTGACCGGCGAGGAGTCCCGCCGCCCTTCCGCATCCATCCGGCCGCACGTCATCAGGAGTCCCAGAACCCGATGTCCTTCATGCACTTCCTGCAGCACGACCCCTCCGGCGCCGCCCAGGCGCCTCGCCCGGGCGGGGTCGCCGGCTCGCTTCCCGGCGCGGCCGAGCCCGAGACCGTGCGCCGCATCGCCGGGCGGCTGTCCGAGCTCGACCCGATGCGGGCCGCCTTCCTAGCCGGCGTGGGCTACTGCCTCGCGCGCGTGGTGGCGTCCGACCTCGACGTGACCGACGGGGAGCGCGGGGCGATGGTCGACCAGATCGAGACTTTCGCCGGCGTGCCGGCGGAGGAGGCGGCCCTCATCGTGGATCTCGCCCTGCACGAGGCCATGGCCGGCGCGGGGACCGATGACTTCTACGTCACGCAGCGGGTCCGGGCGCTGGCCACGCCCGCTCAGTTGGAGCAGCTGTTGCATTGCCTCTTCGCCGTGGCGGCACCCGGCGACGAGACGATCTCTTTCGCCCAGAACCGGACGATCCGCGAGATCTCGGACGAGCTGGGCTTCACCCTCGCCGAATTGAACGTCGTGCGCCGGACGTACGCCGACCGGATGGCCGTCGTGCGCCTCGCCCAGGGCGCCTCCACCTCCGCCGACCTCGCCGCGCGCACCCTCACCGACGCCGGTCGCGACCCCTCCTGAGGAGGCGCACCCGCGCAGGGCCGGGCGCGGCCGGGCCCCGTTGCGGGCAGGGCCGGGCGCGGGCACTCGGAGGCACCCCGCGCCAAGAGCCACCGCGCAGTCAGGGCTGCCCGCGCCGCCAGTGCCGTCGCGCTCAGCGGTTGGCGTCAAGTGCCCATAACGGCCACGAAATGGAGGTCAGCGGCCTGATCCTGGGGCGTTCACAGGGCATCGCGGGCATCTGGTGTCCGACTCGGGCACGGAGGGCCTCGATGTCGGCCGATATTGGCATCAGGTGCTCACGAACGCGTCCGCCTGGTGCGCCGTCGACGGGAGCCCCTGACTAGGACCTGCTCAAGCGAGTGGGCAGGAAGTCGGTGGTAAGTCGCCTCGTTGACCATGGTCGGCTATGGCTCCTCGAGATCGCCCGATCGACCATGCAGTCGTCCGAACCGCGCTGGACCTTGCTGCCCTTGGGCAGGACTTGCGAACGGCACGCCTGGCCGCTGGCCTGACGCAGGCCCAGGTCGGACACCATGCGGGTATCTCGTCCCGTCAGGAAGGACGACTCGAACGCGGCCGCATGCAGCGGTTCGATGCGTCTACGGTCAGCCGTGGCCTCGCGGCGGTGGGGTTGGAGCTCCGCATCCGCGCCTACCCGGCCGGCACTCCCATCCGCGACGCAGGACACGTCGCCCTTCTTGGCCGGTTTCGGGGCCGCATCTCCCCTGCATGGCGCTGGCGCGTCGAAGTCCCGGTCGGAGCCGTGACAGATGGCCGCGCATGGGACGCCACGGCGACTCGCGGGGATCTGCGCGTCGCCGTCGAGGCTGAGACGCGGCTCTATGACATCCAAGCGCAACTCCGACGGATCCTCGCGAAAGCCGCCACCGACCGGGTCGATCGGCTGATCCTCGTCGTGGCGGCGACCCACGCCAATCGGCGCGTGCTCCGCGAAGTCAGGGAACTGCTGCGAGACGACTTCCCGTTGGATACCAGGTCGATCCTCGCCGCGCTGGGCGCGGGCCGAGATCCGGGCGCGAACGGCGTCGCGATGGTCTGAAGGATCGGCGCACTGAGCGGCATCCCACCCTTGCCAGCACCCAGGCCTTGCCCGCACCCCATTCGAATCCCTGCCAGCCCGCCAGTGCCGGACATCAGGTGCCTATAACGGCCAAGAAGGGGGTCTGCAGCCTCCGTTGTGGCGTTCTTCATGGCTGGCATGGGCACTAGCCGTCACTTCAGGCCAGGGACCCGTGCCATGTTGGCCGCTATGGGCGCCAGATGTCGGCGTGGCTCGCCTGGAGAAGCCCGCGGCTTCGCGGCGTGCCGCCAACGCCTCAGGGCCCGGGTCGGGAGCGTCGGGCGGGCCCACGGGTCAGACGCCGGGGCGACCACCGCCCGTCAGGCGTGGGCTGGCTGCTCCCCGGGATCGCCCGGCTCCCAGGAGCGATGCTCACCGCGCATGGCGGAGATGACCGCACCCAGCAGGCTGGCCACGACACCCGCCCCGAAGGCCAGGTGCAGCGCATCGATGAACGGACCCATGTCGATGCCCGCCGCGCCGGATTGCGTGCCCGAGAAGACAGCCACCATGACCTGCGGGCTCATGGCCGTCGTGATGAGGCCGATCGCGAGGGCGATGCTGATGACGAAGCCCGTGTTGGTGAGCATGGCCCGCATGCCCGCGCCGATGCCGCGTTTGGCGGGCGCGACCACGCCCATGACCGCACTCGTGTTGGGTGAGTTGAACAGGCCGGACCCGGCGCCGATGACGAGCTGCCACACGACGAGCTGCCAGAGGGGCGTGGCGGCGCCGATGGTCAGCAGGCCGGCCAGCCCGGCGGCCGTGACGAGCATCCCGGCCGTGGCCAGGACCCGCGATCCGTATCGATCGGCCAGGAGGCCGCTGATGGGCGACAGGACGAGCAAGCCCACGGCAAGGGGCGCCAGCTCGATACCGGCCGTCACCGGGTCGTCGCCACGGACGCCCTGGAGGTAGAAGACCAGCAGGAACAGGACGCCGTTACGGGCCACGCCGTTGAGCAGGCCCGTCAGATTGCCCATCGTGAAGAGGCGGTCGCGGAAGAGCGTCAGGTCCAGGATCGGGGTGGGGACCCGTGACTCCACCAGGACGAAGAACGGCATCACCACCACGAACACGACGAAGCCCCCGATGACCCACCACGTGGTCCAGCCGTAGATGCCGCCGAAGGCGAGCGAGGTCATGAGGGCCAGCAGGGCCACCAGGTAGAGCGCGGAGCCTCCCAGGTCCAGGGAGACGCCGCGCTGCGGCTGGGCCTGCTCGACCAGGATCAGGAACGCAGCCATCGCGCCGATGATCCCGATCGGCACGTTGAACCAGAAGACGAAGGTCCAGCCGAAGCTCGTCAGGAAGCCGCCCAGGATCGGCCCCAGGATCAGGCCCGCCCCGACCACCATGGCGTTGATGCCCAGGGCCCGGCCCAGCTCCCGGCGGGGGAACGCGTCGGTCACCAGCGCCGCGGAGTTGGCGAACATGAAGGCGCCACCGACGCCCTGCGCGATGCGCCCGGCGATGAGCAGCAGCGCCGACGGGGCGATGGCGCACCACACCGAGGCGAGCGTGAAGACGACGATGCCCAGCGTGTACGTCCGCGCCCGCCCGTAGCGATCGGCGAGCCGTCCGGCGTTCAGGACGAGCACGGTCACCACGAGGGTGTAACCGACGACGATCCACAGCAGCGAGAAGAGATCGGTGTGGAGGTCGCGCAGGATCTCCGGCAGGGCGATGACCAGCGTCCCGGAGTTGAGCGACGCCAGCAGCGCGCCGATGCTGGTCACGAACAGGAGCCACCAGCGATAGGTCGGCGTGGCCGGGTCCAGGATCCCGCGTCTCAACGGCGATCAGGCCTCTTCGCGTTCGACCTGCCGCCGCGGCGCCGGCCGATGGCGCGGCGGGGGCACGTCGCTGACGCCCTGGACGAACGATGCCTGCCGGGCCCACTCGGCCGACTGCTCCTGCTCCTCCAGTGAGAGGATGCCCAGCCGCCCGAGCGTCGCCAGCTCGTCGCGGATGTAGGTGCGCAGCATCTCGGGGCCGTCGGTGTTGATGGTGTAGCGGACGCCGTGGCGGCGGAACGTGTCGAAGATCCAGCGGAACTCGTCCCAGCTCGCCACCACGCGGGTGTTGAGGTTGGAGGTGGGACAGACCTCCAGGACCACGCCGCGCTCGCGGATCATGTCCAGCGTGCGCGGGTCGTAGGCGGACTTGACGCCGTGGCCGATGCGGCTCGGCTCCAGGTTCTCGATGACCTCGGCGATCTCCTCCACCGGCCCGGCCTCGCCGGCATGGACCGTGATGCCCAGGCCCACCCGCCGGCAGCGATCGAAGAGACGGCGGTAGGCGCGCGGACGGAAGTCGTGGGATTCGGGCCCGGCGATGTCGACGCCCACCACGCCTCGCCCCAGGTAGGCGATGGCCTTCTCCGCGATGATCTCGTTGAGCTGGTACGGGAAGGCCCGGTCCAGGCAGAAGATCAGCCCGGGGGTCACGGGGTACTCCAGCTTGGCCCGGTCCATGCCCCGGATGGCGGCGCTGATGATGTGGTCCAGGTCCTGCTCGCCGCCCCGGTTCCGCTTCATGGGGTTGAAGCGCAGCTCGACGGTCGTCACGTTGTTCTTGCGGTAGGCGCCGCCGACGACCTCATAGACGGACCGTTCAACGGCCAGCGGCGACGACTGGATCAGCTCGGTCCAGTGGAACAGCTGGAGGTACCCGTCGAACGAGTGGCCGTGCCGCGCCGACACGGTGATCATGTCGCGGAACTCCCAGTAGTCCTTGGTCGGCAGGCGGATGCCCTGGGAGTGGGCGATGCCCCACATGATGGCCGGGGCCACGGCACTGCCCAGATGGCAGTGCAGCTCGGTCAGCGGGGTCCGGCGGGGCAGGACGGCGGGCATGCTCCGGCGATCAGGCCAGGCCGTTGGCGGCGAGGGCCGCTGCACGAGCCCCACGAGCGCGCCGAACCGCCTCCGGCACCTGGTCGCGGGCGTGATAGCTGGAGCGCACCAGGGGCCCCGACTCGACGTGCTTGAAGCCCATCCCGAGCGCTTCCACCCGCATCTCGGCGAATTCGTCGGGATGCACGTAGCGGATGACCGGCAGGTGGGCCTGCGTGGGCTGGAGGTACTGGCCGATGGTCAGGATGTCGCAGTCGACCGAGCGCAGGTCGCGGAAGGCCTGCGAGAGCTCGCCCCGCTCCTCCCCCAGGCCGACCATGAGGCTCGACTTGGTGTGCACGGCGTCGTCCCGGCCGGTCACCTCGCGGCTGAACGCCTTGGCCCGCGCCAGGACGCCCAGCGATCGCCCGTAGCGCGCCCGCCGGCGCACCGGCTTCTGGAGCCGCTCGACCGTCTCGAGGTTGTGGTTGAGGATGTCAGGGCCGGCAACCATGACCGCCCGGAGCGGCTCGTCGGCGCCGTTGAAGTCGGGGATCAGGACTTCCACGCCCATGCCCGGGCAGGCGTCGCGCAGCGCGGTGATGGTCTTGGCGAAGATGTGGGCACCGCCGTCGGGCAGGTCGTCGCGCGCCACGCTGGTCACCACGACGTGGTCCAGGCCCAGGCCGGAGAGGGCCTGCGCCACGCGCCGCGGCTCGTCCTCATCGTTCCACGTCGGACGGCCGGTCTTGACCGCGCAGAAGCCGCAGGCACGGGTGCACGTGTCACCCAGGATCATGATGGTCGCCGTGCGCTGCTCCCAGCACTCGCCGATGTTGGGGCAGTGGGCCTCCTCACAGACGGTGTTGAGGTTCAGCCCCCGGAGCAGGTCCTTGAGCTGGTGGTAGTTCTCCCCCGCCGCGAGGCGCGAGCGGATCCACTCGGGGTGACGCCGCAGCGGCCGGGAACCGTCCGCCGCGGGCGCGCTGAACGACCCGCCGCCCATGGCGATCGTGAGCGGCACCGCCGGCTCGTGGGTATGGCCGGCGGCCCCGGCAGGCTGGAACATCGGAAGCTCGCGACCCATGCGCTGAGTGTACGCGGGGTCGCCGGACAGGTCAGGCCGGCCGGGTCCTCCCGGCGCGCGCGGGCGCGTGTCGTCAGGCGAGGTGCGCGCGGAGCATCCAGCGCTGCTTCTCAAGACCGCGGAGCAGCTCGATGAACACGTCCTGGGTAGCCAGGTCGCGATCGCCGAGGCTCTCCAGCCGACCCTGGATGTCGGACACCACGAGTGTCACCCGCTCGTCCATCGCCGCGAGCGCGGCCTGGTCGACGAGCGGGCCAGCCGGCAGGGTGGCAAGGCGCGTCGTGCCGGCGACGGTCGCACTCCGCCCGTCGGGAGGGGCGCCGATGGCCGTCATGCGCTCGGCCACGGTGTCGTACCAGTCGCGGTACTCGGCGGTCAGCTCATCGAGGAACTCGTGGACGGGCTTGAAGCCCGGCCCGGTCACGTTCCAGTGGGCCTGCTTGGCGTCAAGGCTGAGGTCGATCAGCTCGACGAGCGTCTCCTGGAGCGCAGAGGCTTCCTCGGCGGCGAGCCGGGCTGGCAGGGTGTCGGTGAGCACGGTCATGTCACACCTCTCATGTGGGTGGTTCGACCCACACGGTAGGGCCGTGCTCGGACACGGCACAGGGCCCATCGGGGCCAAGGCGGGGGCCGACCGGCCCGTTGCCCCGCGACCGGCCCGTCACCCCGGGGCGGCCAGCCGGGTCACCAGATGGGGGTCTCCGGGCTCACCGACTCGAGCCAGCGCTTCACGTCCGCGATGAAGCGGCCCGCCTGGGCTCCGTCGGTGGCGCGGTGGTCGAAGCCCAGCACCATGTTCATCATCGGCCGGATGGCGATGGCTTCGCCGGAGCCCGCGTCGACCACGACGGGTCGCCGCACGATGGCCTCCATGGTCAGGATGGCCACCTCCGGGACGTTGATGATCGGCTGGGTGACCACCGAGCCCGTCCACCCGGTGTTGTCGACCGTGAAGGTGCCGCCCGAGACGTCGTCGAGGCGCAGCTTGTTGGCCCGGGCACGCGTCGCGGTCTCGTTGATGGCCCGGTTCAGGCCGTGGACGCTGAGCGAATCGGCGTCGCGGATGACCGGCACGACCAGCCCGTCATCGACCGCCACCGCGACGCCCACGTTGATGGCCTTGCGGCGCCAGTGGCCTTCCTCGGTGTAGTGCGCGTTGAGGTCGGGGTGGGCCCGCAGGGCCTCCACGGCGGCCTTGGTGACGAAGGCCACGAACGAGAGGTTCATGCCCTCGCGGGCCTGGTACTCGGCCTTGGCAGCCTCCCGGCGGGCGATGACCGCCGACATGTCGACCTCGACGAGGGTGTAGGCGACCGGCACCGCCAGGGCGCGTGTCATCTGCGCGGCGATCGCCTTGCGCATCGGGGTCTGCGGCTTGAGGGAGTCGGCGGCCAGCGTCACCGGTGCAGGAGCCACCGGTCGAGATGCAGCGGCCGAAGCGGACCCGGCGGCTGCTGCCGGAGACGGCGCAGGCGCCTGCGCCCGGACACTCCGCTGGGCCTCCACGTAGCCCAGGATGTCCTCGCGCGTGATCCGGCCCGCGTGGCCGGTGCCCGTCACCAGGGCGAGGTCGATGTCGTGCTCGCGGGCGAGGCGTCGGACCGCCGGCGTCAGGCGGCCCTCGTACTCGGCCGGGTCGTGGCGCGGTGCCGTCGGGGCGGCCATGGGCGCCGGGCGTTCGTCCGAACCGGCGGGACCATGCGCCTCGGCCGCGGGGGTCGCCTCGGCGGCGCGGGTGGACGTCGTGACCGCGCCGGAGGGGGCGGAGCCGTTCGATGGCGCGGCGCCCTCGCCGTCGATCTCCGCGATCTCGGCGTTGTTGGGGACCGTCTCGCCCTCCTGGACCAGGATCGCTGTGAGCGTCCCAGCGAACGGCGAGGGCACCTCTGCGTTGACCTTGTCGGTGATGACCTCGACGATCGGCTCGTACTTGTCGACGTGCTCCCCGACCTGCTTGAGCCACTTGCCGATGGTCCCCTCCGCCACGCTCTCGCCGAGCTGGGGCATCGTCACCTTGGGCACGATCGTTCTCCTCGCGACGCTCGCTGCGGGCCCTGCCGGAGCACGGCCCGGCCGTCCTAGTGTCGCGCATCAGGACGGCAGGTGCAGCAGGGTGGTGCGCTGACGCCCATCCCCAACGGGTCATCGGCTTCAGGACTGACGGCTCACGGACGCACGAGCACCGCGAGCCTAGCCTTCCGGCATGCACCGGCTGGCCGTCGGCACGCTCGTTTCGACGCTGCTCGCCGTCTCGCTCATCGTCGTGGGCGGGACAGGCACGGCCGCGGCCGCC
>Ga0187779_10002224_pt1 | contig 11932 bp, 6 predicted proteins | sample 1015_Q2_SP10_10__FD_132435 | JGI IMG/M metagenome (GOLD analysis project Ga0187779, IMG submission 132435) | Tropical peat soil microbial communities from peatlands in Department of Meta, Colombia - 1015_Q2_SP10_10_MG | ecosystem: Environmental > Terrestrial > Soil > Wetlands > Peat | place... | reverse complement strand
TCTCTGCTCTTCGAGTGGCAGATTGTGACGGTCGCGTTGGCATGCAGCAGAAGCAGCGCCATCGGCTTGCCAACGATATCACTGCGTCCGATGACGACGGCGTTCGCGCCCTCCACCGGAATGTCGCTGCGTTTGAGAATCTCCATCACCCCGGCAGGTGTGCAGGCAACCAGCGCGGGACGCCCCGCCACAAGATGACCCACGTTCACCGGATGAAAACCGTCCACGTCTTTCGTGGGAGCGACCGCGTCGAGAATCTTCTTCGAGTCGATCTGTTTGGGCAGCGGCATCTGCACGAGAATGCCATCCACATCGTTGCGCTGGTTCAGTTCCTCCACCAGCGCGAGTAGCTCTTCCGTTGTGGTCGAAGCGGCCGGCGTGATGTGGAAACTCGCGAGCCCGAGCTTTTCGCATGCCGCGATCTTGCTGTTCACATACAGCTTCGACGCCGGGTCCTCCCCGACGCGCACAGCCGCAAGTCCGGGACGAACCCCTTGCTCGACGAGCGCTGCGATTTCCGCCTCGAGCTCTCGGTAGATCTCATCGCGTATGGCGTTGCCGTTGAGGATACGAGCTGACAATGGCTGCTCCCAGTTGTAGTTTTCTCGACGGTTCGAAACGCGCCATCATAGCACAGCCCACTCGTGCCCAGACCCCGGTCAACCGGTAGGGCGTTGTACAATGGTGGCTGCTTCGGTAAGAGCGCGAACGAACCGGACGTGGTCTTCGGCGAAATTTCGGAACGAAAGCAGCTGGAACGCGCGATGCGTGACGCTGGGCGCCTGCCTCCGGGTCAGTCCGCAACGCTGAAATGGCCGGTGCTGCATGTCGGAGACGTGCCGCCGTTTGATCCGCAGACCTGGGACTTCCGCATCACGGGATGGGTGGAAAAACCCCTCCGACTGGGTTGGGAGGAGTTCACGCACCTACCGATGCGAGAAGTCACAGCCGACATGCATTGCGTCACGCGCTGGAGCCGGTTCGATGTACGTTGGAAAGGCGTGCCATTCAGCGAAGTGGCCCGCCTAGCCTTCGTAAAGCCCGAAGCCAAATATGTAATGGTTCACGCAGAGTACGACTTCCGATCGAACCTGCCGCTCGATGACCTGATGCGCCCTACCACCCTGTTCGCACTGGAGCACGATGGCAAGCCACTGCCTGCCGATCACGGCTATCCCGTGCGCCTTGTCGTGCCGCACCTCTATGCATGGAAAAGCGTGAAGTGGGTCCGCGGGATCGAATTCATGACTCACGACGCGCCCGGTTTCTGGGAGGAAAACGGCTATAACATGTACGGTGATCCCTTCCGCGAGCAAAGGTTCACCGGCGATCGTTGACGGCTAGTGTGCCTCTCCCGCTCCGCCCAGCTTGCGCTTGCGGTTCAGCTTCACCGCAGCAGACCGCAACGTTTCTGGCACGTTCTTGTTGGCCGTGAGTTTTATCAAATCCGTCGCCGTGAGCCGCACCATCAGATGCAAAGAAACGTCGAGCGGCGTCTTGGGATTGTTCACCAAATTCTTGACCACCGCATAATTCTTCATGAAGATTCGCGTGAGCGAAATCGTCCGGAGGATTTCCGCGGTGAGATTGGACATGGAGGCAAATGCTTCGACTTCCGTGTCGGTCAGGCGCGGAGATTGCAGGACACATCGTTGCACCAGCTTGTTCGGGTCGCGGATCAGTAGCATGCGCTCGGTGCGGCCACCCTTGAGCGCGAGGGTGAGCCGCTGGACGACATTCATATGCGCAACACGCTGCATCAGTGTCTCGCGCTTCACCGGATCCGGTTCGGCGTCGGCCGCCGCGTCTTGCATCTCGTTTTGAGCCACCGCGCCTTTCTGCAGTTCGCCGAGCAAGCCCCGCTGTTCACTCGAACCGGAAGACGACTCGGCCACCGCAATGACCAACTGTGGGTCTGAAACGAAGCGCTCCAGATTGTCAAGCAGCGCTTGAATGCCCGGCGCAGTCAAGTGCTGCGCCACGCGCGCAACACAGGCCGTGGGACACGCCGCATTCTTCGCGAGAGCATCAGCAATGCCAGACTGGGCACCCAAATTGTCGGCGCAGTAGGCAAACAGCCGGCTGTCCGCTTCGGGACGGTTACAGGCAGCCAGGAAATTCTCAAGCGGTTGCGTGAGCAGCGCGTTCTGGGCGCGCTCGGAGATGGTGGGATCGTTGTCGGCGGCCAGCACAGCGAGCATCTCGACACGATCCTCGGGGCCCAGCGGGACACTGCCGCCGCAAATGGCCAGCTTCTGCTCGGGGCGCGCGTGGCCGGAACGTATCTGCGCACACAGTTCCGCGCTAATGAGGCGCCTCCGCGGGCTTCGGCAGATCGCTCCTGGTCAATCTCATTTCTCCCGGTTCACCTGGTACGGGAGCCCACTGGATCACTTGACCGCTGAGCGTGAACTCAAAAGCTTTCGAATCGCTCGAGGCGATTACGAACGTCTCATGGGCCTCAAACCTCTTCAGATCGCTTGCCTGAAGGATTCCGGCAAAGACGGTCTGGCCATCGGTAGCGACCGTCAGGTCCGCGGGTTGGCTTGCCCGGATCGTGAGAATCATGGGCGTCTGAACCCGAGCGGCTGCCGTGGAGATCGGCGTGGTCACAGGGGAACTTGCAACCGCGCTTCCGGTAAATCGCCCCCGGAGACGTGCGGCGATGGCCCCGCGGAAATGCCCCAGCCAGAACCCGCCAGCGATGACTGCTAAGGCGAGGAGAACGACCCCAAAGACCGACCCCCAGGCTCGCGGAATCTTTTCCGAGTTTCCGCCGGCGCGAGGGTCGTCTACGCTCTTCCGTTCATAGGCGTATTCGGCGACCAGGCCCTCCTCATCCATGCCAAGGAATCGCGCGATCGATCGGATAAACCCGCGATTGAACGCACCACCGGGCAGCCGATCCCATTGTTCGTTCTCAAGAGCTTCTAGAAAGCGGGTACTGATGCGGGTGGCGGCCGCGATTTCTTCAAGCGAAACGCCGCGCAATTCGCGCTCGCGCCTGAGGTGTTCGCCGAAAGGTGTCGAAGACATCCGCGGGGGACCATCAAAAATATAGGCGCGGGCCGGAGGTGTGTCAATGCTGGCCATTCTCAGGTGCTTGGCCATTCTCAGGCCAAGTGGCTGCTACCGATAAAAAGGGGACCAGTTGGGTGGGTGAGCCCAACTGGTCCGGGGTGGTGCCAGCTTCTACCGCTGGCCGGGTGAGACTCGCGCCGGATCAGAACAGCAACTTCAAGCCGAACTGCCATACCCGCGGCGTTGTCGATGTCGACGTGATCTTGCCGAAGGTGGTGGGGGTGCTGATGTCGGTTCCGTAAGGCGGATTAAACTGTGAGTGGTTCCATATGTTGAAGGCCTCTGCTCGGAATTGCAGGGTTCCGCCCTCCCACAGCTTGGTGTTCTTGAGAAGCGCCATATCCCAGTTGAACTGCCCAGGACCGAAGACGCTACCAACTATCGAGTTGCCGTAGCCGGTTCCGGCTCCGGGGAACGTCGAGTTCACCGCCCCGCAAGGTGCGGTGGGCGAACCCAAAGGATTGGGAACTCCACCAATGCAGTACGGCGAGTCCGCCGGAAGAGGCGTCGTGCACGTGCTGGCTGGGAGGCCACTAAACCCGCTGACCGTGCACATCGATGTGAAAGCGGCCGGGTTCAACCAATTGGACAGTGCGCGCTGGGTGGTGCTCCCAGAGCTGGCGATATTGAGAGCGGAATTGCAGTTTCCATTCTGACGGCAGTGCACGGGATCGGCCAGTGCAGCTCGGGCGGCGCCCGCGCCATAAATCGTGGCGCCTTGGCTGTCCGTGACCGTGAAGGGTTGCCCGTTCTGGATTGTGGTTACTCCCGAGAGACTCCAGCCTCCGAGCAGCTTATCTTTCATGCCCCCCTCGGACTTCCAGGGGATCTGGTAGACGTAGGAGATGACAGCACGCTGCGACCGATTAAACGCCGCGAGCCCATACTGTTGGCCAAGATCCAGGGGACTGTTGCTGTTGGTTGCTCCGTAAAGCACAGCACCAGGAGGCTGAATGCCGCTACCGGCCACGGCCGTGTCAACGTTGGTTATGCCTTTGCTCCAAGTATAAGACGCCTGGAGCAAGAGACCGTGCGAGAAGTTGTGTCGGATCTGGGCCTGCAAGCTGTCGTAGAGAGAGCTTCCGTTCGTGTTGGTGCTTGCAAAACCTCCTGGAGAAAAGCCCAGGATGCTCACGCGCTGTGTGTTGTTCGTAGTGAAGAGTTGAGGGAATCCGGCGAAAGCGCACGGAAAGCACGTGACCGTACTGTTTGTTACAGGGAAGGGATTGGCAGCGTCATTAAAGGGCAACGACGATCGAATCATCTCCGTGTTCTGGCGCCCGGAAGCTGCCGTCGGGTTATTCGGAGCGTTGGCAGGAAGTAGGGCTACGTTGATGTTCTGGGACCAGTTGTAGAGATACGTGCCGTGGGTGCCCACATAGCCAACGTCTGCGACCCATCCACGAGCGAACTCATACTGAAGATCGAGCGTGTATTCTTGGATCAAAGGTAACTGGTCCGCCATGTGGGGCGAATCGGATGTGTATCCGAGTGCCGACGTCAACGTCCGCGGCGTCCACACCAGAGGCGTCGGCTGCCGTGCGCCGGCAATCCACGGATTGTGCAATGTGCTGGCAAAGCTGGCAGGAAAACTTCCATACGCTGCGCCCGAGTATGGAGGCAGATTCAGTTGATTGTCGATGAGCAAGTTGCCGTAGATCCGGTCGTAGAACCAACCGTAACCGGCCCGGACAACAAATTTGTCGCTCAGGGGCTGCCAGGCAACACCAAGACGCGGAGCAAAGTTGTTCCAGGGAGTTCCCGGTACGAGTGTCTTGTTGCCGTTGACGTGGACGCCCGCGGTATTGCAGGGCGCCGGTGACGTCAGTCCGAACTGGCTCACGGCAAAGTTCGACGGCACGACAAAGCCCACGAGCGTGCCGCAAGGATTCGTCAAGAAGAAGGAGCCCGTGTTAACTGTGGCGGCCTGGGTGTTCCAAACGTTTGCGAACTCGCCGCTCGTGTCGGACGGGAAGCCGCTATACTCCCAACGCAAACCGACATTCACCGTCAGTTTGCGATTTACCTTGATGTCGTCTTGGACATACCAGTCGTACGCGGCGACACGGTTGTAATGCGTCAGAGCGCCTTGCAACCCAAAGCCAAACGCGAATCCGCCGTTGGTGGCCGTGGGTGTGCCATCGTTGTAGGTTGGATCGAGAGGGTTCGTTCCCGGCGGACCTGCGCTCATCGTCAGGAAGTCCGCGGTGCTTAGAACCAGCAGCTCTCCGCGCCCAGAAGCTGGAATCGTGTTGTTATAGCGAATTCGCTCACTGTCGAAGCCCGCACGGACAGAATGCTTGCCGTGGTTCCACGAAATCGAGTCGCCCCACCCGTAGGTGTTGATGTAGTTCGTCGAGATCATGGAGAAGTTCCCGCCTTGACTCCATGGTCCGGAAGATCCGCCGATGATGTCCAGCATCGGGACAATGTTCATTTCCGGAAATCGCGCGGCGAGTGCGCCGAACGGAGGCCCAGTTGTGAGCGGGCATCCGACGCCGTTATTCACAATCGGGATGATGTTGGCCGTGCTATTGATGTCGCAGGACTGAACCTTGGTTGGATCCGTGTTGTTCTCGACGTCGCGGTGATAGTCCACTCTCACCTGGTTCACAACGTTCGTCGTGAACACCGAGGTCAACTTCAACTGGGCCACGATGTTGCTGTAGCTCGCGTTGACGGGCCCACCGGGGTTGCAGTTTCCCGCGGTAATGAAACAGTTAAAGGGCTGGTACTGCGGATCACTCGAAAGGAAGAACTTTTCTGAAAGCGTGTGCTTGCTGGATAGCACATAGTCGGTGTTGCCCAAATACTGATTTTCGTTGGCCACGACAGGTAGGGAAATCGCCACGGTGCAACCGGCAAACGTGACTGGCTTGCCACCACAGGTTGCTGGCGCGCTCGGGAAGTAGAAGCCCTGGTTGAAGCCCCCTTGGACCGCGCCCTTGGATTGAAGCATCGCGATGGCCGTATTGCTGATGTTCGAGCCATTGGGAGCAACGGGTCCTGCTGTATCGGTCCCTATTTGACCTGCAAAGACGCTGCCCAAATAGGCCCGATAAGCAGCCACATTGTTGGTGCAGCGCACGTCACTGCAGACTCCACTGGCCACACCGGCATTGTCGTTCCAAGGCAGCAACTGCGTGTTGGGCGAATAACCCGAGGCAAAGCCGCTCGTCCCGATTCCGTTGATCTGTCGAATCCCCTGATAGGAGAAGAAAAAGAAGATCTTATCCTTCTTGATGGGCCCCCCAATGGTGCCGCCGAAGGTATTTTGCTTTAGTGTCTGGGGCGAATTCGGCAGACCGAGGTTGGCCTCACTTCGCTTGTAGAAAAAGTCGTTCGCGTTGAAGAAGTTGTTACGATTGAATTCCCAGAGGTCGCCGTGGAATTGGTTCGTGCCGCTCTTGGTAACGACCGTCACGCTGGCCCCTGGATTCCTCCCGGTGCTGGCGTCATATTGCGACGTCTGTACTTTGAACTCTTGGATCGTGTCTGGGTTAGGTATCGCGATGCCGGGGAAACTTCCCGTCTGGGCCGCCGTACCGCTTACGTAGTTCACAATCGAAGCGCCATCCATGATGTAGTTGTTCTGGTTTTGTCGCTGACCGTTGGCGGCCACGTCCGTCGTCCCGTTCCCCAGGGAGGAAGCCGTGGCGACGTTGCTCACGACGCCGGGGGAAAGGTTGACGATCTGCGTGTAGTTGCGCGAAACCAGAGGCAGGTCGGTGATTTCTTGCGTACCCACCACTGCACCATTGGCGACACTCTGAGTCTGAATCGCCTCGACTGTTGCTTCTACCGTTACTTGCTGCGACTGGGTGCCGACCTCCAGGCTGCGATTGAGCACCGGTGTTTCCGTAACGTTGATGGTGATCGAGGGGACTTCGATGGTCTTGAAGCCGCTGGCTGAAAACGCCACTTTGTAGTTGCCGGGAGGCAAAAGACCAAACGTATAGGAACCGCTCGCATCGGTCGTTGTCGTTCGAGCCTGACCGGTGCTGAGTCTGGTCAGCGTCACGGTGGCGCCGGCAATCACGGCGCCCGACGGGTCGGTAACCGTCCCCGTCAATGCGCCGGTCGCATTCGTCTGTGCCATCAGAACCGACGCGCTGGTCGTGAGCAATGCCATCGCAAGCAACAACAGAAGCAACATTCGAATCGATTTCATGGAGTCTCCCTGGGCTCAAACCCCGCCGTAGCTAAACACCCATATGAACGCATCGGGAAAACGTACTGACGCACTTATTCGCGAACGCCCACCCCTTCGTTCGTTGCGTGACACTACAAACGAGCTGGCGCGATCTGTCCATTGCTTATTTTGGGCGATTCTGTTACGAAATATGCAAGAGCAGCAAAAACGCTGCTCAGCGCCCCAAAATGGCAGGTTACCGTTTGGTGGCCGGAGTCCGAATGGACCTGCGTCAGCTTCGCTACTTCGTTGCCGTCGCCGAACATCTGAGCTATGCCAAGGCGTCGCAGCAGCTTCATGTTTCGGTCTCGCCTCTGAGTCGCCAGATTCGTCAATTGGAAGATGAGTTCGGTGTCCGTCTGTTTATACGCGACCGCCGACGCGTCGAGCTGACCGACGCCGGACGAATGTTTCTGGAGGAGGCCAAAGCTCTCCTCCGTCACACCGCGGAGGTTTCCAGTCGCTTGCGAATGGCCAAGAAAGGCGAAACCGGCACCGTCCGGGTCGGTGTCGCTTTGCATTTGGGCGACAAGGTTGGCAGCGTTGCCGCTGAGCACGCCCGGTTGCATCCGGAAGTGGATATCCAATGCCAAGGGATCTTTTCCACGCTGCAGAATGAGGCCCTGCGAGAGAGCAAAATCGACATCGGTTTCTTGCGCCCTCCCGTGGACCCTGGGCTCTCGTCAGAGCTCTTGCACGAAGAGCGACTGATCGCGCTCATAAGCAAGTCAAATCCCCTGGCCAAGCGCAGGTCGTTGCGCATCAGGGATCTTGCGGCTGAAACGTTGTTTCTACCGGATCGCGCCGTAGGCAGTGGCCTGCGCGACAAAATCCTAGAGCTGTATGCGAAGGCCGGCGCGGAACCCCGGGTCAGCCCTCTTGAGGCGGACCTTATGTCTGGCAGTGAGGTGCACAAAGTTCTTCTGGCGGCCAATAAGGGAGTGTTCGTGGTCGCCGACGAGATCACGACGCGCGCCGAAAACGCCAACGTCGCCGTCGCGATACCGATTGAGGATCCCGATGCCCGGATCGGATTGTATATGGCGTGGCGGAGGGGCGAATCTTCCTCCTCCGTGCTTTCCGTTCTCCTGACCGCGCGCAGAATGCTCGGCTCCTCCTCCCTACGCACCTCGTATGGAGGGGGAATACAGGTCGCCTCCCCTTAGCAGCTACTTCCTCTCGACCTGGTTTACGCGAAACGAGACATTGGCCTTTCGGCAATTGGTCTGGAATGCCCATTGCGGCGGGCGAAAACCGTTCACTATAATCCAGTGATTGCGCCCTGATTCTCAAGACGCCCATTCGCAGCAGGACCGGATGCGCCGGGCATCCGATGCGAAACCCTTTGGGGGTGTGGAGCGCCGACGCAACCCGGGGCCTGTGCCGACGGTCGCCGAGGGTGGCGAAGTCAATGTCTTCCACGAGCTTGGCAAGGCTCTCACCTCTTCGCTCCAACTCGACCAAGTCCTCCGAACCATCATGGAGAAGATCAACGAGGTGCTGCACCCCGATACGTGGTCTCTGCTGCTGATGGACCCCGACAAGCAGGAGCTGTTCTTTCAGATCGCCACGGGCGCCGGCGCCGAGGCGCTGAAGGACATACGGATCAAGGTGGGGCAGGGTCTGGCTGGCTGGGTGGCCGAATCCGGCGAAGCAGTCGTTGTGCCCGACACGAGTAAGGATTCCCGCTTCTTTGGACAGGTGGATGAGAAGACCAAGGTGGCAACTCGTTCGATCGTCGCAGTGCCGGTGCGTTTTCGAGACCAGTGCCTCGGCGTGATTGAGCTGATCAACTGCGTGGGGGCCGAAGGATTTAGCCAACGGGACCTCGCGCTGCTCGAAGCGCTGGCCGACTACGCGGCCATCGCCATCGAAAACGCTCGGCATGTCCAGCGAATTCACGAGCTGACGATCACCGATGACTGCACCAGCCTCTACAATGCCCGGCACTTGAACTTCATGCTCGACACGGAAATCTATCGCTCGCACCGGTACTCCTTCGAGTTCTCCATCATCTTCATCGACCTCGATCACTTCAAAAGCGTCAACGATACACACGGGCATCTGGTGGGATCGAAACTGCTCGCGGAGATCGGTGAGGCCGTAAAAGCGAAGTGCCGACTGATTGACCTGGCATTCCGCTACGGCGGTGATGAGTTTGTGGTGCTACTGCCCCAGACTTCCAAAGAGAATGCAGTCGGAGTCGCCCATCGCCTGCACAGGTTGATTCGCGAAACCCTCTGGTTGCGGGAGGCGAATTTGAACGTGCGAGTCACAGCCAGCGTGGGCGTCGCCTCCTATCCAACCGACTCGCGCACAAAGGCCGAGCTGCTCCATCTGGCCGACGAGGCCATGTATTTGGTTAAGAACACAACCCGCGACAGCGTGGCTGCGGCTGGCGCGGGCGTTCTTCCCTGCCGCTAACGTGCGCTCACTTCCTCCCCGGCTCTGCTCGAGCGGTTGTTTGGGACCCATTCGCTCCCCTATACTTTCTGATGAGGAGACTCTGAGTTGCGCAATCGTCAAGCCGCGCGCTATGCCCGCTGGTCGGCCATGGCGGCCGGTTTGATCGCCATGGCCGTCGCGGCCCTCTACGCCGAGCGAGCCTTTCGCGAAGGGCATGCGCGGCAGAAAGCGCCCAAGGCGCTGTCCCTGAGTGTGCAGCAGCAGTCCGCACAGTTCTCCTTCTCCAAGGTTGAACAGGACCGCACCATCTTCACGATTCGCGCTTCTCACGCCACTCAGTACAAAGACCAGAATCGCGCCGTGCTAAACGACGTCTGGATCACCATCTACGGCCGCGACGGGAAGGGCAACGACAACATTCACACCGAGGAGTGCAGCTACGAACCCGATACGGGTGCGGTGCGCTGCGAGGGTCAAGTGCAAATCGACATTCAAAACGCTGTGTCCAGTGGCGGCACGGCCGCGGCGACGACGAACAATCTCGAAGTGAAAACGAGTAATTTGTCCTTCAATCGTAATACCGGGGAAGCCTCGACTCCGGCCGCCGTCGAATTCCGGTTTCCTACCGGACAGGGACGCGGCCTGGGAGGTTCTTACAGCGCCGAGGAAGGAATTGTCCGCGTGGAACGCGATGTCAGGTTCGAAATGGCTCCCTCGGCGCAGACGGGCGGTCTGCCCGCGACAGCCTCCGGCAGCAGCCTTGAAATCCGACGCCAGGAACGGACCGTGGTGCTGGCGGGTCCGGCCGTTGTCAAAGAGGGGGCCCGAAAAATCTCCGCAGACAGAATCTTGATCGAGCTAGACACGGGTTACCACGCGCGACATGTCGTGGTCGAAGGCCATCCGCAGATCGAGGCCGAGGAGCCCCGTGGAAAAAGTCAGATCACAGCGAACCGTCTGGAAGGATTCCTGAGCGAAGCTGGATGGATCGACCGCGTCGTCGCCGAGGGGAACATTGTCGGGACCCGGAAGTCCACCGCCGGCACCGACCACTTCTCAGCAGGGCGGGTTGAATTCACCATGGTCCCCGCGCGTAATTTGATCCAAGAGATGACTGCGAGCGGAGGCATCACGGCCGAACGATACCAAGCGAGCGATACCCAGATCCTTCGGACCGACGCGATGCGTTTGAAGTTCTCGGTCGGTCAGCCCAAGGCAGCTGGAAAGGGCCAACCAGCCCAGGGATCGCTCGAACAGCAGCGTGTGGAAAGCGCAGAAACGCTGACACCCGCAACGATTGAGTCAAAGGGCGCGAAGGATGCGATGACGTTACGCGCGAAGCAATTTGTGGCAGAAATCGGCGCCGATGGACACCTCGACAAGCTTTTGGGCCACTCCGGCGTGGAGGTCCGAAGGGTGGCCGGCAACGGGGCTCCCCAAACGGTCTTGGCTACGGAAATGACCGCAAAGTTTGATGCGCACGGTCAGTGGGAAAACGTCCAGGAAACGGGGGACGTTCGATTTCAGCAGGCCGACCACCAGGCCCGTGCCGCCAGCGCTACCATCGCGCGTCCCACAGACACCATCACTTTGGAAGGTTCGCCGGTGATCTCAGACTCGATGAGCCAGACGACGGCGAGAAATATCACCATCAACCAGGGGTCCGGCGAACTTCACGCCACCGGGAACGTGGTCTCCACCTACATCCCCTCCACCGCCGGAGACGCGGTGGGCCTCGGCTCTGGAGCCGCGCATGTCTCGGCCGATTCACTCGCTGGATCCGTGAGCTCAGGCCATGTCACCTATAGCGGCCATGCGCGGTTGTGGCAGGGCGATTCGGTCCTCGACAGCCAGCAGATCGAGATTTGGCGTGATGATAGCAAGCTCGAAGCAAGGGGGGACGTGGTTGCGGTGTTTCCACAGGTGTCTGGCCCGCTCGCTTCGCTGCCCGGAGTGGCTTCGAACCGAGCCGCTTCTTCCTCCAAGCCGACGCTCTGGAGGATCACTGCTCCGTCCTTCACCTACTGGAATGATCAGGGGCGCGCCCATCTGGAAGGGGGAGTACTGGCTCGCTCCGACCAGGGCTCGCTCGAGTCCCGCACTTTGGAGGCATTCCTCGAAGCAGCGAAGGGGGCCGGCGGGTCCACTACGTCGGCCCGGGAGTTGAACCGCGTAGTGGCCGAGGGGAACGTGGTCGTCAAGGAAGGGGATCGCCGCGGCACGGCCGAGCGGGCCGAATACACCGCCGCCGAC
>Ga0187779_10002223_pt1 | contig 11932 bp, 11 predicted proteins | sample 1015_Q2_SP10_10__FD_132435 | JGI IMG/M metagenome (GOLD analysis project Ga0187779, IMG submission 132435) | Tropical peat soil microbial communities from peatlands in Department of Meta, Colombia - 1015_Q2_SP10_10_MG | ecosystem: Environmental > Terrestrial > Soil > Wetlands > Peat | place... | reverse complement strand
GTTCCTCGTCCGACGGCCATATCAACCTCATCGATGTTCCCGATCCGGCTGATTAGGCCGATGTTGGTTTTGACTTTCTCAAAAGCCGCCCCCGCAGCCGCGTAGATATCACCGTCTCCCGAACAATCGATCACAATATCGGCGAGGATGGCCTGGCGCCCCGACTTACTTTCAAACACGGCGCCGTGCACGGCTCCTTTGGCATCGACGATCGCATCGACACCCCAACAATCCAGGTAGGCAGTTATCCCCGAATCGAGCACCATATCCGCCAATACGAATTTGAAGGCTTCCGCATCGATCGTGGGGTAAACAGGCGCCTTGTTCCGATCGATGATGCCGTACTTGAGCACGTCCAGCTTCTTCATCAGCTCTTCGCCGATTCCGAAGATGACCTGCTTGTTGTTCCGATCATAAAGCGGAAATATTCCCAAGACGAGGCCTCCGGTTGCGAGCCCTCCTAGAAAACCGTACCGTTCCACCAGAGTGACGTCGACGCCCAGCCGCTTGGCCGAAAAGGCGGCCGCCGTCCCCGCCGGACCGCCTCCGACAACCAGGATGCTTGTCTTTCGCAGAACGGGCAGTTCCCTTCGCGGTTGCACTACCCTGCCGTCGACGATTGTCGCGGGGGCCCTGGTTTCGGGTTCAGTAGTTGGTTGTCCGGCAGCTTGATTGGCTAGCGTCGACGAAACAGGCATCAGCGATCCGGCTGCAAACAAGCCGCCTGCAGTAATCGAACGACGCATTAATTCTCTTCGTGTCAGGTTGTTTGACATGGTTTTTACTCGTTCGACGGTTAGCCGATCCGAACCCTATTTCCGGGCTTGATCTATTCTGCGCCAATACTATCCCAACGTAAACGAGCAGCCAAGCAGACCCTCATCAGCCTCCGAAATGTGGAAAAGCTCAGGGTCGCGCTGCTCGACCGGTATAACAAGGACGGCATGAACTATCCAACGCGCAAACCCAGTGAGATCCTGACGGAGATATCCCTTGGCTCGTCGGAGGGATAGAGCACCTACTGGAAGCTGCGGCGGCGCAGCTCGTTCGATTCACCTCAGAATTTGTGACCTCCGCCCTGGTGGAACTGCGCGGTGACGACATGGGTGCCGAGCGCCGGCAGCTGCCCGGTCACAACGAGCACGCCCTCTCAGGTTTGCGAAGTACGCTTGCCGAGCTCCAATCCGGTAATGCGAAGACCGCTGTGATGGACGCGATAGCGGCGGTTCACCGAGATTAACAGGGCTGTTATGCCCTCGACGATGCTGGCCATTTCCAAAGGGCCTGCATCAATCGGGCGCAAGCCGGGTATCAACTCTACCAATGGAAACAGAGCTTGTTTGGCAGCCTCGTCGTCTCCGCATACGAGGATGTCGCAATCCGGCGTTGCCGACAGATCCTGCAAGACCCCAGCCGACACATTGTGAAAGGCGGCTAGCACGGGCGTTGTGGCCGGCACGAGCTCGCGAGTTTGCGCAGCGGCGGACCCTTGCCAAAGCCTGAGCATCCGCGTCGGTTTACCTCCCAAGGCTGCAGCTAAAGGAACGGTTGCGTCCACCACGATGGCTCCTTTTAAGGAGCCTCGAATCGTTTTCAGGATGTCGACTTGGGCCGAGATAGGAACGGCCAACACCAATATCGAAGCCTGTGCGGCGGCTTGTGCATTCGCGAGCCCGCTGATCGAAAAGCGTGCCGACTCAGTTGGCGCGTGGGCGTTGAGCATGGCCCGTATGCGCTTAGCCGTTTCGTTCGCCCTGCCCTCATCACGAGAACCAATAATCACCTCTACCCCCGCCCGTGCCCATCGCAGGGCCAAGCCGAATCCCAAATCACCGGTTCCGCCAACGATGGCAATCTTGACCTCGACCATGTTTCCTCCCTCTCAGTTTGTGGGTGCTTTTCCAAGGGCCGGAGCAGAAGCGGACGCTTCACAGTCCCTGTGGTGCGGAATCTCTTGGTGACGTTGCGTGCCAAGTGCTAGTCTATGCAGCATCGAACTCCACGACGGTGTCGAATCCCGAATCCCACACAACACCTTCTCCTTCCCCGGTACAGATCATTCCACTCATGGGATTGCCGGAGATAGCCCCCGGGGACGATCTCGCACGGCTCCTGATTGAAGCAGCCAGGCGGCAGAAGCTCTTTCTCCGGCACGGAGACATCTTTGTAGTGGCGCAGAAGATCGTGTCCAAGGCCGAAGGAAGAATCGTGCGCCTTGACTCCATCGAGCCCTCTGAGCGAGCCAAGCGATGGGCCGCCCAGCACCAGAAGGAACCGCGTGTGACCGAAATCGTGTTGAGGGAGGCGAGCAGCATAGTGCGGATGGAGCGTGGCGTCATCATCGCGAAGACACACCATGGCTTTGTCTGTGCCAATGCCGGCGTAGATGTCTCGAACGTTCCAAAGGGAACGGCGTCGCTGTTGCCGGAGAATCCGGATCGATCCGCGCGCATGCTTCAGGAGCAGCTCACGCGGGCGTTTGACGTTCCCCTGGCCGTCATCATTTCGGATACATTTGGGCGTCCGTGGAGGGAAGGGTTGGTTAACGTCGCTCTGGGTGTCGCGGGAATGGCGCCCTTGGTCGACTATCGGGGGCAGCCCGACACGCACGGAAAGACGCTCCAGGCAACTGTAGTTGCGCTGGCCGATGAACTCGCCGCTGCCAGCGGACTCGTCATGGGTAAGCTCAACCGGATCCCTGTGGCGGTTCTCCAAGGTGTGACGATGCCGAACGGAGCGGGGACCGGAAGCGACCTGATTCGACCGGCGGAAAGAGATCTGTTTCCGTAGGGGTCCATTTTTTCCAGCAAACACGTTGCCCTCTTTCTCAACCGTTTGATCTCACTTGCACATCAAGCAGCCAGGTGATCGGAAGGTCTTGCTGCATGTCATGAGCTCTTCGAGATATCCGCGGCCCCAAGGTCTTGGGAGGCGGACGACACGAACTGCAGACTTGCATCGATCTCGCGCGCGGCCGCCTGCACGAGCGCAGAGACATTGGCGATGAATTGAGGAGTCGCCTCACCATCTGGAATGGCCATAGCGATACTACCTACCACGTCCCGATCCGGTCCAAATACGGGTGCCGCGATGCCCACTCGCGCAGCGTCAACCTCGCCTCGTGTAATGTGAAGGCCAGCGCGACGGATTTGACGAAGGTTGACCCTTATCGTTTCCCACTCGGAGCCCAGCCCTGCGGAGGCGATTTCATCTGGGAACTTCTCAAAGAACCATCGCGCTGTTCTCGATGGAAGGTTCGCAAGAATGACTTTTGATGATGCACCCCGAAACATCGGCATGGGCCGGCCGCGCTCGTAGCCTATAGTATTTTCTGGGAGAACCATGGCTTCTTGGTGCACACACATAACGCAATTCCGATAGACACGACACAGAAGAGCCACACCCCTGCTGGCGGAGCGGGCGACCAGACGCTGCATGGCGGGTTGGCCAACCTTAATCAGCGGATCGGTCAGCCGGATCTTGCGATCATTCTCAATTACCGCGGGTCCCAGAATGTACCTGCCGCCTGAAAACGCATCGAGAAAACCAACCTTGGACAAGTCTCGGAAATATCTGTAGGCCGTGCTGACAGAGACACCGATTTCTTTGGCAGCATCCTCGACAGTCCATTCCGACTTTTCAACCGTAAAGAGGTTCAAGACGGCCAACAGTCGATTTGCCGTATTCATTAGGTCTCTCTCCCGCGCAAGCCTTGCGGTCTGTAGGCGCGCACCCAAAGAGTTCAGGACTCAAAACCCAACAGCAGTGACCGCTTAAAGGAAGTGCGAGATATAGAACGAAAATCGTCAAGAATTTACCATATTCTGATAGTTTTTAATACAATATATCGACAGAATTCTCTCTTTATGAGAAATGGTGAAAGTTATGTTCTTGACTTTTGGCTTTCGAAGATTATAACCTCGGCCCTGTCGCGACGCTGGCAGAGACGGCAGCCGCGCTTTGCCGCGTCGGGGGGCCGGATGGCCTCTGTGGCGTGGATTGACAAAATCAAATCCGCAGTCGTGCAGTCGATTTTTTCGGGAAGCCACATGAGCGCTAGGCGGCTTTGCGATTGCTCGTAACCTCATTGCGGTCGTTTACGAACTAATCCGCCAACAGAAGAGCAATCTAACGGTCTCGCAAGGCGGCGTCGTAAGACTCGATAGCGACTTGCTTGTCGGAGCTGGAAACGCAACAATAGGCGGCCCGACATCAACGCCAGTGAGGTTATGGCGGCGGCTGGTGCCAGAGAGCTTCATGACCGTGAGGTTGTCGCTGCAAGGGATGATAGCGAGGAAGCAGGGCCTCACCCGCCTGCGATCGTATGGAAAGTGAGGAGCGACGTGGTTTATGACATTGAGCTGAACTCTGCCGCACATTATCCCGTTGCGGGGATCGTAGAGTTATCGCCCCTGATTGAACAGGCGGGGTTCGGAGCCTTCTGGAAGGGAGAATCGAACAGCACGGATCCGTTGGTCCTGATCTCAGGCATCGCGGCGCGGACACGCACACTGAAAGTCGGGACAGCGATCTATCACATCTACGGCCGAAGTGCTGTAACTTTGGGAATCCAATCGGCTACTTTGCAGGACCTATCCAACGGAAGATTGCTCTTGGGTCTCGGAGTGGCCAATAAAACTATCGCCGCCTGGCATGGAGGCACTTTTGATCGCCCCTTGCGTCGTGCTAAGGAATACATCGAGATTGTTCGCAAGACAGCTGCAGGTGAACGCGTGGAATACCAAGGGGAAATGTATTCGACCGGACAGCGTTTCCAGCTGTCCTGGAAACCATCTCACCCGACTTTTCCCATTTACCTGGCGGGATTAGGGCCGCAAATGACGCGCCTGGTTGGGCAGATTTCTGACGGAGTTTTCATCAATATGGCCACACCGGCCACGATTCGAGAGATCGCGGATCGCGTCCGTGCCGGCGCTGTCGAAGCGGGCCGTGATCCGAGCAAGATTGACATTCTCGCGAAGGTCCGCGTCTCGCTGCACCCGGATCGCGCTATGGCTAGGTCGCGCATCCGGCAAGTGCTCACGTTCTACAACATCGCCGACCACTACAAAGACATGCTCCGGGCATCTGGATTCGAGGAAGAAGTGAATGCCGTCCAACAAGCCTTCAAGGAGGGCGGGTTCAAAGCGGCGAGCACCAAGATCACCGACGCCTACATGGACAAATTGCCAGTGATCCCAGCGACCTCTATCCAGGAGATCAAAGAGCGCCTGCAACCTTTTCTCGAAGCAGGAGTCACTCGAATGATTGTTCCCTATGTTCCGGTGACCGAGCCTGTCATCGACGATGCCCGACGATTCGTTGAGGCTTGGGGCAATTCATAAGGCGGATACTACAAGGAGAGACGCATGTGCGATTTTGCTCCGGATCAACAGCCGGCCCGGCAGCTCGAACTGGCTGATCTGGGCGTCTACGTGGGCACCTACTTCTAGCCTATGATTCCAAGCCTCTACCAACCTGTGACCGACCCCATGGAAACGATCAAGACGATCCAGGCCGTGGGCGCACAGCGCTGCATTATCGGCAGCGACTTCGGCCAGTGTTACACCTGGACAGTATCGATGGAATGCGAGTTTTCATACGGGCCTTGCTGGCCTTCGGCATTAAGGAGCATGAGGTCCGCATGACGCTCCATGACAATCCGGCGAGGCTGATGTGGCTTGACTGAGCGCATCGAAAGCACGGAGGACACCGCCTTGACGACAACAGCAGAGGACCTTCAGTCAATTCGCGAGAACGTGCGCGCTCTTTGCAAGGACTTCCCGGATACGTACTGGCGTGAGACTGACAAGAAGGCGGCGTACCCGCAGGATTTCGTGAAGGCTCTCACGGAGAGCGGGTATTTGGCCGTACTGATTCCGGAAGAGTACGGGGGCTCAGGGCTCAGAATCACAGAAGCGGGCGTCATCCTGGAGGAGATCAACCACTCCGGTGGAAATTCCGGCGCCTGCCACGCCCAGATGTACACCATGGGAACTCTGCTGCGCCACGGCAGCGAGGAACAGAAGCGACGTTATCTCCCGGCCATTGCGAAGGGAGAATTGCGCCTGCAAGCCTTTGCCGTCACCGAACCGAACGCCGGGTCAGAAACCACCCGCATCGAAACGCGGGCAATCCGCAAAGGAGACCGCTACATCGTCAACGGGCAGAAGATCTTCATCTCGCGGGCGCAACAATCCGATCTGATGCTTCTGCTGGCGCGAACCACTCCCTACAGCGACGTGCAGGATAAGACCCAAGGGATATCCGTGTTCCTCGTAGATATGCGCGAAGTCAAAGGGAATCTACAGATCCGGCCCTTGGATCTGATGGTGAACCACCATACGAACACGATCTTTTTCGAGGACATGGATATCCCAGCCTCCAGCTTGATCGGCGAGGAGGGAAAGGGCTTTCGCTACATCATCGACGGGTGGAACGCGGAGCGGATCTTGGTCGCGTCAGAAGCGATCGGCGATGGCCACTGGTTTGTAGAACGGGCATCATCGTATGCGCGTGAACGCGTGGTCTTTGGGCGACCGATCGGCGCAAATCAAGGCGTGCAGTTTCCGATCGCGAAAGCCTATGCGCACGTGCAAGCAGCCGATTTGATGCGCTTCGATGCGGCCGCAAAGTTTGATCGGAGCGCAAAATGCGGGGCCGAGGCGAATTTAGCCAAGCTGCTGGCTTCGGAAGCCGCGTGGGAGGCGGCCGATGTCTGCCTGACAACCTACGGAGGCTACGGGTTTGCTTGCGACTACGATATCGAGAGGAAGTTTCGCGAAACTCGGCTTCTCACCGTGGCGCCGGTAAGCAATAACTTGATCCTGGCCTTTCTCGGCCAGAACGTGTTGAAGATGCCGAAGTCATACTAAGAACGATGGCCACTGAGAGGGCCTCGAGTGGGCTCATAGGTCGTGAACGGAGAAGAGTCAATGGATGAGAAAAACGGCTTACTACGCTCCTGGATGTTCGTCCCTGGAAATCGCCAGCGCATGATTGAAAAATCACTGGGAGTTCCAGTGGACGCTGTGATGATGGACATCGAAGATGGAGTCGCTCCCGCGGAGAAGGACGCGGCTCGCCAACAGATTGCGGCCTGCCTCGACCAGGTGGCAGAACGCCTGAACACAGGAAAGCAACTTCGCACGCCGGCAAGATTCGTGCGGATCAATGCCGTCGGGCACGAGCGCAGTCGGGACGATCTCGCCTCCGTCGTTCGGCAGGGTCTGGAAGGCCTGGTTGTGCCAAAGGTCGAGGGGCCCGAGCAGATCAAGATCGTCGAGCAGCTCCTGGATCGTCGTGAACCGGAGGTGGGACTCGCCCGGGGTACGGTGCGTATGCTGGCTGCCCTGGAAAGCCCCAAAGGACTGTTCAACGCCTACGCCATCGCCACCGCTTCCCCACGAGTAATCGGCCTGCTCTTTGGGGCGGAGGATTTTTCAAGAGAGCTGAGTCTGCCCCTTCGGCGCGAAGGCGAAGCTCGCGATCTTATCTACGCGCGTTCAGCGTTGGTGACCGCTGCCGCGTGCGCGCATGTCCAGGCGGTGGACGGCGTATGGCCGGACCTACAAGACACCGAAGGCCTAAAGACATTTGCACTGCAGTCCCGCCGTTTGGGGTTTTCAGGGATGTCGCTGATTCATCCCGCGCAGGTCGACACCGTAAATGCTGCGTTTACACCGGCGGCGGACGAGATCGACTATGCGCGAAGGGTGCTGAAAGCCTTCGATGAAGCGAGAGCTCGCGGCGAAGGCGCGGTGTCCTTCGGCGGGCAACTCCTCGATCTACCGATTGTGGACAGGGCTAGGCAAACTCTCGAGCTGGCGGAATCGCTGGGCACCCGTTCCTCCTAGCGGATTCTGCTTTCCATGTGGTTGCTCGAACGACGCCAAGAGGAGCGAGTGACCGACGCCTTCATTCCTAAGTGAGTGACCGAAGTAATCCATAAGGGGGATCGGAAATGGCAGTCAAGCCTGGCTGGGAAGGGCGATTTTTTGAAGACTTCGAAGTCGGAGACGTTTACCGCTGCCGACTCGGGCGGACGGTAACGGAAAACGACAACATCTGGTTCACGCTGCTCACCAACAACACGAACCAGATTCACTTCAACAATGAATACGGCAAGCGCACCGAGTTCGGCCGGTGTTTGATCAACAGTGCCCTCACGCTTGCCATCGTGGCAGGGATGGGTGTGGCGGATGTAAGCGAGAACGGCTTTGCCCTCGGTTGGGACGAAATTAAGCTTCCGAATCCGCTGTTTGCCGGGGACACTCTCTACTCCCAATCCGAAGTGCTGGAAAAGCGTGAGTCTAAGTCCAAGCCCCAATGGGGGATTATCAAGGTTCGCACGCAGGGTATCCAGCAGGAGGGCAAGGTCGTTATCGACTACAGCCGCAGCGTTATGGTGTGGAAGCGGGCGCACGCGCCGAAGCAGAACCTGTTCCCCGAGGTTCGTCCCTGATGGCGGAAAGCGCCGCTAAAAAGGTGTCTCGAGCGCTTGATGGCGTTCGCGTCTTGGCCCTGGAAGTCTCCGTGTCCGGCCCGCACTGCTCGCGGATTTTGGGGGACATGGGTGCGGAAGTCGTCAAGATTGAAAAGCCGGGAACCGGCGACCTGATTCGAGGGTGGGACTCGGTTGTACGAGGTCTTTCGTCCGGCTTCGTGTGGCTCAATGGGAACAAGAGAAGCTTTGCGGTGGACATCAAAAAGCCAGCTGGCCGGGAGGCTGTTCAGCGACTGGCTGACCGCATGGACGTGGTCCTCGAAAACTTTGCGCCCGGAGTTGCCGATCGATTGGGATTGGGAGCCGCTGAGCTCTGTGCGCGCAATCAGCGTCTCATTTACTGTTCCCTGTCCGGTTATGGCCAGGATGGCCCTTTCCGGGAGGCAAAAGCCTACGACCTGCTCATTCAGGGAGAGGCCGGTATCATTGCCACAACCGGCTATCCGGACAAGCCAGCCAAAGTCGGCGTGCCGATCACCGATCTTGCGTCGTCGATGTACGCGACCGTGGGAATTCTCCTGGCTCTTTATCAGAGGGAACGAACCGGCCGCGGACAGGTGATCGATATCTCGATGTTCGAATCAGCGCTTGCCTGGCTGGGCTATTTCCCGCACCACTATTGGCATCGCGGGGAAGAGCCCGTACGCGTGGGCATGCGCCACCATTACATCGTCCCCTATGGCCCATACCTGGCAAGCGACGGTGCATATGTGAGCTTGGCGGTTGCGACCCCTCAGGACTGGGAGGTGTTTTGCCGCAAGGTCATTGAACGCCCCGCTCTGCTGGAAGATCTTCGCTTCCGCACAGCGCCCGACCGCCGGCGGAACCGCGGGGAGTTAGAAGAACTGATCGAGAAAATCTTCCTAGAACGACCGCAACAGGAATGGCTGCGGCGCCTGCGCGAAAGCGAACTGCCCTATGGGAGATTGAACGGCATCGCTGAGGTGTTGGCTCATCCTCAGGTGATTGCGCGGAAGATGATACGGGAGATGGAATCGCCTGTAGGGCCCGTACCCGTCATGGGAAGTCCTCTGCGGCTGTCCGACAGCCCAGCGCGATTTGATCCGATTCCCGCCTTGGGACAAGACACCGAGCCCATTCTTCAAGAACTCGGCTACACCGCCGCTGAAATTGACACTTTCCGGCGCGATCAGATCATCTGACCGCGGTTTTATCGGGCGCTGCCTGGAGGCAAGCGAAATTCGCAGAACAGCTCTACGCTTCGGAAAGTCCCCGACCGTTTCCAACTCTGCTGGCCAGCAGCGAGATGAGATCGATGTCACGTTCGATCAGCCATCGCGCAGTGGCGGAGTCGGGCCGCAGTCGATTCGAAAGTCTCCGCAGGTCATCCAGCTCATCAATATCCAATTCCAAATGAGGATTTCGAAAAACTCGAACACGCGCGCCGCATTCCTTGGCCTCGGCCAAATGACGATGGAAACTATCAGGGCCGAAGTGCGAAGGAAAAAGAACGGCAGGTGACCGCAAGAGTGCGTTCGTGCCCGTGCCGTCACGCGAGGGAACCATAACCACAGACGGTGCGGCGTCCATTTGTTTGAAGACTGCCTCAATGTCGCACGGTTCGACCAGCGGCAAATCGATGGGCAGTCGAAGCAGGGCCCGAACACCCTGCTCGGCGCAGTAGCGTGATCCGGCGTCCACGGAGCTGCTTTCTGAGGTCTGGTGGGATTCGACGATTGTTTCCCAGCCGCGTTCTCGCGCACGAGAAAGCGCCCTGGGTTCTTTGCTGATCACAAACACTCGGTCCGCACACTGCGTTTCGGCCACGACGCCGAAGAAGTCCTCACACATTGCTTCCGCTAGATCTGCGCGGTCGGCCGGAGTGAAATGTGGAGCCAGGCGTTTCTTGGCCTCGCGGAATTCCTTTACCGGAATCAGGATGGCCTTCATGCCACGGCTCTTGCTTCTTGCTTCTCAGTGAACTGCACGATTCTTCGGGCGAGAAGCTCCTTGTCTTCCACGTTGCGCATGACTGTCGGATGGACGACGACGTCTACGCCGAGAGCCTCAATCGCCGGACGCTGGGCGCTGTCGACGGGATCAATCAGCATTGTTCCGCAGATATCCTGATACATTCGAGCCACGCCCAGGGGCGACACATCGTGTCCCAGTTGCGCGAGCATTTTGTCGGATGGACCTTTTAGAGATTTACCCCCTACGATGGGACAGACTGCGACGACGTGAGTCCGGCGCTTTTCGATGGCTTCCCGCATACCCGGAACTCCCAGAATCGGGCCAATGCTGATGAGCGGGTTGCTGGGGCAAATCACGATGCTGCGAGCACGTTCCAGTGCTTCGAGCACGCCCGGAGCCGGCCGCGCGCGTTCGATTCCATCAAACGAAATCGCCTGAACCGTCGGTTCCGCTCGTCGTTGAACGAGGTACTGCTGAAAGTGGAGGCGCCCCTCGTTGGTTTCAATCATGGTTGGCACGGGCTCATCGCTCATGGGAAGAATTGCGGTCCGGACGCCCAGCGCTTCCCGGATCGAATTCGCGACTTCTGACAGACGCGCCCCCGCGCGAAGCATGGCTGTGCGATGGATATGCGTCGCCAGATCGCGATCTCCAAGATGGAACCACTGGGGGCGGCCGTAAACGGCAAGCTGCTCGAGGGCACGAAAGGTTTCGTCGCGGAACCCCCAACCCGTGTCAGGGTTCACCAGGTCCGCCAACGTGTAGGTAACGATATCTAGGTCAGGCGATATGGCTAGGCCGTGCAAGACGATGTCGTCGCCCGTGTTCACAATGACCGTCAGCTCGCGCGGGTCCATTACGCGATTGAGGCCTAGCAAGATTTTGGAGGCGCCCACCCCGCCCGCCAGTGCCACGATGTCCATCAGTATCCCACCGGGTCGAGCACCGGATTCTCTGTGCCTTGGGCCATACGCTCTTTCGGCAGGCATTCGCTTGAATCGAAGTGTTCGAAGACGCGCCGGATCTTGTAGGTGGTGGTGCGCTCGGCGGGGGTGCGGCCAATCGTCCGAATCAGCGCGCGAAGCTCACCGGACGAAACAGATTCGCCAAAATTAGACCCTGCAGCTTTCGAAATGCTTTCTTCCATCAATGTGCCGCCGAAATCGTTCGCGCCCACTTCGAGGCAGGCCAGCGCTCCGTCGAAACCAAGCTTCACCCACGACACTTGGATGTTTTTGATGTGGCCGTTTAAAAGCAGCCGCGCCAGCGCATGCACCAACAAATGCTCTCGAAGCGAGCTCCCTGCCCGTGCGCGGCCCGTACGAAACAATCTGGTCTGCGAATGGATGAAGCCCAAGGGGACAAACTCGGTGAACCCGCCTGTGTCCATTTGAATCTCTCGCAGCAAGAGCAAATGCCCTACCCAATGCTCGGGCAGCTCCGCGTGGCCGTACATCATAGTGCTCGTGGAGGGAATGCCGAGTTCGTGCG
>Ga0187779_10002222_pt1 | contig 11936 bp, 13 predicted proteins | sample 1015_Q2_SP10_10__FD_132435 | JGI IMG/M metagenome (GOLD analysis project Ga0187779, IMG submission 132435) | Tropical peat soil microbial communities from peatlands in Department of Meta, Colombia - 1015_Q2_SP10_10_MG | ecosystem: Environmental > Terrestrial > Soil > Wetlands > Peat | place... | reverse complement strand
GTGCTCTTCCCCTGCCACAACTACAAGCACGCGCCGGTGGTGAAGGCCATTCGCGAGGTCGTCGCCTCGGGGCGCCTCGGCCGGGTGCGCAGCGTGACGCTGAGCACCTTTCGCAACACCCACGCCAAGGGCGTCCCGGAGTGGAACACCCACTGGCGTCGCCAGAAGAAGCTCTCCGGCGGCGGCATCGCCATGGACCACGGGAGCCACACCTTCTACCTGGCCTTCGAGTGGATGGGCGGCTACCCGACCGCGGTCACGGCCAAGATGTCCAACCTCGAGCCCGAGCGCTGGGACACCGAGGACAACTTCAGCGCCGTCCTCACCTTCCCCACCGGGCTGGCCCATGCCCACCTCAGCTGGACGGCCGGCGTGCGCAAGGTCATCTACTCGGTCCAGGGCGATCGCGGGGCGGTGACCGTCGCCGACGACGACCTCGAGGTGGCGGTGATGGAGCGCACCGACGGCCCGGACGTGGCCCAGGGCGCGGTGCGCTGGCAGACCGCGCGGCGGAGCGTGTCCTCCGACTGGATGGATGCCAGCCACGTGTCGTGGTTCAACTCCCTCTTCGACCAGTTCCGCGAGGCCATCGACGGGGGCGTCTGGGTGGGCCGGGAGGCGAAGGAGGCCTTCCTCTGCATCCAGCTCATCGACGCTGCCTATCGCTCGGCGGGCGACGGGTGCCGCGAGGTCACCCTCCCGGCTCATCTGCCCGGCGAGGAGCCGAGGTGAACCTGGACCTGGACGCGCTCGCCGGCCGCCTCATCCCCTGGCTGGTTCGGCGCCGGCGTCCAGTGCTGCTCGCCGCGCTCCTCATCACCGGGGTGAGCTCGGTCTTCGCCGTCAGGCTCTACCAGAATCTGAGGTCCGACCTGGAGGAGCTCCTCCCCGAGACCGCCCCCTCCGTCCTGGCGGCGAAGAACGTCGGGCCCAAGCTCCATCCGGTGAACAACCTGTTCATCGTCCTCGAGGGGAAGGACCCCAGGGCGCTGCAGCGCTTCGCCGACGACCTGGCCGGCCGCCTCCGCGGCCTCGGACCGGAGGTGGTTCAGGACGTCAGCTACCGCACCGACGACCAGGAGGCGTTCCTGCGCCGCTTCGGGGCCTTCTACCTGAGCGAGCCCGACCTCCACCTCGTGCTCGACCGGATCCGGGCCCGGGTGGCCTTCGAGAAGCAGAAGGCCAATCCCCTCCTCGACCTGGTCGAGGACGAGGAGCGGGCCCAGGCGAAGCCGCCCCCACTCGACTTCTCCGACCTGGAGGAGAAGTACGGCATCCAGGGCGCCGACCAGTTCCGCGACGGATATTTCCAGACGCCGGACGGCAGGCTCCTCGCCCTCCTCGTTTCCCCGAACGAGCAGATGTCGGGCTACGAGGCGAACAAGCGCTTCACCGACCGGGTCCGCGCCGAGATCCAGGCGCTCGATCCGGCCCGCTACGACCCGACCATGAAGATCGGTTTCACCGGCGAGGTGGAGGCCCCGCTCGAGGAGCAGGAGTCGCTGCTCTCCGACCTCGCCTCCTCCACCGCGGTGGTGCTGGTGCTGGTCTTCACCGCCCTCTACCTCTTCTACCGGCGCTGGGTGCCCATCGTGGCGCTGGCCGCCGCCCTGATGGTGGGGACGGCGGCCACCTTCGCCCTGAGCTGGTTCCTGGTCGGCTACCTCAACGCCAACACCGCATTCCTCGGCTCCATCGTCCTCGGCAACGGGATCAACGTGGGCATCATCGTCGTCGCCCGGTACTGCGAGGAGCGCACGCGGGGCGAGCCGGTGGAGCGCGCCCTCCGGACGGCCTGGACCGGCTCGCTGGCGGCCACCTTCGTCGCCTCCTTCGGCGCGGGACTGTCCTACCTCTCGCTGGCGGCGACCGATTTCCGGGGCTTCAGCCAGTTCGGCATCATCGGCTGGCTGGGCATGGCGCTGAACTGGCTGGCTGCCTTCCTGCTCCTCCCGCCGATCATCGCCGCGCTGGAGCGGCGGCGTCCGGGCGGCTTCGTCCGGGCGAGCGGCGTCCATCCCTGGGCGGCCACCACCGCCAACCTGGTGGAGCACGGCGGCGGAGCGCTGCGCATCGGCTCCATCGTCCTCCTCATCGCCTCGGCGGTGGCGGTGTTCACCTACCGCGGACCGCTCATCGAGTACGACGTCTCGCGCATCCGATCGCAGAAGAGCCTCGACGAGGGCGCCACCTTCTGGTCCTTCAAGCTGGACGAGATCTTCCGGGCCTACCTGAGCCCGATGGTCCTCCATGCCGACTCCCCGGAGGAGCTGGACCGCACGCTGCAAGTTCTCGCCAGGAAGAGGGCCGAGCTCGGCCCGGCCGATCCGCTCCGCGAGGTCCGGACGCTGAAGACGGCCCTCCCCGAGGACGCGGCCGCCAAGCTGCCCCTGGTGCACGAGCTGCGCGATGCGCTCAGCGATACGCGGCTCGAGCAGCTCCCGGCGGACGTGCGCGCCCGCGCCCAGCGCCTCCGGCCCCCGGTCGATGCGCGTCCGCCCACCCTCGAGGATCTTCCCCGGTCCGTCCGGCGGGCGCTGGTCGAGCGCGACGGAACGACCGGACGGATCGCCCTCGCCTTTCCCCGCAAGGTGGGCGTCCTCAACACCGACGAGCTGGATGCCATCCGCCGGCTGCTCCGGGGCTCCATCGCCGAGAGCAACACCTCGACCCAGGCGCTGGCCCAGCAGCTCCTCTTCGCCGACATCACCGCGGCCATCATGCGCGACGGCCCGCGGGCCACGCTCCTCGCGCTGGGCGCGGTCTGCCTGCTGGTGGCGCTCGTCTTTCGACGCCTCGGCCCGGTGGTGATGACGTGCGGGAGCCTGCTCGTCGGGGTGGCCTGGCTGGTCGGGGCGGCCGCCGGCGCCCACGTCCGCCTGAACTTCCTCAACTTCGTCGTCCTGCCCATCACCTTCGGCATCGGCGTCGACTACGCGGTGAACATCGTCCAGCGCTACCGGCTGGAGGGGCCCGGCACCCTGACGCGCGTGCTCCGCGAGACCGGCGGCGCGGTGGCCCTCTGCTCGGCCACGACCATCACCGGGTACGCCTCGCTCCTCGTCGCCGACAACCGGGCGCTCCGCGGCTTCGGGCTTCTGGCCTCGCTGGGCGAGGTGACCTGCCTGGCCGCGGCGCTCTTCGCGCTGCCGGCGTGGATCCGGTGGTGGGAGACGACGCTCGGCCGGGCTGCTCGGGATGCGCATTCTCCACTGCTCTGACGTCCACATCACCGAGCCGCTGGAGCAGACCGGCTTCCTCCGCCGCGGGCCACGCTTCTGGATGGCCTACTACGAGCTGGTTCTGGAGGGGCGCGCCCGGGCCTACGCCCGCGCCGCGGAGACGCTGGCCGCCATCGCCCGGGACGTCGGCCGGCACGGCGTGGACCACCTGGTGCTCTCCGGGGACCTGACTTCGTCGGCGCTTCCCTCGGAGTTCGCCGCCGCGGCGGCGGCGCTCGGCCCCCTGGCCCGGGACCCACGGCGGTGCACGGTCATCCCCGGGAACCACGACTGCCACCACCCGGCGGCGGTCCGGGAGCGGCGCTTCGAGCGCCACTTCGCGGCCCTCCTCGAGTCCGACCTCCCGGCGCACGCCCGGGTGGGACCCTGGCCCCTGGTCCGGCTCCTCGGGGATTCGGCGGCGGTCATCGCCCTGCACGGCTCGCTCGTCCCCTCCATCCCGGGAGTCTCCTATGGCCGGCTCGGTCCCCTGCAGCGCGACGGGCTCCGCGCCGCGCTGGCCGACCCGGCGCTGACCGGCCGTGCGGTGCTGGTGGTGGTGCACCATGCTCCGCGGCGAGCCGATGGCCGCCCGGACAAGCTCTCTCACCGGCTCCTCGACGCCGAGGCGCTGCTCGAACTGCTTCCCGGGCCCCGCTTCGCCGTGCTTCACGGCCACATCCACCGCCGCTACCACCATCCCGCCACCGACGTCCGCCCGCACCTCTTCGGCGCCGGGAGCTCCACCCAGGCCGGGAAGGAGGGGTACTGGCTGATCGACGTGGCCGGCGGTCGGGTCACGGGCGGGCGCGCACACCCCGTCTCGGGCGAACGATGAGCGCGCTGTCGGCGGTGGTCGTCGGGCACGTCACCAACGACGTCCTGGCCGAGGGCATCCGGCCGGGCGGCGCCGCGCTCTATGCCGGCCTGGCGGCACGGGTGCTCGGGGCCGAGGTCACGCTGATCACCCGCCTCGGTCCGGACTTCGTCGGCCGTGCCCTGCTCGAGCGGTTCGCCCGCGTCGAGGCGCTTCCGGCAGCGCGGACGACCACCTTCGACGAGCGGATCGATCGCGGTCACCGCGTCGTGCGCCTCCTGGCCCACGCCGGTCCTCTCGACGTCACTCTCCCCGCGCGCTTTGACGTGCTCCTCGCCTGTCCCGTGGCGGACGAGGTCCCGCTCTCCCTGCTCCGGACCGCCCGGCCCCGGTTGCTCCTGGCCGCCGGACTCCAGGGCTGGCTGCGCGCCTTCGACGCCGGCGGAAGGGCCTCGCCCCGGCTGCCCGCCGGGCCGGCCGCCTTCTCGCGGTGCAATCTCGTCTCCTACAGCGAGGAGGATGTCCGGGGGCTCGGCCCCGAGCTCGCCGGCTCCCTCCGCGCCGCGGTTCCGGTGGTGGCGGTCACCCGCGGAGCCGACGGCGCGCGCATCGACGCTCCGGAAGGTGGCCTCGACGTTCGGCCCCTCCCCGTGAACACCCTCGAGGCGACGGGGGCCGGAGATGTCTTCCTGGCGACACTGGCCATGCGCCTCGCTGCCGGAGATTCGCTGCCTGAGGCCGCCGACTGGGCAGCGTGCGCGGGTGCGCTGACGGTGACCGGCGTGGGGACCGAGGGCGTCCCCGATCTGGCCCGGCTCTCCGCGGCGGTGGAGCGCTACCGCCTCACGCGCGAGGCGTGAGCTTGTCCTGCTGCTTCCGCGGCCGATGGGCCGCCAGCGCCGCGCACTTGTAATCGATGGCGCTGAGGGTCACGAGGATGCCCCCGGCCGCGAAGCACACGCCCATCCAGAACTTGTGCGAGGCGATGCCTCCGAGGAGCCCGGCCAGCAGACCGGCCCCCAGGACCTGGAGCGCCCGCGTCGGACCCGGCGCTTCCGCCTCGAGAATCTGCTTCACGTGCATGCGCCCGGGGAGTCTAGGACCGCGCCGCGGAAGGGCTCAACCCATCACCGCGCTTCACCGGTTCTGACGCAACGCGTCTCAGGGCGCCGCCCGGCGCTGATCTGGTAGACCGTCGGCCCGTGGGCGCGGCGCTGGGCTCGTGGGACCGGCTGCTGATGGGCACATGCCTCGTGGCCCTCGGTGTGCTCGCGTGGGTCTGTGTCGCCCAGCACGCACCGGCGCTCGCCGCGGCGCGCGCTCCCCCTTCGCTGGTCCTGGTGCCCGTGTTGCCGCCGGTGGTCGTCGCCCCGCCTCCGCCTCCACCGATGGAGCAGATGCCACCCGCGCCCCCGCCTCCCCCGCCGGCTCCGGCTCCGGTGCGCGTCCAGGCGGAGCTCGACCGCTTGCTCGCCAGCGGGCGGATCGAGTTCGAGACCGGCAGCGACCGGCTCCGCCCCGAGGCGACCCCGCTCCTCGATGCCATCGTGGCGCAGCTCGCCTCCGCGCCGGACCTGGAGGTGGAGGTGGAGGGCCACACCGACAACCGCGGCGACCCGGGTGCGAACCGGCGCCTGAGCATCCGCCGCGCCGAGGCGGTGAAGGCCTACCTGGCCGCGCGCGGCATCGACGCGCGGCGGATCCACACGCTCGGCTCGGGCTCCACGCGCCCCATCCTTCGCGCCAGCACGCCCGAGGCACACCAGCTCAACCGGCGCATCGAGTTCCGCGTCATCGCTCCAGGGGGTCGGTGATGGCCGACGTCGTGCGCGAGATCCTCCTCTGCCTCGCCCTGGCCGCGCTGCTGGGCTTCATCATCGGCTGGCTGGCGCGGGGGCTCGGCCGCAGGAGGGCCCGGGTCGCCGAGGTCGAGGGGCGGCGCGCCGTCGAGGATCTGCGCGGCCGGGTGGCCGTGGCCGAGTCCGTGCGCGGCTCGCTCGAACAGGCGCTGAGCGAGCAGCGGACGCTGGCCGAGAGTGCCCGGCGCGAGGGCGAGGTGCTGCGGCGCGAGCTGCGGGAGGCCGACCAGGCCCGCGACGCCATCCGGGCGACGGTGACCGCGGCCGAGGAGCGCATCGCCGACCTGAGCGCGCAGCTGTCCGAGATGGAAGCCGCCGGGGCCGCCGCCAAGACCGAGGCGGCGCATGCCCGGCGCGAGGCGGAGCGCTCTCGCGCCGAGCTTGCCTCGCGCACGCTGGGCAGCGAGCCGACGCTCCAGCAGATGAAGACGCTCCGGGCCACGCTCAGCGCCGCCGAGTCCGGCTGGGATTCGGCGCGGGCCCAGGCCGAGACCGCGCTGGCGCAGCTCGCCGTCGCCGGGCGCCGGCTCTCGGAGTCGGAATCGGCCCGGACGGTGCTCGTCGGGCGCCTCTCCCAGATGGACAACCTGCTCGCCGAGTGCACGGCGGAGATCGCCGCGCTCCGGGCCCGCGTCGCCGAGCTGGAGGCGGCGCCGCCGCTGGTTGCCATTCCCTTGCCGGCGCCGGAGCCGGCGCCGGTGCGTCCGGCGTTCGCTCCCGACCTTCGCGACGACCTGCAGCGGATCCGCGGCATCGGGCCGGTGCTGGAGCGCCTCCTGCACCGTGCCGGCGTCTACCGCTATGCGCAGATCGCCGCCTGGACCCCGGAGGACGTCCAGGCGATGAGCGAGCGCCTGCCGGGCTTCCACCGTCGCATCCGGCGGGATCGCTGGACATCGGCCGCGCGGCGGCTCCACATCCAGAAGTACGGAGCGCCGCCGGGCTCGGAATCCGCCAGCCGATGACCGGCGAGGATGCGCGCAGCCGGAGCTATGCCATCCTGGTGGCGCGCCTCATCCTCGGCTTCATCTTCTTCATGGCCGGACTGTGGAAGGTCTTCACTCTCGGCCCGGTGGAGCATGCGCGCCGGCTGTTCGTGGAGCCCTACGCCCAGACATTCCTCCCGCGCTGGTCGCTCTGGGCGACCGGCGTCACTGTACCGGTGGTGGAGCTGGTCGCCGGGGCCCTGCTCCTCTTGGGCCTCTGGACCCGGGCTGCGCTGCTGGCGCTCGGAGCCGTGCTCGTGCTGGTGACCTTCGGTCACCTCCTCAACGAGCCGCTCTACGAGTTCCACACCCACGTCATTCCGCGGGCGGCGCTCCTCGTCTTCCTCCTGGTGATGCCGGGGGCGGAGGACCGCTACTCCCTCGACGCCTGGCGCCGGCGGGCGTGAACCGGGCGCCCGGCCCTGCACTTGCTCCGACCCGGGTCCTTCCGGTAGGGCATGGAGCACGGCCCCGTAGCTCAGTTGGATAGAGCGGCGGTTTCCTAAACCGCAGGTCGCACGTTCGAATCGTGTCGGGGTCACTGGCCGGTGGGCGGAGATCGCCCCGCGGAGCCCGGCGGCGTCACTGGCGCTTCGTCAGCTCGTAAATCTCGACCATCGGGGCGCTGCGTTGCGTCCTGGCGCAAACCGCGGTCCAGTTGAACGTCGCCGTGAGGTGGTCCTTGACCAGCTCACCGTGCCCGCCGTTGAAGGCCATCGCCAGGCTCCCGCATTCCGAATCGGCGACGTCGCAGCGACCCGAACCGACTGCGCTGAACGCGCTCGCCGACCAGGTGGTCATGGTGTACTGGCCTGCACATGGAACGTTGTTCGGCCGCTCGTTGGTGTCGAACCTCAGGTAGTAGGCAGTCGGGGAAGTGATTTCGACCGCGATGCGGGCAGGGTTCGAGCGACCTTCCCACCCCTCGAAGTGGACCGTGCCCACGTACGTGCCCACCAGCGCCGGGGCGCAGGCCGTGAGAGCCACAAGGATCGTCGCGCACAACCCTCTCTGGAGCATGCCCCTCACGTTACCGCGTGCTCGCCGCTTCTTGCCGCTCCGCCGGAACGCCAAGGCTCCCGGGAGGCAGCAGGCAGGGCGAGCAGCCGGGCCTCACCGGGCGCTCGGCGTGCCCGCGTCCGCGCCCAGCTTGGTGAGCATCTTCACCGCGCCCGAATTCTTCGGATTCATGGCCAGCGACTTCCGGTAGCTCTGGACGGCCAGGTCATTCTTTCCCGCGTTCATGTAGCCCTCGCCGAGGCTGTCGTAGGCATTGGCGTCGTCGGGGTACTGCGCCACGTTGGCCTCGAAGACCTTGACCGCATCGTCGACCTCGCCCGCCTCGAGGAGAGCATAGCCGGCGCCGTTCAGATCGTTCGGGCTGAAATCCTTCGCCGGTCCGCGGGCGCGCCGGACGGTCTAATCCGCGATGGCCGCAGCCACGCCTGCCTTCTTCCAGAGGGTGTAGAGCCGCACGAACCCGGGGACTGGCCCGGGCTTGAAGTGGGTCCAGCCGTATTCCTTGGCCACGCTCTCGGCGAGCTGACCGAAGATCATGAATCCGGTGTCCGAGTTGGTCATGATCGCCACCCCCTTTCCCGAGTCGGCGAAGGCGATGAGCGTGGCGAGGAAGCCCTCGTCCGAGCCGTCGTGGCCAAACCGATCACTGCCCGGCTCGAGGAAGAAGCCGAGGCCCACCGGATCCGCCTGCACGCTGAGCATCTCTCTGGCCGTCGCCTGGGAGAGGATGCGGTTGGACTTGCCGTGCTTGGACTTCGCCACCTCGATGGCCACGCTGGCGAGGTCCCCCGCCGTGGTCCACAGGCCGGCGGCCGCCATCTCCGGGTAGATGTGCCACTTCCCCTTGACCGGCTTGCCGCCCAGCCGGTGACCGCTGGCCGCGATCGCCGCCCGCTCGGGAGGCTGCGGCTGCTCGTAGCTGCTGTGCGCGAGGCCCAGCGGTCCGAGCACCGTCTCGGACATGATCTGCGGAAAGGGCTTCCGCAGCAGGTCGACGAGCAGCAGTTGGACGATGGTCGTGCCACCCCCGCTGTACTGGAACTTCGTCCCCGGGACCATCTCCACCCGGACCGGCGCTGTGTTGGCTGGCTTCTCGCCGTTCAGGATCTGCACCGGGGTGGGCCGAGGCTCGTCCACGGCATATCCCGGGAAGCCGTGGACGGTGGTGCCCGCGCTGTGGCTGAGGAGTCGGCGAAGGGTGACCTTCTCCTTCACCGTGAACGCGTTCTCGGGGACCTTCCAGCTGAGCAGCTTGACGTTCACGTCCTCGTCCAGGGCGAGCCTGCCCTCCTGGACGAAGCGCATCGCCGCCAGGGCCATCACCGGCTTGCTGATCGAGCCCGCCTGGAAGGTGGTGTCCAGAGTTACCGGGCGCCCGTCGCCCACCTCCCGCACGCCGTAGCTCTTCATCCACACGACGCGGAAGTCGTCGAAGACGGCCACGCTCATCCCGGGGATGCCGTAGAACTCCATCCACTGCTGGAGCCCCATCCGGAGTGGCTCTTCGCCCGGGATGTCGACGGCCGGGAGCCCGACTTCCACGCGCTGGATCCGTGCGGCCTGGGACGGGTTGGCGAGCCAGACCGTGGTGCCCGACGGAGGCGCAGCCAGGCTTGGAGCGGACAGTGCGCAGAGGACGAGCGCGAGGACAGAGCGAGCCACGGAGCCTCCGCCGGGAAGGGGTTCCTCCGGGGCCTACGTCCGGCTCGAGGCCCGATTTCTCGGGGTGGAGGTTTCGCTCCTCCCCCGCCGCTGACGGTGGAACCGTGGCTCAGCGCGTCGCCGGGGCGCTCCCGGCGGAGCTCACTTCTTGAACGAGCGGATGTAAGCCACCAGGGCATCCACCTGATCCGGCGTCAGGTCGTTCTTGAAACTGTGCTGCGCGCCGTCCTTCCCCCCCTTGGGACCGTTCAGGATGGCATTCTTCAGCTCGTCGTTCGACTTCGCCTGGAACGCGGCGCTCGTCATGTCGACGGCGCCTTTTCCATCCTGGCCGCCCTTTCCATCCTGGCCGTGACAGGAGGCGCATTTCGCCTTCCACAGGCGCTCGGTCTTCTTGTCCGCTTGCGCGAGCACAGTGGATGCGAGGAGGACCGACCCAGCCACCACCGACGCCATGAGGCGAAACCCGTTCATGTCTGACCTCCCAGTCGGCGAGGGCCTAGTGTCTCGATGGACGAGACGCAAGAGCTCCAGCAGGCCTTCCTGCGAAGTGACTGCTCGAGGCGTTGAGCCCTGCTGAAGAGCGGCCCCCAGCTCCGAGACCGAGCAGGCCGCTCGGTGAAGGGGTATCCTCACCCCCTTCGAGGGGGTGCCACATGGTTCGCCGGATCTGCGTTCTGGGAGCGGTGTTCTGCCTCGCCTCCTGCGCGTCGACGCACGTCGCATCACAGGACTACACGACAGGTTCGCTCGTCATCTGCGGCAACAAGTACGCCACCCTCGAGGACCTGAACACCAAGGCCGGGCAGACCTGCAAGAGCCCGCAGGTGCTCCGCTGTGCCGAGCAGAAGTATGGCTCCCAGACCTCCGGTTCCGCCTCGGCCTACGGCAACGCCGCCTACGGCACGTCGACGACCAAGGACCTCACCGGCAACTGCTGCCAGTACCAGTGCCCGCCGACGAGGTAGAGCGACTCGTTGCCGTGACCGGCGAGCGAGTCAACCCGACTTGAGCTCGATGAGGACGGCGGTGGCCTGTCCTTCGGCCAGCTCCTCGTAGTGGATGCGCCCCCGCGGGCTGAACTTGCTGAATCCGAACGTGTGGGGGTTGAGGACGCTCTTTCCGTCCGGCGTGGTCGACCGGAGGACGCCGTCGGCGAGGAAGACGACGACGACGTCTCGAGCGTGAAAGTGCATCGGCGTGCGCTTCCCGGGCTCCCAGGAGTAGCGCCAGACGTTGACGTCCGCGTTCTGGAGGACGTTCACGATCCCCGGCCGGTCGAAGGCGTCCGGCAGCCCCGAGGTGTTCGCCAGGGCGGGAGGAGAAGCGCCCCTGTACTCGACGAGGATGGCCCGAACGCTCTCCCCGGACGAGACTCGCCGCCGCCTCGCGGCTCCCTTCGGAACGAACTCGACGTCCCCAGGCTTGCGAGCGGCCACCTGCACGACGCCGTCGGAGCCGGTCGTCTCGAGCGTGCCGCTTCCCAGGTAGACGATGATCGTGTCGCGGTCGAAGCGGGTGGCGGTCGAGGCTCCGTTCCAGGTCACGTCCCAGACCGCCACCTGCGCGTTCTCGACGACGGGCTTCGCCGGTTCGACGGGCGCCACGACCAGCGCCAGCGCCACGAGCGTCCCAGGATTCATGCGCGGTCCCTCGCTTTTCGGCTCCGGCGTCCGGCGTCGCCAGGGAAAGGTGCGTGCCAGCGTCGCCGGAGGGGGACCCCGGAGTGTCGCATCCCCGCTGAATCCGGTCACTTGGGACGTGAATGGCCGCACGCTCGCCAGGCGTCCCCCGGGGTTGCTGGAACCGCTCGGTCGGTTACTCTTTCATTGCAATGAGGCTTCTTCTGCCAGCGGCGCTTCTGGTGGTCTCCGCGATGGCGCGCGGGGCGGATGTCGTAGTTTCAACGCCCGGTGTGCCCGATGCGGGACAGAACGCCGCCGTGTCGCGGGGCGCCTCCACCGAGCCCCTGACCGAAGCTCCGGGGAATCCAAGCCTGATCGCTCCCGCACCGGCGCCGGCCGAGGGCACACCGGCGCCGGGGCAGGCCCCGGCGGCTGGACAGGTGCCGGCCGCCGGGCAGGCCACACCTCCCGGGCAATGGGTCTACACCGCGCAGTACGGCTGGCTGTGGATGCCGTACGGCAACACGTACACGTACGTTCCGCCCGATGGCAGCGCGCCGGACATGTACGTCTACTATCCGAGCGTCGGCTGGTCCTGGGTGGTCGCGCCGTGGATCTGGGGCTGCGGTCCGGCGCCGTACTACGGGGTCTATGGCACGGTGGGCTACCCCTGGTACGGATTGGGGTTCGGGATCTGGTACGGCTACGCGTGGCCCTATTACGGCTGGTACGGCTGGGGGTACACG